>JAABUH010000681.1_pt1 | contig 45522 bp, 35 predicted proteins | sample 5559121 | NCBI WGS metagenome assembly JAABUH01 (sample SAMN10711871, study PRJNA513364) | rock metagenome | isolation source: Antarctica rocks | place: Antarctica: Victoria Land, Battleship Promontory nord | collected 2015-12-28
TTTTCGCATGTCGGGTGCTCGATCCGACATGCAAAAACCTCGGCGGCGCTCCCGGCGACAAGCGCGCGGTGGCAGCACACAAAGGCTTCCGTGCCCACGCACGGGATCACGAAGGGCCAAAGTCGAGCTAATGGGTTGTGCGGCTGCGCGTCAAGGAGGCGCGGTCGCGCTACCCCGCCGCGCTGAGGGCGAGGCCGGTGGCGACGGAGGTGAACGCATCCTGGAAACGCAGCTTCTCCTCGCCGAACTTCTCGATCAGCAGGCGTTGGAAGCGCGGGATCGTCGAGGAGCCGCCTGTGCGGAGGACGGCGTCGACCTGCGCCGCCGTCAGCCCGGCGGCGTTCAGGGCGCTGTCGAGGCAGCGCTCCGCCTGGCGGACGCGCGCACCGATCAGGGCGTCGAACTCCTTGCGCGTGATCGGCTCGTGGATGGCGATCGCCTCCTCGAAGAAGGCGATCTGGTCGCGCTCGCGGCGGGAGAGGCCGATCTTGGCGCGCTCCACCTCGCGGAAGAGCGGCCAGCCGTGATTGCCGCGCACCAGCGCGGCCAGCGCGCGCACCTGACGCTGCGCCGCGCGATCGGTCTGGTGGGTCAGGCTATCGAGGAAGGTGAGGACGCGGACATCGTTGAGGATCGGGATCGTGTACCAGCGCCGCACCGCCTCCATGATGTGGCGCGGCATCGGCAGGCGTTGCTCGCCCCAGCGCAGATCCTCGCCGAAGTACTTGAGCAGGCGGCGGTCCATGATGTCCTCGTCGAGGGTGTTGCCACCGAGCGGGATCCCCGCCGTCGAGAGGACTTCGCGCGCCCCGCCGCCGATCCGCATCACGGTCACGTCGAGCGTCCCGCCGCCGAAGTCGAAGACGATGACGTGCTTCGGCTCCGCGAGGATCGAGCCGAAGTGCAGCCCGGCGGCGATCGGCTCCGGGACGAAATCGACCTCGGTGAACCCCGCCATCTTCAGCGCCGCCTGCATCCGTTCGAGGGCCAGGGCGTCTCCCTCCGCGTCATTCTCGGCCCAGTGGACCGGACGCCCGATCGTCGCGCGCCCGATCGGCCCGCCGATCTGCTCCTCGGCGCGCTCGCGCATCGTGCGGAGGAAGAGGGCGATCAACTCCTCGATCGTGCGGAATTGCCCGAAGGTGTCGGTCCCCTGGTAGCTGCTGCTGGCGAGGACGCTCTTGAGCGACTGGAAGAAGCGCCCTGGCTGTCCGACGTCGATGTTGAAGCGGACCGTCTCGCGCCCGAAGACGGTATCGATCTCGCGCTCGACCGCCACCTGTTGCCGCACGATCTCGCGCCCCGCCTCCAGTTGCACGAAGGTGTTGATCGCCCCCTGCCCGAGGTGGACCGTGCCGTCGCGCTCGATGTAGAGGAGCGTGGGCACCAATGTTGATTCGGGGCGCGAGGTATCGAGATGTAAGAGGCGCGGCGCGTCCGCCCCCGGCTCCCGCACGGCGATCGCCGAGTTCGATGTCCCGAAGTCGAAACCGATGGCGATCTCCTGGCCCATGCCGCTCCTCCCTGACGCGCGTCCGCGCGACCTCGCTCACGGTCGTCCTCGATGCCTGCTGTTGACGGCGTTTCGAAAGCGGCCCCTATTGTGGCAGGGTTGCGACCCGCGCGCACCGGACCGGGGCAGGGTGGTCGCCTGTACGAGAGTACAGGTGGCGGCAAATGCGCCCACGTTTGCTCGGTGCTTTTAGTACTACAGCGCCACTTCTGGGTATTGACCTTTGCGATAGCCTTGGGAGTCGATGTTGGGATACCATACTCCCCGGAAAATCGGCCCGCCGATGTGGCGGCGGACGTGCCCAGGGTCGAGCGTTGCAGGGTTGAAATCCTCGATGACCGTGCGCACAGTCGGCAGGGGTCTCCCGACACATAGCTGCGTGCTAATCAGGTAGAGTGCATCATCGAGTGTGAAGATTGCGACGCCACACACCGCGCGGACCCATCCATATCCCCCGTCCTCCGAAGGGAGCGAAGACACGAAATCAATCCAATAGAAGTGGAGCAGCGGATTTCTGATAGTCACAAACCTTCTCTCTGCAAAGTGTCGCTGTAGTATTAGGGGTTGTTGGCGAAGTACGCCTCGATCAGTTGCTTGGCGATCGGCAGGGCGGCGACCGAGCCGGAGCCGCCGCGCTCCACGATCACGGCGATGGCGATCTCGGGCGGTTGCCCCGGCTTCCCCGCGAAGCAGATGAACCAGGAGTGCGAGTCGCCATCCCCCAACTCGGCGGTGCCGGTCTTGCCGCCGACCGTGAGGCCGGGGATCTGCGCCCTGGTCGAGCCGCCGCTCGCGACGCTCTGGATCATCAAGTCCCGTACCTGATCGGCGGTCTTGCTCGTGATCGGCGTCAGCCAGGTCTGCGCGCGCGCCTGCGCCTGGAGGTCGCCGTTGTGGCTGCGGACCGCCCCGACGATATAGGGCTCGGGCATCTTGCCGCCGTTCGCCATCGCCGACGCGATCAGCGCCATGTGGAGTGGCGACATCAGCAACTCCCCTTGCCCGAAACCGGTGTCGGCCAGGGCGGGGCGATTCGCCAGATAGTTCGGATCGGAGGAGAGGGAGCTGGCCGCGCCGCTCTGGTTGCCAGCGCCGGGCAGGCCGTTGAAGGGGATCTCCTGCCCGAAGCCGAACTTCTGCGCGTACTCGTTCATCCGCACGCCGCCGATATCCAGGGCGATCTGCGCGAAGACGACGTTGAGCGAATAGAGGTAGCCCTCGGTGACGGTGTACTCATTCTTCACCGGCTGCGGGCGATTCAACTCGGTGATCTGGTGCCCATCGACGACCAGCGAGCCGGTGTCGGGATACGATTTGCTGGTGGAAATGACCCCCTCGTTCAGGCCGGTGGAGACGGTGAGCGTCTTGAAGATCGAGCCGGGGACAAAAAGCCCCTGCGTGCCGCGCGGCAGGAGCGGGTCGCCGGAGCCATCGGCATTCAGCATCGCCCAGTAGGCTTGCGCGCGCGCCACATCGCGATCGTCGTTGCGTGGGTCGATCGCCAACCGTTGCGGATCGAAGCGCGGCGCGGAGGCGTTGGCGAGGATCGCGCCGGTGCGCGGGTCGAGCATGACGACCGCGCCGCGCTTCCCGGTCGCCGCGAGCGCCTGATCGGCGATCGTCTGGAGGCGGAGATCGACCGTCAGCACCACATCGTTACCGACGATCGGCTCGTGCAGGAGTTGGCGGCTGATGCGGTCGAACGGGTTGCCACCATCGGAGCCGCGCAGGTAGTTGTCGTACGCGCGCTCGATCCCGGCCAGCCCGTAGAGTTGTGGGCTGTAGTAGCCGACGAGGTAGGAACTGGGCGACGGATAGCTGCGGAGCGCGTAGCCTTCGGGGGTGATCGTGGTGTCGGCCAGGACCTGGCCGTTGCGATCGACGATCCGCCCGCGCTGCTGCCGCAACTGGTCGATTAGCGTCCGCTGATTGGCGACGATCTCCCCACTGGCGGTCGGTTGGCTGGCCTGGGAGAGTTCGTCGGCGCGCACCACTTGCAGGCGGACGAGATGCACGCTCGTCAGCAGGAAGGCGACGACGAGCAGGGTGCCGATGCGGACGACCGTGCGATTGAAGGTCGGCAGGTCGCGCGGGAGGCGTGGCCAGAAGAGGATGACGAAGAAGGGGGCGCTGGCGGCGAGGGCCAGCAGCCAGCGCGCGTCGGTATTCCCCTGTCGTTGCAGGAGGCCGAGCGCCAGGATCGCCCCCGCCGCCAGGAACGCGCCGAAGCGCACCAAGCCAATGCCGATCCCGCCGCCCAAACCGTCGTCAGTCCCCATGCGTCTCCCTTTGCTCCAAGCTGTACTATACCCTCTGACTTAACGCGCGATCCTAGCCCTGCGTCGCCCGCAAGAACTCCTGGTAGGCGGCGTGCAGCATTTGCGGGTCGTCGGCGAAGAGCTGCATATAACCACATTCGCCGCAGACCCAGGCGTGGATACGGCTGAGGACATAGCGCTGTGCAAAGATACCGGCGTGCGGATTGGTATTAATGACGATCATTGGCTCGCCCTGATAAGCCCGCCCTAGTCCTTGTGCATCGTTCGTCACTGTTGCTAATGGGATAATACGCTCCGAACCGCAGGCGGCACACTGCTTCTGCATGTCTGACACCGCTCTATTCTCCTGCAATGTATCGGAGCAATACACCCTGAGGGCTGTTTATGGCAGCGTTCAGCGCCCGCTCTCCTTGAGATTCTGCTGATATGCGGCGTACAACTCGCCCGGATTCTCGACCGCGAGCTGGATGTGGCCGCAGTCGCCGCAGATCATCGCGCGCAGGGTGGTGAAGACCAGCCCCTTGAAGAGCAGCGCCTGCGGATCGGTCGCGATTCCCGCGCGCAGCACGCCATTCGATCCCTGGCCCTGATCGAAGATCGTCGCGCCGGGGATGACTCGCTCCGACTGGCAGGCCGCGCAGCGATACACCATCGTTTCCCTCTCGCTTCGGTTAATCGAGGCTGCTTCCCCATGCGGAGAGACGCTTACTCAGCGGAGCGCGCCGCGCTTCGGGTCGGAGATGTAGAGCAGCAGGCCGACGATGATGAAGTTCGTCAGCAGGGACGTGCCGCCGTAGGAGATGAACGGCAGGGTGATCCCGGTGAGCGGGATCAGGCGGGTCACGCCGCCGATGATGATCAGCGTCTGCATGGCGAGGATCGTCGTCAGGCCCACCGCGACGAGCCGCGCGAAGCCATCCGCCGCGCGCAGGGCGATGTAGAGCCCGCGATAGGTCAGCAGCAGGTAGAGCGCCAGCACGCCGAGGGTGCCGAGCAACCCCAACTCCTCGCCGACCGCCGAGAAGACGAAGTCGGTCTGGATCTCCGGGATCAGGCTCAGGTTCCCGTAGCCGAGCCCGGTGCCGAAGAGCCCGCCCGACGCGAAGGCGTACTGCCCCTGGATGATCTGAAAGCCGCTATCGAGCCCGTCCGTCCAGGGGTTGAGCCAGACCGCGACGCGCGCGCCGACGTGCGGGGCGACCCGGTAGACGACGTATGCCCCCGCCGCGAAGGCGGCGAAGCCCGCGATGACGTAGATCAAGCGCCCGGACGCGACGTAGAGCATCGTCAGGAAGATCGTGAAGAAGAGGAGCGCGGAGCCGAAATCGTTCTGGAGGACGACGATCGCCAGCGCCATCGCCCACATCAGGCCGAGCGGCAGGAGATAGGGGATCGGCGGCAGGCGCAGGGGGCCGAAGCGATACTCCGAGGCGAGCAACTCGCGCTTGTCATCGAGGTAGGCGGCCATGAAGAAGACCAGCAGGATCTTCACGATCTCGCCCGGCTGGAACTGGACCGGCCCGATGATGATCCAGAGCTTCGCGCCGTTGATGTTCGTCCCGATCAGCATCGTCAGGACCATCAGGCCGATCGCGGTCAGCGCGATCAGGTACTTGTAGCGGCGCAGGATGTGGAGGTGATGGAAAAGCACCACCACGGCCCACATCAGCAGCAGGCCGAGCGCGAGGTAGACCACCTGTTTCTGCGCGATGCCGGTCAGCGGCGGGGTCTTCCGGTCGAGGACCGGTTGCAGGCGCTGGATGGTGATCAGGCCGATCCCGGCGATCGTCGCCACGATCGGCAGGATCAACTGATCGCCCTGAAAGCCGATCGCGCTGAACCAGAGGCTGATGGTATAGAGGAGGCCGACGAACGCCAGGCTGACCCAGATGTCGCGCCAGGTGAACGCGGTGTCGCGCTGCGGAACGAGGAAGATCGTCAGCAGGCCGACGATCGCCATCAGCCCCGGCACGAGCAGCAGTTGGAACTCGGTCAGGCGGAAGCGGCGAAACGCCCCGCGCAGGGCGGAGCCGCGCGTGACGGCGCTCGCCGGTCGTGCCACTTGAGCGTGTTGGGCCACCGATCGTCGCTCCTATCCCCGCGCCCCGCCCCGGATTCAGTCGCCGAGGCGCTGCGCGCGGGTGAGATGCCCGTTGGACGGGGGGCAGAAGTGCGGGCCGCCGGAGAGGGGCAACCCGCACATCGTGCAGAGCGGTCGCCCCGTCACGACGATCCCCGCGATCTGCCCACTGAGGCGGCGGAACTGGCTGCGGCGGACCAGCGCGCGGAAGGTCGCCGGACCCTCCGGGTCGCCCTCGATGTCGTGCGCCTGGAGGAGGCAGAGGCGCTCATCGGCCTCGTAGCCGAGGGCCAATTGCCCGATCTTGAACTCGATCGTCGGCGCATCCAGCAGCGGCCCGACCGGCTCCGGCGCGCGCGGGGCGGTATCGAGGCGCTTTAATTGGCGCGGGTTGAGGTGCGCCAGCAGGCGATCGATCGCCTCGCCGAGCGCCTGTAACTGCTCTTTCTCGATCCAGAGCACCGCCGTCTCGCCGCGCTCGTTGCCAAGGATCAGGCGGAAGGTGCGCTGGCCGGGCCGACCGATCGCCTCGGCCTCCAGACGGTTGACGGTGGCGAAATCGTAGCGTACGTCGTCCATGACCTCCCCTGTTGGTCTGTGCTGGTTCTTCGTGGGAGTAATAGGCATCGCTGTGTGGACGGCGCGACGAGAGGTGCGACGAGTGGTGCCAGGCGGCGGCGCGGATCCACATGCTCATTAGCATAGCATCTCGCGCGGACCCCTGCCAACGCGCAGGGAGGTTCCCTGCGCCCCGCTCACGGCGCGGAGCCAAGCGCGCGGATAGGTTACTTAGCGCCGCGTTTCGCAAACACCTGTAGGGTTAAACCCTCTCCCTCGCTCCCCCGCTCCTCGGATGGGCGGGTGCCCCCCGGGCGGCGGGGTGCCGCCCGCAGGTGGCGGGGGTGCGGGTGGACGGGCGGGCAACCTGACAAGCGATCGCGAAGCAGACCACTTACCGCCCGCCGTCCGTCGCTTCGGTCGCCGGTTTGGCCGGGGTGACCACTTGGATGCGGTCGGTGCTGACGATCGTGCGCCCGTCCTCATCAGTCAGGCGGACGTAGATCCGTACCTCGCCCGCGCCGGTCGGGAGGCTTAATGTCTTGCTGGCGGCGAAGGGTTCCGGGTCCGTCCAGGTGACGCCATCGAAGCTGAACTGCATCTGGATGCCGCCCGGTGCCAACCCCTGCGCCGCGAGGGTGAGGCCGGTATCGAGCGTGATCGTCTCGGTGACGCCGGGGCGGAGGAACTGCCCGGCCCCGGCGAGAGTGGCGAAGATGTCGGCGTCCGGCGCACCGTGCCAGACCGCGAGATCCTGGACGGTCACATTCGCCACGTTACTCCCCGCCACGGTGGAGCCCAGCGCGAGTTGCATCCCCGCCGGGAGCGCGAAGCCGGCGATCGTGCCCTGCCCCGCGACCTTGCCGCCCTGCAAGAAGGTCAGCGCGTTGCCCTGCCAGGTGAGCGCGTACTGCTGCGTCGTCCCCGGCGTCCAGGGCACCGTGGCGAGGGTCTGATTGTCCCAACGCAGGATGGCGTTGGTCCCGGCGACGGCGAGGGTGAGGTGCTCCCCGAGCGCGAAGAGGGTCGCGCCTTCGGCGAGCGGGCCGGTGGGGGTCAGCCAGAAGGAGAGCGCCCCCCGCTCCGCGCTGACGAGCCCATCGAGCGGCAGGGTGGCAACCGTCGCCAGCCGCCCGGAGGCCGAGGCGTCCGCCACGCCCGCCCAGCCGTAACCCGCGCCAAGCGAGCCATCCGCGTAGCTGGTGGCGTACGGCTTCGCTTCGAGTTGCGCCCCATCGACCTCGATGGTCGCGCCCGCCGGGACGACGATCTGCGCCTCGGTGCTCGTCCCGCCGCTCGTGCCGGTATACGTGAAGCGTTGCCAGGTCGCGCTGAGGTGGTACACCTGCGCGGCCTGTCCGGCCATGCCCAGGCTGAAGGCCGTGCTCGGCACCGTCGTCCCGGCCCCCTCGACCGCGATCGCGCGGGCGTAGACCGACCACGTCGCCAGGGTGCCATCACCGGCCCTGGTGGCGAGGATCGCGGGCGCGGTGCCCTTACTGTTGTCGAGGCGCAGGCTGCGCTTGCCGAAGAGCGCGCTCTCGACCGGGGTCACGACGAAGCCGTTGTCCGCCGTGCCCGCCGCAGTCCAGCCCTCCGCACCGCGCTCGAAGCTCGGGTCGGTGAGCAGATTGGTCGTCCCTTCTTCGACGAGCAGCCCCGTTGCGTCGCGAATCTTCCCGCTATTCGGTGCGCCGGTCGCGGCCACCGCCGCCGCCGCGCCCAGTGGTGCCATACCGGTGGTTGTGGCACCCGGCACTTGCTCGAAGCGCAGGGGGCCGCTGACGACGGCGCCGCGCCCGCCGAGCGTGGCGAGCGCCGCGCCGTCGAGCGGGGCCAGCAAGGCGAGATCGGCGCGCGGGTTGGCGACGACCGAACCGCGTGGTTCCCCACGGCGGATCGTGTAGCGCACCGCCGTATCGTCGGTCAGGCCGTGGAAAGCGCGGTTCCCCGCCGCGTCGGTCTGCACCAACAGGAGGCGGTAGGTGCCTTCGGCGAGCGGCGCGGCGTTCCAGTCCACCTGCCCGCTGCCGCCGGCGAACGCCCCGACCGGCTGCCACTGGCCCCGGATGCTGCCATCCTTCGCCGTGTTAGCGTAGATCTCGATCTTGGTGACCGGCAGGCCGTTCGCGCTCCCCTTGGCCTGGATCGTCACCGTGTCGGCGTTGGAGGGGCTATTCGGGGTGAAGCCGAATTCGAGCTTCCGGTCGGTGGTATCCGCCGCGACCGGGCGATTGGTGCTGGTGATGCTCGCCCCATTCGCGAGCGCCTGCCCGTCCAGCGGCTCGGCGCGGATCGAGACCCACTGCCCGTTCTTCAGCAGCCAGAGGCCGAAGTGGAGGTGCGAGCCGGTCGATTCGCCGGTGCTGCCGGTGAGGCCGAGCGGCGTGCCGTGCAGCACCGCCTGATTGACCTTGATCCCCGGATTGACGCGCGGATCGGTCTTGAGATGGACGTAGAGGGTGCGTAGCTGCGAGCCATCCGGCGCGACGTGATACAGCTCGACCACCCAGGCTCCGGCGCTATCCTGATAGACGTTGTTGACGATCCCGTCGGCGGCGGCGAGGATCGGCTCGCCGTCGTCCTCCTGACTATTCGGCCAGGCACCCTTGTTGAAATCGACCGCGTAGTAGTTGCCGTAGGCGTCGGTGTGGAAGCCATCGCCGTAGAACGAGCCATCGCCCCCGGCGTGCCAGGTCTCCCCGGCGGTCCAGGGGGCGTAGAGCTGGATCGGGGAGGGCATGTCGATGTGCCGCGAATTGCTCGGGAGCAGCGGATTCTGCGGCGTGGCAAGGCTACCGGTCGGGTTGGGACCGGTGTTGTTCAGCAGGTTCGGGTCGGCGACGATCCCCCCGGCGTAGGTATTGGCCCAGGAGATGATCAGATCGACGTACCAATCGGCATTGTTATAGGAGTAGAGGGCTTTGCGGATGTCGCCCGGTGCGCCGCTATCCTTCAGATAGAAGGCGGCGGCGTAGATCGACGATTCGGGATCCCAGATCCCCTGCATCCCCAGGTTCTTGCCGGTGGTCGTGTCCACGCGCGCCAGCAGCAGTCGGTAGGTGCCGGGGAGGAACTGCATCATACCAAGGGCGTGCTCGTTCTCGGTCCCGGCGAGCTGCGGGATGTAGGGGCCGATCGCGGTCGGGGTGAAGTTTGACTCGACGCGGGCGATCGCCAGCAGGATTTCCTTCGGCACGCCGGTCAGGCTCGCCGCACGCTCGAAGATCGGCAAGAGTTGCGAGGGGGCGAGCGCCGGACCTTCGGCTGGCGGTGGCACGCCGGGATTGCTGTTCGTGGGCGGATTCGTGCCCGGCGACGAGTAGCCCGGTACGCCCGGATCGGGGCTGGACGACGGTGCCGGGCTTGGCGAGGGCGATGCCGACGGGGCGGGCGAAGCCGCAGGACTCGGGCTCGCGCTCGGCGCTGGCGCGCTTGTCGGCAGCAGCACCCCGGCCAACAGCCAGCCGCTGAAGCCGTCGCCCGCGATCGGCCACCAGACCAACCCTTCGGCCTCGCGGCTCGCGCCGGTGACCGCGAGGATGGTGCCATTCGAGAGCGCGCGCACGACCGTGGCCGCGTTGCTCGGCTGCTCCCGCACCGCCGCGCTCCCGGTCGGCGAGTTCACCAGTGCGTAGCCGCCCGCGACGAGGGCCGTGGGGGCTGCGGTGGCGGTAGTGGTGGTCGCTGGTGCGGGGGACGCGGACGTGCTCGGGGTGGCGCTGGCGCCCGGTGCCGCGCTGGTGCCCGGTGCCGCGCTGGCGCTCGGTGCCACGCTGGCGCTCGGTGCCACGCTGGCGCTCGGTGCCACGCTGGCGCTCGCCGAGGGGCGTGGGCTTGCCGAGGGGGCCGGACCGGTACTCGCCGAAGGATCGGGGCTGACCGAAGGTGCCGCGCTCGGGCTGGCGTTCGGACTCGCAGTGGCCGTGGCTGTGGCCGTCGCGGGTGCGGCGGACGGCGCGGCGCTCGTCGTCGGCGCGCTGCTGGCGGTCGGGGACCCCGAAGGGACCGACGATGGCGAGGGGACCGACGATGGCACGGCGGTTGCCGATGCGACCGTCGCGGGCGGCGCTGTCGCCGTCGCTCCGGCGGTCGATGTGACTTCCGCTGCTGCGGCACCCCCGCGCGGCGAGGCGGGGGCGGCGCTCGCCGCCGGGGTCGCCGCGAAGGTCGCGACCGGCGTGGCGGCGGCGCTCAGGGTGACGGTGGTGAGTTGCTCGCGCGCCGATTCCTGTCCGCGCACGATGATCGTCCAGGTTCCGGTCTGATAGTTCTCGGCGGTGTTGAAGACGAATGTGGCCTTGCCGCTCTCGTTGGCGGTCACCTCGGCCCCGGCGCTCCCCACGACGAGGATCGCCGGATCGCCGCCGAGCGAATGGAGGGAGAGGGTCTGGCCGTATGGTGTTTGCGCGCGGGTCGTCAGCGCCTCGCCGGGCGCGAACCCGGTCGCGTCGAGCGCGATGGTACTCCCGGCGGTGGCCGTCTCCGCCGCCTGCGTTGTCTGCTGATTCGCGGCCAGGGTCGTCAGGGTTGTCGTACCCAGGAGATTGATCAAGAGCAGCGTCGCCAGCACGAACGACGGAATTCGACGCACAGGATACCTCACGGTGTGGATTGCTCCATCCATCTTCTCAGTCCGTAGCGCACCACGCGCTGCGGTACTTTGCTACCGGTTTCTTCCGGCTCGGTAGTGTAACGCACACATTCACGAACAGGTTGCGACACGCCGAGACTATCGTACTATCATTGCTGTCCGTTCAGCTCCGCGCAAGTATCGTGAGCAGCGTGCGATCGTGCCACTCCGCCGCAGTCTGACCGCGCCACGTATCGGCAGTTGTGGTGCGCGAATTGCGTTTCCCTGCCAGGGAACATCCAGTTGATGCACTTCCCACACCCCCGAATGGTCGGACGTGAGCAACCCCGCGTGGGCCGAATACGCCGCGCGATGACGATGGAGGCGGGCAAGGATGCCGACGCGCGCGATATTGATCCAGAATCCGACCGCCGGGCAAGGTGACTGGCAGGAGCAGATTCGCGCGGCATTGGAGACGTTTCAGCATGCCGGATGGGAGATCACGCTGCGCGAGACGACCGGCCAGGGGGATGCGACCCAGTTTGCCAAAGAGGCGGTTGCGGAGGGCCGGGACATCGTTGTCGTCGCCGGGGGCGATGGCACCGTGAACGAGGCGTTGCAAGGGCTGGCCGAGCAGACGCACACGGCGCTGGCGGTCCTGCCGGGCGGCACCGTCAACGTCTGGGCGACCGAGCTCGGCAGCGGCGACGGGCAGGAGGACATCGCGGCGCGCATCGTGGCCGGGCGGCGGCGGCGGATCGACATCGGGCGGGTCAACGACCGCTACTTCATGATGATGGCGAGCGCCGGGTTCGATGCCGAGACGAGCGCGCTCGTCTCCGACACCCCCGAACTTAAGCAGATGAAGCGCCGGGTCGGGCCGCTGGCCTATGCGCTGGCGGCGGTGCAGACGCTACGCACCTTTCGGGGCCGAAGGTTGCTGCTGGAGATCGATGGTCGAGCCGTGCGCCGCCGGGCGTTGATGGTGATCGTCGGCAATACACGCCTCTATGGCGGCATCGCGCAGATCACCTATCAGGCCCACGCGGACGATGGTTCCCTCGATCTCTGCGTGCTGACCGGTCAGGGACCGTTCGATCTCGCCCGACGTTTCGTCTCCGTCGCGTTGCGCCGCCAACGGCAAGACGACCATATCGATTATCGGAAGGTCCAGCGGGTTACGATCACTACTGTCGATACGACGCGCCCGCTGCGGGTCCAGGCCGATGGCGAGGACATCGGCGAGACTCCCGTCACGCTGGAAGTCATCCCCGCCGCCCTGGAAGTGATCGTCTTCCCCGATACCCCGCTCGGTTTCCTCTCCGACGATGACGAATCCGGCGAGGGTGAAGACGAGAACAAGGCGTAGGCGCGGTATCCTTGCCCACGGGTGCTGGGCGCGGCATCCGACGTGACGAGAGCGATAGGGCGAGGGCGAGGGCGATGGCGGTCGAGGCGGGGCGTGGGGACGAGCACGACGCGACGAGGGTCGCGCTGACAGGGACACAAGCGACCTTCCTGCGCGACGAGCGGGTGGCCCGTTTCGCGACGGTCGGGCCGGGTGGCGTGCCCCATCTCGTCCCGGTCTGCTATCACGCGACACTCGATACGACCGGCGTGACGGCGCTCGACATCGCCCTCGACGAGAAGCCGAAGGGGGTTGCGCCACACGCCCTGCGGCGCGTGCGGAATCTGCTGGCGAACCCGGCGGTCGCGCTCCTGGTCGATCGCTACGATGATGGCGACTGGGATCGGCTCGCCTTCCTGCGGGTCGATGGTCACGCCACGCTCCTCGAACCGGGCGATCCGGCGCACGCCCCGGCGGTCGCGGCCCTCCGCGCGAAGTACCCGCAGTACCGCGCGATGGCGCTCGATGGTCGTCCGATCATCCGCATCACGCCGACCGAGGTCAGCGGTTGGGCGGCGGCGGCCACCGTGCCGGATGCGACCCTCGGTGCGCCGCTCGGCATCCCGTTCGAGCGTTTGCGGATCGCGCGGCGCTCGGTGCGGCGCTTCCGTCCCGAACCACCGTCGCGCGCGGTCGTGGAGGCGCTGATCGAATCGGCGGGCTGGGCACCCTCGCCGCACGGGCGACAACCGTGGCGCTTCGCGGTCGTGACGCGGCAGGAGACGAAGTTGGCGCTGGCGGACGCGATGGGCGAGACCTGGATCGCGCAACTCTCGCTCGATGGGCAGGACAGCGCGACGATCGCCGCGCGCCTCGAAGGATCGCGGCGGCGCTTACTGAAGACGCCGGTGCTGATCGTCCCCTGTCTCTACATCGGCGATCTGGATGCCTATCCCGATCCGGCGCGGCAGGTGGCCGAGGAGACGATGGCGGTGCAGAGCCTCGGGGCGGCGGTGCAGAACCTCCTCCTCGCCGCCGCCGACCGGGGACTCGATACCGGCTGGATGTGCGCGCCCCTCTTCTGCCCGGAGATCGTGCGCGATGCGCTCGGCCTCGCCGCCGGATTGGTCCCGCACGCGATCATCCAGCTCGGCTGGGCGGCGCAGGATCCGCGACGCCGCGACCGGCTGCCACCCGCGTCGTTGATCGCGAAATACGATTGAACGGCGCTCCGGGGTGACAGTCCGGCCTCTTGCCGACGATAATAGCCCCTGATGATGGGCGGACCGCCGACAGCGGGGAGGAACGACGGTGCGATTGACATTAGTGACCCTGCGGGGCGGCACAGTCTGGGATGAAGCCCCGCCACCCGATACAGAAGCGATCCTCGCCCGCCGGATCCCGGATGGGCAGCTCGTGGCGACCTTCACCGGCGACGGTGCAAGCACGATCGCCAGCGAGATCCTGCGCGACCTGATGCCCCTCTCGCCATCGCCCAAACTGATGGTGCTGATGGCGAACCTGCAATCGATCGAGCGGCGCGAAGGGAGCCGGATCATCATCCTGCGCTAGTTTCCTGAGTCGGCGGTCGGCGGTCGGCGGTCGACAGAGAGGATACGGGGAATGGGCGAGCACCGTCCCATCTCTCCCGTTCCCCCGCTGTGCCTCTGTGCCTCCTGTTCCGTCCCTTTCTCCCGTCGTTCTCTGCGTCTCTGCGTCTCTGAGGCGACCCCCGTTCCCTTTCGTCACTCGTCACTCGTCATCCGTCATTCCCCAGGGGAATCGTGCGCGGGATTATCGCGGCGCTGATCACGCCATACAATGGATACGGCGGCATCGACACCGACGGCGTGGGGCGGCTGACCGAGCGCGCCATCGCGGGCGGTGTCGCTGGCCTGCTCGTCGACGCCCCGATCGGCGAGGCCCCGCACCTCAGTCGCGGCGAGCGGCTCTTCGTGATCGAGGCCGCGCGCGAGGCCGCCGCCGGGCGGGTGCCGCTCTACGCCGGGACAGGCGCGGCGGGCGGCGAGGAAACCCTGGCGCTGACCTGGGATGCCGGGAATGCGGGGGTGGCCGCCGCGTTCGTGGTCGCCCCGGCCTACTATCCCCTTTCGCAAGCGGCGTTGCTCGCCCATTACCGCGCGATCGTGCGGCGTGGGCGCGTGCCGATCGTGCCGCACAACGCCCCGACCCGCCTGGGCAACGAACTGACCCCGGCGACCCTCGCCGCACTGGCCGAGGAACCAGGGATCGCCGCGCTCGCGCAGGATGGATACGACTCGCTGGTGCTCGCCGAGACGCGCGGCCTCATCGCGGGGCGTGCGGCGGTGCTGGCCGGGGATGCGAACGCGACCGATCCAGCGGAGGGCGTGGGGCTCGTCTCCGCGCTGGCCGGGATCCTGCCGCGCGCGACCGTCGCGGCACACCGCGCCGCAGATGCCCCCGCGCGGTGGGAGGCGCTGCGTCCGCTGCGCGCCCTCCTCGCCGACGAAGGGCGCGCGGTAGCGGTTGCGAAGGCGGCGCTGACCATCCTCGGTCTGCCCGGTGGCCTGCCCCGCGCCCCGATGCCGGCCCTCGTCGCCGCCGAGCACGCGGCGCTCGCCACCCTCCTCGCCGCGCTCGCCGGAGCGGACGCCGCGCCTGCCGTGTCGTCGCCGATCCTGCCGCCGCGCTGACCGGCGCACCCCTGGCGGGATGTCCAGGCGCGGACTGCACGCAAGGCCGATCCGCGCGGCTCCCGCGATGCCCTATGCTGATGACGATGCCGGGAAGGGGTGGCGACGGTGTCGCCCCACAACGCGACCACAAAGAGAGCGGGTTGGACGAACGATGGCGACGGTAACGACCGAGGTAGCGCAGGAACCGCGCGTGGGGCGGAGCGCACCGAGTGCGCCGAAGCGATCGTTCGGCTTCGGGCTGGTCGCCAATACGCTGCTCGGCTACACCCTCGCCAAGGGACTGCAACTAACCCTCTACAACCTGATCTTCCCGCTCTACGCCTATAGCCTCGGCTACAACCAGGAGACGATCGGGCGGCTGAACGCGACCGGCGCGCTGATGGTCCTGATCTGTAGCGTGCCGCTCGGGATGCTGGCCGACCGGATCGGGCGTGCGCGGCTGCTGACGATCAGCGCCCTCCTCTCGCCGCTGGCACTGCTCGGCATCGCCCTTTCCTCGTCGCTGCCGGCCCTGGTCGTCTGGATCCTGGCGCAGAACGCCGTTTCGGTCGTGTATTGGAGCGCGACGAGTCCGCTGCTGATCGGGGCGGTCCCGGAGGAACGGCGGGTCCGCGTCTTCTCGATCAACTCCTTCTTCTTGTGGGGCATCGGGGCGTTCGGGAGCGTGCTCGGCGGCTTCGTCACCGTCGGGGCGGCGCGCACCCTTGGCGTGGGGCAGGACGCCACCGTCGCGCTCCGCGCCGCGCTGCTCTTCAACGCGCTCCTGATCCTGCTCGGTGGCCTGCCGCTCTGGCGGATCCGCACGTTCACCTCGGCGGGTGATGGCGTGGCGGGGCGCGTGCCGCTCCGTCTGGCCGATCTCCACCTCTTCGGGCGGCTGCTGATCCCCGATGCCTTGCAGGCGTGCGGCTCGGGCGCGGTCATCGGCTTCCTGCCCCTCTTCTTCGCCCTGCGCTTCGGGGCCGAACCGGCGACGCTCGGCTGGATCTTCACCGTCACCGGCGTGCTGGGCGGCGTCTCGGCCCTCGGTGCCCCCACCCTGGTCCGCCGACTCGGCAATATGCGGACGATCGGTGGCCTGATGGTCGGGATCGCGGCCTGTATCGCGCTGACGGTCGCCATGCCGTTCCTGCTCGCGGCGATCCTCTTCGAGGGATTTCGCGCCGCGCTGCGCGGCACGATCGACCCGATCTACACCCCATTCGCGATCAGCCGCGTCGCCCCGGAACGACGCGGCACGCTCGCCGGGATGTACAACGTGACCTATGCGACCGGCTTCTCGCTCGGCCCGCTCGCCAGCGGTTGGCTCCAGGTCCACTACGGCTTCGGCCCCGCCTTCGCGCTCGGCGCGGGCTGTTACGTCCTCGCCGCCATCGCGATCCGCCTCCTCTGGCGGACCTTGCCGGGCGAGCATCGGGTGGCGGAGGCGGTATAACCCGCACCGTGGTAGGCTGGCTCACCATCTGCGCCCCATCGTCATGCCGTATCGCCGCGCTCCTCGATGCGCCCTTCCCGCAGCGCCGCGCGCTGGTGACGATGCTCGATTGACCGCAGGTGCTGTTGGCGGTTCAGTGGTGCGCTGGGGACGCTCTTCGCTTTGACAGGCTCAGCACCGGCAAGGAGGAGGATACCGTGACGCATTTCATCTGCGTGACCTGCGGGACGCAATTCGCCGCGACCGATACCCCCCCAGCGAACTGCCCGATCTGCGACGACGAGCGGCAGTACATCGGCCATGATGGGCAGCGCTGGACGACGCTCGCGGAACTGCGCGCCGCGCGCCACAACGAGTTCCGCGAGGTCGAACCGGGACTGCTTGGCATCGGGACGACGCCGAGCTTCGCGATCGGGCAGCGGGCGCTGCTAGTCGAGACGCCGGGCGGCAACATCCTCTGGGATTGTCTCTCGCTGCTCGATGACGCGACGATCGTGGCGGTGCGCGCACGCGGTGGCATCGCCGCGATCGCCATCTCACACCCGCACTACTACGCGGCGATGATCGAGTGGGCGCACGCCTTCGACGCGCCGATCTACCTGCACGCCGACGAGCGGCGGTGGGTCATGCGCCCCGATCCGGCGGTCCGCTTCTGGGAAGGCGAGACGCACGCTCTCAGCGACGGTGCGACGCTGATCCGCTGCGGGGGACACTATGCGGGCGGGCAGGTTCTGCACTGGTCGGCGGGCGCGGCGGGGGCGGGGGCGCTCCTGACCGGCGACATCATCCAGGTCGTCTCCGACCGCCGCTACGTCAGCTTCATATACAGCTACCCGAACCTGATCCCCCTGCCAGCGACGGCGATACGGCGGATCGTGAGGGCGGTCGCACCATATCGCTACGCGCGTATTTATGGTGCATGGTGGGATCGGATCATCGCGTCGAACGCTGAAGGGGCGGTGGCGCGCTCGGCGGAGCGATACATCGCCGCAGTCGAAGGGACGCTGCCGGGGATCGCGGCGCAAAGCACGACATAATTCGTATACCGATGCGAGCTTCATGCTCTGCGCCGGTAGCGCGTTAGCCGTTACCGTTCGTAATTCCCCGGTCGACCGGGCGCGAGGCCGCGCGCCTGCGGGGTGAGGGCGCGATCCTGGGGGAAGAAGTTGGCGCGTTCCAGCCAGGCGCGCTCGTCGGTACGGATCGCCAGGATGTGCGTCAGCGCCTCCTCGGGGTCGGGCAACGGCTGGCGCGGGCGCAGGCAGAGCCCGCCGACCGGGCGCTCGCCGTCGAGGACGAGGATGCGCGCGCCGGATGGGGTGGTGCGGATCGGGACGAGGTAACGCCGACCCGGATGGATGGTGCTGTCCACCGGCAGCGCGCCATCGCGTCGCAACTGTTGATAGGCGCGGTAGCCGATCATCCGACGCGTGAGGCGCGAGGCGCGGATCTGCGCGTGCCACGCCGCGCGACGTTCGTGCGCCAGCGTGCGAATCGCCCGCTCGACACGTCCTGCCACCCACAACCCGCAGAGGACTACCAGGAGTACGATCACTGCCACTAACGTTAGCGCGAGGGCATTGATTATTGGCAATACGCGCGCGGCGAGTGCGCCCGCGCCCAACGCCAGTGCGCCTAACGCGATGTTGACCCGCCAGGCTGCGCGCGCCGCCTCAGCGCGATCCCGGCGCAGGCCGAGCGCGAGCGCGCCGAGTCCGAGGCCCAGCAAGACCCCCACGCCGATGAGCCACCCGCCAACCTCTGCGCCGCCCGTCAGTCCCGCCAGCACAAGCAACGCGAGTCCGCCAACCGTCCCGGCGACGAGCGGCGCGACGAACGCCACGCTCGTGCGGGTCGCCAGGGCTGGATCGGTCAGCAGTGCCTTGAGCGCCATGTCGAATGGCCTTGTGGGTCGCTGATCGTGTCGTCGTTGTCGCCGCCGCTCGTCCATCACGCACCTCCGTGCTGTTGGGAACGCCCTTTTGACGATGAGACGCACTTGCGCGGCGCGAACGAATCCTTGTGGGCAGCATGGATAAACCGTGCTGCCGGTCAGCCGCGCGCGGCGGCGATCGCTTCCTGGCGGCGGGCGCGGTCGCGGGCGCCGTGCGGTAGGCCCCCCGCCGCCTCGACATCATAGCCCCAATCGAGCAGGCCATCGTTGAGCGCGCGGCTGATGATCAGGCGGTGGATCTCGCTCGTCCCCTCCACGATCATCAACTGGCGGGCGTCGCGGTAATAGCGCTCGGCGGCGTAATCCTTCAGGTAGCCGTAACCGCCGAGGATCTGCACGGCGCGGTCGGCGGCGCGTACCGCCACCTCGCTCGCCTTCGCCTTCGCCATCGAGAGGAAGTGCGCCACGCTGCGGTCGTCCTGCCCCTGATCGATCAGCCACGCGGCCCGATAGGTCAGCAGTCGCGCCGCCTCGATCTCCATCGCCAGTTCGGCGAGATCGAAGGCGATCGCCTCGTGCTCGATCAGCGGCTGGCCGAAGGTGCGTCGCTGCTGGGCGTAGGCGAGCGCATACTGCGTCGCGCCCGCCGCCAGCCCCACGCAGCGCGCCGCGACGAGCGGGCGGACCACGTTGAGGTGGCGCATCACGACCGGGAAGCCGCGCCCCTCCGCGCCGAGGAGGGCGCTGGCCGGGACGCGACACTCGTGCAGATCGATCTCCACGACCGGCACGTTGAGGACGCCCATCTTCGGCAACTCGCGGACGATGTGGAAGCCGGGGTTGGGGAGATCGACCAGGAAGGCGCTGATGCCGCGCGCCCCCGCTGTCGGATCGGTCTTGGCGACGACGAGCGCGTAGTCCGCAACGGTCGCCTGTCCCGCCCAGAGCTTCGCGCCGTTGATGACATAACTATCGCCATCGCGGACGGCGGTCGCCCCGATATTGGCCGCATCGGAGCCGGCCTCCGGCTCGGTGAGGGCGAAGCAGCCGCGCAGCCGCCCCTCCGCCACGCCGCGCAGATAGCGCGCCTTCTGCTCGTCGGTCCCGACCATCGCGATCCCGGCGGTCGCGAGGCGGGTCGTCAGCAGCATCAAACCAGCGCCGCTATCGTATTTCGAGACTTCCTCGATCGCGATCGCCAGCCCGAGCGACCCCGCGCCACCGCCGCCCCACTCGGGTGGCAGCGCCAAGCCGAGCAACCCGGCATCCCGAAATGCCTCGAAGTAGTCGAACGGGTAGCGCCCCTCGCGATCGGTCTCGGCAGCGCGCGGCGCGACGACCTCGCGCGCCACCCGCGCCGCCGTCTCGCGGATCCGCTCCTGCTCCGCTGTCAGCGTGAAATCCATCGCCCCGCCCCCTCACACCGCCACGTCCCATCGATACCAGCGATTGTACCAGGGCCATAGAGAAGACGAGTGAGGATCACCACAGAGACGCAGGGATGCCGAGAACGGGTGAAAAGGGGACGGAACAGGAGGCACAGAGACACGGAGGACGAAGGAGCGAAGATTGAGAGGACGAGGTAGCTATGAGCGCTCGTTACCTATGACTGGAAGCGACAACGTTTGTGAAGGCGATGCCCCCTCGCCTCGGATAGGGAGAGGGGGTCACGGCACCCCCTCACATCACCAACGAGACCCCTCTCCCGGAGTGGGAGAGGGGTGGCGCGCCGGGTGCCTTTCGGGCGGACGCGACGGGGTGATGGCCGCGTCGGCGCAAAGACCGGCTTCCCCGGCCTGGGTTGCCAAGGGGCTGAAGCCCCCGGCTGCGGGCAGCCATAGACGGCACCGGCGAAGCGCTCCTACGCGGGCTGGGGCCATCCCCCACCCACGCCCACAACGAAGCCCCTCTCCCAACTTGGCGGGTGCCCGCGCAACGAGCGACGAGCCGGGGTGCGGGCCATCCTCCCCTACCGCCGGGGCTTCCCCGTCGCGATCGTGATGTTCGCGGCGTCCTGCGTGATCTTGCTGACCGCGCTGTAATCCTCACGCCCGTAGCCGAGCCCCTTCGCCTGGGCGAAGAGTTGCTGCGCCAGCGCCGTCTCCGGCATCGGCACGCCGAGATCGCGCGCGGCGGCGAGGGCCGCGCCGAGATCCTTGTGCATCAGTTCGAGCGCGAAGCCCCCCTCGTACTTGTCCTGCAACATGTACTGCGGGATCCAGTTGGCGAGCAGATAGTTGCCGCCAGTCGCGGTGAGGACGATCTCGCGTACCTTCTCCAGATCAGCCCCGGCCTTGACCGCGAAGGTGAACGCCTCGCCGAGCGCGGGCATCAGGATGCCGATGATGATGTTGTTGGTCAGCTTGGCGATCTCGCCGTGCCCCACCGGGCCGACGTGGGTGATGCTCTTCCCCATCGCCGCCAGCACATCGCGGTGCCGCTCGAACAGCGCCGGCTCGCCGCCGACCATGATCGTCAGCTCACCGATCGCCGCGCGCGCCGGGCCGCCGCTCACCGGGGCGTCGAGCATCCCCACGCCCTGCCCGGCCAGTCGCGCCGCGATCGCCGTGGTGGCGATCGGCGAGATCGTACTCATGTCGATCAGGGTGAAATCTTCGCCCGCTTTACGCCCGGCTAGCAGTCCCCGCTCGCCGAAACAGACCTCCTCGACCTGCGGAGCATCCGGCACCATCGTCACCACCACCTCCGAAGCGGCGGCGACCCCCGCCGGATCGTCGGCGACCCGTGCCCCCTGCGCCGCCAGCTCTTCGACCGGCTTGCGGTTGCGGTGCGCGCAGACGGTGACGGTGTAGCCCTTCTCCAGCAGTTGTCCGGCCATCAGCTTGCCCATCGCGCCCACGCCGACGAGCCCCACACGCTTGCTCACACCCACCCCCTCGTTACTTAGTCATCGCGCGCGGTGCCAACTGCACCGCGTCACCCCGGTCGTTCCATGCCCCGCACTATACCCGATCCCGCCGCGTCGCACGCATCAGCCGGTCGTCTGCAACCCCGCCGCGATCCCGTTGATGCTATTGGCGATCGCGTCGCGCAGACGCTCGCGCCCCTCGTCGGGCGCGTCGGCGGGGAGCGCCCGCGCGCGCCGCAGCAACGCCACCTGCGCGAGGTGGAGCGCATCGACGTAGGGATTGCGGAGGCGGATCGATGCCGCCAGCGTCGGCGACCTTTCGAGGAGTTCGCGCTGCCCGGTGATCGCCAGGATCGCCGCCACGCTCCGCTCGTACTCCTCGATGATCTGGGCGAGCGCCGCGCCGCTATCGTCCATGAGGGTTGCGTAACGGCGGACGGTCGGCAGATCGGCGGTGCCGAGGCTGAGTTGCGCGTTGTCGAGCGCCCCGGCGAACGCGCGCCAGTCGCGATACATCGTCCGCAGCGTCTCCAGTCCCCCGGCGGCGATCTCCGCGTCGAGCGCGCTGCCGATGCCGAACCAGCCCGGCAGATTGGCGCGCACTTGATTCCAACTGAAGACCCAGGGGATCGCGCGCAGATCGTCCAGGCCGATGGCCGCGCCGCTTTTCCCCGCGCGGCTGACCGGGCGCGAGGCGAGATTGAGCCCCGCCAGTTCGGGGAAGGGGGTCGCCTCGCGGAAGAAGCGCAGCAGATCGGGCGAGTCCTTCACGCCCGCCTCGTAGGCCGCGCGCGAGGCTTCCGCAAGCCGCTCCATCGTCGCGATCCAGGGGGCGGGGGGCTCGTCGCCGCCCGGCCCGAGCGCCGAGAGCAGCAGCGCGTGGAGCATCTGCTCCAGGTGGCGCGTGGCGATCGCCGGATCGCCGTAGCGCGCGGTGATCACCTCGCCCTGCTCGGTAACTTTGAGTTCCGGCGTACGCGCCGCCAGCGGGCGGGCCAACACCGCGCGCCCCATCGGCCCGCCGCCGCGCCCGACCGCGCCGCCGCGTCCGTGGAAGATCGTCAGCGCGAGCCCCGCGTCGCGCGCGGCGTCGGCCAGCAATTCCTGCGCGCCGTAGGTCCGCCAGGTCGCCGCCAGATAGCCGCCATCCTTGTTGCTATCCGAGTAGCCGACCATGATCTGTTGCCGATCGCCGCGCGAGCGTAGCGCCGCCCGGTAGATCGGCACCTCGTAGAGGCGTGCGGTGATCGCGCCGCACCGCCGCAACTCCGCGATCTCCTCGAAGAGCGGGACCACATCGAGGCGGCTGAGCAGCGTGTCGTCGCCCGCCACGCTCACCAGCCCCGCCTCGCGCGCCAGCAACAGCACCGCCAGCACGTCGCTCGGGGCGCGGCACATCGAGATGATCGCCGTCTGGCAGGCGGCGGGGCCGCCGAGCGCCTGAATATCGGCCATCGCCCGCAACGTATCGAGGATCTCGCGCGTGCGCGGCGTGAGGGTCGCGTCCGCGTGGGCGAACGGCCCGGCGACGAGACGCGCTTCGAGTGCTCCCAGGCGCTCGTCCTCGCCGAAACCGGCGTAGCTCGCGGTGCCGCCCAGCCCGAACAACTCCGCCACCGCCGCGTTGTAGCGATCGGCGTGCTGGCGGATCTCCAACTCCGCGAGGTGGAAGCCGAAGAGGGCCACGCGATCGCGCAGATCGCGCAGCCCCCCAGCGGCAATCCGCGCACCGCCATGCGCCTCCAGGCTCGTGGCGATCAGCGCCAGATCGGCCAGGAGTTCTTCCGGTCTGGCGTAGCCGCTCGGCTTCTCCTCCTCGGTGCGGCGCAGGCGCTCGCCGATCAGCCCGCACTTGCGCCGGTATGGCTCGTCCCGCCAGCGGCGCACCGGCTGCACGCCCAACGCCTCGCGGTCGCGCGCCAGCGACTCGATCAGGGCGGGTGCGGCCCCGGTGAGGCGGGCCGAGATGCTGAGATCGAGGCCGAGGGCGCGGATATCCTCGCGGTAGCGGCGCAGCGCCGCCGCGCGCGCGAGCCGTGCCGCCGCGCGGGTGATGTCCGGCGTCACGCCGGGATGGCCGTCGCGGTCGCCACCGACCCAGGTGCCGGGCCGTAGCCAGCGGACGGCGGTGGCGGCGGCTTGCGGGGCGAGTGCCGGGTAGACGCCCTCGATCGCCCCTGCCAGCGCGCGGCCCACGATCGGCGCGACATCGTAGAGGGTGCCCGCGAGGATACCAAGCACGCTCTGCACCTCGTCGAGGACCGACGGCTGCGCCTCGCGGGTAGCGGCGGTCTCCCAGATCAGGGTGATCCGCTCGCGTAAGTCGTCCAGCGTGGCCGTGCGCTCGCGCGGCAGCAGATCGGTGTCGTCCAGCCGCGCGATCAGCGCGGCGGCGCGCAGGAGTTGGTAGCGCAGCGTGCGCCGCCGCGCCTCGGAGGGGTGCGCGGTGAAGACCGGGCGGGCCAGCAGTTCGTCGAGTCCCGACGCGAGGGTCGGCGCGTCCACCCCGGCCTCGCGCAGCGTATCGAGCGCGGCCCCCACCGACTCTTGCAGCGTGCCACCGGCGCGCTCGCGCTCGCGCAGGACGCGGACGCGGTGATGTTGCTCCGCCAGATTGATGACGTGGAAGTAGACGCTGAATCCCCGGACGATCGCCAGCAGATCGCCGTCCGACTGCCCTTCCACCCATTCACGCAGGGCCGTCTCGCGCGCCGGATCGGGCTCCGGGGTCGCGCGGATCGCGATCGCCTCGCGCCGCAGGTGCTCGACCGCGCCGAAGAGCTCGTCGCCTCCCTGCTCGCGTAGCACGTCGCCGACCAACCCGCCGAGCAGGCTGACATCGCGTCGCAGGCGATCGGTCGTCACCCCCGGGGTGTCCCCCCTACCGCTCGGGCGCCGCTCACTGGGATACTGTTCTTGCACCGCGAATCCTCCTCGCGCCCGCTACCGCTCGACGTGCGAGGATTGTAGCATCCGTCCCGGATCATCCCTCGCGGGTCGTCCGGCGCGGGGGTGCTGTGTTACAACAACGACGATACTGTGTGGCCCGATGCGATGAGGTGCGACCGTGTTTGTAACCCAACTCCATAACTCGTTGGCGACCTCGATGATCCTGTTCATGCTCGTCTGCGGCGTCTGGGGTTTCGTCAGCGCCTTTCGCGGCGGGATGAGTGGGAGCTTCACCGGGGCACTCTTCATCGGCGAGGGGCTGATCATCGTGCAGGGCATCCTCGGCGTGGCGAGCTACCTCCTCGGCTACCGGCCCTCGCAAGGGCTACACTTCCTCTACGGCCTCACCGCCGCGATCACCTTCCCCGGCGTCTATAGCTTCGTACGCGGACGGTCGTCGGAGTCGCAGGCGCTCTGGTTCGGGTCGGGCGCACTCTTCATCGTCGGCCTGGCGATCCGCGGCATCATCACCGGGCGCGGCGGTGTCTGAGTGCTACTTGCCGGGACGTCCAATTTCCTATCGCCCCCGACACCATCCGCGCCTTGCCGTCGGAGAAACCGATGTTGGCCGATCGACTCGTGCTCGATTCCCTCCGGGATGGGCAGTTCCCGCCATTCGCGCTTCTCGGTGCCGTGCGCGACGCCGATGCGACTATGGTTGCTCCCGAGCAATAGCGCGCCAATGTATGCCGCAGCTGGCCGTGTCGCTCGCGATGGTGGTGTCCTCCATCTTCCGATAACGTGAGAGGGGCAGGGTGATTCACCCTGCCCCTCTCAACTATCGTCTGCCAAATCGCTTTACGGCGTCTCCGTCATCCCGCGCGGTTGCGCCGTGCGGTCGGGCAGCGCATCGCGCACCGCCGCCGGGGTCGGCTCCTCGCCGAAGCGCCAGTAGACGTAGCCGATCAGCCCAGGCGGGGGATCGCTGACGGTGTTGTAGGTGCGGGTGGTCAATTGGCCGACCCCGCTCACGTTCATCTCGCTGACCATGAAGCTGTTGCCGTCCACCGACTCGACGTAGGCGACGTGTCCGTAGCCACCATAACTGGCCGATTGGCGCACCAGGATCGCGCCCGGCAGCGGCTGGTCACCGACCGCATAGCCCTGTGCCTTCGCGTTGGCGTACCACTCGCCGCCATTGCCAAGCCAGGTCACGGCGCGGCGCTGGGCGACCCACCAGGTGCAATTGCCCCACTCGAAGACGCCGGGGTTGCCCCGCTGCGCCTCGGTCAGGGGCGCGCCTTTCGGCAGCGTCGCCAATAGCGCGGCGTCCACGATCGCCACCGGGGTTTCGCCGAACTTCTGATAGCCCCCCCAGCCATCGGCGGAGAAGGTCGCCGCGCTCGGCACCCGATGCAGGCCGTCGAGGACGAGATAGGTCGCGCCGCTGGTGTCGGCGATCAGCGCGCCATCCTGAAATTGCGGGATCGGGGTGCCTGCGGTGTAAGTGCTGAAGAGGCGTTGCGAGACGACGCGGGTGGCAGTCTCGTCAACACCGAGTGCGGCGAGGGTGGCGGGGTCGACCGGATGGCGTTGGCCGTCGATGAGGAGGGAAAGACTGCCGTCCGGGGCGCTGATCAGCGCATCGGTGGGGGCGGCACGCACCAGGCGTGGGCCGAAGCAGAGAGAGGTCACCAGCAACAGGGCAAAAAATGGTAAAACGAACCTCAGGGTGCGTGGTACGCGCACGCGCAGCCTCCTGCGAAGCCGTTGCGGCCTTGCTTCGCCCCGGCGCTCAGTCGAGACGCACGACGAAACTAGCAGAGTCGTGATCCGGCTCATACCACGCGGGCAGATTCAATTCCCAAGCCGGATTTCGACTCAGACACGCGCGGGCAAACCCGACTGGCTGGCGGGGTAGGTCGCGGTGGATGGGCGAAGGATACCCGACGTATCCGGTCGCGTCAAGGGTAAATAGTGGTAAATACGATCGGTGGACGCGATCGCTGACTGCTAGTACGTATGCGCTCTTGACAAAAACTAGCCGGTAAACAATGTCAACACGCGGGGACGCGCCCGTGCCCCAGCGTGGCAGAACGTCGATGCGTGCGTACCCTCCCCGCCCTCCCCGCCGTGCACCGGAGCACGTCACACGCGACGATCGCTCGGCTTGTGGGCGGCGATTCCCGAGCATCGCTGTGATTCGTCGAAAAGGGGTGGCGCGGCGTTGTCCGGTGTTGAGGAGGGCCGTCCCGGCTGTGTGTCTCGGGCCGCCGCGCGGGTTTCTGCGGCTCGCTGAGGAAGGTACGCGCTCTTCAGGCCGACGATGTATGGGTAGGGGATACGGGGTAGGGTATATTGACCGCCAGCGGGCGTTTAATCGCGTCTCCGCAGCGGCGGAAGCTCTTCCTGCGGTTCCAGTGCGGGGGAATCGGCGATGGTGCTCTGCTCCGCTGTCGTGGCCGCGAGCATCCGGCGGTGTGCGGCACCGAGGCGGCGCGCTTCCGGGCGGAAGTGCCGCAATTGCCGCCAGTACTCGAGCGTATCGGGGATGATCCGCACCGTCGTCGGCACCTCGTTCCGCTTCACGAAGACGGCGGGCAACTCGACGATGTGCAGCCCGGCGAAATAGGCGCGGGCCATGACCTCCGTGTCCCAGAACCAACCGACATTCTGCGTCCGATCGAGGATCGGCAGGATCTGATCGCGCGCGAAGAACTTGAAGCCGGCCTCCGTGTCGCGCAACGGCAGGCCGAGTTGCCCGCGCACCAGCCGCGAATAGCCCTTGCTGAGGATCTCGCGGTGCAGCAGGGGCAGGTTCGGCAGGTAGATCCGCCAGGCGCAGACCACGTCCGCGCCGTTGCGGATCTCCTCCACCGCCGGGAGGATGTAGCGCGCCGGGACTTCGAGATCGATGTCGAGGAAGCCGATCACCTTGCCGCGCGCCGCGCGCAGGCCGTCGGTCGCGGTGCGCCCGCGCCCGGTATTGCGCGTGTGGCGAATCAGGCGCAGGCGACTGTCGGCGGCGCAGAGCCGCTCGGCGCGCGCCACCGTATCGTCCTTGCTGACGTCATCGACGAAGATGATCTCCCAGTTGAAGCGGGTCGATTCGAGGGTGCGGACGATCTCCGCCGTGCTCTCGTCGATCACGACCCGCTCGTTGTAGCAGGGGAGGACGATGCTCAGATCAAGCTCCGTCTCCGCGCCCCGATGCTCCAATGCCCCCCGCTCCTCACTGCCTCGTTGCGCGTATTCGCCCGTCGTGGCTCACCCACGCGGGTGGGCCGCGATGATCGTCTGCGGCGTGTAGCCGGTGTCGAAGGTGTCGTAGCGCTCGATGGCGAAGTCGGCCTCGACGAGCGCCAGTTGCGCCGCGAGCGGGCGGCGATATGCGCCCCGATCGCGGTCGAGGAAGAAGCGCTGGAGCGGGCGTGGATCGTCGCCGACCATGTCGATCAGCACCAATCGCCCGCCCGGTCGCAGCACGCGCGTCACCTCGCGCAGGATCCCAGCGGCCAGCGCATCCGGGAAGTGGTGCAGGCTATTGGCGAAGATGGCGCGGTCGAACGAGGCGGGCGGCAGGCGCAATTGCGTCGCGTCCGCCGCCTCGAAGCGCTGCCCCGCCACCGCCCCGTACCGTTCGCGCGCGTAGGCGATGTACTGCGCGTTCAGGTCGACGCCGAGGTAATCGAGCGCCAGGTCCGGCGTCGCCACGACCGGCGCGAACTCCCCGGTGCCGCAGCAGACATCCAGGATACGGTCGCCGGGCCTTGCCCCCACCCAGGCGCGCGCCCAGCGCTTCGTGGCGCGCTGCCCGCCCGAGATCACCAGCTGACTCAGGTTGAAGATCGCCGGGTGATCGAGGAGGGCACGCAGGCGCTCGTTGCGGAGCGGATCCCAGGCCCCCTTCGCCGGGGCGGTCGCATCGGTCATCGCTCAGCGCCGGTGGATCGTGGCGATATCGGTCACCGCCGCGATCACATCCTCCACGTCCTGCTCGGTCATCGCCGGGGAGAGCGGGAGGGAGACGGTGCGATCGGAGACCCATTCCGCGTTCGGCAGATCACCGCGCTTGTACCCGTAGTGCTCGCGATAGTAGCCCTGCATGTGGAGCGCGGTGTAGTGGATGCCGCTGCCGATGTTGCGCGCCTGGAGGGCATCGATAAACGCCGCGCGCCCGATGGTCATGCCTTCCAGATCGAGCGCGATCGTGTAGAGGTGCCAGGCGTGTCGGTCGCCGGGTGCGAGCGGCTCCAGCGCCGGGATCGTCAATCCCGGCACCTCGGACAGCCCCTCGTTGTACAGCATCACCAGGCGCTCGCGGATCCGCCAGTTCTCCTCCACGCGGCGCAACTGGCCGAGACCGAGCGCGGCGGTGAGATCGAGCATGTTGTACTTATAGCCCGGCTCGACCAGCTCGTACGGCGTGAAGCCCTCGGCGGAATAGCGCTTCCAGGCGTCCTTGCTGATGCCGTGGAGGCGCAGTCGCCGGATGTGCTCCGCCGCGTCGTCGTCATCCGTGGTCAGCATCCCGCCCTCGCCGGTGGTGACGTTCTTGTTAGCGTAGAAGCTGAAGGCGGCGAAATGGCCGATCGTGCCCGCATGCCGCCCGCGATAGACCGTCTCCACCGCGTGCGCCGCGTCCTCCATGATCTTCAAGTTGTGCGCGGCGGCCAGGGCCAGCAGCGGGTCCATGTCGGCGGCACGCCCGAGCATGTGGACCGGCACGATCATCTTCGTGCGCGGCGTGATTTTTTCGGCGACGCGCGCGGGGTCGAGGTTCTGCGTGCGCCGGTCGATGTCGGCGAAGACCGGGCGCGCGCCGACATGCTCGATCACGTTGGCGGTGGCCGCGAAGGTCAGCGGCGTGGTGATCACCTCGTCGCCGGGGCCGACCCCCGCCGCGATCAGGCCGAGGTGCAGCGCGGCGGTGCAGGAGTTGACGGCGATGGCGTGCTTCGCGCCGGTATAGGCGGCAAAATCGCGCTCGAACTGGATCGTGCGCGGCCCCATGCCGATCCAGCCCGAGCGGAGGGTCGCCACGACCTCGGCGATGTCCTCTTCCTCGATGCGCGGCTTGCCGAATACCAGGAACTCCGACCGCATAATGACCACCCGATCGCGTGACGAATGATGAATAAGCAGGGGATTTGGCGGTGTGTGACGCCGGACTATAGCACAAGGGGGCGCAGGGTTGCTACCGCCGCGCTCGCCTGTGTACGTCCACTAACGCCGTATACAGGGCATCGCTGCCGCTACTGATGCCGCGTGACCATGATGCGGAAGTACCACAGCGCCAGCGCGATCCAGGTAAGGTGCGTCAGGTAGAGGACCAGCAGCGCCCCGCCGACCTTGCCGCCCAACCGGCCGAGTCGCGAGTCGGGCGACCACAGCGCCGCCAGACGCGGCGCGACATGCCCACGCCACCAGCCGAGGATCGTGTCGCAGGCGACGCCCGCGCAGATCGCGATGAGCGGCAGGGTGAACCACAGCTCCTTGTCCACCATGTCGATCCGGCTGCCCGCGACGAAGAAGATCGCCAGGATCGCGAACCACGAGGCTAGCAGCGGCCCCGCGATCCGGTCATGCTCCTCCCGCAGCAACCGCCACGCGCCGAGTGGTGTGAGCAGCAGCGAGATCAGGATGCCGTAGTACCAGAGTCGCCCGACGTACTTGCCCGCGTACGTCGCGAACGAGTCGCGCGCGATGCCGAGCGATTCCCCCTGACTGAGCCCGCCGGTGAAGGCGGGGAGGGTCTGCGTCAGCAGCGGCCCCACGAACTGCACGTAGTAGCCGAAGAAGGCGATCAGCGACGCCCCGACCAGGATGCCGCCGAGCGGCGGGAGCTGTCGGCGTTCCTCGGTTCCGCCGCGCCAGGCGATCCCGGCGAACAACAGGACGAGCAGCAGCCCGATGAAGACGGCGGTGACGGTGTAGAGCAGCATCGTCGCGGCGAGCAGGCCGAGCAGGCCGATGAAGACAGCGGGGTGGTGCAGGCGGCGGAAGTTCGCCACCAGCAGGACCAGGAAGAGGAAGGCTCCGAATTGACTGGCGGTGGTCGGGTAGTTCCCCCAGGAGTGCAGCAGGAAGGTCGAGGGAGTCAGCGCCAGGACGAAGGCGGCGATCAGTCCCGCGCGCGGGCTCGCGCCGAGCCGCCGCGCCAGGAAGAAGAGGAGGAACGGGCGGCTGCAATCGAAGATGACGCTCCAGAAGTTGATCGAGAGATCGCGCCCGAGCGGCCCCAGATAGAAGGGGAGGGCGAAGACGAAGAGGAAGGGCGGATAGGGGATCTCGGCCTGGATCCCCCACTGACCCGGTAATTCGGAGATGCCGCCCGGCCCGGGGCGGTAGATTTCCAGGAAGCGCCCGAGCAGCACCTTCTCGAACTGCTGATCGTGCCAGGGCTGATCGATCACGAAGAGTTGCGGGAAGAAGACGCCGCCGAGCTTCAGCACCAGCGCCGCGAAGAAGATCAGCTGCAAGGGTCGCCACGTCCCCGGCGCGATCGCGACGCCGCCGCGCGCGAGGAGGCGCGGCACGAGCAGATCGCTGAGGACGAGTAACACGTAGGCGACGATCAGCAGGAAGGCGAGTCGCGGCGCGAAGAGGGCGAGATCGAGCCGTTGCCCGACGACCGCCACCGCGCCGAGCACCACGCCGAGCAGCGCCACCCCCGCCGCCCAGCTCGCGCGCAGCCCGAGGCGGCGCAACAGGAAGTAAAGCGCCGGGGCGATCACGAACCAGGCGGCGAGCGGCGCGAGCGGCGGCTTGACGAAGCCCCCCGCACCGGCGACGCCCACGCCCGCGAGCTGCGGTCCGAACGGGATCGGCGTGCTGCCCTTCCCCTGGACCCCTTGCGGCTCGCTGATCAGGTCCACCGTGAGATCGCCGAACGAGTATTGCGCCGCGCTCAGCGGGAAGCGGTAGTCGTTCAGTCCCGGCTTCGGCGTGAAGCTGCCGAGCGCGATGCCGTTGACGACCACCTGTACCGGCTTCGCGATCCCGTCCGGTCGCGGCCCGGCGGTGAGGACCAGTTGCGAGTCGCGCGCGCCCGCGCCGGGGAGGATCACGCGCGAGCGGTCGGTCGCGTAGCGCCAGCGGATCACGCCGTCGGCGCTCTGTTCGCGGTCCTGGAAGGCACGGACGTAGGGCGCATCGTAGCCACCGCCGACCTGGACGCGCGGGTCGCCGCCGAATTGATAGGCGAGCGTCACCGCGATCACGGCCAGGATCGCCAGGGCGTAGGGGTAGATGCTGCGGAGCGCCGCCCCGACGAGCGCCAACTCCCCGCGCCACCCCCAGCGGAGCGTCGTCTGCGGGCTCGGTGCGATCATGTCGGCGGTAGCCAACCTGCTATTTCCTCCGTTTGGTCCTGGGCGATAGCACGTATCGCGGACGATCAAAATCGGTGGCAGTGTAACACACCGCCATGCGCCCTCCGGTGAAACACCGCGCGGGACGGCGGGTTGCGGCAGGGTCAGTCCGCCAACATAACCTCCTCGTAGACCTTAGCCAGCGGCAGGGTGCAGTCGATCGCGGGCAAGTGGATCGTCGCCGCCATGCCATCGGCCTCGGTCAGTCGCCAACTGTCGGCATCCTCCCGCACGAAGTGCTCGATGTGCGCGGCATCCTGGGCGATCAGCAGATACTCGCGCAACGAGGCGAGCGCGCGATAGTGCTGAAACTTCTTGCCGCGATCGTAGCGCTCGGTGGAATCCGGGAGGACTTCGATGATCGCGGTCGGATTCGCCAACGTCTCGAACGTATCATCGGCGAACCGCGATTCGCCGCAGACGACGATCAGATCGGGATAAGTGTAGAGTCCGGTCGCGGCGACGCGGACGCGCATATCGTTGCTGTAGACGCGGCAAGGGTGGGCGCGCAACTGGCCGTAGAGGCTGAACACGGTGCTGGTGACGATCAGGTTGTGCGCCTCGCTCGCGCCGACCATCGCGAAGATTTCGCCGGCGTAGTATTCATGCCTGACCTCGCTATCGCGCTCAAGCCCGAGGTATTCAGCTTCGGTATACGTCAGATTTGGTTCCGCCACCACTGTTTATTCTCCTGCCATTGTCTTCATGCTACCCGATGTAAGCATAACGTATGGCACTGTGTGGTCATATTCAGGTTCATCAGTGCCACCGCTTACGCCACTTTGTTATGACTGGGCGCAAATCTGCTGTGTATCACGAAGCGGCGGAGGTAGCCCGTGTCCGAGCAGCAAGAACAATCCAGCGTGGCTCCCGTTACCGGGGCTGTTAGGTCGAGGGATGCAATCAAGACGGCGCGTGAATTCTTCGTTGAGACGGTTGAGCAGCTTGCCGATGAGGGCGTATTGGTCAACTTCCACTTCGAGGAAGTCGAGCGGGCCGAGAATGGCGATTGGTTGAGCACCTTCGGGTTCGATCGCAAGACGAGCAGTTCACTGGCGCGTTTAGGTATCCCCGGCAATCTGACCGAGCGTGCCTATCGCCAGGTCCGCATCGATGCCTATACCGGCGAGCCGCGAGCGATCACGATGCATACCTTGTGAGTGCCGATCTCGCGCGGACGATTCAGGCGTATCGTCCGCGTGGCGTGCTTGTCGATACGAACATCCTTCTCACCGAGGTGAGCAATCTCGGAGGACAACCGCCGCAGCAGAACAAGTACAACTTTTACTACTACAGCGACAGTTCGTGGAACCATCTGCTCTGTGGCGCATTGTTCATGTCAACGCGCGGTCGCCAGCCAGCACTGATACCAGAAGGTGTGAGCGAAATAGCTGGTGCTTTCGTCGCAACATCTGGACATGGTGAGAGAGATGATCTCCAATTACCACTGGACGATCGGAAGAACCGCTCGTCTCGGGGTGCTGCTCTTGCTCGCGCTCGTCCTCGGCGGCTGTAATAGTGGCATATTAACCGCCACCCCACCTTCCTCTTCCACCGGTCGGCCAACCTCGCTCTCTTCGCCAACTGCCAGGGCCACCTCAACCAACGCCGTGCTCCCGCTTACGCCGATAGTGCGCGCGATCCTCACACCGTTACCAACCAGCGGCGTGATTCCTTCCGCCACCAAACCTGCCTGCACGCCCCTCGCCGTCCCTTCGTCTTTGCCCTATCCTGGCCGGGTCGGACAAACCTGGTACGCCGAGGAGATCGTCAGTGGTACTGTTGTGGCGCAAGAAACACACCGGGAAGGAAACAGCAACTACCAAATTATCACCACCTACTCGCTGTTCCGCGTGGACGAGCGTGTGCGCGGTCTACCGCTCGACGAAATCCTCATCGCACAGCGGGGAGGGACGCTCGATGGTTGCACCCAAAAGAACAGCGACCGCCCTCTGGATCGCGATGAACGACTGCTGCTCTTCCTCGGGCGCTACGATACGCAGGCGAGCGGGCCGAGGCCGGTAATCTACTACATCATGTTCGGTGATAACGGCATGTACAACCTTGCTGGCAACACCGCCGGTACGCCGACTGCTCAACTCATCGCCGAATCGCGGCAAATTCTATCCCAACCGCCACCGGCCGATCTCTCGAACTATTGGATTATTCCGCTCGACCGCGCGCCGCTCGCGCCGCTCGCGCAGGCAACCCCACGGCGCTGATTGCTGAGTCGCTCGTCAGCCTATGAACCGGAACCTGGCTGACGCATCCGCGCGCAGGAACCCTTTGTACCTTCTCACGGTTATTGCAGACTCTTGACGTATTTCAGCCGTCAGGAGTACTCTTTCTCACAACGGCGATGACGGGGAGAAGTACGCTGGGGTCAGCCACACGGCAGCGAGCTGTGGCAGGTGCGAGGCAGCGGTTGTGGCCCCCGACCGAAGACACCCCCGAGCTGTCGTCCGAACGGTGGCACGCGGTCACCCGGTAGGCACGATCGGGTGCGCCCGTTAGCGCGCGGGGGTGTTCTTGCACCCCACAAGGCCGCCCTCGCGAGAGGGTGGTGAAAGAAGGTGGCACCACGAAGCCCACAACGGCCTCGTCCTTCCCGGGACGGGGTTTCTTTGTGTTTGCCGATCGGTCGTCGGCCCCCTCCCGGCGATCGAGACGACCGATCGATAGGAGGCAGACCAGGGGGCGACGTGGAACGGATCAGGACGACCGAGGCGGCTGGCTATGTGGGCCAGGAGGTGCGGCTGCAAGGGTGGCTGCACCAGTTCAGGGCGCTGGGGAAGGTCAACTTCCTGATCGTGCGCGACGGCTGGGGTACTTTTCAGGCGTTCGTGGACGACGAGGCGACGCTGGCGACCATGCACGGTGTCGGCGTCGAATCGATCATCGAGGTGCGCGGTCGAGTCATAGCGGAGCCGCAGGCACCGGGCGGCGTGGAACTGCACGAGACGCGCGTGGCGATCATGGAGGCGGTCCACGAGCTGCCGCCGGTCGAGATCAACAAGCGCGAGATGCGCGCCGCGCTCGACACCTACCTCGAACAGGCGGCGGTCGGGCTGCGCCACCCGAAGCGGCGGGCGATCCTGCGGATCGAGGCGGCGATGATCGCCGGATTCCGCGACCACCTCGGCGCGCAGGGCTTCACCGAGATCCACACACCGAAGATCCTGGGGGCCGCGACCGAGGGCGGGGCCAACGTCTTCACGGTGGACTACTTCGGGCGTCCGGCCTTCCTGTCGCAATCGCCGCAACTCTACAAGCAGATGGCGGTCGGCTTCTTCGAGCGGGTCTTCGAGGTGGGGCCGGTCTTCCGGGCCGAGCCGCACGCCACCACGCGGCACCTCGCCTCCTACGTCAGCCTCGACGCCGAGTTCGGCTTCATCGAGGACCACCGCACGGTGATGGCGATGCTGACCGGGATGATCGCTGCGATGGTGGAGGCGGCGCGCGCCCTGCCGGACGCGCTGGCCCTCGCCGGGGCGGCGGTGCCGGACGTGCCCGCCACCATCCCCGCCATCGCCTTCCCCGACGCGCAGGAACTTTTGCTCGCGCGGCACGGCCTCGACTGTCGCGGCGAGCCCGACCTCGCGCCGGAACACGAGCGCTTATTGGGAGCCTGGGCGCGGGAGGAGCACGGCGCGGACTTCCTCTTCGTCACCGGCTATCCGCTGGCGAAGCGCCCTTTCTACACCCACCCCGATCCCGCCGACCCACGCTACTCCAACGGCTTCGACCTCCTCTTCCGAGGGCTGGAACTGGTGACGGGCGGGCAGCGCCTCCACCGCCACGCCGATTACCTCGCCGCGTTGGAGTCGCGCGGGATGTCGCCGGAACCGTTCGCGGATTATCTGAAAGTCTTCCGGTACGGGATGCCGAAGCACGGTGGCTTCGCGATCGGGATCGAGCGCTTCCTGATGCAGCTGCTTGGCCTGCCGAACGTCCGCCTCGCCGCGATCTTCCCGCGCGACCTGAACCGGCTGGCACCGTAGCGAGTTGGCAGTCGGCAGTCGGCAGATGCGCGTTGAGAGGTTTGAGTTGGTGACAGATACTACCAGCGTTATGGCCCTTTTCTGCCGACTGCCGACTGCCGACTGCCGACTCTCTCGTACACCCCCAACAACCGCTCCGCGCCGATCCGCCACTGATAGCGCGCCAGCACATCGATGCGGGCGCGGGTGCCCATCGCGCGGGCGGCGGCGGGGTCGGTGGCGAGGGCGATGATGCCTTCGGCGAGCGCGGCGGCGGTCGGGGGGACGAGGAGGCCGGTGTCGCCGTCGCGGAGGATTTCGAGCGGCCCGCCCTCCGCGACGGCGACGCTCGGCAGGCCGCTCGCCGCCCCTTCCAGGAGCGAGAGGCCGAACGTCTCGGCGTGGGTGGTGTGGAGGTAGAGGTCGGCGGCGGCGTAGAGGGCCGGGAGGGCGTCGTCCGGCACGAAGCCGCAGAAGATGATCGCCTCGCCGAGTCCGTAGCGGTCGCGCTCCGCTTCGAGCGCCCGCCGCTCCGCGCCGGTGCCGACGATCAGCGCGCGCACATCGTGTCCCGCCGCGCGCGCGCGCGCCACCGCCCCGATCGCCAGCTCGATCCGCTTGCGCGGGTGAAGCTGATTGACCGTGATCGCGACCGTCGCACTCGCTGGTAGCCCCCAATGGGGGCGCACCGCCGCGGCCTGTGCGGGCGTCGGCGGGACGAGATCGACGCCGTGCGGCAGGATCGTCGCCTCCACCCCGTACGCCGCGCGGATCAACCCCTGGCCGTAGATCCCATTCGCCAGGATCGCGTCGGCGTTCAGCGCGAAGTGGCGATCGAGCGGGCGGTAGAGTCGCGCCGCCCCGGCCACGAACGGCGCGAGCGGCCCGAAGCGCCGCGCGATCAACTGGCGGTCGCTGTAGGCGGCGCGCGGCGGCTCGTAGCAGAAGTAGATGAGGGGCAGGGCGCGCTTCCAGCGGTGCCGCGCCAGGCGCAACGCGGGGAGACTTGGCGGGCCGAAGCAGACGATCCCGTCGATGTCGGTCGGTAACTCATCGATCAGGATCGGCGCGGCGAGGTATTCGAGCGCGGCATCGAGGTAGTGGTTGCCGAAGCGGTCGATCCGATCCTCGGTCTCGATCAGCGCGACCATCGGGTCGAGCGCGGCGCGCACCTCCGGCGTGATCCGGTGCGTGACGAGGGTCACGCGCACCCCGGCCTCGGTCGTCCACTTCGCCAACATCAGGATCAGTCGCTGCGCGCCGGTCAGCTTTTTCAACTGGGGATAGATGAAGGCGAGATGCGGCCCCGGAGTCGTCATCGGTATCCTTAATGTCAGCGGTCGCCGCATCGCCAGCCGCGTTAACGTCGCGGGGGGCCGGGGACGATACCCCGGCCCGCGCCCGCTGACTCCTTACGAGAGGGCGCGCAAGCGCCGCCAGAGGAGCGCGCCGCAGCAGGCGATCTCCAGACCGAGCAGCAAGGCGAGCACCTTCTTGTAGCCGAAACCCGCGCCGCCGAGTCCGAGTGGTAGCGCAATCAGGAGCAGCGCCACAGCCAATAGCCCGAGCGCGCAGAGCCCGAGGGCGAGGAGTTGCCCCGCGCCTTTCAGCCCCACGGGCGGACGTTGATGACCTGATCGGGATCGCCCTCGTTGCCCGCTCGCTCCGGTCGCTCCGCGTGCAACTGCGGCGCGAGTTGGGCGAGCGGGATCGCGTGCTGCTCGCGTACGGAATCGCTGCGGCGTACCGGCTGGCAGCCGAGGCCGCTCTTCGCGGCGAACTCGATCGCGCGGAGGTAGCCGTGCTCGATCTGGTCGAGGAGACGACAATCGTCGTCGCTCAGGAGCGCGCGGAGCTGGCTCGTGACCGGACCAAGGAACTCGTAGACATGCTCGAACGCCTCATCGACGCGCTTCTCGATCATCGCCCGCTCGAATTCTTCAGACTCGCGGCGCATCGCCAGCGTAAATTCCGCCCGCATCATCCTCACCCCTCATTCCCCCAGACCCCAATGGCGACTACTATACTACGTTTTTCTCGTACGTCCAGAGGGTCAGCCGGTGGTCGGCGGTCGGCAGTCGGCAGATAGGGCTTCGCAATCGCTGATCTGTAACAGATCAAAGATTCGCTGCAAGGTCTGTCCACTCATCTACACCACTGCCGACCGCCGACCGCCGACTTATTTCGGCGCATAGAGGATGACGACGTTGCTCTCGATCACGCGGTAATGCGCGCGGATCGCGGCATAGAGACCGGGTGTGAGATCGTCCGGCGGTCCGGTGACATCCGGCGCGAAGAGATCGTAGCGCAGCGCGATCAGCGAGAACTCGCCGCGTTCCACCCGCGCGACGAGCGCGCTGTCATCCCATTGCCCGGTACGCACGGCGAAGGCGAGCGAGAAGGGATCGGTGTAGCGCACCTCCTTTCCGGCCACCAGCAGCAGTCCCACGTTGTCGGCGTAGACCGGGTCGGGATCGTTGGTGACGAAGGCGGCGACGTTGGCCCAGCCCTCGCGCTCTCGCGCCAGCGGCGGGCGAAAGTCGCGCGCCAGCCAGCCCGGTTCGCCCAGTCGATCCTCGCCGCCGAGGGCGAGGCTGAGGGCGACGAGGAGGGCGGCGGCGAGCGGCAGACCCCGTCCCCGCACCGCGAAGCGCCCGATCGCCAGTGCCGCGCCGAGGACCGCGACGACGAGCGTCTCGATGAAGTGATTGTGGTTGCCGCCATGCGTCCCCGCGCCGAGCGCGAAGAAGGCCGCGACCGGCAGATAGAGCGCCGGGAGGAGATCGGGATCGGCGCGTAATGCCGCGAGCGGGCGTGGCGCGCGCGCCGCCGCGATCGCGACCGCGAGCAGCAGGGTCGCGCCGCCAAGGAGGAGGGGCCAGTAGCGACCCAGGGCGGGCAGGGCGAGGCGGAGGAAATCGCTCGCCCCCCAGGAACTGTGGAAGGCGACGATCTTCTGGTAGAAGCCACCGTGCGTGATCGCGGTCAGCAACGCGAAGGGGAGGGTGATCGCCGCGCCGTAAAGGAGCCCGAACGCGACGCCGACGCGCGGGCGGGCGAGGGTCAGACCGAGCCCCGCCGCCACCGGCGCGGCCAGCAAGGTCTGCTTCGTGTAAAAGCCGAGCATGAAGCAGAGGATCGCCAGGGCCAGCGACCGCCACGCCGCCGGGCCGAGCCCCCCGCGGTCGCCGGGACGCGGCGCGGTGACGATATCGCGCCAGCGGACCCAGATCACGGCGAAGCCCGCCAGATCGCAGGCGAGCGCCAGGTGGTCCGGGCGGGCGCGCACCGACCAGACGCTGACCAGATTGATCGTCAGCAGCCCGAGCCCCGCCCAGAGGGCCAGCAGGGGCCGTCGCGTGCGCCACCAGACCAGCCCGCCCACCAGCAGGACGACGGCCAGCGTGGCGAGCCAGGCAACCCCCCGACCAACCTTGAAGGTGAAGGGGCCGACCGCGAACGCCGCCGCGTTGATCAGCGTGAAGATCGGGGTGTAGGGGGCGGCGGTGAAGAAATCGGGACGGGCGGGCTGGTACGGATCGACGCCGCGCGCCAGCAACTGCGCCTCGCTGAGGATCACCCCTTCGCTGTCGTCCACCTGGAAAGGGTAGGTCAGGATCGACTCGCTGAAACGCGCCGCCGCCGGGATTTTCAGCGTGATTGGCAGCAGCGCGAGCAGCAGCAGGAGCGTTGGCAGCCAGCGGCGCAGCGCCGTCACGCCGCCCGCCGCCGCCTCGCCCGTTGTTCGCCCGCTGCTCGCGCTCATCGCACCTCGACCCAATCGACCATCACGCCCAACTGGCGCTGATCGGCGTAGCTCAGCACGAAGGTCGGCGTGGCGAGGCTGACGACGAGCCAACCGTCGGTCGCGGTCGCGCCGCTGAGGGGGAAGTCGTAGGTCTGCCAGTCTGTGGTCGGCGTGATCGTGCCGATCGCCCGCCCGCCAACGCTGATCCGCACCGGCGGGATCGCGCCATTCGGGCGGTAGCCGCGCAGGCGCAGGTGTAAGGTCGCCGCGCCCGGATTCGCCGGTGCGGCGACGCGCAGATCGGCGGTGCCGGTCGTCCAGCGGTAAGTCGTGCCGTCGGCGTCGCGCTCGTCGAGATTCAGGCCGCGCAGATAGCCGAGATCGAGGCCGTCGCCGACATCGAGCCGCGCCTGTGGCGCGGGGTTGAGGTGCGCCCACGCCTCGGCGGTCGGATTGAGGACGCGGATGTCGCGGTAATTGAGCGATTCGCGTGCCTCCGCCGGTTTCCCTTGCGCGCGCAGAATGTCGCCGCGCAGCAGGGTCGCGCCGGTCGGGTCGAGATCATCGTTGAGCCCGGCGAGCGCGCGGTCGTCCTGACCCTGCGCGTGTGCGACCGCCGCGAGCGCGGTAGGGCGGAAAGGATCGTTGGGGCGGATGGCGGCGAACGCGGCCAGCGCCGCGTCGGTCTGCCCGCTCGCCAGCAGCGCGTAGCCGCGCGTGAGGCGGTCGCCATCCGGCGCGTTGGTCGCCCCGACACGGAACTGGTCGAAGGTGAACGAGGGGAAGACCAGCGCGATGGCGAGCGCCGCGACGGTCGCCGAGGCATACCAGGGGCGCGGGATGCGGAAACCGCTGCCGAGCGCGCCGCGCAGCAACGGTGGCAGGGCGAACGCGCCGCGCGCCGCCAGCAGGAAGACGAACGGCATCAGCGGCAGCCGGAAGCGGGTGATCGCGAAGAAGAGCGCCCCGGCGACGGTGTTGAAAACGAGCCAGAGGAAGAGGAGCCGCCGATCCGCCGTGCGCCCCGCGCCGACCCAGCCGAGCGCCGCCAGCGGGAGGGCGAGCAGATAGAGGAGATCGTCGAGGGCGAGGGTCAGGCCGAGCCAGGGGATCGGCACGCGCCCCAGGGCGTAGCCGCGCGTCAGCCGCTCATACGCCCCGATATTGATTCGCCAGAGGTCGCCCGCCTCGCGCACGCTCTTGCTCAGATAGACCCCCGGATCGGCGCGCACGACCTCCCAGCCGCGCGCCCAGGCGAGCGTCTGCCGGTCCCCCTGATTCGGGATCGCCCGCAAAGTGGTGTCGATCTGCCCGGTATTCTGCCCCTGCAAGGCACCGAGCCAGAAGTTGTACCCCCCGGTCGTGTCGGCGGGGATCAGTCGCCCGTAGACCAGGGCATTGCGGGCGGTCCAGGGGGCCAGCAGCGCCAGCGCGACGCCGATCACCAGGGCGCTGCGCCCGACCGCCCCGCGCCAGTCGATCCGCCGTCCGCGTCCGTTGAGCGCGAGCGCCCAGAGGGGGATGGCGGCGAGGAAGGGGAGGGCCAGTCCGCGCGTCAGGATCGCGCCGCCGAGCGCCCCGCCCGCCACGACCAGCGTCCACTTCCCGCCGCCGCGCGCGTGACGGGCCAGCGCGAAGAAAGCGAGGACGATCAAGAAGGTGAAGAGGGTCTCGGAGAGGAGGAGGCGCGCGTAGACGGCGAACGGCAGATAGACCGCGCAAAGGGTCGCCGCGAGCCGCGCGACCGCCCGCCGCTCGGCGTAGGATCGCCCGAGCAGATAGACGAGCACGATCGTCGCCAGACCCAGCGCCACCTGCGCGATCCAGACCGGTTCGGTCGCGGTGCCGAAGAGGTGGAAGAACGCGGCCAGCGCGACGATGTAGAGGGGCGGCCGGAGCCAGATGCTTTGGTCGAGGAAGCTGAAGCCGCGACCATCGGCCAGGATCGCCGCCGCCGAGTAATACTCGCCCTCGTCGCCGATCCGCTCGGTGTAGGGCGCGAGCCGCCAGACGAGGATGCGAATCGCCAGCGCCAGCAGCAGGATCGCGGCCAGCCACGGATCGGCAAGGAGCGCGCGCAGGGACGGCGGTGTCTCGCGCGGGCGGGCGGGTTGTGTCGACAGCGATGGCGTGCTTTCCGTTCCTGTCGCGGCGGTTCGCGCGGGCCTTGCCCCCGCTATCCCGGTCGCGCGGCCATTCTGATGGTGTTGGGTGTCGGTCATCGCGCGACCGGGTGTGCGGCGCGGTCGGCGAGCGTGGCGCGGTAGACACCGAGAAAGCGGCGGGCGATCTGCGGCCAGGTCAACTCGCGCTCCACGCGGCTGCGGGCCGCCGCGCCGAGCGCCGCCGCCCGCGCGGGATCACGCAGCAGGGCGGCGAGCGCCGCGCCGAGTGCCGCCACGTCGCGCTCCGGGACGAGCAGGCCATGTACCCCGTCGTCGATCACCGTCGGCACGCCGACGACGTCCGAGGCGACGATCGGCAGGCCGGTCGCCATCGCCTCCAAGAGGGTATTCGGCAGCCCGTCCACGTTCCCGGCGTGGTCGTGGACCGAGGGGAGGAGGAAGAGATCGGCGGCGGCGAAGAGGGCCGGGATGCGGTCGCGCTCGATCCGCCCCGCGAAGAGGACGCGGTCGGCCAGCCCCAGCCGCGCCGCCTGTGCGCGCAACTCCCCCTCCAGATCGCCGTAGCCGAAGATCACCAGTCGTGCGGGATCGGCCTCGCGCACGGCGGCGCTAGCGAAGGCGGCGATCGCGACATCGAGCCCCTTCTTGTAGACCAATCGCCCGCCCGCCAGGACGAGTCGGTCCCCGTCGTATAGCCCCAACTCGGCGCGAACGGCGGCGCGCTCGTCCGGCGTGGCGGGGCGGAAGCGCGCCGGATCGACGCCGTAGGGGATCGTCGTGGTCGTCGCGGCCTGCGCGCCGAGGCCGATCGCGCGTGCGGCGAGGTCGGGGCTACAGGCGGTGACCGCCGCCGCCCGCCCGAAGACCGCGCGCGCTGCCCGCCCGATCGGCGCTTTGCGCTCGGCCAGGAAAACGTCCGAGCCGTGCAGGCTGACGACGAGCGGGCAGCCCGCGAGGCGAGCGGCGAGCGTGGCGGGCGGGCCGTTGGGGATCACCCAGTGCGCGACGATCAGATCGGGGCGGAGGCGACGGGCGAGGCGCGCAGTCGCCACGGTCGAGGCGGCGAGCGCCAGCGGCGCGGCGGCGTAGGCGCTCCCCTTCAGCCCCACGTCACCGGCCAGCGACGAGGCGTAGCCCCAGACTTGCAGGCGACGCAGCCCCGGCGCGTAGTGGTAGGGGTGCAACCCTATCCCGCGCTCATGCGGCGCGCGGCGGAGGCGCGGGTGGGCGGGCAGGACGACCTCGACCCGATGGCCGAGCGCGGCGATCCCCGCCGCCAACTCCTCGATGAACGGCGCGGTCGTGTCGCCCGCGTAGAGCGGGTATGACGACGTTAGCATCACGATCAGCAGCGGGTGGTCGGCGATCGCGGCGGTATCTTGGTCGCTGTGCCGCGCCATCTCAGCGCCCCCCTGGCGGGAAGGTATAGATCAGCAAGCCCTCCCCGTCCTTGCTCCGCCGATCGTAGACCTTCCGAAAGCCGTTCCATTCGTCCGGCCCGTCGTAGAGCGGCCCGAGATCGGCGCGGCGGTAGCCGGGATCGGTCAGGTGATCGAGTTGGAGATAGCCGACGCCATACTGCGCGGCGATCTGGCGGATCACCGGGAGGGTGTCGTAGGGGATCATCACGCTCCGGCGATCGCTGTGGAAGGAGAGTTCCCAGGGGTTGCGCGACATGATCACCGCGTCGGGCGGCGTGTTGGCCCCGACCCATCCTGCCATCGTGACCGAGTTGGGCGTTCGCAGGTCGGCGCTCCAATCGTCTTGTAAGCGTTTCCATTGCGAGTTTTCGTCCCACGGGGAATTGAGCATCAGGGCCAGCACACCGACCGCCGCCAACCCCGCGAGCGCGCCGTTCCCACGCCACGCCGCGAGGCGGTCGTGGGTCCACCAGAAGCCCGCCGCCCCGAATAGCGCCCCCCAGGGGATCAGGAAAAGGGCGTAGCGCGACTCGTAGTGCCAGTAGCCGAGGACGAAGAGGGCGTAGAGGAGGATCGCCGAACCGAGCGCCAGAAGGAGCGCGATCTGACGCTGCCCGCGCGCCACCAGTAGCCCCAGGATCGCGAGCGGGATGACGGTCAGCGGGACGATCTCTCCCGCACGCAGGCTGCACCAGGCGTCGGCGAATTGCTGCCCGATCTTGCCGAGCACGGTATCGAAGCCGTAGCCGACTAAGAGGCGCGGGTGTGGCAATGGCAGATGTCCGGCATAGGCGGCGTAGATGTTCTCCCACGGGCGGTACATCAAGACCCAGGCGTCGAACGATTCGGTGGAGTAGAACGGCTTCCCGAAGGTGATCAGGTTCCTCACACCCCACGGCAGCCAGACGAGGAGCGCGACCCCCGCCGCAAACGCTCCGCCGACGAGCGTAGGGCGCAACGCCCCATCTCGCCACCCGCGCCAGAGCGCCCACGCGCCACCCCCCACCAGGATGACCGCGCCGCTCGGCTTGCTCAGGATCAGCAACCCGCCGAGGAGGCCGAGCAGGGCGTAAGTCGGCAGTCGGCGGTCGGCAGCCGGCAGAGCGATAATCGACCCCCATCGCTTGCGGCCCGTCGCGGTGGTTGTTGCCGCTTTCTCTTCCTCGTCCTCTTCTGCCGACCGCCGACCGCCGACTGCCGACTTCACCAGCAGCACGATGCAGCCGAAGCTGAGCAGGGTGAACGCGGTGTCGTTGAGGGGATAGACGACCCCTTGCAGCAGATCGGGGTCGAGGGCGACGAGGAGGGCGGCGAGGAGGCCGACGCGCGGCGACCAGAGCCAGCGCCCGACCCGGAAGACGAGCCAGAGGAGGCCGAGCATGATCAGCAGATTCGGCAGCTTGGCGACGCCGACCGAGACGCCGAAGAGGGCGAAGGATAGGGCGATCATCAGCGGTTGCAACGGGGGCCAGGTGTCAGCGGGGTGCCGCACGGTCGGCCAGTCGCGGTAAAACTGCGCGACATAATCCACGGTGAAGCCGTTGCCTCGGACGAGGTTGCGCGCGACGACCGCGTTGTCGGCGTAGTCGGCGTGGTTGATCCACGGCGCGGCGAGGAGGTGCGGCAGCAGGAGCGCGGCGTAGACGATCAGGCCGATGAGTGCCACTGCCGTGGCGACGCGCGAGCGGTCGAGCGCTATCCAGCCCGCCGCCAACGTGTCGAGGACGCGAACGCGCCAGCGGAGCAGCGTGGCCGCACCCGCCGCATAGAGGAGGGCGGGGAGGGCCGCGAGGGTCCAGGGGAGGGCCAGCGCCAGCGCCAGCGGCACGAGCAGCGCCGCGCCGAAGCGCCCCGCCAGCGCGAGTCGCCCCGTTCCACCGCCGATGGTCAGCAACAGCAGCGCGATGAGCGCCAGCGCCCCGAACAGGTGGAGCGGCACTCCGCGCCAGAAGGCCGCGCCATCCCAGGCGAGCGGGGTGACAGTGAGCGCATCGAGTTTGACGCCGAGATCGCGGTTATCGCCCGCGACGCGCGTGGTCGGCGCGGAGAGCGCGAGCGCGAGATCGCCATTGGATGCCGCATTGGCGGGGATCGCGATCGTGGTCGTGTGATCCGCCAGCGTGCCATCGACGGTGAGGGTGCCGACCGGTTGCCCCGCGACGAGCAGCGTGACCGGCACCGCGCCGCGTTCGGGGAGGGCCTGTGCGCGTAAGGTCACGCGCGCGCTCGTCACCCCGGCCCAACCGGGGAGCGCCACGAGCGTCGGTTGATCGTTCTTGTTCGTCCAGCGGTAGGCGTAGTCGGCGAGGTGCTCGTCGCCGTGGACGTTCGCCAGCAACAGGCGATCGAGCGGTCCGCCCGCATCCAGCAACAACGCCGCGCGCGGCCAGAGCGCGCCGAGCGTCAGGAGCGCAGCAAGGAGCAAGGGTAGGCCGTAGCGCAGCAACACTACGCGGCGCGGGGCGACGGGAAGCGGCGCGTGCCCCGCAGCCCCTCGCGGCGGCGCTCCCTCCACCGAGGGAGTCAGCCGGGGCGGTGCGACGGGCGGCGCGGCGGCGGCGAGTGCTGGCGATCGTTTGTGCCGGGCATTCTTCATACGGCGGAATGGTACCAACGGTCGGGCGACGGCGCTAGCGCTCTTAGTACTACAGCGACGGTTACCGATACCGCGCGGACACCACTTCACGAAGGTGCCGATGAAAATGCTAACCCGGGATCGGCAGCACCTCGCCGTTTTGGTCGAGACAGAGCAGCCGTG
>JAABUH010000682.1_pt1 | contig 45503 bp, 64 predicted proteins | sample 5559121 | NCBI WGS metagenome assembly JAABUH01 (sample SAMN10711871, study PRJNA513364) | rock metagenome | isolation source: Antarctica rocks | place: Antarctica: Victoria Land, Battleship Promontory nord | collected 2015-12-28
CACCCCCGGCGCCCTCCCCGCCATGGTTCTCGTAATCCCACCTCCAATATGGCCTCCACCTCCAGACTCTCCCAAAATGTATCGTACATTGGCAGGTTGGGCAACAGCCGGTGTCGCTGTACGGGCATTACAGTTGGGTATCTTACAACAACCCTTACGAACAGGTGAGCTTATGACTTCACCCTTCTTTGTCTCCCGCAGCTCCCGATGGAAGGAGGGAAAAGGTTGGGAAATGAGCTGATCATGATTTCAGCTCCTCGGATGTACGCATATTCCATCGCTATATGGGGAGGATTAGGATACGGTGTATACTGGGCCGAGACAAGATTGTGGGTTCCTTTTCGCGAACGAAACATCCCGCCTGCCGTCTCTTCCAAAAGGGGTGGGCATCCGAGATACCCTACTGATGCCTTTCTTTCGTATCTAGAAAATACAATATAGCGAGGAAACGACAACAAATACGGGAGTACCGAGAAGGCCAGGCCGGGGAGAAGACAGTAGTTGCAAAGGGTTCGCCGACATGACGAGGAGAAGCTTGCAAACTTTACGACGTCGCTTCAAGCTTCCCTGATTTCCGTCTAGCTTCAGACGACGACGACATTCCATACTGCAAGAGACGCTCCATACCTGGAGTGCTGATATGGTCCAAATGACGTGCAGAACATGCATGTAAGCTTTACGCCTCCACCTTCGGTTCCAGATCTCCGAAAGGTCGACTTCGGAAGTATGGCTCGTCAAACTATTACGTCGTCAGTCTTGACACGGCAGGATCCAGCTGAGCACAGGAAAGTCCAGCTGAGACGAGCTGGCGCTTCGCGGTTGGACTGACCCAATGTACTCGCACGAACCCGTCCTCAGCTCCGGAAGCATACGCTCGTCCTTGAGGATGCACCGCAAGGGTATTGATAGGACCGCTGAACAAGAATCGTCAGTGCATACAATACAGTGTCAAGGGACGTCACGGCACAAATGTCCTCGCACACGCCCGACCTCTTCCTCAAACAGCTTGTGCCAGAACCGAGACTCGAATCTGCCGGATCGCGCTGAGGTGGTCGTCACGCTCATTGCATCTTGGCCACCACCGAGAATGACCTGATCCAGGTCAGTACTCCTTTAGAAGCAGCGTAACTTGACTGGCGTATGGTCGAAGAGGAGCAATGCAAGCACTGTTTAGAGGTGTCTCCGTCGTGTATATCTTCATCTCTTCCAAAGTATCCGAATCGAATAACTACAAGTATGTCAGCCTGACTCCGCCGGACAACCATCTTAACAGATGAAGCAGGAGGCGAAGACTCACCCTCGCCGTCTTATCCTTACTCGACGTGATGAAATAAGTCCCATCCGGACTCAGCTGAATATCCGTAATCTCTCCTCGATGCGCATCGTCAATCGCATTGACCTCTTCTCCCGTCTTTACGTCGTACTTCGCTACCTTGCCTGATTCGTGACCAGTGAGGATATAGTCGGAAAGTGGAGCGAAGACGGCGACGGTAGCTTTTGAGCCGTCGATGACGATTTCTTTTAGAGGGGTACTTGATTCTACGAATTCAGCTATCAGCTTGATCACGAGGGTAAAAGCTAGACGAACGGTCTAGACCATCTTCACGGTCTATGGGAAACACCCTGAAGAGCTAGATCAGCTGCCGTTTTACCTCCAGAATGAGAGACGCCATCTCGACTTTGAGTTCAACTCACCGAATGATACTAGGTTGTCCACTCCGCTGCTCCGTGATACTCAATATCGTCAAGTCATCCTCACTATCCATCGTCAGCTATAAATTACTCATCCTACATCCGGAGCCGATGCTCACCTCCAAGCAACCCGCTTAACAGCAGTCAAGAACTCCCAGGTCTTCAAACATTTCCCCGTCGAAACATCCCAAAGCTTCATCGTACTATCCGCAGCTCCCGAAAGCAAATACCTCGTTTGCGCTATTCATATCAAACCCCATCAGCTTTCCTCATAGTCCGCTAAAAGACATGATGTTGGTTGGAAAGTGAGGTTCGGTTCAGACATACAGTCACAAGCGACAGTCCAGACAGTCCCATTATGTCCATGATCGCCCGCTTTCCCTCCGAATGTACCCAATCTCTCACCGTTCGAGGTGTACCAAACGTTTATGACTGAATCTTTTGAGGCTGTAAAGAGGAGGTCGCCTTCTGCGTTGAATACTATTTGGGTCAAGGACCTCTCATGGCCTGATGGAGATTAGCTTGAGATTGGATGTTCTGGTTGAAGGGAAGGGGCGGAGGGACATACCCTGTAATATGATTGGTTTCTGAAGCTTGGATCAGCTCATATTCGACATAGCGATGCCAGCTGACCATTTTGTTTCTGAACTCTAGGAGAAAGGTATGCTAACAGGGTGCTTGGACCTTGGCCACCCACTTCGCTCAACTGAAATTCTGACACGCGGAAGCAAAACGATGCAATTATCTCAGAACTGCTGCTTTAAACTGGTGAGGCAGTATAGGTATCAAGGTGTAGAGATCAATGCATGCAGCTCAGACATACTCCCCCCTGCCTGTTTGTGACGAGGAGATACCAGGCGAAATAGCTTATTCCTCAGAATCTCTGCTTCATCCTCGCTCCAACCGTTTTGAGGTGTGCATACACTTTACCTGCGAACGACAAAGGTCAGCCCGTCTAACCTCCTCTCAGCTCAGCCATGAAACCGGCTTCTCAGAAGCAAAGGAGGCTCGACTGACCTGGAGGAGATCCAAGAATGAGCGAGACAATAGCATCCCTGGCGATCTTGATGTTCTGCACGGATCCAAGGATATGTATATGTCTGCTGAAAGTGAGCAATCTACGACACGACAATGCCAGCATTATGCTATAGACGGTCAGATCACTCACGTCTCCGCCAGGACTATCCTCGTTCGGCTCGCATTTTCGATCGAAAACTTTACTTTGCCTCCCTCACCTGCTATTCGACCTGATCACAGAGTTATATAGTCAGCTTTGTCGTCAGTCCAACGCTCCGGCTAAAAGCAACAGCTCTATACAGTTCACACTCCGCCATTGTTTGAGAATCGGGGAAAGGCGGCCTACCAATCGCTCGAGAGAGATGATCACCATGTAACGTCTTGACATCCTTGATCTCAAACGAGTCGAGGTAGAGGTCGTCTAATCGTAGAAGGGCAAGGGCATCCTGCGCACTTCAAGTCAACAACCGAGACCGCGACATGGAGCCAATGGTTGCAGGTCGATGGGATAGCAGCTGGCGTAGATGAAGACTCACATTGACATCGAAACCCAATGCGAAGGCTTTCACAAAATCCGCTCCTTTCTGTATAGCACCGGAATTGACGGTATGTGTCGATGTCTATCAACCAATCAACGTCAGACCACCACCAATCACGAGCATTTCCTCTCTCTTTGTAACGGCTGAAGATAATGCTTGATGGCTCACCTTAATCTCCACACACCGCCTCTTGACGTTCATCCTCACCTGTAACCCCAACATCTCCACCATCGGGGTATACAGATTCACCCATTCCCTTTTCAAAGGACTCATACGATGAGGCGGGATGGCTATTCTTCGGAACTCGTTCCTGAGGACTGAGGTCTGGGCGGAGGCGGAGAGGGGTGCGAAGCCTGATGACGAGGCTGTCGGAGCTGATGGGGAGGTTGGATCCGTACCTGCGGATGTAGCTACGGCTGGAATGGTGGTAATGAGGAGATCATCGGTATCCAAATCGAGATCTACGTCCAAGGATGATGAGGTTGAGGTGGACGTTTGAGGAGGTTTTGAGGGGACGAGCGAGACGGCCGGTTGGGTTTCGAGTTGAGATTGAAGCGCCTTTTGGCGATGAGATTTGTGTGCCATCGCGCGAAATCTGAATCGCTAGTAATTAGATATTCCAACAGGTGAAAATGTAGCTGGGAACGGCCGAGGAACCGACTGAAAAGTTATTCGCAGTACGTTTTTGCGCAAAGATAGCGAAAGGTGGTCTACAATTCTTGACCTAACTTACCTGAAGGGCTAGCTGACGTGTCTTTGTGAGCCGCCGCTATCAGTTATTGCGTTCGCTTAACTCGCATGTCGCCTGCTTCTCGAACTTCCTACCATTGTCCTCTTCAAGCTACCTCCGTTCTGACGTCCTTCTCTCCCATCATCAAGGCGCTGATCAGTACACATACGTCAGCCATGCCCCCCTTCGCCCGGCCACCAACCCAGCTTCAACGCCTCAACCAGCCTTACTCCCGTCCATCCTCCGCCTCCTCCACAAAGTCCACCAAATCCAAATCCCCTCGTCCTCGACCAGCATCCCCAGCCATCCCGAAACCGGACCTGAGTGACTCTACCTCCATAAATGGCAAGAGGTCCAAACGAAGGCAGAAGAAACGCGCTCGATCTACCTCCCACGACAAGTCAGCTAGTACTTCTGCAACGCTTGACGGACTGACTCGGCCGACTTCTCCAGCTGTACAGAAGGTCGAGGATCAAGCGAGTGTCTCTCATCGATTGGTGAGTGTCAACGCGGGAAGTGCAATCGGAGCTCGAGGTGTATTGACGCCTACGAAGAGCAAGCTCGACGCATCGCCTGTCGCTAAGAGCGTTACGGTTAAGCCGGTGACGTCGCCAGTCCATACCAAGGAGGATGATAGGAGGCTACAGCTTTTGGAGAAGCAGCTGGATACTGCGAAGGAGGAGGCTGAGCGGGTTGTCGAGGAGATGCGGTTGAAGATCGAGGGGTTGGAGGAAGAGATTAAGAAGCAGAAAGTGGAGGCAGAAGAGCAGGGGAAGGTGCGCAGCGAGTCGATACTCCCTAGATTTAGCTGATGATCCCCTAGGTGGTCGAAGAGGCAAAGAAGATGAAGGAGACGTTGAAAGAAGCGGTCCAGTGTGGGGTGTGCTTCGAGACGCTAAGCGATCCTCACATGTAAGAGGAATGGCATCATGAGAGACACTCAGGCTAACGGAATGCAGCCTATCATGTGGTCATATCGCTTGTACGGACTGGTGAGCCCAGTGCGCGAGGAACCAGAACAGCGTTGATCCCGCCTAGCCTCGTCAGCTGGTTCCGCACACCCGGCGCATACGTCCACCCTCCCCACGATCTTCTTACACCCGAGATCAACACCTCCTACCGCTCGAAAGTATGCCACGTCTGTCGAACAATCATCATCCGCCGTCCTGTCCGTTTCTACCAACTCCGTCAGATCCTGGAAACTCTCGGGATCGATACCGCCCTTCCTACAGCGAGTCAAGAAGATCTCGAGCGGGAAGATCCTTGGCGAAACCTCTTTCCTGCTGAGAAGGTCGCTTACCGTTTACATGATGAGATTGATGGGGTCTCTAGGTGTCCGAAGTGTTTTGGGGAGATTGAGGAAGGGATGTGTGTTGGTTGTACGATTGAGTTTAGTGGGAGTGAGAATGGGAGTGGGGATGAAGGTGATTGGGAGTCCGAGGATGGGAGTGTGGGGAGTATACTTGACGGAGAGGATTACATGTCGATGAGTGGTGATTCGGAAGGGGGGGATATCAATGGCGAGGCTGAGGCGTTGGCAGCGGAGATGAGAGACTTAGGTGGGAATCTCAGGGCTGCGAGAGGGAGAGCGAGAAGGTTGAGGGAGAGGGTGGAAGAGAGGGGTTTACCTGAGCTTGGGGCCGAAGAGCGACCGGTTCAACCCCGACACCGAGAGCGGGATCACGAGGATCGATTGAGGAATATGCTCGACGTCATGGCGGAACATGACTCGGATGGTCTGGGCGGTGAGCATGACTATCCCGATGTAGATGAGAGCGATTTCGAAGGATTCTCGAACTCGGAGGAGGATGATTATGGAGGATCTTTCATCGATGATGGGGAGTTGTCAGGCGGGGAAGGAGGTGATGGGGAAGAGGGGAAATCCGATGGGGAAGGAGGGGACGATGAAATGGAAGTCGATGCGAATGTTGTGCATAATGCTGGAAGTGATGAGGATGATCCGCCGATTGAAGAGTTGAGGAGGAGGAGGGTGGAGAGGCATGGTGCGGCCAGAGCGATGTGAGCTAGAATTAGCGGTCACCGGTCAGGCTGATCCTCGTAGACCCGATGAGGAAGGAAGGGATAGTCCGGTGGTACGCCGTGTGCCTCGACGTCGGCTCCGTGCGATCGTTGACCTCGACTCGGATAGTGACTAGGCGGAAACACAGGAGATAAACAGTCGAACGCGTTAGATACGAGAAGCGATCTTCCCGAACGAGCCTTTATCATTAGGTAGTATGTTTCAGGTACCTTCAGATGCATGCTGTACTCTACTGAGCGCTACAATTTCGCCTCCCTCTCGTTACTCGAGATCTTCACCAATCTTTGCGAATATCAGTTTACAAGTATACAAGCGAACAATCCATGTGAGGATCAACTGTGACTCACGTCTTCCCAAAATTCGTCCCAGTGAAAATCACCTCCAAAGCCTCCGTACACCTCTCCAAACCCCTCTTCCCGTCTTTCGGCTCAAGAACCGTATACTCATAATGGATCTTCCCTTTACTCTGCAAGTCGGCCAGGTACGACCTCGCTTCTTCGAATCGAGGTGTGTAATCCGTCACGATGAAACCTTCGATCTTTGCTTTCATCGAGACGAGGGAGGGTGTGTTTCGCAATCCATAAGATTTTTCCGATGCACTGAGGGGCGATAGAAACCCCCCGGTCAGTTCCCTCGCTCATCTTACGGACCCGATAAGAGAGGCTGGAAGGTGGGGATTGAGAGAGGGACACACTTGTATTGTGAGATCGCACCACATGCGACTATTCTCGCATGAGGTTTGAGCTGCGCCAAAACCATATCCAGTATCTCCCCTCCAACTGGCGCAAAATAATCATCAGCCAAAATTTTGACCTTACTCTTGACCGAGCAGTCAATCATCAGGATCAGGACTCACCGTTATCGAAATACACGTCGATCAAACCGACCTTCTTGAACTCCTTCTTGAACCCCGCATCCTTGTAATTCAGGCCGACGTGGCATCCCATCTTCTTGAGTGAATCGCATTTGACGGGGGAGCCGGCTATTGCAACGACTTTGCATTTCGAGTGGGACAGCGCGATCTGGGTTGCGATCTAAGGGGAGAGCTTGGTTAGACTAAACTGGGCAAGGAGAAGCGGTTAAGACGGGGACGGAGAAGCAAGGTGGGTATTCTGGAGAACGAGACATGGCGGGGAGAAGGGGGGAAGAAGGGGATGGGGGGAAAGAGGGGAAGGGGGGAAGGAGGGGAAGGAGGAAGAGGAAGGGGAGCAAGGCCGAGCGGATCCGTCAGGGGTAACCATAGTGAGTCAGATAGAGGGGGAGGTCCTGGATCCGCTCCAACCACGTCAAAGCAGGACAAACACTCACCAGACCAACCGAACCCGCCGCTCCCGAAATGACAATAGTCTCCCCATCCTTCAACCTTCCAATATCAAACATCCCAAAATACGCCGTCATCCCCGAAGCTCCAAACAATCCCAAGTGATCGATATCCATCCCTCCTGGAGGTGTTCGTCGGATCCTAATCTGTTTGTCTGAACCTTGCCAATATTCCTGCCAGTTCATGAATCCGTAGACCTGGCCAAAACACAAACCAGGGTATTGAGCGAGGATCAAGTAGGATGGAAAGAGGGGACGAGTAACGAAGGCTCACCAAATCTCCTGAAGCGTACTCTTTCGTCTTTGAAGCGATCACTCGACCGATACCTGGAGCACGCATGGCAGCACCGATCTTGATGGGTTCCATGTAACTTCGGGCGTCGTTGAGCCAGTTCCGCATAGTTGGGTCCTGCGTAACCATATCGTTATCATCATCAGTCTGGTCAGAGCGAGACACGACACGCGGGAGGGCAAGCTTCTCTGATGCCTTGAAGGCGGAGGGAAGACTGACAATGCTGACATATTCCACTCGAACGAGGACCTCACCATCTTTCAATGGAGGTAGCGGGGTCGTCTCCAGGCGGAAGGTCTTGTCGGTTATTGGACCTCGTTCAGGTCGCTCAGCTAAGACTAAAGCCGTGTTTTGGGTAGGTGATGGGGCCATATTTATGTTTTGCCTTTTGGATCTGGGGGACTGACAGTGAGTGCATCTATATTCACAGGGGCTACAATATTAACTCCGTACACAGACCGCGATGACGGGAAGACGTTGAGATGCGGTTAGAATAATAGCCGGTGATTCGGATGGGAGATGCGGGCATGAATAGCGTAGACAGACCATGGGAGAAAACGGGATGGAGTATTTGGTGTTCTCCACTTGGGCTGCGGCGTAAAGGTTATTCAGGAAAACTTAGATGCCAAAGTTTTCATCGTCAAAAACGACCTAGTCTGAAGCAGTGAGACGCTTTCAGCTCGATGTGTTCTTGTCTGGAGTGAAAACATCTCGCCCAAAACTCGGTGAGCTTGGGAAGTCCCATCGATTTCACTCAATCTGATGATTGTCTCGTCCTCATTTGGCTCCTACTGGACTGGAGATCAATGAATCTTGAAAAAATGGAAAGACATACCCTCGCCAGCATCCACGGTCCCGTCAAAAAGAAGTCGCAACCTTGCCCGGACGCCGAGCCGAACGTGACACTTCTCAGAAGTTAAAGCTGTGGAAAAGCCATCATGGTTTCCTCTTCAAAGCTGCGAGGGGAATGTAGGTATATGTATACTCATAGACGGGAATCTAAACATGCCCACCATGCTCTCTGATTTGCCGAAACAATTTGTCCCACGGCAAGAACGTCCAGAAAAAAACAATTATATGTCCCGTAATCCCTCTTGTTGTTAAGCATCGTGTGTAGTATAGTGGTTAGTATATTCCGTTTTCATGTCGAGTATGAACACCGGAAAGTCCCGGGTTCGAGCCCCGGCACGCGAAGCTTTTTTCGTTTTGACCCATGTCGATGGACGTTGCTTTTGTCTTGATCAAAAGCGTTTTGATCCATGTCGATGGACGTTGCTTGATCAAAAGCGTAACTACCGTTCCGCTATCAGTTGTGGATGTATCCTCCTTGGATGCACTTTGACCTGGTTGCACTATATGTGGCCCGCAGTCTTGATCGCGATTCCAACGACCTAAACGCTCAATTATAACCGAATTCCTCTGACAAAGCTTTCAAGAAATAGTGACATTCGCCCTCTCACCGCATCTGGTTACTGTAGAGTAGGACCGTAGGAAGGTTCACGTGTGCTTAGTTACGCAGATATAATCCCTGTACTATCGGAGAGCTGAGAACAATATGTGGTTCTACGAAATTCGCTTCGAGAAAGATTATTGATCGAGCTGAATTGATTGTTTTTGACATATATGTACACAAAGCATCGAGAGGCTCGCACCCGTAACTTCAGACTTGTCGATACATAGGTGGCCGATTGTCGCTGGAGTGGAGATCTGGACTCAGTGAAAGGTCTAAGATGAGAATTCGCTGGATGGGAATGGGGTAAGTGGGGTCGGAACTGGTTTCGCGGGATAAGATCGTGTCCGGTTTGGCAAATGAAGCGCCGCCTTTAATGGTCTGCAAGCGGGTGAATTGCTTGCTCTATCTAGTACTGCATGTTTTTTAATGTCACATGTATGCCAAAAACCAGATGATGAGATTGTCTTTGCCCAAAAACTGAGGCCGAGCAGAGATACTTTTGCAGATGAGACAGGATATCGTGGGAGAGCTAACCACGCGTGTAGCTTTCTCGAAGCCGGTTGACGGGTACACTTTTTGTCTTCTGGTTCCACCCCTCTGCCGCTCGATTATCTGTTCTGTCAAGATGGGTAAGCCGACCCAAACTCTGGCTCCCACGCGTTGCCGATAGTTTCAGGCCTTCTTACCATCATTCGAAAGAACAAAGCCAAATCCAAGGAGCTGCGAGTACTCTTCCTGTGAGCTGGTATGATCCACCTGCGCCTAGTTTATGAGACCTTGGCGCTGACGTACCTCCTTGACTAGTGGTCTCGACAATGCTGGCAAGACTACTATCCTGAAGAAGCTTAATGATGAGGATATATCTGGTGTGAGCCCAACTTTAGGTTTTAATATCAAATCCCTCATCCGGAACGGGTATGTCCGATTCTCCAACACCTCTTGGCTCAACCTGACCAATGGCTCATCAGATACACTCTCAACATCTGTGAGTATCGGTCTTGATCCCTGTCTGAGGATGCAGCCAAAATTGCAGAAGGGGATGTAGGCGGACAGACCACACTTCGACCATATTGGCGGAACTACTTCGAATCGACCGACGCAGTAGTTTGGGTAGTAGATTCGTCAGATCGCATGCGGATGGGGGACTGTCGACGTGAGCTGGAGGGATTGCTGCACGAGGAGGTAAGACGCTGCCCTTGTTAACATCGCCCCTGAGCAGTAGAGCTAAATGTACCCCTTGGATAGAGGTTGGCAGGAGCGACTTTGCTGGTCTTTGCGAATAAGCAGGATTTGGATGGTTCGATGAGCTTGGAGGAGATACGGGATGTAAGTCTCTTTCTCCCTGTTTCCCCGCCTCAGCTGAGGAAGCTGAATGAACGGATATGCTGATGTATGAAAATGCAGGCGTTGTCCTTACAGTCTATAGTATCGCATCGATGGGTCATCCACCCTTGTTCCGCTTACACCGGGACTGGGCTGGATGCAGGTCTGGACTGGCTAGTAAAGGAGGTTGCCGGGAGATTGTATTGGAGCGGATTGAATGTGCCGGACACGGCGGAGCGGGTACCGGAGACGAGAGCAGTGGGACTTGTTGAATTAGCAGTGAGCGGAATCTCTCTTGACCGGGAATACGGGAGATAGGCAGGCTGATTACATGGTTCATAGTAGTGTACAAACTCTACACCTAGCTGTATTGCGCGCTGTCCCTGCTGTCACTTGCCTAGCCGATTGCGAAGCTCCTCAAGGCGTCTCACAGGCTTATCGCGGTTCCACGACTCACCTGACCCGGGAGTCCCGCAAGAGACGCTTGGGAGACCTTGCTGTTCGAGCACGAAGGATGACGAGACGGTAGCGTATAACGCAGCTGATCTCATGAATTAGCTTCTGGGTGACTGGCACTCACCCTCGTACGCATCACCTCCGGACTGAGTGAGTCCAGCGACGTACCCTCCCAGGAAGGCATTCCCGGCTTACCACGATCAGCTCATATCGATGCGTAGGCGATGACTGACCACCGGTGACATCTTTGATCCTCCGCTTGTCCTTCGCCTGATAATACGGTGGAAACCACTTCAAACCGCCGCTCCTCGTCCCAACACAGGCGCCAAGCTCCCTACAACGCACCGCGACGATACCTTCGCCTCCCTTCCCGACACCAATATCGTTCAGGAGATGCGTCGCGATCTCCTCAACGGTTCGGCGAAGCTCGGTCTTCGTGACCTTGGGGGGACGTGAGTACAACGAGAGGAGCTCTTCGTGATTTGGACTGTTCTCATCAGTACTGCTCACCAGTCAAGCTATGAAGCCCACGACAGCACCTCAACGCCGGAAGCAACCTTTTCAAACCATTCTCGTTGATCCGGGTGACAGCTTGGCGGCGTCGGCTCAAAAACGATCTTCGGTTTCCAGTCACCAGCAAGACCACTAGTGTCAAGCTCCGTCTGGAGTTTTGACATGTCTTCAGGCGAAAAGGGTGGACCGACATGAAGGTATTCTGACCTGTTCAGAGATGTATGCAGCAGAGATTGGATGGTCCGGTGAGGTGGGGGAACCTCGAACTTGAACCTAACGGAATCAGCACGGCTCAGGCCAGTCGGATTGTGGACTCACCAGCGCACTCCGTTTTCGGTGTATCTCAATCTAGCTCGGGTCATCTTCGATCCCTCAACCTCGTTCCATGACCACATCTCGGATCCGAACTTTTCCAAGTTCCTGACGAAACAGCGAGGCAAGTCAGATCCGCCTGGAGCTCGATCGACGAGTGTACGGATTTCAGAAGGAGGAAGCCACATCCTTGCCCCAACGAGGGCGTACAGAGCCCCTCCACCGAGCTGTTTGCGAGTCTTTGGTGGCCGGCTGTTCTGGTTCTCACTAAAAATGAGTTGAGGGGTGGACTTCGAGCTTCTGTGGCGCTTCGAATCTCGGTGAGCCGATCGCAACGGTGATTTAGCCTCCGCAAGGCGAAGCGAGGATCGAGTCGGCACGGGTGAGATATCGACCTCATCGATGAGCACGGTCCCTTAGACTTTCAGTGGGTCTCTATCAAGGGGAAACTTACCGACTGAGGCGAGGGTAGGTGATCGGCGAGTCGCGGTGGTAAAAGATCCGGAACTGCTTTCACTCGCGTCTGCTGGCATGACAGACGGACACTCCCGAGACATATGGAATCAACCAAGATGACTTGAGATGACTTGAGGTAACAGGTCGGCAGGTGAAGACAACTCTAGACGTCCAATATACATGTCCCGACATTCAAGTGGACTACAAAGGGCAATGCACGAAGGGGTTAAGGTGAGAAAACCCCGACGGCGTGCTTCGCTGTTCTATGGAGAGGATTGAAGCGGACTTGATGACGACACTCATATCGGTAGGGGATTCATCAAATCTATGAATAGTAGAAGACGCGCTATAACTTCATCCCCCCAATCTTTCCCTGACATCGTGCCGAGCTTCCAGGATGTCAGCCGATTGCCAAGGCACGTGGTGCCTTTTGATACCCGATCAATCAGCTGGTTCTTTCTTCGGGCAAAAACAAGTCAGAAGCATGTAGCTTCTTAACAGCTACGACTCCACAGCACAACGAGCGGCTGTCCTCTGCGTTCAGACATGAGAATAACTTTTCTTTTACTCTGGCCAGGACCCTCGGTAGCACCGCTAAAAACTTGAGAAGCAACCCTTCATCACCTCATCCCGCTTGGACCCACTGATGCCATCAGTACCTCGTCCCTTTCTGCCGAGACAAGCGGAAACGGGGTGTTCCTTTGATCTACCCAAGCCCTCGGAGACGGTGTGAACTGTTGACCGAAACGAGCGAAATACACAGATACCCGTGAAAAGAACCCCTAATCCTGACGGAACTTGGAACCTGATTCAGGCGCCCCCAGCCCCATAGAAAAACCAATCTTTCCCTTCCTTTTCCCCATCATTCGATTTTTCCATTTCGGGGAAACGTCATCGGATACTCACCCTCAAACACCGATCGAAAGCTCCCACCTCCCGCCGATACCCCTTATACCCCCATCGAAGAATAGATATACCCTCGAGGCGAATCTCATTCCCCATCTTATTACTCACTGCCACCGCTTCCGTTTAAAACCATTCACTCTGATAGGATAGGAGGTCTTTAGCTCGACTCTGCGAGTATGAGATTCACCTACCCCGAACCCAAGAAATGGTTCACGAAAAGCTATTGGTACCTCGAGACCCCGGCCGCCTCTTATGCGACCCATGATGGGTGGAGTAACGCGGATGTTGATGTCGTCCCATTTGAACAGCGGAATTGGAGGGCGTCAGTCCTATCTCCTCCTTGCTGTTGAACGTTGATCGAAAGCTGACCGTTGTGTAGAACCAACTACCTCTTCCTCTGGTTGGCGGATGGTGCGAATGTTGGGACGATGCAGCAGGCTGGATCGATCGTTTCGCTTGGGTTGAGCTGGAGGGAGGCGTCGGTCGCGATGTGAGTGGTCATTCTCCACGTTACAAGCAGTCCAGTTGATGAGCAGCAACAGTGCTATCGGGAATATCATCATCGCCGCGGCAGTCACCCTCAACGGTGCGATCGGTTCTCGCCATCATATTCCGTTCTCTATCGCTTCTCGCGCTTCGTTGGGGTTCTACTTCGCCTACTTTGCGGTGGTGTCGCGCCTCGTCCTTGGTCTACTCTACTTTGGGTGAGTGTCTTGATGAAGTATGGGCGGCACAGCTGATGTTGCGAGAATCAACACGTACATTGGCGCTTCTTGTATGCTCATCATGCTCGAAGCGATCTGGCCATCTCTTCGAAGTTACCCGAATACTCTGCCCGAGTCAGCTGGACTGACCAGTAACAAGCTCATCGCGTATTTTGTCTTCTGGATCTGTAAGTGTCCGATAGTATCGACTTCCAATCCTGCTGATGTGTATAGTACAACTCCCTTTGGTCTTGATCCATCCCCGCAAGATGCGCTGGCTCTTCTTCGTCAAATCCGTCGTCGCAATCATCGCTGCTTTCGCCTTGCTCGGCTGGGCGGTGCATACTGCTGGAGGCGGTGGTCCTGTCTTTGAGAAGCATGCGACTGTACATGGAGCTACCAGGTCATGGGCTTGGGTAGCCGGTATTAACATCGCTATCTCCGGTAAGACTACGCTTGCTATCAACATGGTGCGTAATCCCTCTTCCAGCCTGATCCCGCTGACCTTGACCAGCCCGACCTCACTCGCTATGCCCATAAGACGACCGACCCATACTGGCAAATGCTTTTCATCCCCCTCGTTTACTTCATCTTCTCCTTCATAGGGATCGTAGTTGCCTCAGCGGGTCAGGCGATCTACGGAACTCTCTACTGGGATCCGACCACGATCATCAGCCTGTGGACGAACCGTGCTGCCGCGTTCTTCACCGCCACTGCGTTCGGCCTTGCCACTCTCGGTACAAATATCTCGACAAACTCGATCGCTTCTTCCAATGACTTCGCTTTTCTGGCTCCGAAATACCTGAACATCCAGCGCGGAGCCTTTCTCACAGCCGTACTTGGCGGTTGGGCTACTTGTCCATGGAAGATTCAAGCCAGTGCGACGAGTCTCGCCACCTTCTTGAGCGGATACATTATCGTCCTCGCTCCGATCGTGGCGATCATGGTGAGTCGTGCTGAATGGGCATTTTGGCTGATCAAACACAGATCGCCGACTATTGGATCGTCCGTCGAACATACCTTCACGTACCCATGCTTTACCAGAACGAGGGTGTCTACCGCTATCACGGCGGTGTAAATTGGCGAGCTCTGCTCACCCTCATCATCGTTGTGCCGATCAACCTACCCGGACTCATTAACGCCATCAATCCAAAGGTCCCGATTGGCAATCTCGCCTACTGGTGTATGTAACATTGAGGAGTCTAGACTCCTCTGCCGATGAAACAGCGCTGATAGGACCAAGACAAGACGTCTTGGCTAACTTCCTTCTTCATCTCCGCGGGACTCTACATCCTCTTCTGCAAGATCTCTCCACCGATCAGTACGCTCGTTGACAGAACTGTCGAAAGTCTCGACGACCAGCAGTCCATTCGCGATTCCGTACATATCGCCGAAGATTGGGAAAAGAAGGAGAAAGGGTTGAATACGACGGACAGGAACCCTTACATGATTGAGGGCGGGATGCAGTGAAGGCGGAAGCGGTGGGGATTGTTGATAACGACAGGATCTGAACGAGAAGTTACGAAAACATGATACGAATTACGAGAGTGCGGGTCACGAAATAGGTCGGACGAGACTGTAGGTGTTTGAGGTATCGTCCGTATCATCTCCTTGTATCGGCTTTTGGTTATAGACTTAGATGTACAAGTTCATACATATCAAACAAATTGATTTAGGTGTACGTGTCGTGCTTGAGATACGACCTGACTGTGCTCATTAGAACGATCTCATAGTCGTTCCTATGTAGATTTCTCGTAGGTTGAGCGCGATGACTGAGCCCGCTGTTTAAGTTTACGATTGCGAACATGTCCTTAGGTTGTCGACATCGGCCGTTTCAACAAAAGAGGCAAGCTGCGCGCACATTCACGCAAGCACGAAGAAAGATCGAAGCACAAAAGGTGACGCGAGCGATAATTTAGGTGAAGCTGTTGATCAGGCATCATACAAGGAGCTGGTTAGGCACGATAGTTGAGATTCATGTGAGGCATGTTAGATGAAAGCGAAGGATGCCTACGGCGGAGGAGAAAAGGAGAGGCGAAAAGGAATTATTCGTGAAGTAGGAGAAGCCGAAACACTCAACAACGAGAGGCGGAATCAGGCAAAAAACGAGTGATGGGGTCACACAGATGGATGGGTGTATGAACGCTTCCCCTCATAAGGGGGCGTTTGGATGAAAGCCATTCAACGACTGTCCCATTCGAAACATAGGACTGTATCAGTTGTATAAGCAAAGTGGAGAGGAGAATGGAGCGAGACGCGAAAGACATCGAGGGTGACAGATAGACGAGGAAACGCGAAACACAACGAGATCATGTAATGAGTCGTTAGATAGCTACTCCTTACGTCACGATGAACATGGGGATGGCCAGGGCGAGACAGTGAAAGTTTTAGTGTGTTAGCTGGTGGAGCTTCTCGTTATTGCTGCCAGTTTCCGTACTAGCTGCTGCCACAAGGCTATGTCGGCGTCGGCTTCTCCGCCAGCACTCGAGTCGCCTCCTGAGGTAGCCCGTTAAGTATCCGGACGGACTCCTCATGCTTCCCCTTCATACCCTCATCCCCTTCCTCAACTCCCTTCTCCAACTTCTCCCGGAACCCCTCATAACATTCCCGGATCTTCTCAGGTGGTTCTATACCATCCATGTCAGCTTAAATTTGGCCCGTCTTCCTCGATCGAATGTACCTTCAGCGAGTACCATCAACCTCAACCTCTCCATCCCCCTCTTCATCTCGCTTCCTCCTCCCTCTTCGGTCTTCAGTTCCGGGTTGGTCTCGTCAGGAAGAGCAACGGCGTCGACGAGTCTTGAGATCTCGGAGAAGCTTTGCTGGAGGTGCGTGACGATTGACAAGAGCTGAGGCGTCCTCGAGTTCAAGCGTGAGATCGTATCTCCTGCCGCGAAGAGCTACGAGTATTCCCCATCAGTCTCGTATCCCCGCCCCTTAGTACTTCGGGTAAGGACAGACTTGGTGATGATGGTTATATACCAATGCATGCCTCGATGAATGAAGGTTACCGACATCTACTCTCACATCAGGGCCTACTCGGATGTAGCAGAGGGGGACATACCGGTAGACAAGGACGAAGCGGTCTTCATCAACCCGCTCAAACTCGACTTCGAGATCAGATCATCATAATATACACTAGCGTCGAAGCCCGGTGAGTCTACATGTCCCAATCAGCTCCGCTGTCCGCACCCAAATACTATACAAAGCGGAGTTCCGCTGAAACAAAGATAAGCTGACCGATATCCAATGGATCACCTTCCCCATTCCAACTGGGCCCCGCTTCCTCCCTCACGGATTCGACACCGTCTTCCTTCTTTATGCCGTAGAATGACCGTAACTCCTGTCTCCTAGCTCTTCGCTGCTCAGTTCCACTCGCGCTGAGTGCACTGGGTCGACGGATAGGGGAGATTCGCTCGATTGGAGAGTCAAGCGTAAGGGAGGTTTGGTTTCGTCGGAATGGTCGGGATTGTGGGGTTGAGGGGGATGATGGAGCTGAAGGGCGGCGTATAGGGATGGGAGATGCGGGCATTCAGAGGGTGTAGGCTGGGTAGGCGCGGAAGAGAAAGTGGTTGGAATCAATCTGACAGGTCGAGACGCAAAAAACGATTTGTGAGAACAAGATGGTTTGTTGTGGTGAAAGTTCACTGCACTGTGCATCGCGCTCGACTGGCATGACATCCTGACTTTCATAACGTGTCAAATTGGGTGGCATCTCTCCCTATTTTCTCCAGTGCCAAGGAACTACGACCCTCGAGGCTGTGACGAGACACATACATATCCATACCCAGACACACCACAAGATATTCGAAGATACGCATTTCCTCGCTAAATCACACGATCAACTTATTCTTGTTTCCCTTCTTCTCCGAATCCTATCGTTTTTTCGGAGCGTTAGACCACAAAACAGACGACAACGCTATAACGAACCTTGTGACTTTCAAACATGACCTCCGTTTGGAATCCACCGCTGACAAGTTTCTGCTCTGGCTCGTAACCTAGAACCGAAACCTTGAAGTGCCGACCGATGGTCATGATCCGCGCCATAAGGGGGTCGGACTCGCCGAGGGCAGTATCCGGGGCTTCTCGGGTCCAAATGGCGATTCGATAGCTAGTTAGGAGCGTCAGCGGAGAACCACAAATGTGACAAAGCGAGATCTCTCACAAGCCTGGTCGGGAGGAGACGATGACTCCGGTGACAAGATCTGATTGGGTAGGAGCTTGGGCTTCCTTCTCCGCAGCTCCGGGGAGAGGGGTTTCGAACGTCTCGCCGATCGCCGCGAGCATCTGAGAACGCCATTTCCCTCAGCAAGGAAGACTTGGACTTGGCCATCCACATCGGATGAGGTCATCTCCTTGCCGACCTACCGTATAGAGCCACATCTTATCAATCACACCCTTCGTCTTGTCCCTCGGCACTTGTATAGCCCATTTCCCACCGTTCTTGTTCTGCTGATCCTCCCAAGCTGGCATGATCCCGTCCTACCACCATCAGTGTATGAACAATCTGGAAAAGACCGTCTAAACCTACTTTGAACAGGTAGTAGTTCGCCTTTCCTGGTAATTGCGAAGGCGGAACGATGTTATTATACAACCCCCAAAACTCCTCGACCGAATCGAACGCCACGACTTTCCGGATATCATCCATCCACCCACCTACACACAAACCCATCAGGTCAGCTTATTACGCAAAGAATAGTGGATGATGAAGAGGATGTACGACTCACCATGAGCGACCTGTGGGGTTGCAGGTGTTGAAGAAGGTGTTTTGGGGAGGAGTTTTGATTGTGGTGAATCGAAGAATAACGTCCATTGTGAGTACAACGGATGCTGTCTCATCCTCATCAGCTCAATACTTGAGGGTCAAAGAACTTGATCAAAAACCACCTTTACATTGAACCGATTGGCGTCGTCGAAAACAGTCTTCACCCGGCCATCATCCTCTTCCTCTTCCTCCTCAATCTGATTCTCATCCTCCTCCCTGATCTCACCATCCTCGAGGGACTCATCAGGGTTCCCGTCCAGGGATTTAGGCTCGGACTGAGGGGAAGGGGACGAGGAGATGCTAGCAGCTGTTAGGGCGTCGGAGAGGGTTGAGGCATTTGCCGTTGCAGCTGCCGCGGGAAGAGCGATGGTAGACATGATGCCGAAGAAAGTCTGGGATGTGAGGGTTAGATAATGTCCTCGCAGCCCGACTTCTCCAAATGTATAGGAAGGCGAATGAAGGCGGACAAGATGGAAACGGGGATAAGATCCGATTCAATGAAAATATGGCCAAAAAGCGGGATGCCAGAAGTGGGGTTATGCAGAGAAAGAATGGCTCGTTTGCGATAGTAACTTGTGACAGCTGAGGAAAGACCGTGTCCCCCAAGCGAGACCGAGCTGTTTGAATCTGCCAGATGATACAGTAGACTGGAGCGGAAAGCAACTCCATTGTTCTGTCTCCTTTTCCCGAGACAAAAAAGGGAGATCACGTGACCCCTGACAATCAGTCGTAAACGGAATAGACCCCGTACATCCCACAGCCAGTAGCTTTGCCGTCTCCTTTCGATAGATGCCCCTTGATGGGGATGACTGCCTCGAATGTGACACTTCAGCCTCGATTAGGTCTTGACTCCATGGCCTACATGAGATGGCCCACTACACTACTGCCCAATCACACTATGGCCCAATCAAATTCTCGTTCCTCCGCAAGATCCCCAAGTAATTCAGGCCTATATCTTTTTGCTCATCTTCTTTCCCGCGACAATCCTAATCCTGCTCGCATTGGCCAATATATACAACATCCTAGTGTTCGTATACACACCTGGCGGAGGATCTCCCGATGCATACCGCATCGCAGGCGGTACATTCCAAAATCGGCAACATGGCGAACTGTAAGTCATCCTTGAATTGCGTAAACGGGCCACTGATTCCGTCAGCGGAGTACCCGCATGGGACTTTCAGTATACCAAGGATTTGCCGAGTCCGATCAATCATATCCTGGTCCTGCCACTCGTCCACCTCATCCTTGCCATCAAACTCTCCCTATACCTGTCCATGGTAGCCGCCATCTCCTTCATGAGACATTCGACACCCCGGTCAGAAGCGAACACCAACCCGCGCCCCTGAGTGCAAATCATCACGGTCATCTTGACAGTGAGTGTTCTTGCTCTCGGAGTGACGGATGCGGAGGTGTGGTGCGGCGCCGTAAACAACAAGCTGAATTTCCCGTCCGGACGTGCTTGGGGAACTTGTATATTTGAGCTTTCTACTTCGATGGCTTCACGTTGACGAGAGATCAGCGTGATCTTCGGGTGTATCATCCTCTCCGTCGCCTGGCAGAGCACCTCGTTTTTCGCCTGGTGCTGTTCGAGCGGTTCAAGCGTGTCGACCGGCACGAGCGGATCGCAACACTATCGTTCGCGCGACAGGTCGTCATCGCGCGCGCAATCGATTTTCCGGTACTAGATCCGCTCGAAAATAACCTGAAGTAGCCCATCTTGCCCAGAGCGAAGTGGTGACGTTACGGCCGGGGTAGACTTACACTCGGCAGTTCTAGTAAGCTTCTGAAGCAGATCTGAGTGCATCAGCGAGGTTGAGAGGGAAGAGCGGGTCAGACAGGTATACGGGATTTGCGTAGAGAGCTCGATCTGTCCACAGCAAATCACCTTAATATGATGATGCATGGGAACATACCGATGAACCACGAGACAGTTGCACATCGCTCTGTATACCCAGGGAGACTTAGCGCATTCTAACGGAAAGAGGAGGGAAAGACTGTGATGACCGCAAGGGGAACGCTTGAAGTCGACTTTCGATGGTTTGAGATGCTTCGAACGGCCGAAAGAAAAGATGCTGAAGGAGATATGAGGAATGGCACAGGTTCGAGCTCAGCGAAGTGTTTAGTCCTCCCCGCCTTCTTCAAATTTGTGCTTCCCCATCCTCTCGTACTCGGTCACTCCGCGACCAGACCCGACGACTCCGACTAGAATCGACAAGGTCAGCAGCAATCATTGATAGCAAGCGAAAGCATACCTCGACCTGTCATACAGCATCTGTCAGCTCGACGAGATTAATCGCACAGCGCACTCACCAAACGGATTATCCGGTGTCCTAAACACAGATTTCCCTTCCAACCTATTCTTATCAGCACTGTCTCTACCCAGTGACAGTCGAGCCCGACCGACCCACCCCGAGATATGAATCCCCTTTTTCTGGGCCTTCTTCCCAAACTTCTCCCAAGCCTGTTTCTTCCCCTTGACCTCCTCGGCTTTAGCCTTCTGATTATCCATCCATTTCTCCCCTTTCTTCTTCTTCTTCTCCTTATCCTTCTCGCTCAACTCCTCTGCTCCTCTCTTTTGAGGTTGTGGGATCGGTGCGTTCGGGTCGTGTGGTTTCAAGGAGGAGAGAGGGACGTTTGTGGATGATGAGTAACCTTTGAAGGTTATCGTGTAGAGAGGTGATTCTTGTGATCCAGTCACGGCTGATATTCGAGCCGGATACCTGAAGCCGAAAAATTTCATCTCAGCTTCAGACGGTCAGTAACGGATAAGTGAGATGACTGACCACTTTCCATCCTTATACTTTGCCATACAATCCATACCCGCTTTGTAAGGCCCATTCTCCTGCCAATTCGACTCCTTCCCTTTCCCCTTCGCCTTCGAAGCTTCCGACTTGCTTGCACCACCTGATGTTTGCGCGATTGCTGATTCAGTCAACTCGATCAGCTCGATCAGCTCGGTCTTCAGTTTGAGGAGATCATCCTTTGTCGGGTTGGATTCCAGGGAGAGGTTCACATAAGCGAGTTGATCTCGATAGGTTTGGAGCTCGGCATCCATGTCGAGGGAATCGCGGCGAGTGATGAACGAAGCGGTCGATAACGATACTTCTCGCTTGAAAACCGAAAACAAGCGACGAGAGGTGTTGAATTATTTTGAGGTAAGTTAGGCTTGACACGATAGGTGGCGTCCCCCAAAAGCCCGGATGCAAAATCGAGTGGCGCCTGTGGGACAGCTTCACCCCTAGACCTTCTAATGAAAGATGATCCGTGATTCATCGGACGGCTCGAATGACTCAGCGTGACTGCAGTATCGGATGAAGGTCGGAGAAGACGAAAAGCTTCTGATTGACCCCATCGTCATACTGAACCTGCTTTTGGCATGCTCATGGGGCAATCTTCCAACCAGAATCAAGTGCTCCAAGTCCCGCTTCACAGCAAGCCGGAAACTGCTGATCCATGGATAACCAAGTAAGACGAAGGATGAGTTGATCCTTCGGCCAGCTACGCAATTGTTACACAGCAAGCAAGCGCATTCATTCTAGGCCGAGCTCGGCGCATCAATGTCATAACTCCTTAAAGATAGATACGATACGATACATGGACTCAAGGCGCCCTCCTCACACGTCATGTGTTGATCGACTTGAGCTCCTCCTCACACGTCATGTCTTGATCGAAACGATAACAGCCACCACGACGATCACCGAGATCAACCCCACGAAACCCAAGAACGCCCACATGCACCACTTGGCATATCTCAGCTCAGTCTGGGACAACACAATCAGCTAAGAACTGCGGTATGTTTTCATCTGCGGATAGGACAGACCTTCCGGAGGATGACAATCATCTCGTTGAGCTTTTGTGCTTTCTCAGGATCATGTTCCTCCTCGATCGGTTTCAGTGGGATCCAAAGGCTAGGAAACATGAATTAAACCTAAATCGCTTAGACATCCGCCAAGTGGAACGGATATTTCGATGGCTGTGCGAAGGGGTGGAGATGGATGATCAGGACGGGTGAAGCCGACTTACATGAACATTCCAAGCAACCATAACAAAGGACAAATCCAGCCCCATCTCCACAAACCCCTCGCAAGCGTCTTCGGTTCCGTCTGAGTCTCCTCAGCATAACGGGGCAGGTACTCGGTCGTATGCGATGTGAAAGAGGTAACGGGATCGACGACATGTGTGAAGCCGAGCGAAGACGTTGGGTAGGGGTATGAAGGTGGTTCGGAGATTGACTCAGGAGGATCTACAGGGAGGATGTAGGTCGGTGATTCGGTTGAGATGCGGGCTTCATCGGTGGGACGGCTGGCTTCGCGCTGAAGGTCGGCTGGCTCGAAGTGGACGGTATCGTCAGGAAGGGGGACGGGCTTGCGTCGGATCGAGACGCTGGATTTGCGGTTCTCGATTTCAGGGCGGGATGGTTGGATCTGGTCGTCGGTGACAGTTGAGCAGGATGTCCAGGGAAGATCGTCATCGTGCTCGACGAACGTAAGAGAAGATGGCTCATTATCGATCGTCGAAGCATCAGAGACGGGTCTAGGCGAGGTCACCATTTTGATATGAGATGAAATGAGATTGATGCGAGATGGGAGATGGGAGATGGGGAAAACTATGTTTGAGTCCCATTATATCTCTTCCGGTCCCCTTCACATTCCAATCCGGCTGCTGATATATCCCCTTCACGGCCTAATCAGAAAGGCATCACCCGGCCAATCATCCCCGAGTCCTTTGAGATCGGCTTTCACCACCTCGTCCCGGTGAGTGCCACATGTTTAGTCCCCTTGATCGGATGAGGACAGGCCGTGTGTTGAGGCCACTAGCTTCGGGTTTTCGTAAGTCCAGACAGACCGCTTCGAGAACGAGTAGCCATAATCTCGATGACGTCACCTGCGCACATGTATACCCTTCTCTTGCTTGCATCTTCTCCCGAGATCTCATTTCGACACCCTACCTCCTTCAGGACGTATTGTAAGGTAACAATCAATGCATGATCTCCATCTAAACCTCTAGACCGGATGCATCTACCCATCTGCTCTCATCCCAACTCTGTAAACCCCAACTCCGTCAATTGCACGCCTCTCGCAATCTCCAACAAATCAAACTTTAAAGGTCCATCCTTCACCACATGTTTCAAAAACATCACCAACTGGACCTTGAAGGCGTTATCGCACATCTCGTAATCCGCCGTCGTCCAAGCTTTCAGATGATCGATCGAACTGGGTACATCGGGTTCCAAGTCGGTCGAGGAGTAGCGCTCTCATGTTGGACGACACAGTCTCTCAAACCAGCTACGGCGCTTCCTTTGAACCGTCCACTTGGACGGTGAGTAGGTCGTCACGTCTCGGTCGAGTCACCCATGAAGAATTGAAATGAACCACCACCCCGTTCTCCAACTCGAACGTCGCATACGCCGCGTCGTCTGCTGTGCAGTTGTACGTTTGACCCGTTTCGTCGACTCTTTGTTTAATATGTTCTTCCTCTCCGATTCTCCTTCCCGATCGATCGGACATGACATGGCAAGATCAAGCTAATCTTTCGACCCAGGGCTTGAACGTCAACCTCTCCTCCCTCTTCATCTTCTGTCAATCCGCAGGACGATACATGATCCTCCTCCGCCGAGGAAAGATAATCAACGTAGCCTCCTTAAACTCCTTCATCGGCGGGTACCGAGTCGCTTCATACTCCGCTTCGAAAGGTGCAGTCACTCAGCTCACCAAGGCTTTGTCGAACGAGTGGAGTAAATGGGGTGTTAACGTCAATGCTATCGCTCCGGGTTCGGTTGCAACGGATATGTCAGTGACCTTTCTTTAACGGATAAAATTTCCCCGGGTATGGAGGTTTTGGGAGCTGGAAGTTTGAGTACAGAAACGAGGAGGCGAGGAAGGATGAGGCGTTTGTGAAGGGTCGATTGGTTGGGACGCCTGTTGGGAGATGGGGTACTCCTCAGGATTTCGCTGGACCGCTGTGGGATGGGGCGAGTTGCTTCGCCACCGCTTTCGTCTGGTTTCAACTGATGCAGCCTATAGGGCGTCATGGCAAAGGGACCTATATAGTAGGCGGAAGAATCGACACAGTCAGGATGTGTATGGTCCCACTGGCGGGACTAGACCCTAGAGGCGTCCGGCATACAGACACGAAACATATTTATTACATTGAATACCTTTCCTGCACCTTGTGGGATCGCACAGACTAATCGCTTCAAGACCTCTTCGGAGCACTTCTCCAATGCCTTTGGTGGCCTCGATCCAGGCGTTTACCTACACGAGGAACCTGAACCCCTTCTGCATCTCCAAAGCATCCCTGATCGTCGTGTTCTCCAAAGCAGCTGTCCGCGCAGCATTGTCTCCGCGCTCGGCGAATGCGCGCTCGCCCTCTGCCAGACGGCGGTTGGCGTTCACCAAAATGCTTCGGAAGAAGAGGTTGAGCTGAAGATCTGTCAGCGATCTCGTCTTCGTACTGCTAGGAAAGACACACGGCTATCGTGGTCGCAAACATTGCCAGTACGATCCCGTAAGATTTGATGTAGCTCCTGAAGGGCATGATCAGTACTGTCACTTCAATCGGAAGGAAGACTTACGGGCCATAGTTGCTGGGCCAGACGTAACTTCCAGCGATGTTACCGGTTTGCGACAGAGCATTCTGCAGTTCGTCAGCCAAGAGTCGGTGTCAAGCGGTTTCGGAACTCACCATGAAGGCCAATGCCACCGCACGCTTCGCAGGAGGGCGAGGGAACGAACTGCTCATCCAAGTATACATCTGCCATCACATCAATACCAGACAAGCAGATCATACTAAGGGCTCACAATGATATACCCTAACACAAATGATCAGCACGAGTCAGATGCAGACGGAGGCTACATACCGGCGTAAGATCCGGCTTGGAGAAACAGCGCGACGTATCTTGCGGCTTTCTTTTGCGTTGCTACACAGTGATAAGCTCCTTTACCCTTCAGACGAGTAGTCACATACCCATCGAGATGATGAAGCCAATCATCCCCATGATCAAGGGCCAAGTAGAATGCCAAAACTTCTCGTTCGTCTTGTCAGAGTGCCACGAATTTGCGAGAGCGAGTAGGCAGGAAAACTGTCAAGTCCTGTTTGAGCATGTTTTTGTCATCCAAAGAAGGAAAGGAGACGTACGACCCATGGCGGTGCAGCAAGTAGGAGTGTCTCAGTGGTGCCAAAGCCAAGCGTTTTGGTCTATTCGCGGATTCAGTAAGGGATATGTCTTGACCAAATCAGACTAACGAGAGTCGGGAAGTAGCTAAGGAATGGGAAGGTAAGCAGGCGGAAGGGAGAAGAGGCTATTTGCTACGTACATGTTGAAGGATAACCCGGTAACACACGAGGTCAGACTTAGCATGAGGATGTAGATTTTCCAGTCCTAAATGCACCTATCAGCTCTTCCTCCATCTCTAGCTTCGAAAAGGATACCCTGAGCGCCAGGACCAGCCCGCTGTACCAATGATCTTCCGATGAATCTTGGTCGATCTCGCCGACCTATCCTACGTTAATTCGGGATTCCACGATGTTTGAACGACGGACATCTTCCAGCATACGAAGCTGAGCCACTTGGATCTCCTCTTCAGTGAATCCACGTTTGGAATTGTTGGGAAAGTCAGGTAGCATGACTATCGCCAGGAGAGCAAAGAACATGGTGAGGCCACCCTCGACTGAACGAACATCAGCTCAGCACTCGAGGTCGGGGTAGCCGTCGCATAGAAGATAGTAGCAGTGAGATCCGCTCACTGTAGAACAGCCAACGCCAGGCGGCATGTCCAAGCTTCCCCTTCAGGTTTGCAAGCACACCAGCAGCGATTAGGGAACCGAAGGCGTTTGAGATGAGATTGCCGCAGTAGAGGATAGTGAAGCGGAGACTGGCGGGACAGTCAGCTTTGAAGGGTAATATAGGGTTCCGAGGAGTCTGACCTGATCTCGTCCTTTTTGTACCATTTGCTGCATTTCCGGTCAGCTGAAGTAAACCTGATTCGAGTTTAAGGGACGGGACCTGATGAGGAAGAGCGCTCCAGGTAAGAAAGCAGCTTCGACCATTCTGTCATTCATTAGCGGTCAGTCAACGTGAGAGGACTGGGCCTACCCGAGGAACAGACGGGTGAGCAGAGCGCCCGTGAAATTGGTGGTTACTCCGGTTAGCACCGAGATCATCCCCCACTATACGTGCGTCAAATGAGCAATAATGGGAACCAAGGAGTATACGAACGATAAGCATCGCGCATGGAATGTAGATCGAAGGTCGGCCGATCCTGTTCTGATGGAAATCAGCATGGCTTGGTGCATGGATATATAGACAACTCACGAGAAGCATATTCGACGGTACTGGCAGTGTTCAAATCAGCTGTCGTGCTCTTAGATGAGCTAATGCTAGCTGACCTTGGAACAAGATGTATCCGACCTACTAGGATTAGCAATTGACCACCTTGCTGAGGTATATGACTCACGTAGAGGATCGACAGCAGCGTCGCAAACTCCGTTCCGTGTAGCTTGAGATCCGCCTCAAAGCCTTGCAATCTGGCAACGGAAATTTCAAGTAAGAAGTACGTTACGAGTTTGTTCTGCTAACACACCTTGCAGCAGCAGCGTTGTTCCGGTCGATATAGTTCCTGAAGCTAGTCTCAGCGATCTCTAGGGATTGAAGGTGACTCCGCAGAACCCACAAGACTGTTGGTATGGGTCAGCTCATATCCTACTCCGGATGCACGGGCAACGTACTGTAAATCACACTTCGCATCGCCAATGAGATCAGCTCGAGTCGTCATGTACTTTCCCATCCAACTCACACCTGCGTCGTCACTTCGTAAGTAAAGGACTGAATCTACAAGTATTGGGTCATACCAAGATGGAGAACCTCGCATCCAGCTTCAACTTCAACCTCCTCTCTATCCTCAACCTCCTCTCACTCCCCATCTCCAAACCATCCCGCTTCCCAGCCATCCCAGCGGGGTCCATAATCCCCGCATGATCTTGATCGATTTTACCTGTTGAGTTACCGTTCCCATTCCCATTGCCCGTAGCGCTGAACCCGTTGTCTTGCTTATAGCCTTTCTCCATCTCGTCCAAAACGTTACGCTCAACAGATCAGTACTCGTAAGGTAACAGCTTGAAGCGGAAAGAATTGGATCGGAAAAGGTTTTTCAAGGTAGGATGATTTAATCTTTTGCCGTATGACCCAATCCCATTCCAGGGAGAGTCAGCATGCACGCCAAGCAAAAGACAGGAACTTCTTCTTCACGGCTTAGTTCAGATGCCGTACGAGTATCAGCTGGTTTTTCCATTATGACGAACTGGTGAGCTTACCGGTAATGAACGGAAGCGGAGGTTATTCGGGGACGATGGGGGATTTTAGGCTCGTCAAGCGATTACGTACAGTACTCGTACGAGTAAGTTATCCATTAGCTACTGTAGGTGTTTCGAAAGTAATCGCCCGGGACTGTTTAGCCGCCACTGTCCACTTTCTGCATGGCTGGATCATCTTTCGTCCATTTGATGGATTTTTGACGTTTCGAACCTTCGCACATACTCGCTGACAAATACCCACCGGCTACTGTCAACGATGCCCAAAGACCATCCCCTCGTTGGCAAACCTGCCCCTCCTATCGAGCTGCCCAGTATACCCAAAGGCGATCTATACAAAGTCCCTATCGGCCAAAAGGTAGGTTGCTGCTCGCGGTCGCATCTGTGTGTCCACACACTTGTCGCCTAAACACATGGCAAACAACAGCTGACGAAGTTTTTTTGCTTCGATTAGCCAATAGCACTCTTCTTCGTAAGCCGATGCTTTGTACCAATGCTCGAACCAGTTCTGATGGATCCCGTCAGTTCCCCCAAGCGTTCACAACAGGATGTACACGCGAAGCATGCTCCTTCCGAGATGCCAAAGCCTCCAACCAGACATTTCAAAGACATCCCGACCTCGAAGTCGTCGGTATCTCTAGCGGTAGACTCGTCCCCCACCTGATACTCTAGTCTCGACGCTGAATTGATTCAAATTCCCATAGATGCGACCACGAAACAATCCTCCTTCGCGGATCAGAATAAACTCTCCTACCCAATTGTCTCGGATACGGATGGGAAGATGGCAGCTGCTTACCAGGTTGATCGGTTCTTATTCGGGTTAGCTCCTGGTTGGTGCATCTCAATACGAAACCATCTCATCTTTGACAATTTGGAGATGGAGACGCAAGAAGGTAGGAAGCTGATGAGAGTCTGATAGGAAGGGCGACCTTCTTCATCGACGATAAGGGGATCGTGAAAGGTGTTTGCGATAAGAACGTGGACTTCTCGTAAGCCTTGATATTCGCACAGCTGTCATCACACATCGAAGCTTGACAGCGCTTGTATAGCGCACATACCAAGTTTGTGGAAAAGATGCTGCTCGAGTATGAGAAGTCTCGACCAACGAATGGCACGAATGGGGTCATAGCTTGACCTGGCCTATGAGTACTAGACCCGCCTCCTAATTTTGGTCCATATCGCTTCTCATCTACACCTCTTTAGACATCAATCCGCTTCTTGTTCTACATCCCATACATCGACGTCAATCATTAATACCACGCCATGCATATGCTATCATATCCCTTGGACCACCGGTCCCTGTCCTTCCCTCTCGCCGATGCTCACCAGAGACTCTCCCTCAGTGGATGGTCGATCCAACTTCCCTCCATTTAGGACTAACCGGACTTCGTCCAATGATAAAGTCTCATACTCGACCAACGCAGATGCAAGCTGGAATGCCAGATATCAGCGATGTCTTGGGGACAAAACGCTGTTCCGGCGGACGCACCTGATGCAGCTCCTGCTCCTTATCCTTCAATATCTTCTCCGCTCTGGACAACCCCGCATCCAAGAATCTACTTCTCGTTAGTTCGACCTCGGGCAAAATGTATTCGCGCTACAACGTACACCTTAATCTCACTCTCGATCTCATCCTTCTTCTTTCCGGAGAGATAGACACTCTCCTCATCCCCATGTGCAACCAATCCGACCTTGTCGCTGAATCCATAACTCTGACGACGCGGTTCAGCGGAGTGTCATTCTCTACCACTGCGTGAGTTACCCGAATCATCCTCGCCGCCACATCCGTAGCCCGCTGCAGATCACTCGAACATCCGCTCGTCACATCCTCTCGGCCAAAGATCATTTCTTCCGCCGCTCGACCACCGAGGGCGACATCAATCATGGCGTTGTACTCCTTCCGAGTGTACGAGTCTTCCTTGAGTCAGCCCTAGTCGTATCACAGGTGAGGCTTGTCTTACCCTTATCCGCCTCGGGAAGCTGGAAAGTAATACCCAAAGCCTGACCTCGAGGCATGATAGTCCTGCCATCGAATCAGCGTTGAATGGAGGAGAGCTGCCGAAACGTACACCTTATGCAGCGGCATGGCTCCAGGTGTATGCAAGGCCACAAGCGCATGACCGCCTTCATGATAAGCCGTCGCTCGCTTGTTCTGCTCCGTAACGAAATGTGATCTCCGTTCGGCGCCCATCAGTATCCGATCTGTTGAAAGTCATTGGCTTCGATGACTTGGGTCGACCATCTGTCGCGGGCTCACCCTTGGCCCACTCGAAATGCTTGAGCTGGACATGTTCCATCCCTTCTCGCGAGGCTTTCACGGCGGCCTAATGACTTGCATCAGCTGCAGCGCCATGAGTCCGAGTGTGGACCCACCTGATTGACAAGGTTCTGAAGATCCGCCCCGCTCATCCCTGGACATCCACGCGCGATGATACTAGGATCGACATCCACATCGAATTGTACTTCTCCCATGTGATGTTTCAGGATCTCGATACGGCCGCGTACATCCGGTAATCCGACGACGACTGATCCAAGTCAGCATCTACCGGATAAGAGTCCAGAATGATTGCACCGTGTCTGTCGAATCGCCCTGGTCGAGTCAGAGCCTTGTCAAGTGATTCCGGGAAGTTGGTGGCAGCGATAATAATGACGCCCTCGGATTGCTCGAAACCATCGAGTTCGACAAGAAGCTGGTTGAGGGTTTGCTTCATGTAGTGCTATCAGCCGGTCTCGTTAGCCATTCATAAGCTTCGTCGTTTATGTAAGCCCACCTGATCCTTGGCAGACCGCTTGCTACCGATAGCATCCAGCTCGTCGATGAAAACAATGGCAGGCGCCTTCTTCCGAGCAGCGGTGAACAACTCTCGAATCCTCTTGGCTAAAAATCATCGTGAGTCCTTCACCATGCTACAGCCATTTGGCTGCACCTGTGGAAGACGAGACTCACCACCAACCCCAACGAACATCTCATCAAAGCTTGATCCACTGGCGAATAAGAACGGCACTTCCGCCTCTCCAGCCACAGCTCTCGCCAACATCGTCTTCCCTGTCCCCGGTGGACCAGTCAAGAGGACACCCTTCGGTAATCTCCCTCCAAGGGTCGAGAACTTCTCGGGGTTCTTCAGGAACTCAACGATCTCTTCTAGCTCCTATCGTCACCATCAGCCTCAGGACAGATATTTCAACAAGAGGAGGGGAAAGACGCACGCTCTTAGCCTCTTCTACTCCATGGACATCAGAGAACTTCACCACCTTCCCTTCCTCCGGCTCAAACTCCATTGGACCAGGACCAGCTTTGAGCAGACCAGTATTCTCCATCACCATCGAGAGGATGGTGAGAACGATGAAAGCCCAGATACAGACGCCAAGCAGCCATCTGATCGCTTTCCAGGCATTAATCTGCGTTGTCGGTGGAGCCATTTGGACGTAGATTGGGGAAAGAGGGGAACCGGGTGTTGAGGAGGAAGCTGTGGCTATTGCGCCGGAGCTGGAACTAGCAGATCCAGCAACGACCGATGAGAGCAGGCCTGACAAAGAAGGAGGGGGTGATGAAGGGGTTGGGGTCGAAGAGGATGCTTCGGCAGCAGTGCCGAATGGCGTACTTTGAGTGGTAAGAAGCGATTGTGTCTGTCCTGGACTTGGAGCGGGAGTTGTAGCAACACCGGCCAATAAACGATCCCTCCTCCTGACCATACCAGCGACCTCACTTAACTTCCCTGTCCTCCCCAGAGACTCCACAAACATCCCCCAAGCCTCTTCACTAGTAAGCAGCGCCTGACTCCGTCCATCCTCAGCCTCACTCAGTGCTACCGCTTCATAGTACTTCGCCAAGCCCTGGAACTCCCCTCCTGTGAGAAGCTCGCGAAGGAGAGCGAGTTGAGTATCGGAAGATTCGGGATGAGCATGAGCCTCGGTCTCGAGAGCTGCTATACGTGTCTGAAAGGGGGTGAGGGGATGATCATCGGGTTGAGGTGATGGTGGGGTTGATGCAGAGGAAGGAGAGAAGATGCCGAGGTGAGAGGGGGAGGTATGGAAGTATCGAAATGTAAGCGGAGCTAGAGATCGAAAGAGCTGAAACAAGTGAGTGGGGATGTAAATCATTCTAAGAGAGAGTCACTAACCGTCTTTGGTTTCGGTATCCGTAGAACGATATGTCGTGCACCCTGACATGAGGCCAATGGCCGAAGCAGGTCAAGGAAGAGTACGTGTGTCGGACGTCCCATCGGCGACCTACTCGGTTGCTTGGGCAGGAGAGATTAGAGGAGTAGAGCCGAAGCTCGGTCAAATTGAGGATTGTGATGCGGAAGGGGAAGTGTGCAAAAAATATGCATCAATGCGAAGCATTCCAACTTTTGAGCTGGGATCGCTGACACGGAATCAAATAATTCGATCGAGTAACGTGGTGGCGACTGTCTTTCCAGGTGGGTTGCGTCTTCGCTTGTGTAACATAATGCATGACAAGACCTACAAGCCTAATACGTTCCAAACTGCCTCATAGGAGCTCCTCCCATATTTCGCGGAGACCCCTGATACCGCTGCATTCCTGGCATCCCCATACCAGGACCCATCATCCCTTGTACTTGGCCACCTAGCAATCCAAATCTCGGTTGTCGTGCTCCCAACTGATTCCTATACCATTCCACATATGCCGGAGTACCATAAGGTACAGGAGGACCGATCGCGTTGGGGTAGTTAGGGCCGCGGGATCGAGCAGGGTTAAGCCATGATCTCGGGTTCTCAGCGAGAAATGCCGCTTTATCCCGTTCAGACAATCTCGAAAATGCAAGAGCCTGCCAGTTGTCATTCAAGAACACTTTCGAGACTGAGGTCTCTCACCTCTCCCTCCATACGGTGTTTCTTCTTGACATACCAGACCACCGCGACGATCATCAACAATCCCAAGATCCCCGCCGCCACACCCAGTCCTACAGCTAGTCTCTGCTTCCCATCTGTCGGCTGAGCGTCGAGTGGCAGTGTACCGGGTGTCTGTGTGGCGACTTTGGCAAAAACAGTGTAGGAGCTTGTCGGTGAGGCGGGGTGAGGTGAGGTTGACGGAAGTGGCGCGATGGACAGCGTTTGTGAGGCGAAGAAGGACTGCTGGGAGATGATCGGGACCTGACAGGTGTCTCCTGTCTGCGGGGAACTTCAGAACCTTGAAAAAAAGCGAATACAAACCCTCACTTACGACAGTCGGTTCCGACAATGTCTGGTTTAGGACGAACATGTACCACCCGGGAGTTTGGAAGATGAAGGGGTAGGCGACCGGGCTATTCTCGACTGTAGCACTGCCTAAGTGTCAGTCTCACGGCTTCCACCGTGACACTCGGAAAATGGTAATCTCCAATTCTCCACTGCGCACACTCATGTAGACTCACCCACATAGTCCGCTGTTGCCCGCAGGAACCGCTTGACTATCCCCTGGATCCGAGGTGCCACTGGATAAGAAGACATTGATCTGAATTTTTATGTCAGAGCACGCTCTCTGGACAGCCATCGGGCTGACATAGACTGATCTGACCCACAGTGTAGTTTGGGAAGATCAACAGCGGTTGAACCTCTCGTAACCATCCGCTTATAGTGGGAGCGGGCCGTTGCACGGCATCGACGAAGCCAAACGAATAGTTTAGTCCTGGTAGATTCGATCTGTAAGCGCCTGATGAAGTCGAAATCATTTGTGCTCACCGACGTACAGCGGCTGCCAAGGATCTGGCATGATCAACCCTATCGTCTCCGCCAGTGGGAAAACCGTAGTAGCGGTGGCGACTCCACTCGCAGTTGCCGTCGGCGTTGTCGTAGTTGGCGCATCGCTCGTTGAACCGAGGCTTGCTGGAGCGGAGTCGGTCATATCGCTGAGAAGTATAGGTCCAACTGAGACCTCGATCGAGGGGGATAAAGGAAGGGGTAGGGGGTCAGCCAACCGTGAAGAATGCGGATCTGTTCGCTGCGCAAGGCATGCTCGCGAGGCGAGGAGGATGTATATGATGAGAAGACGAAGTCTGTGGGTGCCATAGGACATGGGAAGGGCTTGGGGGTAATCCCAATACGTGCAGAACAGGTTTTAATGAGGGATGAATCGGAAGGACAGGTCTGACGGGGCCCATCAGGTTATGAAACTCCGGTCAGGTGCCACACACACACACACCCACCCGAGGACACGCGAGCAGAAACATTACCATGACGTAAGCCTCAAGCGACTTCCGGTGACGTTGGAAGGGGCTGTTTTTGATTTTCCTTCTTGGCGTTGCACAACGTTCTGCTTTTCAGTATCAGTTACTATCCATACCAGTCTCCGGTCGCTCGATTCCTTTCGCCTACTCAAGATGTCCACCATCATGGATGGTATCGTCATCAAGGTAAGACTTGGCCGAGCAGATTGCAAACGAGCGTCCTTGCCTGTTGCCACTCCCGGTCGTCTCAACCCTCCTCGAACCCTTTCCACTCCCCGAATTTCGACAAGATGCGTTCCACCCTCCATCACATGTCTACTACCCGATGCGACCGGCTATTTGTCTTTGTTGTTCTCTATGTCATTGGAGATTGCTCTCCGCACATAGGACAAGCAGTCCAGCGGATCATCATTCCCTTTGTCCCACCTTTGTCTCCCTCTTATATCGCCGAGTGTTCTGTACCACTTTCTCGAGAGAACTCAAGCATGTTGGTTCGCATCAGGCAATTGCTCACACGCATCGCATAGGTCGTCAACATCATCGTCTTCGCCCTCTCCCTCGGGTCCAATGTCTACTCCGTTGCCGGTCCAGAGGACATCTACGGGTCAGAGAAAAGTCAGTCCTCATCTCCCTCTCGTCAAGCTCCTCACACCACTGCTGACATGAACTAAGCCTCGTTTTTGACACCGAGTCGATACGCATTCTGGGTTTGGTCCCTCATCCACCTCCTCCTCCTCGGAACCATGATCTTCCAATTCACTCCCCGCGGGAAAGAGATCATCGTCGACTCTATTCAATGGCGCTTCGCCCTTCTGGGCATCTTCAACTCGATCTACATCTTCTTTTGGGCGAGACATTGGTATATCCTCGCTTTCTTCCTCTCGCTCTTGGTCAGCGCGACGGTCAGCCAGATATACTATGTGGTGAAGAAGAATCACGGGAGTCGAGAGAGTTTGGGTGAGGAGGCGTTTGTTCATCTGCCGTTCTCGCTTTACCACGGATGTGAGTGACCCCGAACTCGTGTTGCGTGCCGAAGCTGATCTTAAATTAGGGACCATTGTCCTCGTCGTCTTGTCCCTCTTCGAGGCGTTCGGCGTGAATGCCCACACCCATCAAGCCGGTATCTGGACGAAGATCTTCGTGTTCCTCGCTTTCGTCTTCCTCGAGACAACCGCTGCAGCCTACGCTTTCGCCAGCACGGAAGGTGATGCTGCCGGGGCAGCCGCCATTACTTGGGCGCTCTTTGCTATATGTGAGCCCTCGGTTCCCTTCGTAGCCAATATGACGGCTGTCGATTTAGGAAGTGTTTGGCTGATAGGCGTGATCTAGTCATCCACCAGACGAGCAGCAAGTTCATCCACTGGTCCGCCTTCGCCTTCTTTATCCTCTCGCTCTTCGCGATCGTCAAATCGCTCTAGTATGTCTTAGCCTTTCTAGTATATTTCCCCTGGAAGCTGATCACCGATCAGCACTACCATTCAGGGGTCGGGGACTTTGCTACACGATGAGGAACGAGCTCCGCTCGTGTCTGGCTCCTCATGAGACTGCATTGAAAATGGCTGTATGGCTGGGCGAGATCATACGTCAGGCGAGAGATCAGAGTGTGTCAATGTATACCGGCGGAGGATTGACCGAGCGAGATTCGCGCGAATATTGCGATTAAACATGAACTCCAAGGATCAGATACGTAACGACTTATCCTATCATGTTGACGATGCAAGCAATGTTCACGGAAGTGAGAGTCTCAATGCACAATTCGAAGGTATCATCGCTTCGTCCGTGCACTTCTCCGTTCCCCTATGTGAGGCGGATCTGCCGCCTTGCCAGCTCTAGGCTTACGCGGTGTACCCTTCTTGACGACAGCTTTCGTCTCCTGTCGTTCTCCCTCGGCCCGCTCCACGGCGATGGTCCCTCCCGCCTCTTCACCTTCCCCTATTTCCTGTCCAGCAACATTTCGCTTCCGACCTCCACTCGCCGCCGCCTTTCCTCGCTTCTTGCCCTTAATCTCCGCTTTGACCTCCTCATCCTCCATCACTCCCGGCTCAGCCCGACCATCCACATCCACCTCTGTCTTCTTCCTCTTGCCCGAGGCTTTCACTCGCTTCGCCGGCTTGGCTATTCGCTCCTTCTCCTCCTCTTCGACCACGTTTACCACCTGATCCCCATCATCGACCACGCCATCTTTGACTTTTGTCTTCCCAACCTTCTTCGGTATCAAACCATCCCATCCACCCTTCCTCCCAAGCAGAACAACAGCCTCATAAGCCACTTCATCGACGGGCTGTACACCTATACGAAAACTGAGCTTTGATCATATCCGTTCCCGACCTGGACCTTGGATCCACCCGGATAGGTAATGAGAGAGCAGCTCACTGAGACGTCCTCGATTGACGAGTGCCATCCCTTTGATCGCCTTGAGACCTTCGTCACCGATGTATTCCACTTCACTCGGTAGGGAAGGAAGTGAGGCTAATTGGCGGATGAGAGCGAGAGTCGGGGCATGAGGGAAACATTCGACGAATTTGACATCCACCTGTTATAAAGTCAGCATCCGGGAACGGAAGACAAGGGTCAGAAGGTAGCGGACCGACCATATACCAGGTTGGATTCGCTTGATCCGTTTTCGGGTCGAAGTAAGGGTGATCACTGGTCGGACACGATCAACATCCGGCGTATGACACCAGGAAGGAGATGAGCGCACGGATCCCATGCGGTATCTATGCTCAATCAATCGTAAGTTTAGCTAAGGGCGAAAAGGACTGACGGTCGGGATACCCTTCTCTCGCAATCTCGGCTAAACCGTATACCCCTGTTTAACAGCTTCAGCCTCAGTAGTTGGCACTAGCCTTACACTTACCTGGTACCTTGGTATTACTGTGATAGAAGAGAACCTGCCCCCCTTTCTGTCACTAGGTTGCGTTGGCAAGCTAGGTGTCAAAACACACCTTATCACCCAGCTTCATCTTCTCTTTCATGATTCTCTTCGCTTCGTGACCACGAACACCTATTATTTCGTTGGCGAGAAGTTCGATCAGGCTAGCTCATACATACCATCCCAAGGTGAGGTCCTTCAATTTCGTCAGCGGATCTATTGGTTTAGCAGTCAGCAAGAGACTCACCCGAGCCTCTTGAAATCGTCGACGGAGAACTAACGTTAACTTCAGAATCATCGTTCGGAATAGACAAGCTGGAAGCTTACCTTGACATCCTTGCCCTTGATGACCCGAGAGTCAGGTTCGGCCTTCATGAGCCATGGCATCCTTGCGTTGAGCTTCCTTGCTGAATGGTCGACAATATCGAGCAGTAATAAGGACCAGTATCTATAAGAACGCACACAGGTACAGGCACGGGAAATCGAATAGGTCTCCCACGGTGACCTCGGTTATCTCTGCAATGTATTTGTTGCTCTTGTTATAGCTACCACAGTCCAGCGCTGAGCGGTACTATGACATCGCTCAAACGAGAGCATATCGTCCTCGAGGATGATCCGACCGGTCCAGCCCCTTCGAGAGGACCAGCAATTCATCCCGACCGACAGCGACATACCGCTCCTTCCGCCAGAGCCCAGGCCAAAGCAGCAAAGGTGAGCTTCCCCTTACACGACCAGCCATTGCGAGAATGAGCTGAGTCTATGCTATGCGTAGAAAGCGAAGAAGAGCGTGGCGAAGCAGAGATATCTGATCAAGAAGGCTAATAAGAAACGGAAGCTTGATTCCGCTAGGAAGGCAGCTGCACCGAAGAATAAGCAGTGGAGGGCGGAGGATGGAGGTGTCGGAGAGAACAAACCAACTATCGCTCCAGAGCTCGGGAACGACGATGTGGAGGACGCTCAAGGCGACCCAGGACGTCATGGTACCGCATCAGTTGTCGAGACGGAGAAGGACGGATTCCCACGGCCCGCAGAAGCTGGACCTTCGAGTTTCATGACGGGAGGTCAATTGGAATCCGGCGGAGAGGGGCATGACGCTGCGGACGCAGTCGACGAGAATGCAGACCGGGAGCGGAGAAGACGTGAAAGGCGAGAGAGGCAGGAGAAGAAGGAGATCTCCGCCAGTAACAAACCGAAGGGTGAGGAAGATGCAGCAGTCGAGGAGAATCCCAATGCCCTGACACATGCGGTGAATGGGTATAGGACAAGAAAGGAGACAGTCAAAGAGATCGCTATGCAGGGAACGGAGCTGGAGCAAAGAAGACCGGAGAGGAAGGAGAAGTTGGCGAAAAGGAAGCAGAAGGTCGAGAGAGGCACCGGGATCCAGAACGAGCTTGATTCTTCGGCAGTCCTGGCGAAGAGCGTCGAGGCAGCTGGCGGTGACATCAACGATGCCGTTAGTGAAGAAGACGAGCGGGAACGGCGTAGGAGGGAGAAGAAGGAAAAGAGGGCGAATCGTGATAGGACCTGGAAGAAGAATCATGTGTCGAGCGAAGATGGACAGATTGGAGATCAGGAAGCACCGGACGACCGCATCGGCGGTGGAGAGACCATTGAGCAGGACTTGATGACTTCCCCAGCTTCACCGCCACCTCTGGAGGCGTTTCCTTTACCCCGTCCAGCACCAGCTCCAGATCCCCGAATCCTCGCCCGACAAGGTCTTCCCGTGGGTTTGACAGACGCTACCTTCGTCGATCAGGAACTACGGATACCGATCCACGATATCGAGTACGCAAGTCAAGGGGTGAAGGAGAAGGGTATGAGCGAGAGGATGGGCAAGCGACTAGCAGAGATAGGTGTCGAAGACTTCTTTGCTGGTTCGTCCGCTTCCACGGGTCTTCATCTTTCAAGCTAAAGACGTTCCCGCAGTGCAAGCAGCGATACTCCCCCATCTCCTACCCCTTCGACTTATACCCAGCCCTTACGAAACGCTACACGACTATCTTATCTCGGCTCCAACTGGCTCAGGCAAGACTCTAGCCTACGCAATACCGATCATCGAGATCCTTTCGCAGCGATTTGTCACTCGCTTGCGAGCGCTGATCGTGCTTCCAACGCGAGACTTAGTGGTGCAGGTGAGGGAGACTATGGAAGCGCTGGCAAAAGGGACGGGATTGGCCGTAAGTCTATCGTCTTTACTCAGATCAAGCTGATCTCATTGGTACAGATCGGATGCGTGACAGGGCAGCACAGCTTCTCGCATGAACAGGGACAGCTTATCGCGGATCTGAAGACACCACTCTTCGGCGGTTCGAGCAAGCTTGATATTTTGATCGCTACGCCTGGGCGACTCATCGATCATCTCGCGCAAACACCCAACTTCAGCCTTCAGCACCTTCGATTCCTTGTACGTCCCTGCACTTTCCGACTTCTCCAAGCTGATCTTGACGCAGGTCATTGACGAAGCCGACCGATTGCTCAACCAAAGTTTTCAAAACTGGCTCTCTCAAGTCCTCTCTCATATCCTTCCGCCTTCGAAACCCATTGAGCTACCACCTGGAGTCGAGAGGCTGACACACGATTTGATGACACACGCATGGCAGCCGAGACCATGGTACGAAGGATCAAGACCCATACCATCTCCTGTATGTCCTATCAGTCGTGCTTCGAAGACTGAGACTGATCTTATGAAGTGCCAAAAACTCCTCTTCTCAGCCACTCTCACTCGCGACCCTCAAGCGATAGCTTCCCTCGACCTTCGCCATCCGAAATACTTTATCGTTCAATCTCCAAGCATCGAAGCTGACGCGACCTCGTTCGGCGAGAACTTCGCCCTGCCCACCTCCTTGACTGAGAAGATGCTCATCCTCCCTCCCGCGCTGAAACCGCTCAACCTGATCCACCTTCTTCACCATCCCGAGTACAAGGTGAAGGGCGCATTGGTGTTTACGAAATCTGTGGAGAGCGCTGCGAGGTTAGTGAAGCTTTTGGAGTACTTTGAAGAAGCTTGGATGGAGGAGAAGGTCGTTATAAAAGGGTATACGAGCGAGATGAAGCATGTTGAGAGGAAGCGGCTTCTTGGGGAGTTTGCACAGGGGACGATCCACCTGTGAGTGACCGCTCGTATCTGAATTCTTTGGCGCACATTTTGAAGGACGATTGACTGTAGCTTGGTATGCTCCGACCTTATCGCGCGAGGAATGGATCTCCCATCAGTAGCTCACGTCATCTCGTACGACGTCCCGCTTGATATGCGAAAGTATGTGCACCGAGTTGGGCGGACTGCAAGAGCAGGACGAGCTGGGACAGCTTGGACTCTTGTCGAGAAACAGGAGGTGAGCGACCACGATTGGTGAGGAAGACACTCTGATGATCGAGTGAATAGGCTTCGCATTTTAAGGGTTTGTTAAAGGCTGCGGGTAGGGAGAAGAAGGTGAGGAAGGTCAAAGTAAAGGAGGAGGAGTTGGCACCGTACCGGGCAAGCTATGAGGTGAATGACTGTTCCCGAAGCTGTGGATACCTGCTGAGTATGATGATTAGATCGCTATGGGAAGATTGAAGGAGTATTACGGTAGAGATGGCTAGATCATACCTCGCATGCTTCTATACCCCTATAAATTGATTGCTTTCATCCGCCTTCAAAGCCTGGCACTGCGACCTATGGATCGACTCTAAAAGGCTCTCCGATGAACCATTTCAAGTATCACCAGATATTCTTGAAGACTCAATCAATCTCAATCCTATCGAATAGTTTGGGTCTGGTCAAATTCTCGCTTCCCCCCTTCGAAGAGCGAGCTTCAGATTCGACCGTAAATGTAAGTATCTCGGCAAGGAAACTGGATAGATACCATCGTTATTCGTCATCGACCAGAGGACATTACAGCTGAACCTTGCGGGACACACTTTTACTCCCCCTCAGCTTGATCAAAGCTTAACATCCCTTTCCCCTTCTTCTTCTTCTTCTTCTTCCCGTTCTCCGCAACTTCATCGTCCTCCTTCTCCTCTGGATCAGCAGCAGCACCGACGAGTTTCCGTTTAGCCGAAGAAGCGGGTTTCGGAAGTTGTATCTTCGTCTTGGTAGCCTTCGAGGTGGTGGTGGTATTCGTAGAAGAGGGAGGTGGTGGTTTGTCCGGTGCGGAAGGTCTTGAACGGGGTGGTGGGGTTTGTGATGCCTTCCCAGCAGCTGTTCCTCCTTTATCAGCCAATCAGAACCAATTCGCCGCTATTCCAATAGCTCGAATGGTAAGACAGGACCCGACCGACCTCTTCTCCGTTCTCGCTTCAACTCTTCAGCAGTCAGATGTCTCCCTTCTTTAAGGACCACGACCTGAGGCCCATCCTCATCCCCTCCATAAGTCTCTCCCCATTCATCCTCTTCCTCTTTTTCTTCTTCTTTCCCGTTTGTATCTCGAGCGTCGACGTCGACATCAGATCCAGTATCACTCCCTCGAGCCCACTTTCCTTCTCTAGGTCTCTCGGGGAGAGGTTCCCGCCCCGACCGAGAAACAGCGGCTGATGAAGAGGATTGTGGAGGTGGAGGAGGTGAAGGGGATTTGGGTTGACCGAAGTTTTTCAGGAAGGAAGGGGTTTGAGCGACGTATGTGAGTCCTTGGGAATACTGGTTCTTCGTCGGACCTTTGCGTGACATCGCGGCGACTCAACGAGAAGCTGCCTGGTACGAAATGAGAATGTCTGAACAGGAGAATTTAGTCGGTGAGATACAGTACAAATGGTCCTTGTTGATCCACCTTCACTTTGGTCCCCTCTCCCTCCACCTTGAAAAAGCCTTTGCCATTACCAGTGACACTTCGCTCAATTGCAACGAGCGATAGACAAGCTATACATACAAGAACACTCTAAAGCTACAAAAATATGCTACCTCCCGTGATGTCGTCGACATGAACCTCGTGTATGAGCATCAACTGCCATTGCTGTCAAGCAGTCTCCTGCTTCCAGCAGACCAACAACTCCCTCAAATCATCCGGAACCGTCCTCTGACCCGGTTTCCCTCTCAGACTGACCGCACTACCCCTCCTCTTTCTCAGTCCAGATCCACTCCCATTATCTTCAGCTTCCGCTGCGTTATCCCGATCGAGATCTTCGACCATAAACTTGAAGCTCAAAAAGAGGACTTCGGCTTGGGCGAGCGTGGTGTCGAGATCGATCTAACCTGGTCAGCAAGTTTTCTCCGATTGACACCTAAGACATACCGTGCCGGAGAGGTCGTTCGCATACTTGAGGACCTCGTCGAACTCGGTGAGATAACGAAGGAGAACGTCTCGGTGGGATTGGAGAATCGCAAGCGCTGCGAAGAGGACAAATCGGTCGGAATAGTAATTTGTCCAAAGAACCTTATTGAGATGCTCACTTCAGCATTATCCAGACATACGTATAGTCTGATGAAGCGATGTTGGTTCCGAAGCTCACCTCCCAAAGCCGGATGACATCGTTAAACGCGAACTCCCTCTTGAAAGCGATCAGAATCCACCGGAAACAGAAGAACAGGTTCAGCGAATCGGTGCGCTCTGAGCGAGGAACCAGCCACTTCAGCTGGATTCCTAGCTATTGCGGGGTCTTTGCTCACCAAGGTGCGCATAAAGCTCCGGATCCATCACACCGATCAATTGCTGTAAAGTCGACAGCTGCCGCTTCATCCCGCTCTGATCCCGAAGGAAGTTGGACTCCTAGCGACACAGACCGTCATGAGTTGCGGTCCCCCATCTCTGCGAACTTAACCTTTCAAAGGGAAGGATTGTGCAACTCACCATGATACGCATGACCCCAACAAGACCCCAGAATGCATCCGCCTCGTTGCAATCGAAAACAACATAGATAGGGCTGAGGAGGTCCGACATGCCTACATAATCTAGCATCAGCTCAGCATTTCCGCTTGTCCCCATATGAATCGCTACTATCGCTCACCTTGAACATAGCCCAGTTCGGGAGAATAGGTGTGATATGTCATCAATATCGTTCGCAATGCCGCGATGTGAGCTATCAAAACAATGAGCGGTCACCACGCCGAGACAGCAACCAGTGAACGCTGCTGGAGTGATCGCTCACGGTTCAGCTTCGCGGCCCCACCCTCTTCTTCCTCTCCTTTCCCATCCCACTCATATCCTGCTCCTCCAGCTTCTTTCTCCTCGTCGCCTTTACGCACAGCTTCAGAAGGGACTGCATAGATCGGTTGATTCCGGTCCGTCCGTCTGCAGTCAACCTGAAGCATCGATCAGCCAGAAATCATCTTCTGTGCTCGAAACTCACGTCAATCCGATGCCATTCCTCCTTCAACTGCTCCATGTTCTCGCTCGTATCCGCCTCTGCTCGCCACTTCGCTTTTAGCCGAGCATACACCTCTCGCTTAGCCTCTCGAGCCTCAATTCGAGCCTTTCGCCGTCTGTCTTTACCCGTTTCACCCCCACCGACTCCACCAACTCGCCATGCCACAGAACCAAGCAGAACTTCCCAGCCATTTCGTCTCGTCGCCTTTTCCTCTGATTCTGTACTGTCGGAGAACCCGCGCTTGAAGATTTCCCGCCGCACCCAGAGCTCATCACGACCTTGTGCAGCAAAGGAGGCCCAGTCGCGGGAAGTTATAGGATGCTGAGGTGTCCGAGTAGGATGAGGGATCGGCCGCTTCGAGTTCGGGCTGGTCAAGAGCGAGAAGACACCCAAAGAGCTTGCCAAATCCTCCGCGCCAACCCGCTCGCCGGTATTAAGGTCCGCCTGAGCAGCCACTTCCTTTCGTCGTGCTCGCTCGCCTTCTTCCGCTACAACTCGCGCCCACCGTGCTAAGTACAACCTGGCAGACTCGAATTCGCTCGCAACATCGATTGCTCGGCCAGTCTTTGGCGGAAGGCGTCCTGATCGTTCCCATTCGCCAGGGACATTGACGAGACTTCTGACAGCTGATGGAAGGTGTGGGACAACAGGTTGAGCAAGAGGATGAGACAGGATCTGCTGACCCATCTTGCGGGAAAAGGTCGTGATATTCGACAAGCCGGTCAGAAGCGTTTGTTTTGGAGTTGTCTGGCCAAGGACCGCCATGTTTGGTAACGAAGCTTTCGGCGGGTAAGGGGCAGAGTTGACGGGTACAGCGGTCCGCCTTTGCTCGCTGCTCGGAGGCCCGGTCTGCTCTTCCACTCCAGCTTCGTGGACCTCTCGATCCATTTTGCTTGGATTGACGAGCCAGAGCTCAGCTGCTGCATTTTGCCTTGTGTTAAGCAGACGAGACCGGAGGAGCGTGGCTCGAGACTCGAGAAGGGACAGGAAGGGTGGAAAGCCCCACTGCGCGCGAGGAGCGGACTGATCGCGAGGTGGGGAACGTTTTGTGAGGAGAGGCGATTCATCGTCGTGAAAGAAGAGCGTTGGGAGTGAGACTCCGCCAGTAAGGCTGCTGAGATCAGCTTTGATATATGAGGACTTCTATGCAAGGCTTACTTGATGGTAGCTGAGCCATACCAATGCGAAAGGCTCGGCTTCGAAGCGTTATCAGCACGTTGAGCCACTCTATCTGTCCAGACATCGCTTACCGGGTAGACCAAGATGCTATAGATTCCACTAAGAGGCACGCCGAAGGCATATTTCTCCCCTTTCGGAGGAGGAAAAGACACAAACACAAAGCCTGCGCCCGCTAGTCAGCTCGTGGCCTGATTTCAAGTGGAGCACGGCACACAGAGCCAGTGAGAAGCGGACTCACCATCCTCTTCTTGCTCTTCTGATCCTGCTGCTCCGCTGAACCTCCCCTCAACCCTCTTATACCCTTCTCTGTCCTCCTCATCCATCCGCTCCAGCAGCTCATCAGGAACCCAAGTGACGAGAAAGTCTTTACTTGCCCCCGTTTTCACTTCGCCCTCCTCATTCGTACCGATAGCATTCTGAGGAGAATCAACCTCGACCACCCCGAAGTAGCCGGGAACGTTGTCCCGGTTGAAAGCCGTCGGGTGGATAGCTACATGTCGCTTGCAGTATAGCAGTCGAGCTTTCTGGCCTAGTCGAGGGGATGACGCGGAGGATATTGACGAGGAGGGATGGGAGATATGCTCGAAGTCGTCGGATGAAGGGGACGTCGGGTGGAGTGAGAGGGAGGAAAGGTTATCAAGGGAGGCGTTATCGTCGGAAATGGTGCCGTGAAGGTTCTGCGAATATCAGTGTGAGCGGTACGCCGTGACGACCACGGGATAAGCTGTGATTTGCAGCTCGAGACTTGAGATGACGACATACCTTGTTGGTGGACGAAGTGGTGGCGGTCATGGTCGGAGCAGTGTCGAAGGACTGTAAGAATCGCAAACACGGAGAGACAACTCGTCCAGGAGCTATCTCTAACTCTTAAGAAGCCTCGTCAAGTCGACTAAAGGGAGGAAGAATTCTTCGCAAGCGCCCCTTTCCAGTCACGGTGAATCAACCGGCTGACGCTTGCTACCTCTCCACTCATTTGAGTACTTATCTGTGACCCCCTTATAATGTTTCAAACGCGACTTGTACGTCGAGCCAAGTAGCTGTCCGAACTACTGACCACGAGCTTACCATGCCGCCTCGATCTCGATATGCGGTGGATCCGAGTCTGACAGCCCAAGCGCGAACACCTCCTCCTCAGCAGTACGATCAGTCCTCAGACTTCCAACAACAGTATTCAGACC
>JAABUH010000683.1_pt1 | contig 45475 bp, 41 predicted proteins | sample 5559121 | NCBI WGS metagenome assembly JAABUH01 (sample SAMN10711871, study PRJNA513364) | rock metagenome | isolation source: Antarctica rocks | place: Antarctica: Victoria Land, Battleship Promontory nord | collected 2015-12-28
AGGGTGACCGCCGCTACGACTGGGCCCGAGTCCGCGTCCACGGCATCAACCACCCCGACGCCGCCTACTGGCTCCTGGCCCGCCGCAGCCTTTCCGACCCGACCGATCTGGCCTACTACCTGTGCCACGCGCCCGCCCGGACCTCCCTCGCCGATCTGGCGACCGTGGCCGGAACCCGTTGGGCCATCGAGGAAACCTTCCAAACCTCGAAAGGCCAAACCGGCCTGGACCACTACCAGGTCAGGCAATACACCGGCTGGTACCGGCATATCACCCTCTCCATGCTGGCCCACGCCTTCCTGACCGTGACCCGGTCAAAAAGGGGGGCCCAAACCCCGCCCGCGGGAACCTCATCGCCCTGACTCTCCCCGAAATCCGGCGACTCCTCATCCACCTGATCTGGAACCAGCCCCCCAACCCTGACCACGCCCTGCGCCGGTCAACATGGCGACGACATCACCAACACCGCGCCCGCCAATGCCACTACAAAAGCCGAGGACACCTACCATAAATGCGACTGTAGTACTAGGCGCACGGACGCGGCCCGGTTGGGCGAGCTGCTAGACGCCGAAAACGCAACCACCTCACGGTGAGCGCCCGCTACGGGCAGCCGCATGCGCTGCGGCGGGCGCTGGAGGACCGGCTCAAAGCCCAATCTCGCGCCAGCCGCCTCCCGCCGGACCGGTTACGCAAAGAAGCGGCATTCGAGCGGTTGCGGGCCCGACACCCCTTAATGGCTGCTGAGTCGCTCCTGGGTCGACGTAGGTGGCAGTGACAACGGCGGCCGTGATCTCATCGAGCCACTTGCTGCGGTGACCTTCAGCGGGAATTGCTCGGTGGGGTCCCTTCCGGCGGCGTCGCGGTAGCGAGGCCGCCACTGGCCGTTAGAGCGCATTTGGATGCTGGCCATGGGAATTCGATTCACGGACGGAGGCGCCGATCACGCCATGGAAGGGGTGGGAGGGGTCCAGTAGCAGAGAAACGTACGCAGTCAGCTGATCGAGCGGGAGCGCATGGACCAGCGCAGCGAGCTGGGAGAGAGAGTGCTCCTCAGTCAAGATCGCTGAGGCCTCGGAGTCCATCGACGCGAGTTGGGCCTCGGCTTCGCCGACAAGGGCGTAGACGGTGGTGGCGTCATCGCGCATTCGTATGAGGGTCTGCCCGATATAGACCATCAGGTCATCGAAGCGGTCGATCGAGGTTCTGGACATCTCCTCGAGTGGGAGGCCCAGCACGTAGGCGATGGCTTGAGCTTCGTCCAGGCGGATGGTTCGCGGGCGAACGACCTCGCGAAGTTCGATCTTTGCGATTGCTGAGGGGTGCAGATTGACGCCCACCTCGGCGAGTTTGGCGGCGAGTTCGGCCTGTGTCCAGCCACGACGCTCACGTTCGCGGCGCATCCGGGTGGCGAAAAAGCCCTCCGATGTCGTTCGACCTTCTCTTGCCACAGGCGCAAACTAACACCCGACAGAGGTTGCGGTCAACGCTTGCAAGTGGTTCACTTTCTTGAAGAGGTTCGGTAAACCCGACGGAGGAACGCATGGCTACAACTTTGCTGAAGTTGCCCGAAGTCGCGGCAATGACAGGGCTGCCCGAGGCGACGCTGAGATTCATGCGCACGACGGGCTACGGCCCCCGCTCAGCGCGCATCGGGCGACGGGTGATGTACATGGAGAGTGATGTTCTCCGTTGGATCGACGAGCAGTTCGCCGCAGACGACGCTCGGCGACACAAGCTCACGTAGACACCCCGCGAGTCGGTCACATGGCAGAAAAGGATTGACACGGACCGCCTGCTGCAGGAACCGCTGGGGCGACAACCGCGACCGCGTCACTCATAGGCGCTACCGAGGGCGGCCAAACCGTAGGCGGTGGCGTAGTGTTCGGCCCGCCCACGGCGTGCTTGCCAGCGTCCACGTCGGCTAGCCCGGAACTCGATCACAGCAGCGACGGCCGTGGCGCCAGACACCCCAGGTTGCCAAGTTCTACGACGTCATCAGCCACGATCTGGTGCGCTTGTTGAGCATTCAGGAATAGCTAACGACTGTAATATCGATAGGGGTCCAGATGGGTATCGCCGCAGGGAGCATCATTTCAAACTTTCTGGCAGCCACTGAGGAGTGCCTCCAATTTGAAACCGAACTCTCAGAACGCGGTCAAGTCTGGAAAGCGACATTCCGAGCAGCTGCGCCTAGCAGCCCGGCCCGAGTTCAGCGCCGACAAGTACAACGCAGTTCAAGTGGCTCGTAGTGTCTAGCATCCGCAAGCGTCTGGACGGCCAGTGGCGTGCCCGCTACCGCGACGAGGCGGACAGGGAACACGCGAAGCACTTCGCCCGCAAGGCGGACGCTCAGCAGTGGCTCGACACCGTAGCGGCCTCCGTCATCCGGGGGGACTACGTCGACCCGCGCGCCGGAGCCGTGACCTTAGCCGCGTATGCCACAGGATGGCAGGCGTCGCAGGTCTCACGGGACAACACGGCGCGAATCGCAGACAATGCCTTGCGCGTCCACGTTCTGCCGGTCCTCGGTGAGCGTCCACTGACGACCTTGCGCCGCAGCGATGTTCAGGTACTCGTGAAGGGGCTGTCGGATCATCTGGCACCACGGTCGCTGCGCAATGTCTACGACACCCTCAACCGGGTGCTGACAGCGGCGGTGGACGACCGACTCATTCCCCGCACGCCGTGCACCCGGATAACCCTGCCCGCGGTCCCCGACTGTGAGGTCGAGGCGCCAACTGCCGAGCAGGTGCATGCGCTGGCGGACGCCGTTGCGCCGCGGTATCGCGGCCTTGTCGTGCTGCTGGCCGGTTCAGGTCTGCGCATCGGTGAGGCGCTCGGGCTCGGAGTTGCTGGCGTGGACTTCCTGCGCCGCACAGTGCGGGTGGAGCGGCAACGGCTCCAGGACGGCACTGTGGGACCGACGAAGACGGCCAAGTCCACGAGGACGGTCCCGCTTGGTGCAGTGGTGGTGGACGAACTGGCGGCGCATCTTGCGGCGTACGGCGCGGGGGAGTGGCTGTTCACCACGCCGATGGGGGAGCCGCTGAGCTATCGGCGGTGGAAGGTCGAGTGGAACTACGCACTCCGAAGCACCGGACTGACGCTCACGACGCACTCGCTGCGCCACTTCACCGCGTCGGCGCTCATCGCCGGGGGAGCGTCGGTCAAGAGCGTGCAGACGGTGCTCGGGCACTCATCCGCAGCCATCACTTTGCGGGTGTACTCGCACCTATGGCCCGGTGATGAGGACCGCACCCGGTCCGTTTTGGACGCTGCTCTCACAGCTCCTGCGGACCAGGTGCGGACTAACTCGACTCTGTAACTGCATTACCGCAGGTCAGAGGTGGTGCGGACGCTACGCAGCCTTCTTGGTCTCCCAGAAGATGCGATCGATCTCTTGGATTTGGTCCAGCAGCGCCTGACCGGTGGCGGGGTCGTTGGAGGACTTGGTTCCGCCCGCTCCGCCGCCCGCGGCCTTGGTCGCCTTGTTGAACAGCTCGTGCAGCTCCGGGTACTTCTCGAAGTGCGGCGGCTTGAAGTAGTCGGTCCACAAGACCCACAGGTGGTGCTTGACCAGCTCGGAGCGCTGCTCCTTGATCTCGATGGCGCGGGCCCGGAACTCCGGGTCGTCGTTGCCCTGGTACTTCTCCTGGATCGCTTTGACCGACTCGGCCTCGATGCGGGCCTGGGCAGGGTCGTACACGCCGCACGGTAGGTCGCAGTGCGCGGTGGCCTCGAGCGAGGGGCGGACGAGGCGGGACAGCAAAGACATCAGTCCTCCTGGTAGGTGAGACAGTGATGAACACTTCGACCTGAGTGACCCTACTCGGACGATGGACGAGCAGCAGAAGGGAAGCCGACGGGGTGATCGCATGGCGAGGGTGGCGCCCCCGGCGCGTGCTGGTGCGTGGGCCGTCCATGTCTCCGGCGCTCTCCGATGGTGACGTCGTGCTGGCCCGCATGACGAACTCCGCGCGCGCGGGAGTTGTGGTCCTGGTGCGCTGGAGGCAACGCCCTCAGCAGCTCTCGGTGAAGCGAGCTGTGGAGGCGGTGGGCGCCCAGTGGTTCGTGCTGGGCGACAACCCTGACGGCTCGACCGACTCCCGCACCCTTGGTCCTGCCACAGTGGTCGCGGTAGTGGTTTGGCGGTTGTGGCCGGAGCCGGGGCGAGTAGGCCGGCAGTAAGCCGGTGGTTGCCGACATCGACGGAAACTGTCGGTGCCCGCACCGAAACACCTCGACCCGGCCAAGACACCTCGGGTCGACCCATCCACCACCCACCCGACTTGACCGACCCCGACCCACCCTGACCGCGTACCGAAACGGCCCGGCAGTCGACCTACTGACGACCGGCTACGTATGTCGGCCGTAAGAGGTCGGCGCACTCCGCGAAAGCAGGGAGATTTCCGTCGGCCTTCGCGCGCTCGAGGCTTGGGGCCGCTCGGTCCTTGTCGGACAGCACGAGGTCGAGCTCACTGGGCCATGGCAGCGCCAGGTCAGGATCCAACGGGTTCACGCCGTGCTCGGTCGCTGGGTGGTAGCCGGTGGAGCACAGGTACACCATGGCAGTGTCGTCGTCGAGGGCAACGAAGGCATGACCGAGCCCTTCGCTGAGATACACGGCGTTGCCGCGCCGGGCCTCCAGCAGCACAGCCGCATGCTCACCGAAAGTGGGGGAGCCGTCCCGGACATCGACAACGACATCGAGCAGACTGCCGTGCGCGCAGTAGACGTACTTGGCCTGTCCGGGCGGTACATCGGCGAAGTGCACCCCGCGGACCACGCCCCGGCGAGACACGCTGTGGTTGGTCTGCGCGACGGTCAGTGTGTGCCCGACCGTCGCCGTGAACGTCTCCGCCTGGAACGGGGCGACGAATTGACCACGATCGTCGGGGAAGGCGGGCGGCTCGAACTCCCAGGCCCCCGCAATAGAAAGTTCGTGTGACTTCACGCCGGACAGGTTATCGCTCGACCGCTGCGGTGACCTACCGCGGCTTGTGGTCACCCTGGACCGCACCGGGTTGGCCACGATGGCACACTGCATGGAATCTATGGGCCGACCGTCCTCCGTTCTCTGCACCGCTCGCGCGCGCGGCCAACCGGCACACGCTCGCCGCACCCGTGCCGCTACTCGTCGAGCTCCCGTAGGAGGCACCAGCCGTGTCCACAGCCCATACCGCCGGCCCGCAGGTGCCGCTGCTCGCTGACGAGGAAATCTTCGCGGCACACGAGGGGGGCAAGCTGTCGGTGCAGACCACCGCGTCGCTGCAGACGGCGCGCGCCCTGTCGATCGCCTACACCCCTGGCGTGGCCCGGGTGTGCACCGCCATCGCCACCGATCCCGAACTGGTACACCGCTACACCTGGACTTCTCGCCTGGTCGCGGTGGTCAGCGACGGAACCGCTGTCCTGGGCCTGGGCAACATCGGCCCGCGTGCGTCGCTGCCGGTGATGGAGGGCAAGTCCGCGCTGTTCAAGGTCTTCGCCGGTCTGGATTCGATCCCGCTGGTGCTGGACACCACCGACGTCGAGGAGATCGTCGAGACGCTGGTGCGCCTGCGGCCCAGCTTTGGCGCAGTGAACCTCGAAGATGTGTCAGCGCCTCGCTGCTTCGAGCTGGAGCGGCGTCTGGTCGAGGCGCTGGACTGTCCGGTGATGCACGACGACCAGCACGGCACCGCCATCGTGGTACTGGCGGCGCTGCGCGGTGCCGCGAAGGCGACTGCGCGCGAGCTGGCTCAGCTTCGGGTGGTGATCTCTGGCGCGGGGGCTGCCGGGGTGGCCTGCACGGAGATCCTGCTCGCCGCGGGCGTCACCGACGTGACGGTCATCGACTCGCGCGGCATCGTCCACGCCGCGCGCGAGGACCTTACGGAGGTGAAGGCCGGTTTGGCGGCGCGGAGCAATCCGGGCGGGCGCACAGCGGGGCTCGCCGAGGCACTGCACGGTGCTGACGTCTTCCTCGGGCTGTCCTCCGCCACTGTCGCCGAGGACGTCATCGCCACCATGGCGCCGGAGGCGATCGTGTTCGCGCTGTCCAACCCGAACCCGGAGATCCACCCGGAGATTGCCGCGCGGCACGCCGCGGTCGTCGCGACCGGGCGCAGCGACTACCCGAACCAGATCAACAACGTGTTGGCCTTTCCCGGGGTGTTTCGCGGCGCGTTGGACTCCAGTGCCCGCCGGATCACCGAGGCCATGAAGCTGGCCGCCGCGGCGGCCATCGCCGATGTGCTCGGCGACGAACTGGACGCCCAGCACATCGTCCCCAGCCCGCTTGACCCCAGGGTTGCGCCGGCGGTCGCCGCTGCGGTCGCAGCGGCTGCCGTCGCCGAGGGAGTGCCAGGAACCTTGCAGCGCTGAGGCCTATGCGGGCTTCTTCGCCAAGTCCCCGATCGCGGTGAGGTTGTACTTCTGGGCCGTCGCCTTGGTGACGACGACGGCGTCGCTGTCCTGGGCCGGGGAGCGGTCCAGCGCCCCCAACTTCGACGGCAGCGCTTTCTGCAGTGCGGTGTAGACGTCGTCCGGGCTGGTCGCGGTGGCCGACTTGTCCAAGTAGGACAGCGTGTTGCCGGTGTATTCCGGGATGAGGTCGATCGAGCCGTCCTGCAGGCCCGGGAAGTACTTCTCCCGGCTGCCGATGTTGAGGTTCGTGGTGATCTCGGCGCCTTGGGCCTTGAGCGCGGCTGCGTAGATGTTGGCCAGCAGCACGTTCTCCTGGAAGTTGGCCGAGCCGATGGTCAGCTTCTCGCCGGCCGCCGCCGTGCCCGGCTTGTCGAGTCCGTTCGCGCTGAGCCAGTCCTTGGCCACGGCGGCGGGATCCTGCTTGTCGGTGACCACCTTCGCGACCAGTGCACTGAGTCCGGGCGTGTCGAGCTTGGCGGAGATGACGTTGAGGGTGGTCTTCACCCCTGCCGTGGCCTTGCTCTTGTTGATGATGGGCACGATGTTCTGTGCGGCGAAGTTGCTCTTGGGGTCGGTGAGGACGACGAAATTCTCGGCCTTGATGGACGGATCGGTGGTGAACAGGTCCGCGGCGTCGATCTGACCGTTTTTGAGTTGATTGACCGTCACCGGACCACCGGCGTCGGTCACGGTGAACTTGCCGAAGACCACGCCGTAGGTCTTTGCCAGCCCCGGAACGCCCTGCGAGCGGGTCTGAAACTCGGCAGGACCACCCAGGATCAGCTTGCTGGCGATCGTGTCCGAGGCGCCGGGTCCGGCAGGGTTGGACTTGGCGCTGTCGGCACCGCAGGCGGAGGCCAGTGACAGCACGGCGAGCGCGGCGGTTATAGCGACGATGTGGCGCTTCATTGCTCTCCTGTGGGTGGTGAGTACGGTTATTATGTCGCGGATGCGGCTTGGAGCACCTCAGTCGCGCGGGGGTCGGACGCCGCGGCCGGCGCGCGAGTCTTGGCGAACCTGCCGGAGACGCCGCGGGACACCAGGTAGCGCTGGGCGAGGACGAGGACCACCTCGGTGACCAGCGCGAGCCCGGCGACGAGCACGCCGCCGCTGACCATCTTCGGGAAGTCCTGCTGGGCAAGCCCATCGTAGATGAACCGGCCCAGCCCGCCGAGGGTGACGTAGGCGGCGATGGTGGCCGTGGCGATCACCTGCAGCGCGGCACTGCGCACCCCGGAGAAGATCAGCGGCAGGCTGCACGGCAGCTCCACCCCCCGCAGCACCTGCCACGGCGTCATGCCCATCCCGACAGCGGCGTCGCGCGCATCCGGGCTGACGCTCTGCACCCCGGCGTAGGTGTTGGACAGGATCGGCGGGATAGCGAGTACCACGAGCACGAGCTCGGTGGGGATGAGGAAGCCGGTGTCGGTGCGGCCCTGAAAGTGCGGCGAGATGATGATCACCAGAAGGACCAGTACTCCCACGCTTGGCAGGGCCCGCATTGCGTTGGCGGCACTGACCATCCAGGTACCCCGGCCCGTGTGCCCGATGAACAGCCCCAGCGGCAACGCGATCGCCACCGCCACCACCATCGCGATGAGCGAGAACTTGAGGTGGGCCAGCAGCTGGTCGGCGATGCCGGTCATGCCGGGCGTCCCACGCCAATGCGCCGGGTCGTTGAGCCAGGTGAACACGTCGCCGATCATGCTGCGCCCCCTTTCATTGCGCGCCTTCTCATGCGGCGACCCGCCGCCACGGGGTGAGCACCCGGTTGGTGCCGACCAGCAACAGGTCCAGGACGATCGCGAGCAGCACACACAGGGCGATGCCCAGCACGATCGGCGGGTAGTAGGGGTCGGGAACCGACAGCTGGAAACCGATGACAAACAGCTGACCCAGGTTGTCCATGCCGATGGTTCCGGCGATGGCCACCAGGCTCACGTTGGACACGGTGGCCACCCGTAGCCCCGCGATGATCACCGGGGCGGCGATCGGCAACTCGACGGTGAGCACCCGCCGCAGCCGGCCGTACCCCATGGCGGTGGCCGCCTGCGTAACGTCTGCGGGAACCGATCGCAGGCCGTCGGCGACCACCCGGACCAGCAGCGCCACGGAGTACACGGACAGGGCGATCGGCACCTGCAGCGGATCGAGGCTCTTCAAGCCGAAAATCGGCGGCACCAGCACGAACAGCGCGATCGAAGGGATGGTGTAGAGCAACCCCGTGATGGAGAGCAGCGGCGGGTACGCCCACTGGTAGCGGTGCGCAAGCCACCCCACCGGCAGGGCGATGAGCAGGCCGACCAGCACCGGCACCACCGACAGCCAGGTGTGGTCCCACAGCCAGACGAGCACCTGGTGCTGGTGGTCGGTGAAGTAGCTCCAGAACTGCAGCGGGGACGAGCTCGCGCCGGCCGCCATCGTCGAGTTCACGGCGCGCCCACCGCCTGAACGGCGCGCTGTCGCTGGAACTGCTCCTCGATATCGTTGACCACCGTGGACGCGGTGACCGTGCCCAGAAAGCGGCCGTCGCCGTCCACGATGACCCCGCGACCGCTCGGCGAGGACAGCGCAGCGTCCAGGGCCTCCCGCAGGGTTGCGCCTTCCCCGGCGAGCGTGCCCCCCAAGTTCAGCAGCTCGGGGGCAACGGTGGCCGAGTCGCCGGCATCGGCAACCGCACTCGCCGCCAGCCAGCCCTGCGGGACGTCGTGCTCGTCCACCACCAGCACCCAACCGTCGGAGGCGGCCAGGACCGCACGGTCGGCGGGGCACCCCAGTGCCACCGTGGGTTCCTCGGTCATCGGCAGTGCACCGGTCCTCGCGAAGCCCAGCGCCCGGTACCCGCGGTCGCGGCCGACGAAACCGGCGACGAAGGGGTCAGCGGGCCGGGCCAACAGCTCCGCCGGCGGTGTGAGCTGGGCGAGCTGGCCGCCGACGCGCAGCACGGCGACCTGGTCGCCCAGCTTGATGGCCTCGTCGATGTCGTGGGTGACGAAGACGATGGTCTTGCCCAGCTCGGATTGCAGGCGGAGGAATTCGTTCTGCAACTGCTCGCGAACCACCGGGTCGACGGCGCTGAAGGGCTCGTCCATTAACATTACCGGTGGGTCGGCCGCCAGCGCGCGGGCCACACCGACGCGCTGCTGCTGGCCACCGGACAGCTGAGCCGGGTAGCGCCCGGCGAACACGAGGTCCAGGCCGACCCGTTCCATCAGCTCGAGGGCGTCCTTGCGGGCCTGGCGCTTGCTGCGCCCCAGCAGCAGCGGGACGGAGGCGACGTTGTCCACCACGGTGCGGTGGGGGAACAAGCCAGCACTCTGGATCACGTAGCCCATTCCCCGGCGCAGCTCGGTCGGGGCGATGGTCGCGGTATCCCGGTCGTCCAGCCAGATGGTGCCGCTGGTGGGCTCGATCATCCGGTTGATCATCCGCAGCGAAGTGGTCTTGCCGCAGCCGGATGGTCCGACCAGCACCGTGATCTGGCCCGAGGGCGCCTCCAAGGAGAGACCACCCACCGCGGTGGTGCCGTCGGGGAACGTCTTGGTCACGGCGTCGAATCGGATCATGCGGCGATCACCTCCGTCGGGCGCGTCAGCTTGACGACGCGCGGGCGAGCTTGACCGCCGCAGCGCTTTCGCGGCTGCAACGACCTGACCATCTAACCGACTTCGAGGCGGCCGTGCTGCTGGGCGATACCGGATCGTTACCGTAGCCCCGGTGCGAATGCGGCTTTCGCACAGCGATGTTATGCGAAAGTCGCATTCGCGCAATCCGGTTGTGCCATCGCTCAGTCCTCGTCCGAGTCGTCTCGGGCCAGGAAAGTGGCGAGGCGATCGGTGGCGTTCTCGAACTCCGGGTGCAGGTCGACAAAGGTGCGCAGCTGTTCGGCCACCCACTGCAAGCTGACCTGCTCCTCGCCGCGGCGCTGTTCGAGCTCTTCAATCCCGCGGTCGGTGAAGTACATCCGGCTCCGATCTGTTCAGGCAAACGCGGCTTCGACGAGCTCGGCCTGCTCGACGGCGTGCACCTTGGACGATCCGGCGGACGGCGCCGCCATGGCGCGACGCGACACCCGCTTGACCTTTCCGAGCAGTTCCGGCAGCAGCTCGGGCAGCGCGAGGCCGTAGTGCGGCCAGGCGCCCTGGTTGGCCGGCTCCTCCTGCACCCACCGCACCTCGGCCACGTTGGGGTAGCGTTCGAGCGCCTCGGCCAGCCGCTTGCGGGGGATCGGGTAGAGCTGTTCCACCCGGACGACGGCGGTGTCGGTGATCTCATCCTTGGCTTGCTTGGCCGCCAGCTCCCAGTAGAGCTTGCCGCTGCACAACACGACCTTGGTGACCGCGTCGCGATCGCCAGATTTTCCGGCAAAGGTGGGGTCGTCGATCACCGAAAGGAACTTGCCGGTGGTGAAGTCCTCCACCGCGCTCACCGCCGCCTTGGATCGCAGCATCGACTTCGGAGTGAACACCACCATCGGCCGTTGCACACCGTCCATGGCGTGCCGTCGCAGCAGGTGGAAGTAGTTGGCCGGAGTGGAAGGTACCGCGACCATCATCGAACCCTCGGCGCACAACAGCAGGAACCGTTCGATGCGTCCAGAGGTGTGGTCAGGCCCTTGACCCTCATGCCCGTGCGGCAGCAGCAGCACCACGTTGGAGCGCTGACCCCACTTGGCCTCACCGGAGGAGATGAACTCGTCGATGATCGACTGCGCCCCGTTGATGAAGTCGCCGAACTGCGCCTCCCACAACACCAGAGCCGCCGGGTCCCCCACCGAGTAGCCGTACTCGAAACCGACCGCAGCGAATTCGCTGAGCGCGGAGTCGTAGGCGAGAAATTTGCCGGTCTCGCCTGATCCGCTGCCGAGATTGCTCAGCGGCGTGTACTCCGCGCCGGTCTTTCGGTCGATGACCACCGAGTGCCGCTGGCTGAAGGTTCCCCGGCGGGAGTCCTGCCCGGACAGCCGGACGTTGCGGTCTTCCAGTACCAGCGAGCCGAAGGCCAGCAGCTCGGCGAAGGCCCAGTCGATACCGCCTTCACGGGCGGCCTTGGCGCGCCGCTCGAGCACCGGCTTGACCCGGGGGTGCACGGTGAAGCCGTCGGGCAGGTTGGTGTGCGCATCGCCGATGCGCTCGAGTACGGAGGTGTCGACGGCGGTGACCAGGCTGGTGGGGACCACCTGGTCGGACTCCACCGAGGGGCTGGGCTTGATCGTGTACTTCTCCAGCTCACGCACCTCGTTGAACACCCGCTCGAGCTGCCCCTGGTAGTCGCGCAGTGCGTCCTCGGCTTCCTTCATCGACAGGTCACCGCGACCGATCAACGCCTCGGTGTAGCTCTTGCGGACGCTGCGCTTGGTGTCGATGACGTCGTACATCTTGGGCTGGGTCATCGAGGGGTCGTCACCCTCGTTGTGCCCGCGACGCCGGTAGGAGATCTGGTCGATGACCACGTCCTCGCCGAAGGCCTGGCGGAAGTCCACGGCCAGGCGGGCCACCCACACACAAGCCTCGGGGTCGTCCCCGTTGACGTGGAAGATGGGTGCGCCGATCATCTTGGCGACATCGGTGCAGTACTCGCTGCTGCGGGAGTGCTCGGGTGCGGTGGTGAAGCCGACCTGGTTGTTGACCACGATGTGCACGGTGCCGCCGGTGCGGTAGCCGCGGAGCAGGGCGAGGTTCAGCGTCTCGGCCACCACGCCCTGCCCGGCGAACGCCGCGTCGCCGTGCAGCATCAGCGGCAGGACGGTGAAGCCTTCCTCGCCGCGGTCGATGAGGTCCTGCTTGGCCCGAACGATGCCCTCCAGCACCGGGTCCACGGCCTCGAGGTGCGAGGGGTTCGCGGTGAGCGACACCTTCGTCTCCCCATCGCCGAACATCTGGATGTACTTGCCCTCCGCGCCCAGGTGGTACTTGACGTCCCCGGAGCCGTGCGCCTGCGTGGGGTTGAGGTTGCCCTCGAACTCGTTGAAGATCTGCGAGTAGGGCTTGCCCACGATGTTCGCGAGCACGTTGAGGCGGCCGCGGTGCGGCATCCCGATGACCACCTCGTCGAGGCCGTGCTCGGCGGCGGAGTCCAGCACGGTGTCCATCATCGGGATGACGGTCTCGCTGCCCTCGAGGGAGAACCGCTTCTGGCCGACGTACTTGGTCTGCAAAAAGGTCTCAAAGGCTTCGGCGGCGTTGAGCCGGCTCAGGATGTACTTCTGCTCCCCGAGACTGGGCTTGGCCTGCGGGATCTCGATCCGCGCCCGCAACCAGGCGAGCTGCTCCGGTTCCAGGATGTGGGTGTACTCGATCCCTACGCTTCGACAGTAGGAATCACGTAGCACGCCGAGTACGTCGCGCAGCTTCATGTGCTCTTGGCCTGCGAATCCGCCGACGGGGAACTCGCGGTCCAAATCCCACAGCGTCAGGTTGTGGCTGAGCACGTCGAGGTCCGGATGCTGGCGGCGGCCGTAGTGCAGTGGGTCGGTGTCGGCCATCAGATGGCCGCGGTTGCGGTAGGCCTCGATCAGCTCCAGGACCCTGGTGCTCTTGTCGACGGCGCTCTCCGGGATGTCCTGCACCCAGCGGATGGGCTCGTAGGGCAGGCCAAGAGAGTCGAAGATGTCGTCGTAGAAGTTGTCCTCACCGAGCAACAACTGGTGCACCGTGCGAAGGAAGTCGCCGGACTCGGCGCCCTGGATGATGCGGTGATCATAGGTCGAGGTCAGCGTCATCGTCCGGCTGATACCCAGCTTGGTCAGCTGTTGATCGCTCGCGCCCTGAAATTCCGCTGGGTATTCCATCGCGCCTGCGCCGATGATGGCGCCCTGCCCGCTCAGTAGGCGCGGTACCGAGTGCACGGTGCCAATGGTGCCGGGATTGGTCAGCGAGATCGTGGTTCCCGCGAAGTCCTCTCCGGTGAGCTTGCCGGTGCGTGCCTTACGGATGATCTCTTCGTACGCCGACCAGAACTGGTTGAAGCTCATCGTCTCGCAGGCCTTGATGGAGGCCACCACCAGCGAGCGATTGCCGTCCTTGCCGGGTAGGTCGATGGCCAGGCCGAAGTTCACGTGCGGGGGAGTGATGACGTTGGGCTTGCCGTTGACCTCGGCGAAGTGCCGGTTCATGTTCGGGAAAGACTCCAGCGCGCGCACCAAGGCGTAGCCGAGAATGTGGGTGAACGAGATCTTGCCGCCGCGTCCGCGCCGCAGGTGATTGTTGATGACGATGCGGTTGTCGAACATGAGCTTCGCAGGCACGGTTCGCACGCTGGTGGCCGTGGGCACGCTCAGTGACGCGTTCATGTTCTTGACGACGGCGGCAGCGGCACCGCGCAACACCGATTTCTGCTCGGTGGCCCCGTCCTCTTTGGCATCCCCCTTCGGTGCCTGCGCTGCCTTGTCGGACTTCTCCGCCGGCGATCCGCTTGACTGTGCGGCCTTTGCGGGTGCCGCTTTCTCGGCAGGCTGCACCGCCTTGGGGACGGACGCCTTCTGCGGCTCCGCCGGATTCCGGCTCACCGCCGCGTGTGGCGCGGGCTCGGTCTTGGGCGCGGGCTCGGTCTTAGGGGCTGCGGGGGCAGGCTCGGACTCCTTGGGTGCGTCGTCACCTGAGCCACTGCTGTCGTTGGCTCTGGCATCGGGGCCGGGAGCGGCCTGCTCAGTACCGGCGCTGCCGTCGCGGCCGGGGCTGTAGTCGGCGAAGAACTCGTGCCAGGCCGTATCCACGGACGACGGATCGTCCTGGTACCGCTGGTACATCTCGTCCACCAGCCACTCGTTGGACCCGAACTCGGACGCAGAACCGCTCGACACGGAGGCGTTCCCCTCTTTCCTTCTCGATCTTGGTAGCTCACCGATCCCTGCAGGTTAGCCTGGTTGGCCGCCCGGTATGCGGCCGGACACGTTCGCGTGCTTGGTCGCCGTTCCCGACCCTCCACAACCCCGCGTACCGCCCGTCAGCGGCAACTCGTAGGTCATGTGACGTCGCGGCGCTCGGCCACCAACCAGGCCCCCAGGCAGCAGGCGAGCACCCACACCCCGAAGACGAGGCCGCCCGCCCACCAGCTCAGGGAGCTGCCGGACAGGAGATCCTCGAAGTTTGCCTGCGTGCGCAGCGGCGCCTGCCCGATGGCAAAGTCCGCAGCCAGCCTGCGGGTGAAGGCGTTGCTCGCCGAGCTCGGCAGCACGTCGGCTAACGCGCCCGCGCCCACTTGTCGCAGCAAGTATCCGCCGATCGTCTCTATCAGCAGCCGGCTGATCAGTGCCCCCAACAGCGCGACCAGCTGGTTGGTGACCAGCGTCCCGATGCCGACCCCGGCGACCGTCCACAGCACCAGCACCACCGACCCGAGCACCGCCACGGCCAAGAACTCCTCGACCGGTGGGAAGCTCGTCCATCCACCGATGGTCAGTCCGCCGAGAGTGGCCGCGGCCATCACGACGACGGCGTAGGCAAACCCGAGCCCCGCGTAGACGGCCAGCTTAGCGGTCAGCACCGTGCCCCTACCCGGTGCTGTCAGGTAGGTGGTGGTGATGGTTTGTGTACGCACTTCGCCCGCGGCGGCCGAGATGCCCAGACACAGGGTGAGCAAGGAGGTGAAGGCCACGCTGTAGGTGATGCTGACGCCCAGCAGGGAGGGGAAGCGCCCGCCGAGCTGGCGCAGCATCTCGTCGTCGGGCAGCGTGGCGATCGCCGCGCCCGCGAGGCTGATGAGGTAGCTCACCAGCAGCGTGGGGATCAGCAGCAGCCACCACAGCTTGGTCGCCAGCAGCTTGCGCAGCTCGGCGCGTAGCGCTGGGTTGATCACAGGCTCGCCTGCACCGGTGCGGCCGCGGCGGGTCCGGCGCTGGTGAGGGCGCGAAAAACCTGTTCCAGATCGTCCTGTTCCGGCTGCATCCCGTGCACGGTCACCCGTGCGTCCAGCGCCGTCTGAGAGATCTGGGTCGGGTCGGCCCCGCCCACCGCCAGCCGCCCGTCGGGTCGCCACACCACGTCGTTGAGCTGGCGCGCCACCAGGGCATGGGCCAACGCGCCGGCGTCGGCGCTGGCCACCAGCACCCGCGGAGCCCGGCCGCCGCGCAGCTGGGCGAGTGTGCCGTAGAACACGCACCTCCCCGCCTTGAGGATCACCGCCGCGTCCACATCCTGTTCGACCTCACGCAGCACAGAGCTGGACATCAGCACAGTTCCCCCGCGGTAGGCGAAATCGCGCAGGAAGCCGCGCAGCCACGTGATGGCGGCGGGGTCGAGCCCGCGGGTAGGTTCATCGAGCACCAGGATTTGCGGTTCACCCAGCAGCGCCACCGCGAACGCGAGGCGCCGGCGCATATCCGGTGCGAATCGACCGATGGGGCGCGAGGCAAAGCCGGCCAAACCGACCAGCTCCAGCACCGCATCGGCCCGGCGATCCGGGACGCCGATGGCCGCGCAGTACACCAGCAGGTGCTGGCGGGCGCGGCGTCGGGACGGAAATCCCTGGGCGCCCAAAACCGCCCCGACCACGCGGGCGGGAGAGTGCAGCTTCGGGTAGGCCTGGCCGTTGACGGTCGTCATCCCCGAGGTGGGGGTGACAAGGCCGAGAAGCGCGCGCAGTGTGGTGGTCTTGCCCGATCCCGGCGGGCCGAGCAGACCGACGATCGCGCCTGCTGGTACCGAGAAGCTGAGCTCGGAGACCGCCTCGACCGCACCGAACTGCTTGGACAGCGCGCGAACGTCAATGGCGCCGCTGCTGTCGCTGGCCCGTGGCTGCCCAGCCAGGCTCGACGTCATCGGCCTCCTCGGTCGCGCCGGCCCACCGGCTGATCCTGCCGTGCCCCCGGCAGGATTCGAACCTGCGCTTCCGCCTCCGGAGGGCGGCGCTCTATCCCCTGAGCTACGGGGGCCCGTCGACGGACGTCGACGTGCCGTGAAGGGCGTGAGGAAGACTAGCGCATCGCAGCGCTGTCCTGACCGCCTAGCCGCCCAAGGGAAGTGGTTTCGCGCCGCGCTGACTGAGGAGGCCTTCCATGTAGCTCGCCTCGCTCTGCTGGGTGCTGGAGACCTGCTTGGCGAAGTTGCGCACTACCGGCTGCACCGCATGCGCCGCTGCGTAGCTCAACATCGAGGCGCCGCCCTGGTGGTGGCGCAGCATCAACTGCAGGAAGAGCGTGTCCAGCGCGGGTCCGGTGGTAGCGCGGAGCTTGTCGATGTCGGCGGTCCTGGCCATGCCCGGCATCGTCGTCACACCGCCCCCTGCGTCGGTGGACATGCCGCTCATCGAGTGGCCGCCGTCCGAACCCATCCAGGTCATGTACTTGCCAGAGGGCAACAGCGATTGCCCCCACAGGGACAACCAGCCCTGCATCTGACCGATCTGCGCCTGCTGACTGGTCATGATGTCGAACGCGAGGCTGCGCACGTAGGGGTCGGCCGCACCGTTGTACTCCACCGTCGCCATCAGCACGGCCTGGGTGTGGTGCACAGACATGTCCTGGGCGAAGCCGACGTCCACGGAGTCCGCGGCCGGCACGCTCAGCGCGGTGTCACTGGTGGGCAGCTTCATAACCGCGCCCAGTGCGAAACCCACCGCCAACACCGCGATCAGGGCCAGGATGAGCACCGGTGTCCGCTGACTGCGGCGCGGTCGGATGGTCTCTTGCGTCGTGTCCGGATTGCCGATCTCGGTGGTCGTCTCCTCGGTCAACTCAACGCCCGCCTGCCGGTGCGGGAGTCGGTACGGCAGCCGCGGCACCACTCGGTACAGCGGCTCCCGGCACTGCGGCTCCCGGCACCGCTGCACCTGGAGCGGTCGGCGCTTGCTCCTGGCCCTTCTGGATCTGTGGGGTCAGTCCCTTGCCGTCCATCGGGATGGCGTCGGGTCCGGGGGGAGCGGGGTTGAACGGCGGCGGGTTTGCGGGGTCGAACAGGCTGGGGGTGCCTGCGTCGCAACTGGCGCCGATCTCCGGATAGGTGTTCGAGTTCTGGCGCAGCGCGGAGATGAAGTTCGCGACGCGCTGGTCGTTCACATCCGTGAGCTTGAGCTGGTGGCCCCAGGACTGCAGCGAGAACGGCGAGTCCATGCCCGGGTAGGGCGTCATCAGCATGTAGGGCTGACCCTCGACCTTGCTGGCCAGCACTTTCACCTGCTCCGGCGACAGCTTGTCCGGGTTGTAGGTGATCCAGACGGCGCCGTGCTCCAAGGAGTGCACGGCGTTCTCGGTGCGAATGGCTTTCGGATAGACGTTGCCCATGCAGGTGGCCCAGACCTGGTCGTGCGGTCCACCGAAGGGCGGCGTCTTGTCGTAGGCGACGCGTTGGGTGCCCTGCACGTGCAGGCCTGCGGGGTAATCGACCTTCACCACGCCGTCGATGTTCTTCGAAGGATCGGTGTTGCTGGCGGTGGGGACGTAGCGTTGCGCCTCTGCCCGGGACTGGTACTTGGGCACCAAGTAGGCGGCAATCGCGGCGATCAGTGCGATGACCACGAGCGCGGCGCCGATGGACACCCACGGGATGTGGCGGGTGCTGACCACGGACTTGCTGCTGGTGCTGCTGCGGCTACGGCTCTTGGCCGCCTTGAGCGCTTTCGCCGACTTGGCGGCACTGCTCGAGCTGGGGCGGTCACTCTTGCCACTGGGCATCGGTGGGTTGTCCTCACTGGTCCGGTAGGAAACACCGGACATATCTGGGCGCGTTGTCATCACCACTGTACGAGAATCCTGCGCACCGGATGGCCGACCGTGCCTGCAGAGAAACTAGGATGGCTTGTCGTGACTCCCGCTGACCTCGCCGCGCTTCTCCGCACCACCGCAGCCGAGGTTCTCACCGAGCGCGGGCTGGACACCGCCGTTCTTCCGCAGACCCTCACCGTCGAACGTCCCCGTAACCCGGAGCACGGCGACTACGCCACCAACATCGCGTTGCAGGTCGGCAAGCGGCTCGACACCGCCCCTCGGGAGCTGGCCGGTTGGTTGGCCACCGCACTGAGCACGACGGAGGGTATCGACTCCGCTGACGTCGCGGGCCCCGGATTCCTCAACATCCGACTCGCGGCCGCCGCCCAAGGAGCCGTCGTCGGGCAGATTCTTGCTGCGGGACAGGCCTACGGACGCGGCGAGGTGCTGACCGGCACGGCGGTCAACCTCGAGTTCGTCTCGGCCAACCCCACCGGACCGCTGCACATCGGTGGCGCCCGGTGGGCGGCGGTGGGCGATGCACTCGGCCGCATCCTCACCGCTCAGGGTGCGCAGGTGGCCCGCGAGTACTACTTCAACGACGCAGGCGCGCAGATCGACCGCTTCGTCCGTTCGCTGATCGCTGCTGCTACGGGAGAGCCCACCCCCGCCGACGGTTACGCCGGCGTCTACATCGCCGACATCGCCGCGCAAGTGCTCGCCGAGCGTCCCGAGGTACTGACCCTGCCCGAGCAGGAACAGCACGCCGCGTTCCGCACTATCGGCATTGAGCTCATGTTCGCCGAGATCAAGCGGACCCTGCACGATTTCCGCACCGACTTCGACGTCTACTTCCATGAGCGTTCGCTCTTCGACTCCGGAGCAGTCGACACGGCGGTCGCGACGCTCAAGGCCTCGGGCAACCTCTACGAGGCCGACGGCGCCTGGTGGCTGCGCTCCAGCGACTTCGGTGACGACAAGGACCGCGTGGTCGTCAAGAGCGACGGCGAGTCTGCCTACATCGCCGGTGACATCGCCTACTTCCAAAACAAGCGCGCTCGCGGTTTCGACCTGTGCATCTACATGCTCGGAGCCGACCACCACGGCTACATCGGCAGACTCAAGGCGGCGGCCGCGGCCTTCGGTGACGATCCCGACACCGTCGAGGTGCTCATCGGCCAGCTGGTCAACCTCGTCAAGGACGGGGTGCCGGTGAAGATGAGCAAGCGCGCAGGCACTGTGCTCACCCTGGAGGATTTGGTGGAGGCGGTGGGTGTGGACGCGGCGCGCTACTCGCTGATCCGCTCGTCGGTCGACTCCAACATCGATCTGGACCTGGACCTGCTCACCAAGCAGAGCAACGACAACCCGGTGTTCTACGTCCAATACGCACACGCCCGCCTCAGTGCGCTGACCCGGGCGGCTGGGCAGCTCGGGATCGACTGGGACGCCGCCGACTTCGGTCTACTCACGCACGAGCGCGAGGGCGCACTGATCCGGACGTTGGGGGAGTACCCGCGGGTGCTGGCCAGTGCCTCCGAGCTCCGTGAGCCGCACCGGGTAGCCCGCTATCTGGAGGAGCTTGCCGGCACCTACCACCGCTTCTACGACTCCTGCCGCGTACTACCGCAGGGCGACGAGCAGCCTGCGCCGTTGCACAGCTCTCGCCTAGCCCTGTGCGCCGCCTCCCGCCAGGTGCTGGGCAGCGGCCTGGGCATGCTCGGCGTCAGTGCGCCGGAGCGAATGTGAGCGCCCACCCCGCCGGCCCCCGCCACGGTGATGCGGCCAACGTCACCGGACACGTCTCGCTCGGTGACCTGCCGGAGCGGCCGTCCACCGCGGCCGAGTTGGCTGAGCTGGACCCTGCGGTGTGGCCCTTGAGCGCCCGGCGCGGTGCGGACGGTGCGGTCCGGTTGGCCGGTGTCGACGTCCGCGCGCTGGCCGCCGAGTACGGGACGCCGTTGTTCGTGCTGGACGAGGACGACTTCCGTTCGCGCTGCCGGGAGATGGCGGCGGCATTCGGCTCCCCGGCGAACGTGCACTACGCGGCCAAGGCGTTCCTGTGCGGCGCGGTCGCCCGATGGGTGGCCGAGGAAGGACTGTCCCTCGACGTCTGCTCCGGCGGTGAGCTGGCCGTGGCGCTGCACGCAGACTTTCCTCCTGCTCGAATTGCCATGCACGGCAACAACAAGTCGGTCGCCGAGCTGACCGCGGCTGTGCGAGCAGGCGTCGGGGCCGTGGTCATCGACTCACTGCAGGAAATCGAGCGGCTCGACGAGGTGGCGCGCAACCACCGCACCGTGCAGGACGTGTTCATCCGGATCACCGTCGGGGTGGAGGCGCACACCCACGAGTTCATCGCCACCGCGCACGAGGACCAGAAGTTCGGCTTCTCCCTCGCCGGTGGTGTCGCGGTCGAGGCGGCGGCCCGCGTGCTCGCGGCGCCCAACCTGCGTCTGGTCGGTCTGCACAGTCACATCGGCTCGCAGATCTTCGACGCGGATGGCTTCGAGGTGGCGGCGCACCGGGTCGTGGGTCTGCTCCGGGAGCTCACCGACACACACGGTGCGGCTGCCCTGGCTCACGTCACCACGTTGGACCTCGGGGGCGGCATGGGGATCTCCTACCTCTCCTCCGACGACCCTCCGCCGGTGGACCAGCTGGCCGACAAGCTGCGACACATCGTGCGCGCCGAGTGCGCTGCTGCCGGGCTGGCCGAGACCGTGGTGGCGGTAGAGCCCGGGCGGGCGATCGTGGGGCCCACGACAGTAACGCTTTACGAGGTGGGCACCCTGAAGGACGTGAGTCTGGGTGCGGCGACCGAGCATCGCCGCACCACCCGTCGCTATGTCAGCGTGGACGGTGGCATGAGCGACAATGTGCGCACCGCGCTGTACGACGCGCGCTACGACTGCCGGCTGGTCTCCCGGGCCAGCGACGCGGAGCCCGTGGTGTCCCGGGTGGTGGGCAAGCACTGCGAGAGCGGGGACATCGTGGTCCGCGACACCTGGTTGCCCGCCGACCTCGCAGCTGGCGACCTGGTTGCCGTCGCGGCGACGGGCGCCTACTGCTACTCGATGTCCAGCCGGTACAACATGCTCACCCGTCCCGCCGTGGTCGCGGTGCGCGACGGGGTAGCCCGGTTGATCCTGCGCCGCGAGACCACCGCCGACCTGCTCAGCTTGGAGGTGTCATGACCGTGCCGCGCACCATCGGAGTGGCGCTGCTGGGCTGTGGCACGGTAGGCAGCGAGGTCGTGCGCCTGCTGGCCTCACAGTCCGAGGAGCTGACGGCGCGCGTCGGCGCTCCGGTCGTGCTCCGGGGTATCGCCGTGCGTAGGGCCAACCGGCACCGCGACGTCCCCGCCGAGCTCCTTACCACCGACGCCGCCACCCTAATAGCCCGTCCGGACGTGGACGTGGTCGTGGAAGTGGTCGGTGGCATCGAACCGGTGCGGAGCCTGCTGCTCGACGCATTGCGGGCGGGCAAGTCCGTGGTCACCGCCAACAAGGCGCTGCTGGCCGAGCACACGGCCGAGCTGGCCGAGGCGGCGGATGCCTCGGGGGCAGACCTGTACTTCGAGGCGGCGGTGGCCGGAGCGATCCCGATCGTGCGGCCGATGCGCGAGTCGTTGGCCGGTGACCGGATCACCAAGGTGGTCGGCATCCTCAACGGCACCACCAACTTCATCCTCTCCGCCATGGACGCCAGCGGCGCCGGTTACGCGGAAACCTTGGAGGAGGCGGGCAGGCTCGGTTATGCCGAGGCCGACCCGACGGCCGACGTGGACGGTTTCGACGCCGCGGCCAAGGCAGCGATTCTGGCCAGCTTGGCCTTCCATACGCGCGTGACCGCGGCGGACGTGTACCGCGAGGGCATTCGCCAGGTCACCGCCTCTGACCTCGTCGCGGCGAACGCCTTGGGCTGCACGGTGAAGCTGCTTGCCCTGTGCGAGCGGGTGGTGGGCGCCGATGGCACCGAGCGGGTGTCCGCGCGTGTTCATCCGGCGATGGTGCCGCGAACGCACCCGCTGGCCGGGGTCGACGGTGCCTACAATGCGGTTGTCGTCGAGGTGGAGGCGGCGGGGCGGCTGATGTTCTACGGGCAGGGGGCCGGGGGAGCGCCGACCGCCTCGGCGGTACTCGGCGACCTGGTAGCCGTCTCGCGCAACCTGGTCCACGGCGGGCGCGGTCCCCGCGAGTCGACCTACGCCGACCTCGCGGTCGCGCCCATGGGGGAGACCCCCACCCGCTATCACGTCAGTATGGAGGTCGCCGACCGTGCCGGTGTGCTCGCTGCCGTGGCCACTGAGTTCTCCCAGCGCGGGGTCAGCATCTCGGTGGTGCGCCAGGTCGGCCACGGCGACGGTGCCTCCTTGGTGGTGGTCACGCATACCGCGTGCGACTCCGCGTTAGCCGATACTGTCGCCGCCCTGCGTGAATCAGAGTTCGTCAACGCTGTGACCAGTGTCCTCCGGGTAGAAGGTGGAACCCCATGACTTCACTAGCCCATCCCACGGCCGTGCATCGTGCCTGGCCCGGAGTCATCGAGGCCTACCGACCGCGGCTCGGTTTGGCTGAGGGCACTAAGGTGATCACCCTCCGCGAGGGCGGAACACCGCTGGTGCCTGCGGAGCACCTGTCCGAGCTGACCGGGTGCGAGGTGCACCTCAAGGTCGAGGGCGCCAACCCCACCGGTTCGTTCAAGGACCGTGGCATGACGATGGCCATCACGGACGCCTACGCACGCGGGCAGCGTGCGGTCATCTGCGCCTCCACCGGCAACACCTCGGCATCGGCCGCCGCTTACGCCGCGCGCGCGGGGATGACCTGCGCCGTGCTGATCCCCGAGGGCAAGATCGCGATGGGCAAGCTCGCCCAGGCGGTGATGCACGGGGCCAAGATCGTGCAGGTGCACGGCAACTTCGACGACTGTCTGGAGCTGGCCCGCAAGACCACTGCCGAGTTCGAGACCATCGCCCTGGTCAATTCCGTCAACCCTGCGCGCATTGAGGGCCAGAAGACGGCCGCTTTCGAGGTCTGCGACGGGCTGGGTCGGGCGCCAGACGTGCACTGCCTGCCGGTCGGCAATGCGGGCAATATCACCGCGTACTGGAAGGGCTACCGCGAGTACCACTCGGAGTCGATCACCGAGCTACTGCCCAAGATGTTGGGCGTGCAGGCAGCAGGTGCGGCCCCCCTGGTACACGGTGCGCCGGTGAAGGACCCCGAGACCATCGCCACCGCCATCCGCATCGGCTCACCGGCGTCGTGGAACGGGGCGATGGCCGCCAAAGATGAGTCGGCGGGCGCATTCCGTGCGGCCAGCGACAACGAGATTCTGGCTGCTTACCGCCTTGTTGCGGCCCGCGAGGGAGTATTCGTGGAACCGGCCTCGGCGGCCAGCGTCGCCGGACTGCTTGCGGCCCACGCCGATGGCTGGCTCGAGCCGGGCTCGCTCGTGGTCTGCACTGTCACCGGACACGGCCTGAAAGACCCGGCGACGGCGCTGCTGAACATGGTGGAGATCGAGCCCATCGGCGTCGATCCGGTCGCCGTGGCCCAAGCGCTCGAGCTGGCCTGACCCGTGGGTCCGCTTCCCGCCGGCCGTACGGTCACCGTGCGGGTGCCTGCCTCCTCGGCCAATCTCGGGCCGGGCTTCGACTGCCTCGGCCTCGCGTTGGACCTGTGGGACGAGGTGACGGTCAGCACGAGCACCGGTGGCGTGCAGGTGCAGGTGCAGGGCGAAGGTGCCGGTGAAGTCGCCACGGATTGCTCCCACCTTGTGGTGCGCGCCATCCGCTCGGGCTTGCAGCTGGCCGGTCTCGACGTCACGGACGCGGCGGGACAGGGCTTGGATGTGCTGTGCAGCAACGCGATACCTCATTCGCGCGGATTGGGATCCTCTGCGTCGGCGGTGGTAGCTGGCCTCGCTGTGGCGCGTGGTCTTTGCCGGTCAGACATCTCCGACGACGCGCTGATCCAGCGCTCGTCGGAGTTCGAGGGCCACCCGGACAACGCCTCGGCCAGCGTCCTTGGTGGTGCCGTCGTCTCCTGGGCGGTCGGCCTCGCCGGAGGCGGCTACCGTCACCGCGCGGTGAGTCTGCCCGTGCATCCGGACATCGTGCCGGTGGCGCTGATACCGGCGGAGAAGTCGTCCACCGCATTGACCCGCGGGATGTTGCCCGCGCAGGTGCCGCACGAGGACGCAGCCTTCAACGCCTCCCGCAGCGCGCTTGCCGTGCTCGCGTTGACCAGCCGCCCGGACCTCCTCCTCGATGCGACCGACGATCGTTTGCACCAAGCGCAGCGTGCGCCGGCCATGCCCGTGACGGCCGCGTGGATCAGCCGTCTCCGGCTCGCAGGCATCGCCGCGGCGATCTCGGGTGCTGGGCCAACGGTCCTGGCGCTCACGGTCGGTGGTCTGCCACCGGTCCTGCGAGAACAGGCGGCAGCGGATGGCCTCGAGGTGCTCGACTTACCCGTGGCCTGCGGCGTACAGGCGGTGAGCTGATCGGGCGCGCACAGGTTCCTCGGCGTGGCGAACGGGGTTGCTGTTGCCGCCCGCGGGGAGTGCGGCTACGCTCAACCTGTCTAGCCACCGTGAGCGTTGATGCCGGTGCCTTGCCCAGAGTTTTCTCGGGGACGATCAATCGACTGTTTCGGGCATTGATCGAGCAGGTGCACAACGGCGGTACAACCTTCACTGCGATGGACATTCTGTCGGCTCGGTCGAGAGCACGGCGGAGCCCTCCGAGTCTGGCGCGCGGCGTCAGATCCCGGTTCGAACCCTCGGTGCTGCATGCGCACATCGGGGAAGGAAAGGACATCCGTGACCGATACGGACCTCATCACCAGCCCTGCTCTAGATACTGCCGGTGCAGCTCCTCGCCGCCGCGGTGGGTTGACGGGCATGGTGCTCGCCGACCTCCGTGGACTCGCTGCCGAGATAGGCATCGGGGACACCGCGGGCATGCGAAAAGGCGACCTCATCATCGCCATCAAGCAGCGTCAGGCCGGTTCCAACGGCGCGGCCACCAAGGATGTGGCCCCGAAGGCTGCGGTGTCGAATGGCGCGGTGCCGAATGGTGCGGTGCCGAATGGTGCGGTCGCCACCCGCGCGCCGCAGAAGCACACCGCCACCGTGCCCCCGGTCGACGACGGTAAGCAGAGCGCCGCTCCGGAGACCACTGCCCCGCAGCCGACTGCCACAGGCCCGACGCGGGAGCCAAGCGAAGGGCAGAGCGACGCCCGTCGCTCCCGCCAGCGGCGCGGCTCCGCACGAGCTGCCGGGGCTCCGCCGACTGACACCGAGGTGGATCGCGCCACCACCGCGCCGGCCGGCGGCACCTCGCAAGACAGCGCCGAGCCCAAGGAGTCGGGCGAGCAGCCGCCGAAAACTGAGGGCGAAGCACAGCAGCCCGCGCACACCGAGCGCCCGCCCCGGGAGCAAAGCGACCGCCAGCAAGGCGGCAGAAACAACCGTCAAGGCAACAACAACCAGGCAAGCAGCAACAACAACCAGGCAAGCAACACCGGGCCCCAGAGCCAACGTCAAGAGCGGGCCGGCCTCGAGGACGATGGTGACGGCCGTGGCCGGCGCGGTCGGCGCTTCCGCGAGCGCAGGCGTGGGCGTGACCGTGGGCCCGAGCAGGGGACGACGCCGAACGACCGGGACCTCGAGGTGCGTGAGGACGACGTCCTGCAGCCGGTTGCCGGCATTCTCGACGTGCTCGACAACTACGCCTTCGTACGGACCTCGGGCTACCTCGCAGGGCCCAACGATGTCTACGTCTCGATGAGTCTGGTCCGCAAGAATGGTCTTCGCCGGGGCGACGCGGTGACCGGCGCGGTCCGGATCGCCCGTGAGGGCGAACAGAGCAACTCGCGGCAGAAGTTCAACCCGCTCGTCCGGATCGACACCATCAACGGCGGCGACGCCGAGGCGGCGCGCAAGCGTCCGGAGTTCAACAAGCTCACGCCGCTGTATCCCAACCAGCGGCTGCGGCTGGAGACCACGCCGCAGGCGATGACCGCACGCATCATCGACTTGGTGATGCCCATCGGCAAGGGCCAGCGCGCGCTGATCGTCAGCCCGCCCAAGGCTGGCAAAACCAGCGTGCTGCAGGCGATCGCCAACGCTATCTCGGTCAACAACCCGGAGTGCCACCTGATGGTGGTGCTGGTGGATGAGCGCCCGGAGGAGGTGACCGATATGCAGCGCTCGGTGAAGGGTGAGGTCATTTCCTCGACCTTCGACCGTCCGCCGGGTGACCACACCGCCGTGGCCGAGCTGGCTATCGAGCGGGCCAAGCGGTTGGTGGAATCGGGCACCGACGTAGTGGTTCTGCTCGACTCGATCACTCGGCTGGGGCGTGCGTACAACAACTCCTCGCCCGCCTCCGGCCGGATCCTCTCCGGTGGTGTCGACTCCACGGCGCTGTATCCGCCGAAGCGCTTCCTCGGGGCGGCCCGCAACATCGAGTTCGGGGGGTCCCTGACGATCATCGCCACCGCCATGGTGGAGACCGGGTCCACCGGCGACACGGTGATCTTCGAGGAGTTCAAGGGCACCGGTAACGCCGAGCTCAAGTTGGACCGCAAGATCGCCGAGCGCCGGGTGTTCCCCGCCGTCGACGTCAACCCGTCGGGAACGCGCAAGGACGAGCTGCTGATGGCTCCGGACGAGTACAAGGTGGCGCTCAAGCTGCGCCGGGTGCTCTCCGGGTTGGACTCGCACCAAGCCATCGACCTGCTCACCAGTAAGTTGCGCAAAAGCGGCTCCAACGCGGAGTTCCTCATGGAGGTGGCGAGGACAGCACCCGGTGCCGCCGAGGAGCACCAGCGCGAGACGTAAGCGGGAACATCACGCCCGCCCGAACGGTTAGACCAACTGACAGTCGCTCTGGCACACTGAGCGGCTGAATCCGGTTCCGGTTCACGTCATCGCTGCGATGGCGACCCGGCGACCAGTCAAGGAGAGGGCATCATGAAGCCAGGAATTCACCCCGTGTACACGGAGACCACCGTGACCTGCGGTTGCGGCAACTCGTTTGTCACCCGCAGCGCTGAGGCAAGCGGCAGCATTAACGTCGAGGTCTGCTCGCAGTGCCATCCCTTCTACACCGGCAAGCAGAAGATTTTGGACACCGGTGGCCGGGTTGCCCGGTTCGAGGCGCGCTACGGCAAGCGCGCAACAAAGGCGGCAGCGGAACCAGTCGAGACCGCACCAGCCAACTAGCTTCCACGACAGCGCCCGTCCTGCCGCCGTGCAGGGCGGGCGCCGTGCTGCTCTGGCCGTCTCGCGTGAATGTGGCTTTCGCGCCAACTGGTCGCGTGAAAGCCACATTCACGCGCACCGCAACCCACGGAGCACCAGAACGTGACCGGAGGTCGATGAACACCCCGTCAGCCCTGGACGACGTGCTGGCCGAGCATGCGGGTCTGCAGCAGCAGTTGTCTGATCCTGGCCTGCACGCCGACCCGGCCGCCGCCCGCCGGGTCGGAAAGCGCTTCGCCGAGCTGGGTCCTGTTGTGGCCACGCACGAAAAGCTGGCGCAGGCGCGAGACGATCTGCAGGCCGCCCGTGAGCTCGCCGCGGAGGACTCCTCGTTCGCCGCCGAAGCCGAGCTGCTGTCGGCAGAGGTGCAGCGGCTCGATATCGCACTGACCGATCTGCTGGCTCCTCGCGACCCACACAACGGCGACGACGTGGTGCTGGAGGTTCGCTCCGGCGAGGGCGGCGAGGAGTCCGCCCTGTTCGCCGCTGACCTGGTCCGGATGTACCTGCGCTACGCCGAGCGGCACGGATGGCGCATCGAGGTGCTCGATGCGGCAACCTCCGACCTCGGCGGTTTCAAGGAGGCCACCCTGTCCGTCAAGTCCCGCGTGGACGCCGCCGATGGGGTGTGGGCGCGGCTGAAGTTCGAAGGTGGCGTGCACCGCGTGCAGCGCGTCCCGGTGACGGAATCGCAGGGCAGGGTGCACACTTCAGCGGCCGGTGTGCTGGTCTACCCCGAGCCCGAAGAGGTGGACGAGGCCCCGATCGATGACAAGGACCTGCGCATCGACGTGTTCCGATCGTCCGGCAAGGGCGGCCAGGGGGTCAACACCACCGACTCGGCCGTCCGGATCACCCACCTGCCCACCAACACGGTGGTGTCCTGCCAGAACGAGCGCTCCCAGCTGCAGAACAAGGCGCGAGCAATGCAGGTGCTCGCGGCTCGGCTACAGGCAGCGGCGGAGGCGACGTCCGCGGCGGAGGCCTCGGCGGAGCGGCTCAGTCAGATCCGCACCGTCGACCGCTCCGAGCGCATCCGGACGTACAACTACCCGGAGAACCGCATCGCCGACCACCGCATCGGATATAAGGCGTACAACCTCGACTCGGTGCTGGACGGTGAGATGGACCCGCTGCTGGACGCACTGGTCACCGCCGAACGGGCGGAGCGGATGGCAGCCGAGTGAGCAGCGCGGTGGGCGCACGTGCGACCCTGAACGGGTGAGCCGTCAACCAATGCGTCTTGCCGTGATCGAGGCCGCCGAGGTGCTGACCGAGGCCGGCGTCGCCAGCCCCAAGGCGGATGCGGAGATGCTGGCCGCCCACGTGCTGGGGGTTCCGCGAACGCGGCTGCCGATGGTACCGCTGGTCGATCCGTTGACGATCGAGACTTTTCGTCGTCTCGTCATGCAACGGGCGCAGCGGATTCCGCTGCAGCATCTCACGGGCTGGGCGGCGATGGGTGCAATCACCGTGGAGGTGGGTCCAGGGGTGTTCATCCCCCGGCCGGAGACCGAGTTGCTGCTCGCGTGGGCGCTGGCGCAAGTAGAGGGCGTCCATTCCCCGCTGGTGCTGGACCTCTGCACCGGTTCAGGGGTGCTCGGTCTCGCGTTGGCCAACGCCCGGCCGGACGCCGTGGTGCACGCCGTGGAGGCGGACGCGGCCGCGTTGGCCTGGGCACGACGAAACGTGGAGGCCCGCCACGCCGCGGGTGATACCCCGGTGCGGCTGCACCACGGCGACGTGACCGATCGTCGGCTGCTGGCGCAGCTGGAGGGGCAGGTGGACTTGATCGTCGCCAACCCGCCGTACGTTCCTGCCGGTACTCCGGTGTCTGCCGAGGTCTCCGAGCACGACCCCGCGGCTGCGGTGTTCGCCGGATCCGACGGCTTGGACGTGATTCGGCCGCTGGTGACAACCGCCGCGCAGTGGTTGAAGGTGGGCGGTGCGGTGGGGGTGGAACACGACGACAGCCATGGACCAGCAGTCGCTGAACTGTTCACCGCGCGCCGCGTGTTCACCGAGGTGACCAGCCATCCGGATCTCGCCGGGCGCCCCCGGTTTACCACCGCGCGTCGGGTCTCCGCCGCGCGCTAGCGGTGGGCGCGTCGGCGCCGCACTGCCGGGCTGTCAGGATTGACCCGTGAGCACCCTCTACGACTGCACCCAACCCGACAGCCGCGCGGAAGGTCTGACCGCCGCATTCACCGCCCTACGCGGGGGAAAGCTGGTGGTGCTGCCCACCGACACCCTGTACGGGCTGGGGTGCGACGCTTTCGACAGCGTGGGTGTCACCGCCCTGCTGCGGGCCAAGAACCGCGGGCGGGACATGCCGGTTCCCGTCCTCGTCGGATCGTGGCAGACGATCGACGGGCTGGTGTTCACCGTGACCACGGCGGCCCGGTCGCTGGTGGAGGCGTTCTGGCCCGGCGGGCTGAGCTTGGTGGTCCAGCAGGCACCCTCGTTGAGCTGGGACCTCGGCGACACGCGCGGCACCGTGATGCTGCGCATGCCCCTGCACCCCGTGGCCCTCGAGCTGCTCCGCGAGGTGGGTCCGATGGCGGTCTCCAGTGCCAACGTCTCGGGTGAGCCTCCCGCGACCACCGCGGCGCTCGCCCAGGAGCAGCTCGGCGCGTCTGTGGGCGTCTACCTCGACGGCGGACCCTGTGCCGCAGCCGTCCCGTCGACCATCGTGGACCTCACCGGTGAGCGGCCACTCGTGCTTCGGGAGGGCGCGGTGTCCACTGCTGCGGTGGCCGAGGCACTGGGCGTCGCCGCCGCCGACCTGCAGGTGCGCTGAACGCGGCGAGGTCGAATCCGCCCGAGAGTCGGCGAGATGGCGTCACCTAGACTGCGGTACGGCCCGTCTATCGGGTCGCAGCATCCTGCCCAGCACTTTGCAGCGAGGAGCACAGCGTGAGCACGCCGTTCTGGGGACCTGACTTCGACTCGTTGCGCCGCGAGGACCCGGAGATCGCCGGCGTCCTGCTCTCCGAGCTCGAACGACTGCGCGGTGGCCTGCAGCTCATCGCCAGTGAGAACCTCACCAGCCCCGCTGTCCTCGCTGCGCTGGGCTCCACCCTGAGTAACAAGTACGCCGAGGGCTACCCCGGCCGCCGCTACTACGGCGGTTGCGCCGAGGTCGACAAGGCCGAGACGATCGCCATCGACCGGGCCAAGGCGCTGTTCGACGCAGAGCACGCCAACGTGCAACCGCACTCCGGAGCCAACGCCAACCTCGCGGTGTACGCCGCATTCTGCAAGCCAGGTGACACAGTGCTGGCGATGAGCCTGCCGCACGGTGGGCACCTCACCCACGGCTCCAAGGTCAGCTTCTCCGGCAAGTGGTTCAACGCCGTCCCGTACCACGTCCGCAAGGACACCGAGCTCATCGACTACGACGAGGTGCGCGAGCTCGCACTCGAGCACCGGCCGAAGATGATCGTCACCGGCGCTACCGCGTATCCCCGCTTGATCGATTTCGCGGCGTTTCGGGCGATTGCTGACGAGGTCGGGGCCATCCTCTGGGTGGACGCGGCGCACTTCATCGGTCTGGTCGCAGGCAAGGCGATCCCCTCGCCGGTGCCCTACGCCGACGTCGTCTCCGCCACAACCCACAAGGTCTTGCGCGGTCCCCGCGGGGGAATGTTGCTGTCCAAAGCCCGGCATGCCAAGGCGCTGGACAAAGCGGTCTTCCCGTTCACCCAGGGTGGTCCGCTGATGCACGCAATCGCGGCCAAGGCCGTGGCCTACAAGGAGGCGGCCAGCGCCGACTACCAGGTCTACGCCAGTGAGGTCATCGCCAACGCCGCCGCCTTGGCCAAGTCGCTGGAGGCCGAGGGAATGCGGGCGGTCTCGGGCGGAACCGACACCCACCTGGCGCTGCTGGACCTGCGTGAGCTCGGCGTCACCGGCGCGGACGCGGAGACGCGTTGCGACGCCGCCCGGATCACCCTGAACAAGAACGCCATCCCCTACGACCCGGCCCCCCCGATGACGGCCTCGGGCATTCGCGTCGGTTCCGCGGCGCTGACCACCCAGGGGATGGGGCAGCCGGAGATGGCGGAGGTCGCTTCGCTGATCGCGCGCGCGGTCAAGGCCGAGCACGGGACGGCAGCCGGAGACGCCGAGCTCGCCAGGATCGCCGATGCGGTCGGTCAGCTCGTCGCCGCCAACCCGGCGTATCCCGCGGCGAGTCGCTGAGCGCAGGCTCGGCGTAGCCGACCATCAACGTGCCCCCTGCCCAATCGGTCGTGACGGCGCTGGTTGCGCCAAGCAGCGCTGGGGTACCGATCAGGGAACTGGCGCTGGTCGCGCTGACGGCCGCGGTGGTGACTTTCCTGTCGACCGGCGCGATCCGCCTGCTTGCCATCAAGATTGGTGCTGTGGCCTACCCACGGGACCGCGACGTGCATGTCACGCCCACCCCCCGCCTGGGTGGCGTCGGCATGTACCTGGGAGCGCTGGCGTCAACGCTCCTGGCGGCGCAGCTGCCCGCACTCAATCGCAGCTTCGCCTTCAGCTCCGACGTCCCTGCGGTGCTGTGGGCAGGTTTGGTGATCGTTGCGGTAGGCGCCGTCGACGACCGTTTCGGCCTTGACTCGCTGACCAAATTCGCCGGTCAGGTCACAGCGGCCGGGGTGCTCGTCCTACTCGGGCTGCAGTGGCTGCAGTTGTACTTCCCGCTTGGCGGTGGCAGCAACATTCTCGTGTTCGACCAGTTGCAGGCGGGGTTGGTCACCGTCGGCGTCACGGTCCTGTTGGTGAACGCGATGAACTTTGTCGACGGGCTGGACGGGCTGGCCGCAGGTATCGGGCTGATCGCCGCCCTCGCGATGTGTGCCTTCTCCTTGGGATTGCTGAGCCGTTCCGGCGGGGACGTGAGCAACTATCCGCCTGCGCTGATCGCCGCGGTGCTCGCCGGCGTGTGCCTGGGGTTCCTGCCGCACAACTTCGAGCCCGCCCGGATCTTCATGGGTGACTCCGGGTCGATGCTGATCGGGCTGATGCTCGCTGCCGTCTCGACGAGCGCTTCGGGCAAGGTCTCACCCATCACCTACGGCGGTCGTGACCTCGTGGCCCTGCTCACGCCGCTGCTCGTCGTCGGTGCGGTCAGTTTCATCCCGGTGCTGGACCTGTTGATGGCGATCGTGCGGAGGACCAGAGCCGGGCGCAGCCCGTTCAGTCCGGACAAGATGCACCTGCACCACCGGCTGCTCGGCTTGGGGCATTCCCACCGCCGCTCGGTGCTGCTCATCTATCTTTGGACCGGGGTAATCGCTTTCGGCGCGGTGGCGACCACCCTGTTCGACCTTCGCGCGGTGGCGCTCATCATGACGGTCGGGTTGACCATCGCGCTGCTCGGCTCGGCGATTCCGCGGCTGCGTGATCCTCGTAGGACAGCGTCCAAGTAGCCCGTGGGGCAACGACCAAATGGATCGTGGGGCAGCGACCAAATGGATCGTGGGGCAGCGACCAAATGGCTCGACACCGTGCGCCCGGTATCCTCGGTTTTGTGCGCAACTCGGACTCAACAGGACCGGACCAGGTCGCCGCACTGCGGGCCGCCCTCCGCCACGGCGTCCTCGGTCTCCTGGTCCTCGCGGTCGGTGCCTCGGTCATCGCCGGGCTGATGCAGGGGATGCCCGGAGTATGGGGAGCGTTGCTCGGTGCCGCTGTCGGGGGTGGCTTCGTGCTGTTCACCGCGGTGGTGGTGCTCGCCACGGCCAACGCCGAGCCCACCACCTTGGCGGGCATCCTGCTGGGGTCCTGGCTACTCAAGCTCGTCCTCGCCATCATCGTGATGGTCGTGCTGCGCGGCATGGACTTCTACAGCCGCGGAACCTTTGTCGCGGTGATCGCGCTGGCGGTCGTCGGGTTGTTGACGGTGGAGACCAGGGCGGTCCTGCGCACAAATGTCGCCTACGTCGATCCGCTGCCGAGTGGTCCGATTCAGCAGTGAGACCCGTTGGTGAAGGTCAGTCCCATGACTTGGTAAGGTCCCCCCAGCATCGAGAGTCGCGGTTTCCCACGCTTGCGCCAGCACCGGGCCGCACCGTCCACATCCGTACGCACCGGGAGCGCACCTCCCGGCCCGACAACGGGAGAGACCGCTGAGCGTCACCCTCACGGCCGCCGACTTCCAGCCGCCAACGCTGAACGACTTCTATCCGCAAGGTGTCCTGTTCACGGGCACGCCGTTCGAGCTCAACCGACTGATGCTTATTCGGCTGCTCGTGACGGCCGTGGTGGTCGTGTTCTTCGCTATCGCCATGCGCAGTCCGAAGGTGGTTCCGCGGGGCGTGCAGAACCTTGGCGAGATCATGCTCGACTTCGTCCGGGTGCAGATCGCCGACGAGATTCTCGGCAAGGTGAACGGACGCCGATTCCTGCCCGTGCTGACCACCATCTTTTTCATGGTGCTGGCACTGAACTTCACCGGCGTCGTCCCGTTGCTGAACATTTCCACCAACGCCCTGATCGGTGTGCCGCTGGTGCTTGCTGTGGTGTCCTACGTGACGTTCAACTACGCGGGCATCAAGGCCAAAGGCTTCGGCGGCCACATGAAGAGCAGCCTGATCGTGCCGAACTTGCCGACGGCCCTGAACTTCGTGGTGGCTCCGATCGAGTTCGTCTCGACGTTCATCCTGCGTCCGTTCACGCTCACCGTGCGTCTGCTCGCCAACATGCTCGCCGGACACATTCTGTTGGTGCTGTTCTTCGGTGCCACCAGCTACTTCCTGTTCGACGGCTCGGCGGGCCTGAAGGCCTTCGGTGTGCCGTCCCTGCTCATGGGCTTCATCTTCATGCTCTTCGAGCTGTTGGTGATCGTGCTTCAGGCCTATATCTTCACCTTGCTCACCGCGGTGTACCTCGAGCTGGCGCTCGCGGCCGAACACTAAGCCCCTCCAATCGCCGGTCCCCAGCGCCGGCACCACGGACGACCCGCCTCAGGAGCAATCCCGGGGCAGGCCAACAGAAAGGTAACGGGACTCCACATGAGTGTCGCGCTTCAAGCCGCAGACGTCCTCGCGCAGGGCGATACCAAGATCAAGGGACTCGGTGCCGTCGGCTACGGCCTGGCGGCGATCGGCCCGGGCATCGGTATCGGCATCGTGGTCGGCAAGGCGATCGAGGGCATGGCCCGCCAGCCCGAGATGGCCGGGCAGTTGCGCGTCACGATGTTCCTTGGAATCGCCTTCACCGAGGCGTTGGCCTTGATCGGCCTCGTCGCCGGCTTCATCTTCTGATTTCGATGACGGTCACAGCAGTACTCGCGCAGGAGCAGTCGCACAACCCGCTGCTGCCGGAGACCTTCGACATTCTCTGGTCGACGGTCTGCGTGGTGATCATCGGCCTGGCGTTCTGGAAGTACGTCCTGCCCAAGTTCCAGGAAGTGCTCAGCGAGCGCACCGAGAAGATCGAGGGCGGGATCGCGAAGGCCGAGCAGGCTCAGTCCGACGCCAGGGCAGCGCTGGAGCGCTACAACGCGCAACTCGCCGAGGCGCGCGGCGAGGCCGCCCGGATTCGTGACGATGCGCGGGCGCAGGGTCAGCTGATCATCGACGAGATGAAGGTCAAGGCGCAGCAGGAGAGCGAGCGCATCATCGCCTCCGGACACAACCAGCTGATGGCCCAGCGTCAGCAGATCGTCGCCGAGCTGCGCACCGATCTTGGGCGCAACTCGGTCGATCTTGCTGAGCGTCTGGTGGGGGAGTCCCTTACCGACGACGGCAAGCGCTCCGCCACTGTCGACCGGTTCCTCGACGAGCTCGACGCGATGAGTTCGTCAAAATGAGCGCCCGAGCCCCGAATCCGGCCCGCACGTCCCAACGGAGTTCGCATGCACGCCGCTAGCCGGGAGGCACTGGCCGCAGTACGCGAGCGCGTTGCGTCGCTGAGTGACGCAGGCGTCGAGGTCGGCGGGGAGTTGTTCGCGGTCGTAGCGATGCTCGACGCCGAACGTACCCTGCGTCGTACCCTGGCTGACGGGTCGACCGACCCAGATGCGCGGGCAGAGCTGCTCTCCGCTGTGCTCAAGGGCAAGATAAGCGATGAAGCCCTCGGGGTTGCCGTCAAGGCCGTTGAGCAGCAATGGTCGGCCCCGGTCGACCTCGTGGACGCCTTGGAATTGCTCGGTCGCGAGATCGTCCTACAGCGTGCGCAAAAGGACGCCCGGCTCGATGCGGTCGAGGACGAGTTGTTTCGTCTCGGGCGCATCGTGGAGGGCAGCCCCGCGCTGGAGCAGACCTTGGGCGATCGCACTGCGGACACGGGGCGCAAGCGCGAGCTGATGTCCACGCTGTTGGCGGGGAAGACGACCGAGTCCACCGCCGTCCTGGTGGATCAGCTGGTCAGCCGGCAGCGCGAAGGCCTCGCGAGCGGGCTCGACGCGCTGGCGTCGTTGGCGGCCGTGCAGCGGGAGAAGTCGGTCGCCCAGGTGCGCAGTGCGGTTGCGCTCAGCGCGGAGCAGTCCGAGCGGCTGGCGGCGAGCCTGAGTCGTACGTACGGGCGCGAGGTCACCGTGCACGTCGAGGTCGATCCCGACCTGCGGGGCGGCCTCGTCATCCAGGTCGACGACGAGGTGATCGACGGCAGTGTCGCCGGGCGACTGGACGCGCTCCGCCGCAAGTTGGCCAGCTGAGCACCGGGTCCGACGAAGAACGCACAATAGAACTTGCAGTGACCGAACTTGCACCACCGACTGAGAGCAGGACAGTGACATGGCGGAGCTGACGATCTCCTCCGACGAGATCCGTAGTGCGATCGAGAGCTACACCTCGAGCTACTCCCCGGAGGCCTCCCGCGAAGAGGTCGGCCTCGTGACGGACACCGCCGACGGCATCGCGCACATCTCCGGACTCCCGTCCGCGATGAGCAACGAGCTGCTCGAGTTTCCCGGTGGAGTTCTCGGCGTCGCGCTCAACCTCGACGCGCGCGAGATCGGCGCTGTCGTCCTCGGTAGCTACGAGGACATCGCCGAGGGCCAAGAGGTCAAGCGCACCGGCGACGTCCTCTCGGTTCCTGTCGGCGACGCCTTCCTCGGTCGGGTGGTCAACCCGCTCGGTGCGCCCATCGACGGTCAGGGCGATATCGACTCTGACGAGAACCGGGTGCTCGAGCTGCAGGCGGCGTCCGTGCTCGAGCGCCAGCCGGTAGAGGAATCCTTGGCCACCGGCATCAAGGCCATCGACGCCATGACGGCAATCGGTCGCGGACAGCGCCAGCTGATCATCGGCGACCGTAAGACCGGCAAGACGGCGGTGTGCATCGACGCAGTCCTCAACCAGAAGGCGAACTGGGAGTCCGGCGACGAGCAGAAGCAGGTGCGCTGCATCTACGTCGCCATCGGTCAGAAGGGTTCCACCATCGCCGGCGTCAAGTCCACGCTGGATGAGGCGGGCGCGATGGAGTACACCACGATCGTCGCCGCCCCTGCCTCGGACTCGCCCGGGTTCAAGTGGCTCGCTCCCTACGCGGGTTCGGCCATCGGCCAGCACTGGATGTACCAGGGCAAGCACGTGCTCATCGTCTTCGACGACCTGAGCAAGCAGGCCGAGGCCTACCGCACGATCTCCCTGCTGCTCCGCCGCCCGCCTGGTCGCGAGGCCTACCCCGGCGATGTGTTCTACCTGCACTCCCGCCTGCTCGAGCGCTGCGCCAAGCTCTCCGACGAGCTCGGTGGTGGCTCGATGACCGGGTTGCCCATCATCGAAACCAAGGCCAACGACGTCTCGGCTTTCATTCCGACCAACGTCATCTCCATCACCGACGGTCAGGTCTTTCTCGAGTCGGACCTGTTCAATAAGGGTGTCCGCCCGGCCATCAACGTCGGCACCTCGGTGTCCCGCGTCGGTGGTGCCGCGCAGACCAAGGGGCTGAAGAAGGTCTCCGGGTCGCTGCGCCTGGAGCTGGCCCAGTACCGCGAGCTGGAAGCGTTCGCCGCCTTCGCCTCCGACCTCGACGCAGCGTCCAAAGCGCAGCTCGAGCGCGGCGCCCGCTGGGTTGAGCTGCTCAAGCAGGACCAGTCGTCGCCGGTTGCCGTGGAGGATCAGATCGTGTCGCTGTACCTCGCGGGTGAGGGGCACTACGACTCGGTGCCCGTGGAGGATGTCCGTCGCTTCGACGCGGAGCTCCTGGAGGACCTGCACCGCAACTCCTCGGAGGTCTACTCCGACATCGAGGGTGGCAAGGCGCTGTCGGAGGACAACCAGAAGGCTCTCGTCGAAGCCACGAACAATTTCAAGGAGGGCTTCACCGCCTCCGACGGCAGCCGGGTGGTCAACGAGGCCGATGCCGAGGCGCTGGACGCCGACGAGGTGGATCACGAGAAGGTCACCGTTAAGAAGAAGAACTCCGGCAAGTGAGCATCGACGGCGTCGACCGAGGGGAGGGGGACTGACGAATGGCCAGTGTTCGCGAGTTGCGCTCGCGCATCAGGTCGGTCAACTCGACCAAGAAGATCACCCGCGCACAAGAGATGATCGCCACTTCCCGCATCACCAAGGCGCAGGCCCGGGTGCAAGCCTCCAAGCCCTATGCCGAGGAGATCACCAGGGTGCTCACCGCCCTCGCGAGTGCCTCCTCTTCGTTAGACCACCCGCTGCTGTCCCAGCGGGATGAGCCCAAACGCGCGGCCGTCCTGGTGGTCACCAGCGACCGCGGGATGTGCGGTGGTTACAACGCCAATGTCCTGCGCGAGGCGGAGCAGCTGTTGCAGCTGCTCCGCAGCGAGGGTAAGGATCCGGTGATCTTCGTGCTCGGGCAGAAGGGACTGGCCTACTACACCTTTCGTGGGCGCGAGGTCTCGGGAGCATGGACGGGGTTCTCTCAGCAGCCGACGTACGACGACGCGGCCAGAGCCAGTCAGCATCTGGTCGAGCTGTTCCTCGCCGGCTCGGGCGAGGAGATCGAGGCCTACAACGGTGAGGGGACGATCGAAGGGGTCGACGAGCTGCACATCGTCTACACCCGGTTCGTATCGATGCTGACCCAGTCACCCGAGGTGCGACGGGTGGCGCCGATGGACGTCGAGGTCGAGGAGGACCGGCTGCAGTCCGAGGACGAGGAGCAGGGCGACGAGCAGGACGGCGAGCAGGGCAAGGGGTCCGGCGGTGCGAACGATCCGACGCCGGACTATGAGTTCGAGCCCGAACCCGAGGCGCTGCTCGGCGCCCTTTTGCCCAAGTACGTCGGAACCCGGATCTATGCGTCGTTGCTGGACGCGGCGGCCTCCGAGTCGGCAGCCCGGCGCACCGCCATGAAAGCCGCGACGGACAATGCGAACGAGTTGGTGGAGAGCCTCAGCCGTGTCGCCAACCAGGCCCGCCAAGCCCAGATCACCCAAGAGATCAGCGAAATCGTCGGCGGCGTCAACGCGCTGGCCGACAGCGCAGGAAGTGACTGAATCATGAGCACAGCAGTATCCCAAAGCAAGACCAGCGAGTCCGCCGACGACGGTGCCGGCGCTGGTCGCGTGGTGCGGATCATCGGTCCCGTCGTGGACGTCGAGTTCCCGCGGGGAGCCGTCCCGCCGCTCTACAACGCACTGCACGCCGAGATCGAGCTTTCCTCGGTCGCCAAGACCCTCACCCTGGAAGTCGCCCAGCACCTGGGGGACAACCTGGTGCGCGCAATCTCGATGCAGCCCACGGACGGGTTGATCCGGGGCACCGAGGTTTCCGACACGGGTAAGCCGATCTCGGTGCCCGTCGGCGACGTGGTCAAAGGGCATGTGTTCAACGCCCTCGGTGACTGCCTGGATGCGCCGGGCACCGGACGGGACGGCGAGCAGTGGGGCATCCACCGCAAGCCCCCGGCGTTCGACCAGCTCGAGGGCAAGACCGAGATCCTGGAGACCGGGATCAAGGTCATCGACCTGCTGACGCCCTACGTCAAGGGCGGCAAGATCGGCCTGTTCGGCGGTGCGGGAGTCGGCAAGACCGTGCTCATTCAGGAGATGATCACCCGCATCGCCAGGGAGTTCTCCGGCACCTCGGTGTTCGCCGGCGTCGGTGAGCGCACCCGCGAGGGCACCGACCTGCACCTGGAGATGGAGGAGATGGGCGTCCTGCAGGACACCGCGCTCGTCTTCGGGCAGATGGACGAGCCGCCGGGCACCCGCATGCGGGTCGCGCTGTCCGCGTTGACCATGGCGGAGTACTTCCGCGACGTGAAGGAGCAGGACGTTCTCCTGTTCATCGACAACATCTTCCGGTTCACTCAGGCGGGTCAGGAGGTGTCCACCCTGCTGGGTCGGATGCCATCTGCCGTGGGCTACCAACCCACCCTGGCCGACGAGATGGGTGAGCTGCAGGAGCGCATCACCTCCACCCGTGGCCGGTCGATCACCTCGCTGCAGGCCATCTACGTGCCTGCAGACGACTACACCGACCCCGCGCCCGCGACCACGTTCGCCCACCTGGATGCCACCACGGAGCTGTCCCGGCCGATCTCCCAGCTCGGTATCTACCCGGCCGTCGACCCGCTGACCTCGACCTCCCGCATCCTGGAGGCCTCCATCCTCGGCGACGAGCATTTCCGGGTGGCCAACGAGGTCAAGCGCATCCTGCAGAAGTACACCGAGCTGCAGGACATCATCGCCATCCTCGGTATGGACGAGCTGTCCGAGGAGGACAAGGTCACCGTCAACCGGGCCCGCCGGCTACAGAAGTTCCTTGGCCAGAACTTCATCGTGGCGGAGAAGTTCACCGGCCAAGAGGGCTCCGTCGTGCCGTTGGCCGACACCATCGAGGCGTTCGACAAGGTGACCAAGGGCGAGTACGACGACCTACCCGAGCAGGCCTTCAACAGCTGCGGTGGCCTCGACGACGTCGAGGCCGCGGCCAAGCGGATCTCCGGGAAGTAGTCGGGTCGTGGCTGAACTGAATGTCGAGGTCGTCGCCGTCGAGGAACGGCTGTGGTCGGGCAAGGCAAAGCTGGTCATCGCCCAGACCACCGAAGGCGAGATCGGCGTCATGGCCGGACACGAGCCGGTGCTGGGTCAGCTCGTCGAGGGCGGCATCCTGGTGATCACCACCGACTCCGACGAGAGGCTGGTCGCCGCCGTCCACGGTGGCTTCCTATCGGTGACCAAGGAGACGGTCACCGTCTTGGCGGAGTCGGCCGACTGGGCGGACGACATCAACGTCGAGGAGGCCCGTGAGGCGCTGCACCACTGGAGCGCGGAGGCCACTGCCGACGCCGAAGCGGCGTCCGTAGCCCGAGGACAGATACGCGCCGTAGAGCGCAGCTGACGGCCTGGAAGACAGCGCGCGATGCGAGTAGCGGAGATGGTGGCGCTACTTGTGTTGTTGGCCGTGCTCGCCGTGCTCGTCGCCATCGGTGTTCGCCGGGTGCAGTTGCTGCGCCGCGGTGGTACGCAAGTGGTGCTGCGCAGGCTGCCGGCACCGCCTGGGCGCGGCTGGCGCCACGGTGTGGTGCGCTACCGCGAGGAGTACTTGGTCTTCTTTCGGGTGTCCAGTCTTCGTCCCGGCGCGGACCGCCGTGTGCCGCGGCGCAGCCTGGTCGTGCTCGAGCGTCGTCAACCCGATGCGTCCGAGCGCGAGTTGGTACCGGCCGGAGCTACGGTGATCCGCTTCCGCGACGACGCCGGGGAGGCGGAAGTGGCGCTCGGTGCAGGTGCACTCACCGCCTTCCTGTCCTGGGTTGAGTCCAGCCCACCGGGCCGCGCGGAACGCGCTCGACGGTGACCGGTCGATCAGGACGCGCCGCCGCCGGGCTTCCACAGGATGTCGCCGTCGGGATTGGCAACCCGACAAAGAATGAACAGTAGGTCGGACAGCCGGTTGAGGTACGTGGCCGGAACGGTGTTCGTATCTTGCGGTGACGCCTCGATCTGTCCCCACGCACTTCGTTCGGCCCGCCGCGTGACGGTCCGTGCGGTGTGCAACAACGCCGCCAGCACGGTACCTCCCGGCAGGATGAAGGAGTTCAGCGGTTCGAGGCGCTCGTTGAAGGTGTCGCACCACCGCTCGAGCCGGTCGACATAGCTTTGCGTCACTCGCAGTGGTGGGTAGCGGGGTTCGACGACCACGGGGGTCGCCAGGTCTGCGCCCACGTCGAACAGGTCATTTTGGACCTGTCGCAGGACTTCGCTGATCTCGCCCGAGGGGGCACCGAGCGCAAGCGCAACCCCGATCGCGGCGTTGGCTTCCTCGGTGTCGGCATAGGCCACGAGGCGGGGGTCGGTCTTGGACACCCGGGAGAAGTCGCTGAGACCGGACGTACCGTCGTCGCCGGTCCGGGTGTAGATGCGCGTGAGGTGTACGGCCATGCCCGCACGGTACCGCCACCGGCGCCAACTGCCTGCTGACCGATAGGGTGAACTTCCGTGAGTGAGCATTTCCGTGTCACCGGTGGCGCCCGCCTCGCCGGTGAGATCGTTGTCGGGGGCGCGAAGAACAGCGTGCTGAAGTTGATGGCCGCGGCGTTGCTGGCCGATGGAACGACCACCCTTACGAACTGTCCGGCCATTCTCGACGTTCCGCTGATGGCGGAGGTGCTGCGAGGGCTCGGTTGTGAGGTCGAGATCCTCGGCGACCTGACCCGGATCACCACACCCACCGATCTCAGCCATCATGCGGATTTTGCGGCCATGGGAAAGTTGCGCGCCTCGGTGTGTGTGCTCGGGCCCTTGGTGGCCCGCTGCCGACGGGCTGTGGTGGCGTTACCCGGTGGGGATGCCATCGGCTCCCGGCCGCTGGACATGCATCAAGCGGGCTTGCGAATGCTGGGGGCGGAGAGCTCCATCGAACATGGCTGTGTGGTGGCCGAAGCCGAAGATCTGCACGGCGCCGAGATGGTGCTGGACTACCCCTCCGTCGGAGCCACCGAGAACATCTTGATGGCCGCGGTGCTCGCGGAAGGGGAGACCACGATCGGCAACGCGGCGCGTGAGCCGGACATCGTCGACCTGTGCACCATGCTGAACCAGATGGGCGCGCAGATCACCGGTGCGGGCACGTCCACGCTGACCGTGTGCGGCGTCGGGGCTCTGCATCCCACCGAGCACCGGGTCATCGGTGACCGAATTGTGGCCGCCACGTGGGGAATGGCCGCAGTCATGACGGCCGGAGACGTCGCGGTTCGCGGTATCGACCCGGCGCACCTGCACCTCGTGCTGGAGAAGCTCAAGAATGCCGGGGCCACGGTGACGGAAGATCCTGACGGCTTCCGGGTGATCCAGGATCATCGCCCCCGCGCCGTGGACTTCGTCACCCTGCCGTTTCCGGGTTTCCCTACCGATCTGCAGCCGATGGCGATCGGCCTGGCCGCGGTCGCCGAAGGAACGTCGATGATCACCGAGAACGTGTTCGAAGCCAGGTTTCGGTTTGTCGAGGAGATGGTGCGGCTGGGTGCCGACGCGCGCACCGATGGCCACCATGCGGTCGTTCGAGGCGTTCCGCGACTCTCCAGCGCTCCGGTCTGGGCCTCAGACATCCGAGCAGGAGCCGCCCTGGTGCTTGCCGCCCTGTGTGCCGAGGGGGAGACACTTGTGCGGGATGTCTTTCATATCGACCGGGGCTACCCGATGTTCGTGGAGAATTTGCAGCGCCTCGGCGCACGCGTCGAACGGGTTGTCGATTAGCCCGGACGTCCGCACCCGAGCTGTGGCCAACTGCACCCGCTGTGGGCGCTACCGGCCAGTAGGCTGAGTCACCACTTGTCACCTACGCCGGTGCCGGACTTACGATGACGGCTCGGATCAACGCGGAGGTTTGCCGTGCCCTATCCCAGTGACCGTGAGCGTGACCGACCCTGGGTGATACGCACCTACGCAGGCCATTCCTCCGCCGCCGCGTCCAACGCGCTCTATCGCCGCAACCTGGAGAAGGGCCAGACCGGCCTGTCGGTGGCCTTCGACCTGCCCACCCAGACCGGTTACGACCCCGATGACGAACTCGCCAGGGGCGAGGTCGGCAAGGTCGGCGTCCCGGTCAGTCACCTGGGCGACATGCGCGCGCTGTTCCAGGACATCCCGCTGGCCACCGCCAACACCTCGATGACGATCAACGCCCCGGCCATGTGGCTGCTTGCGCTGTACCAGGTGGTGGCCGAGGAGCAGGCCGAGGCAGCGGGTCTAGACCGCGACGAGTTGCTCAGCAAGCTCGCCGGTACAACCCAGAACGACATCATCAAGGAGTACCTGTCCCGCGGGACCTACGTGTTCCCGCCCGCGCCGAGTCTGCGGTTGATCACCGACATGGTCTCCTACACCGTCAAGAACATCCCGAAGTGGAATCCGATCAACATCTGCAGCTACCACCTGCAGGAAGCCGGGGCGACCCCGGTGCAGGAGGTCGCCTACGCGCTTTGCACCGCCATCGCAGTGCTGGACTCGGTGCGCGACTCCGCTCAGGTGCCTGCTGAGCGATTCGGCGAGGTCGTCGGGCGCGTCTCGTTCTTCGTCAACGCCGGTCTGCGGTTTGTCGAGGAGATGTGCAAGATGCGCGCCTTCGGCCAGCTGTGGCAGGAGCTCGTAGCGGAACGCTACGGCGTGACCGACCCCAAGCTGCGCCGTTTCCGCTACGGGGTTCAGGTCAACTCGCTGGGTCTCACCGAGGCGCAGCCGGAGAACAACATCCAGCGCATCGTGCTGGAGATGCTCGCGGTCACCCTTTCGCGCGACGCACGGGCCCGTGCCGTGCAACTGCCGACCTGGAACGAGGCGCTCGGTCTGCCGCGGCCGTGGGATCAGCAGTGGGCGTTGCGGATGCAGCAGGTGCTGGCCTACGAGACCGACCTGTTGGAGTACGAGGACATCTTCGCGGGCAGCCATGTGATCGAACGTGCGGTGGCGGACATCGTCTCGGGAGCACGCGCCGAGATCGACCGGGTACAAGGAATGGGGGGCGCGGTGGCCGCCGTGGAGACCGGATACATGAAGTCCGAGCTGGTCTCCTCGCTGGCCGAGCATCGCCGGCGCATGGAGTCCGGCGAGGACATCGTCGTCGGCGTGAACCGGTTCGAGGGAACCGAGCCCAGTCCGCTCCAAGCGGAGGGTGCGGGCGCCATCGAGGTCATCGACCATGCGGTCGAGGCCGTGGCAATCGAGGCGTTGGGCAAGTGGAAGAACGACCGCGACGGCGAAGAGGTGCAGGAGACTCTCCGTGCACTGCAGTTGGCCGCCAAGACCGAGGAGAACCTGGTCCCGGCCAGCGTGGCGTGTGCCAGGGCGGGCGTGACGACAGGAGAGTGGTCCGGCGCCCTACGGGAGGTGTTCGGTGAGTACCGGGCGCCGACCGGTGTGTCCGCTGCGGCCGCTGTGGGGGAAGTCGGCGCAGAGATCGCGCGGGTCCGGGAGAGCGTGCAGCAGGCCGGGGAGCAGATCGGCGCCCGGCTGCGCATCCTCGTTGGCAAGCCAGGGCTTGACGGGCACTCCAACGGTGCAGAGCAAATTGCCGTCCGCGCCCGAGACTGCGGGTTCGAAGTGATCTACCAAGGTATCCGGCTCACCCCCGCGCAGATCGTGGCCGCCGCCGTCCAAGAAGGCGTGCACGTCGTCGGCCTTTCCGTGCTGTCCGGATCGCACCTCGAGGTGGTCCCTGCTGTGGTGGCCGGTCTGGCTGCCGTAGGCGCAGGAGAAATCCCGGTTATTGTCGGCGGCATCATCCCGGCGGCCGATGCGAAGACGCTGCGCGCGAATGGAGTTGCCCGGGTGTTCACGCCGAAGGATTACTCGATGACCGACATCATGTCCGAGATCGTCCAGGTCGTCCTTGACTCACAGCGTGTCCACCAGGGGCGGTGACCTGCGGGTTTGACGTCGGCGAACAGCGTGCTGTATTTTTCTGACCGCACCGCACGACAGAGTGCGAACCTACGGACTCCGGTCCTGGACTTCGCCCATCGACGTCGGTGCCACCCGGGAACGGCTGCGATGCCAGGCAACTGTGCGGTCGCAAAGCCCAGGCGGACGGAGTTGCAATCCGCGCGCCGGATCGGGTAGGTTAGAGAGGTTGCCCCAGCGGGGCTCGGCCAGCAGGCCAGGCTCAGCAGGTGTGCGTGTGTTCTTTGAGAACTCAACAGTGTGCCGATAGAATGTTAGTGCCATTTTTTGTTGTTTTGGCCTCAGCCTTTTGGGTTGGGGTGTCAGTTTGAGTTTTGAATTTGCTGGATCAGTTT
>JAABUH010000685.1_pt1 | contig 45405 bp, 47 predicted proteins | sample 5559121 | NCBI WGS metagenome assembly JAABUH01 (sample SAMN10711871, study PRJNA513364) | rock metagenome | isolation source: Antarctica rocks | place: Antarctica: Victoria Land, Battleship Promontory nord | collected 2015-12-28
CCTTCGGAGAGATCACCGAGCAACTCGGCTTGGTCCGCCATCAAGCCAGGTCGTTCGCTGGGCTGCTCACCCGAAGCGGCGCCACGCTGCTTGCCCACACCCTGCTCCGACTCAACCTTGTTCAATTCACATAATGCGCCTTAAGGGTCAACATAGTTGGAGTGGGGTTTGGCAGGGTCCCACGCGTCCGAACCTTCGTGGCAGAGGGCTTCGACGCGGAGGTAGCCACGTGCGTTGGGGCGGCCTTAGAGCTGTTCGACTCACCGCAACCCGCGAGTGCTAGAAATGGCACCACCGGCACAAGGACCTTCAAGTTCCCGTAACGTCACCCCTCTACTCGCTCCCCCTGTGCGGCGACATTACTGACCCGCATACGCAGCATAGGGCCACGCATGAATCCGCCCATACTTGACTACTATGAACACTATCGGCTCTTCCATGGTTAAAGTATACGGCGTCAAGCTTACCTGGTGGATGTCGATACGCGGGACCAGAATGCCATGAACTACTGGCGCACATTCGGAGTTGTGCTGGCAGAGACGCGGGCAGCCCGTGGACTGTCTCAACAGGCACTCGCCGAGCGCGCCGGAGTTCATCGCACATACGTCAGCCGGGTCGAGCGTAGTATACAGAGTCCCAGTCTGTTAGCCATCTACTACTTCGCGCATGCAGTTGAAATGCCCCCTTCGGAACTGTTGCACATGGTAGAAGCCCGGATGTCCGGTTGCTCCTCTTGACCCACCGTTGCATGCGAACGCGCGTGCCAAAAGGGCCACGGGCGGAACAAGCTCCAACGCCCACTGTTCTAACTCGCAGCCACCCCTTCCACTCCGCGCCATCACCACAGCCGCGTTATTGCCGAATCACCCGTCAAACACAGACAACATACGCAGAGTGGCAAACCAGAGCCGACCGAAATGGTAGCCCATACACTGAGTGAATCCGGGTGCGACCTGATTCACGTGCAGCACGCGCTCGGGCAGAGCTCCTACCATCTCACCGCGGATACCTACACCCACGATCGCAAGGAGCAGCGAAGCCCGGCCACGGCACATATAGAGCTACTTTTCCCGGCCACGGAAGAGGTACGGTGAACGCGGTTGGCATACCGGTTGGCATATTGCACCGAACCAACGGCTTCATACGACGGCCTAGCTGGGTGGTCAACCTTCCAGAACTGGCGTCTGTCCGCCAATTCTGGAAGTCGAGATGTGGTGAGGGCGGTGGGGCTCGAACCCACGACACACGGATTAAAAGTCCGTTGCTCTTCCGACTGAGCTACGCCCCCCGGTCCTTCACAGTATAGGAGGCGCGTTGCCTGCCCAATACCGTTTTTTTGGGCCTTGCATCTCTCAGCGGGTCTGCCATAATGAGGGCGCGTGCTGGCCGAGTGTATTCTGCTCTCGAGCCATGGTGCCATTTCCTGTGCGAGGTGCTCGGAGAGCGATGATGCAACACACGACGCCGCTTGCCAGTGTGACAACCGATCCTAGAGACGAGATCACTGTTGACCTGCGGGCCGTACCGCAATCCCCCGACCGTTCGCCGACCGTTTGGGTGAGCCGCATAACGGCTGTGGTGGGTGCCGCTTGTCTTTTTGGCGCTCTGGTTGTCTGGCATTATCACACCAATCACTACCGCTTGGTGCTGGCCCTGCTTATTGTGGCCATGTTCGCCGCCATCCTCCACTCCTACGTGTTCGAAGACGGCTAGCTACTTGTCGAGTTTCAGCACCGCGCTGAAGGCCTCGGGCGGAATCTCCACATTCCCCACGCGCTTCATCCGTTGCTTGCCCTCTTTTTGCTTTTCCAGCAGTTTGCGCTTGCGCGTCACATCGCCCCCGTAACACTTGGCCAGGACGTTCTTGCGCAGCGCGCTGATCGTCTCACGCGCGATCACTTTGTTGCCGATGGCCGCTTGAATGGCAACTTCAAACATCTGACGCGGGATCACGGCGCGCAACTTATCGACCAGATTCCGGCCCATCGCGTTTGCTTTGCCACGGTGTACGATAATTGACAGAGCGTCAACCGGCGTACCTGCCACCAGCAGATCGACTTTGACTACATCCCCCTCGCGGTAGCCAAGGAAGTGATAATCGAGGGATGCGTATCCCTGGGTACGGGACTTGAGTTCGTCGTAGAAGTCGATGATCAATTCTGACAGCGGCATCTCATATTTAAGTTGAACGCGCTGGTCGGAGACGTAGTCCATGTGAGCCAGGCTGCCGCGGCGAGCCTGGACCACCTCCATCACCGTGCCCACGTGATTGGGGGGCACGAACAGCGTGGTCGAAACCCACGGTTCTTCAATCGATTGAATCTCAACCGTGGGCGGGAGTTGGGCTGGGCTGTCGATCGCCAGCGTCGAGCCATCGGTCTTGGTCACGTGGTACTCGACGCTCGGCGCGGTTACCAACAGCTCAAGATCATATTCGCGCTCCAGTCGCTCGCGCACAATCTCCATATGAAGCAGACCGAGGAAGCCAGTGCGGTAGCCAAAGCCGAGCGCAGTCGAGCTTTCCGGCTCGAAGACCAGGCTGGCATCGTTGAGCTTGAGCCGATCCAGCGCGTCGCGTAGCACTGGGTAATCCTCCCCGGCGAGGGGAAACAGACCCGCGAAGACCATCGGATTGGCCGGCTGATAGTCGGCCAGCGCCTCCGGCGCCGGACGCTCGGCGGAGGTGATCGTGTCGCCGACCCGAGATTCGCGCACCGACTTCAGACCGGTGGCGATATAGCCCACTTCACCCGCCTGCAACTCGGCGACCGGTTGCATATCCGGTCGAAAGACGCCGATCTCAATGGCGTCGATGCGCCGCTCCGTGGCCATCAAGAAGAGCGGCTCGCCATTCCGGACCGTACCATCGAACACTCGCACATAGGCAACGACCCCCTTGTAGGGGTCGTAATGAGAGTCGAAGATGAGACACCGCAGCGGCCCATTCGGGTCGCCCCCCGGCGGTGGTATCCGCGTCACGGCCGCCTCCAGGATCTCTTTCACGCCGGTACCATCCTTAGCGCTGGCCAGAATAGCCTCGTCGGGATCGAGACCGATCACTTCTTGAATTTCGCGTCTGACCTCCTCGGGATCCGCTGCCGGCAGGTCGATCTTGTTAATCACGGGGATCAGCACGAGATCGTGTTCCATAGCCAGATAGACATTGGCGAGCGTCTGGGCTTCAACCCCCTGCGCTGCGTCCACCACCAGCAAGGCGCCTTCGCAGGCCGCCAGAGACCGAGACACCTCATACGTGAAGTCCACGTGGCCGGGAGTATCAATCAGATTGAGTTCGTAGTCCTCACCATCGGCGGCCCGGTACTGCATGCGGACCGCTTGCAGCTTGATGGTGATGCCTCGCTCCCGCTCCAGGTCCATTTTGTCCAGATGCTGTTCGGTCATCTGGCGCGCGGTGACAGTGCCGGTGGTCTCGAGAAGCCGGTCGGCCAGGGTCGATTTCCCATGGTCGATATGGGCGATGATGCAGAAATTTCGGATGTGGGAACGCTTCATGCAAGTGTTTTACTACCTCGGGCTTAGTATAAGGGGTGCCTCTTTCGCGCCAAGTCGTGAGAGTTTATGGCACAATCAAAACGGAAACGGTGCGTTCCGTTGAACGTCTATGTTGGGCGGAAGAAAGGATGGGGCAATTGGACGACAAACAGACCTGGTACCGGCAGCTTCTCGCGCTCGTCCTGCTTTCGGCGTCACGGGCAGCGGTTGAGTTCATCACCAAGCCTGAAAGCCGTGAAGAAGCAGGGAATCAGCTACAGGATGCGTTCGCGCAAATCGATTTCGACGCCGCGGCGCAGGCCGTGACGCAGGCGATCGACACCCTGGCCTCCAGCAGCAAGGGGCGACTGAACGATACCATTGATACGCTGCGCGACAAGAGCTTCGATGTGGTAGACGAGGCCAAATCCCGCGCCGAGGACAAGCTGGCGCCGTCTAAAAAGGGAAGCAAAAAGTTGCGTTTCCTGATCGGCCTGATCGTGGGAGGTATCATCGCCTACTTTATCCTCGACGAGCAGCGTCGCGATGACCTATTGGACCGGCTGACCGGGGCCAGTGGACCCATTCAGCAGGCCACCTCGAACGTCTATCAGCAGCCCCCGAGTACGACCCAGCAGGGAAATACACCGCCGTCGGACAACCTCCAGCCGCTGCCCCAGCAAGACGACGACCACACTGGAAAAGTGAAGCAGTAAGTACGGCATCAGAACGAGGCAGCGAAGAGGCCGGCCGGTTGGCCGGTCTCTTCGCTATTTTCCCACGTGTTGCTCTCTATCGATTTCGGTCTCGAAGCCCCCGTTCGATATCGCGTTGGGCCTCACGTTTTGCGATAGACTCACGTTTGTCAAACTCGCGCTTACCGCGCGCCAGGCCGAGTTCCACCTTGGCGCGCCCATGCTTCAGGTAGAGTTGCGTCGGTACCAGGGTATACCCTCGCTGTCGTACCTTGCCGACCAGGGCATCAATCTCCTTACGGTGCAACAGCAGCTTTCGATCACGCAACGGTTCGTGGTTGTACCGATTGCCCTGCTCATAGGGTGCGATGTGCACGTTCACCAGCCAGCCCTCATGGTCCGTGATGCGCGCATAGCCCTCCCGCAGGTTGACGCGCCCTTCGCGAATCGACTTGATCTCGGTGCCGGTCAGCACCAGGCCGGCTTCGACTCGGTCGTCGATGAAGTAGTCGTGAGTCGCCCGTCGGTTCACCGCGATGGTCTTGACGCGCTCGCCACTCTTTACCGCCATACTACGGCGCCATTCTTGAGTACGGCCTTATTCATGAAAGAAGTCAAGATCACGGTATTTGTGATACCGCGTATCGATGAGATCTGATGCAGAGAGGCGCTCAAGCTCGGCTAGCGTCTCCTGTACAGCGGCGGCAACTGATTTGGCCGCGGCGGCTGGGTCGCGATGCGCGCCGCCCAGTGGTTCTGGAATGATACGGTCCACCAGCCGCAGTTCCTGCAATTCCTGCGCGGTGATGCGCATGTGCTTCGCCGCATCCGAGGCCTTCGAGGAGTCACGCCACAGAATCGCGGCTGCCGCCTCGGGGGACGCCACCGTGAAGGTGGCGTGCTCCAGCATCAGCAACCGGTCCGCGCAGGCCACGGCGAGCGCCCCACCGCTTCCGCCCTCACCGATGACCACCGACACCGTCGGCACCCTGAGGCGCAGCATCGAGGAGATGCTGGAGGCGATGGCTTCGGCCTGGCCGCGCTCTTCATCAGCCAGACCAGCATTGGCGCCGGGAGTATCCACAAAGGTCACGAGCGGCATCTTGAGCCGCTCCGCCTGCCGCATCAAGCGCTCGCCCTTGCGATAGCCCTCGGGATGCGGCATACCAAAGTTTCGCTCGACGTTTTCCCGGGTGTCGCGGCCCTTCTGATGGCCTATAACCATCACCGATCGGCCATCCAGCATCGCGGGACCACCGACGATCGCGCGATCGTCCGCGTAGCCTCGGTCGCCGCGCAACTCGACGAAGTCGGAGAAGGCCCACTGCAAGTAATCCAGCGTGTACGGTCGTTCACGATGCCGCGCTACCTGCACTTTCTCCCACGGCGAGAGATTGCTGTAGATGCCCCGCAACTCGGCATCGATAGCCGCTTGAACGCGGTCGACCTGCTCCTGGCTGGCGCCATTCGAGGCATGCCGCCGGATTGCTTCTAGCTCGTTCTCCAGCGGCTTCAGGGTATGTTCAAACTCAAATAGAGTGCTCAACAGCTCGCTTTCCCTGACGCGCGGGGTTGCACGTTACGTAGAGACGGATTAATCGAGCTACGACCTGCGGAATATCTCCGCGGTTCAACACCAGATCGATCATGCCGTGCTTTTGCAAAAATTCAGCGGTGGCGGCATCTTGTGGCAGCTTTTGACGAATCGTCTGTTCGATCACGCGCCTCCCCGCGAAACCAATGTAGGCGCCCGGCTCGGCAATGTTCACATCTCCCAGCATCGCGTAGCTGGCCGTCATGCCACCCAAACAGGGATCAGTCATCAGCGATAGAAACGGCAAGCCGGCATCCTTGAAACGATCCAGGGCAGCCACCGTCTTCGCCATCTGGAGCAGGCTAATCGCGCCCTCCTGCATGCGGGCGCCCCCGCCGTTCGAGAACACCAGCAGCGGCAGCCCCCCTCGTTCGGCAAGCTCAATAGCGCGAGCCAGCTTTTCCCCAAAGACGGCGCCCATTGAGCCGCCCGCAAAGTCGAACTCCGAGACCCCAAGCACGACGTCAAGTCCGTCGATCTGGCCGCTGCCGTAAATGAAAGATTCTTGAGACTCAGCTCGTTCGCCATACTGCTTCAACTTGGTGGCGTATGACTCTCCCAGACTGCTGAAGTGCAACGGATCGACCGAGAGCATGCCCTGGTCATATTCCCAAAAAGTATCGGGGTCAAGGGTGATGGCAACCCGCTCGTGCGCCGAGATTTTGAAGTGATACTTGCACTTCGAACACACGCGCAACGCCTGCTCATGTTCTCTCGCATACAGCAACTCCCGGCAACGCGGACACCGTATCCAGAGATTCTCGGGCATCGACTCGAATTTCTCCGGTGACGAGCCGTACCGCGGATGCCGTTTGAATATTTCCTTCATGCCCTCTCACCGCCGCGTACTAGTAACCATACTACCCCGCTCTTTGCGGGCCAGCCAAAGAAGGCGGTGAGAGGGCGCGCTCAGGAGACCTTGCGCCATCCGGTCGTGGTAGCCGCCCAGACGGTCAGGCCGGGTTGGAGGGCAATCTTTCCCATAGGACGGCCATCGTACGTCGCTCGAAGGTGGGCGCCATCGAGCGTGACCACGTAAATCGAGTGATGAGCATGCCACACGCGCGCCTGCCGCCGGAAGATGCCTTGAAACACCTGCACACCATCGACGGTCACCCGAGCCCAAATAGGGGCCAGAGGACGCAGGCGAAGCGTAACCTTGCGCGCTGGGGGCACGGCGTGGACCGGTTTGCCGATCGTCGTGACTCCCAGATTGGCGGGAGTCAGGGCCGGTGTCGGCGCGGTGCGGGCATAGGTGGCGTCATATTCCTTGACCGCGAAGCCGCCAGCCAGCAGTAACACCAGTCCACCAAATGCCCAGAAAAAACGCGCGCGCAACTGGCGTTCGTACCCGCTTGCCAGCACGCGCGTGGCCGCCTTCACCGCCGGCTGCGGAGACGGTTGCTCAGCGTAGTACTCCTGCACGATCTCATCGGGTTGCAGGCCGAGAAATTGCGCATAATTGCGCAAGAACCCGGTTACGTATGCGGGCCCCGGCAGAAGGTGATAATCGCCCTCTTCCAGAGCTTCAAGAAACAACGGCTTGATCCGGGTCGCCGTGGACGCCTGGTCCAGGCTAATCTGTTGCTTCTGTCGCGCGTTGCGCAGCAGAACCCCAAGTTCGCTCAGAGGAGCCTCCAGAATTGGTGGTGGATGATTCAGGAGTCCACGCTTGACGGGATGCCAAACTATCGCAGCCTGGGGCATGGACGACCACATGGCCTGTGACAAGTTTAAGGAGCCCAGCGTCCGAAGTCAAGCGTTTGTGTATGGGTGTATGGGTTCACATGAAGCGCTACACCGACCGTAGTGCATCTTTCTCCTGGAGCAGAGGAGCGACTCACCAGTAGAATAAGGGGTAAGCGCCGCTGCCGTCGCACACGCACCTTTGACTACGTTTGAAGAAGGAGCAGCATGGACGTCCGCTTGGCTCGCCCCACGGACGCGCTTCTAGTGCTTTCCCTCGCTCTCGACCAAGACGCTCATGTTGTCCGCAGCCCAGCGTGGCCTGCCGCCAATCCGATAGTGCGTTCCCTGGCACGCGCCACCCTGCCGCTTGCAGCCCCGGGCCGTACCTGGATTGGGCGGGACGGAGGTAGCGTGGCCCTCCTGGAAGCCCAGCCACGCCAATACGTTATTGGCTGGGATGTCACGCGCCTGGTAATCCAGGGAGATCGTAGCGTGAATCTCGGTCCGCTGCTGCAGGCGGCCACGATCCATCTTCAGGGACGGGGCGTGCCCCGTTTGTTCGCCCGATGTCGGGATGACGCGCGCGAGGCGCTGCAGCGGCTCGACTTCAGTGCCCTGGCGCGGGAATATATTCTGATGGGGCCGGAGGGAGAGATGACCGGGGATGGGACCATCCCCCTGGAAAGCCGTTACCGCATGCGTCAGGACGATTGGCCCTTGCATCAACTCGAAAGCGAAATCACCCCACCGTTGATCCGGCACCTGGAAGGACTCACTAGCCTGGATTGGTCCCATCCGGTCCGCGCCATGTCTGAAATCGTGGTGGAACAGGATGGACGCGTGCTGGCTTGGGTCGGTTGGGGTTCCAAAGCCGAAGCTGGATTCCTGCGGGTTGGCATGTTGCTTCATCCACAGCATGCCCAGCTCGGTCCGATCCTGCTTCAGCATGCCCATCGCCAGGTCAAACCCGGGTGCCGGTTACTTGCGCGGGTTCGCGACTACCAGGTGGAGACCGTGCGGGCCTTTACCGATGCCGGGTTTCAGGCAGTGGGCGAGGAGGTGCTGATGATGAAGCACGCCGGGGTGGAAGCCGTACGGAGCGTGAAGCCCTGGCAGCATGTCGCGGCCCTACCCAGTATTCAGGGATTCCGCTCAGCGACTGAATGTCGTACAGCCGTGACCACGACCGTTGCCCATAGCATGCACAAGGAAACACATCCGTGACCGCGTTACGCGAGGACTTTATCGACGATACCGAAGCACTGCTTGGCGTGTTGCCTCCACACATCTATCAGGGACTGCGGCGCTCAGAGCGCGTCCATCAGGTGTTGGAGATAGTAATGGACCTGGGCCGGGAGCCAGAAGCGAGGTTCTTCGATCTGGAGTTGGTACTCTCGACCCGACCTGTCTCGTTTGAGGACATCGAACATGTGATCTCGCGCATCGGCGCCTTCGGGGAGGACAACCGGGCCGGAATCGAGCGGACCTTGCACCGTATCTCAGCCATTCGCAACCGCTCAGGACTGATTATCGGCTTGACACTCCGTGTGGGCCGTGCGATCTACGGCACCATTGGGACCATCCAGGACATGGTGGAATCCGGCAAGAGCATTTTGCTGCTGGGCCGGCCGGGCGTTGGAAAGACCACCATGCTGCGCGAGGTCGCGCGTGTGCTAGCCGACGACTTTAAGAAGCGTGTGGTCATCGTGGACACCTCAAATGAGATAGGAGGCGACGGCGACATTCCACATCCCGCCGTCGGCCGTGCTCGCCGGATGCAGGTCGCCAGCCCGGGGCGTCAGCATGCCGTGATGATCGAAGCCGTGGAAAACCACATGCCGCAGGTCATCGTGATCGACGAAATCGGCACCGAGCTGGAGGCGGGTGCAGCACGAACCATCGCCGAGCGTGGCGTCCAGTTGGTCGGCACGGCACATGGCAACGAGTTGGAAAACCTCATGCAGAATCCGACGTTAAGCGACCTGATCGGTGGCATCCAGGCCGTGACGCTTGGAGATGAAGAAGCACGACGGCGTGGCACGCAAAAGACGGTATTAGAGCGGAAAGCACCGCCCACCTTCGATGTGATCGTGGAGATCCAGGACTGGGACCATGTCGTGGTACATACCGATGTGGCCGATACGGTGGATAACCTGCTGCGAAACTTCCCGATCGCAGGCGAGGTCCGCACTCGAGACGAAAGCGGGGCCGTCCATGTGGAAGAACAACGGCCTGAACGCGCCCAGCTCACCTCCCCGGAGGTCGCTCAGCCCCGGCGTCCCATGCGTTCCGGTCTCGACCCATCCCAGTCGCTCCAGGTCTATCCCTTCGGCGTGAGTCGGAACCGTCTGGAGCAGGCCGTGCGAGAATTACACGTGCCGGTAACGGTGGCGCGCCAGGTAGAAGATGCGGATCTCGTGTTGACACTCAAGAACTACTATCGTCGTAAACCAGAGCCATTGCGCGATGCCGAGTCGCAGGGAACGCCGATTTATGTGCTGAAGAGTAATACCGTGGGCCAGATGCAGAGCTGCCTGGCCAGCGTGTTCAACTTGGGGACGCAGGAGCGCGACAGCACCATGACCGCGCTGGAGGAGGCCGAGCAGGCCGTGGGTGAGGTCATCGAACGGTCTCGCACCATCGAGGTAGCGCCGCAAAACGCGCATGTCCGACGCCTGCAGCATCAATTGGCGGAGCGCTACAATGTCGGCTCGCGCAGCCGGGGTAAGGAGCCAAACCGCCGCGTTAAGTTCTTCCCCCGGGAGTTCGACGACCTGGCGTAACCATGTCCGTCTTCATCAGCTTTGAGGGATTGGACGGCAGCGGCAAATCGACCCAAGCGATCATGCTGGCCGCCGCCCTGCGCGCTCGCGACCTACTCGTGTTGGAAACGCGCGAGCCGGGAGGTACGCCCCTTGGCGAGCGGGTACGGGAGCTGATTCTCGATCCAGGCAACCCGGCGCCAACGCCTCGGGCCATGGCCTTACTCATCTCCGCCGCGCGCGCTCAATTGGTCGAGGAGGTGATCCGTCCGGCCCTCGAATCGGGCACAATCGTTATCACCGACCGCTACGCTGATTCGACCATCGCCTACCAGTCGTTTGGACTCGGGCTGAACCGCGACGCCCTGGAAGCGTTAACGTCCTTTACCACGACCGGAGTTCGGCCCGACAGAGTCATTCTGGTGGACATCGAACCTGAGACTGCGATGCAGCGCAGCAAAAACCGAGGCAGCCGGGACCGATTCGACGCGCAGACCCTGGCCTTCCACCGACGCGTGCGCGATGGCTACGAATATCTGGCCGCTCGCGAGCCCGAGATCTGGTCCCGGGTGGATGGCGCACAATCAGTGGAGACCGTCCACCGCTGCGTTCTTGCGGCGGTCGAGCCTATACTGTGCGAAAAGGCGGAGGCGAGATGAAGATGGTCGTAGCGATCGTCCATATCGACGACGCGAGCCGGGTGGTGAAGTCGCTCTCTCACTCTGGATATGGGGTTACGCACGTCAAAAGTGCCGGTGGCTTCCTGCGCCGGACCAACGCCACGGTCTTCGTTGGCGTACCAGATCGGGACGTCGAGCGCGTCATCGAGATAATACGCGAGCGCTGCCATACTCGGACTGAGCAGGTCAGCCCTCTACCACCGGTGGTCGAACCGGGCGAGGTCTACATGCCATACCCCATGGAAGTGGAAGTGGGTGGCGCGACGGTGTTCGTGTTGGACGTCAGCCGCTTCGAGAAGTGTTAGGGGAGGGCCGGATTGGACACCTCGCCCTGGGCTGACTTACGGATCGTTGCGGCAGACTCAATTCGGCCTCACGAGATCGCGGATCCGGCCCGGGAACGGCGAATCGAAGCACGGTTACAAACGGACGGCATCCTGCGCGACCCGCTTATGGTCGGCTCGCTGCCGGACCTCGCCGGATTCGTGTTACTCGACGGCACCAATCGTCGTCTCGCGCTCGCTGCCCTCGGCATTCCATGGGTGCTGACTCAGGTGATTCAATACGGGGACGAGCGCGCGGTGCAATTGCGCACCTGGGGACACGCGGTCAATCTCCCCTACGACCAGATCCTGGAATATGCTGAAGCCATCCCCGGAACGTCTTTGACCCAGCTTTCGCCGCTTGCGGCGAGCGACGCCCTACGCACCCCCGGCACCGTCGCGGTGCTGCTGGGCGCGACCGAGATGTTCGTTCTTTCCCGCTCGCCCGGTCAAGCACCATCGCGTGCCGAGCAGCTTCGGCAGTTGGTGGACAGCTACCAGGATCGTATGACACGGGTAGACTGCGACGCGGATACGGTCGAGGAGCGCGCTGCCGCCCTGGCAGACGGCCCAAACCATCGTTCCCTGGTCGCGTTTCCACCGTTCTCACGGTCGCAGGTGGTGACCATGGCGCTGCGCGAGTCGCTGATTCCGGCCGGGATCACGCGACATGTCATCCTCGGGGGGCGTGCCCTGCGCGTGAACCTCCCACTCGATCTATTGGTTGAAGCATCAACGCGGGAAGGGGCAGACGCGGCGCTGCAGCACCATCTTGAGGGGCTGCAGCCCCGCTTTTATCGCGAGTCGACGATCCTGTTCGACAGTTAAAGTCATGACCGGCCAAGTCATCGGTGATTAGCGTATCGCACAACAAAAGAAGGCCCGATCCCTCTCGCGAGAGGGATCGGGCCATACTGCGTACAGGGAGTTGGCGGTTAGTGAACCACCGTGAAGGTGTCGAAGGTTTTAGTCGTTTTCAGGCCCTTCCACAACTGGAAGGTCACAACTGCGTCGCGGGAGTACCGACCGATGCCGGCGCCCGGCACCACAAACTCCTTCTGCCAGAAACCATGGGCGTCCGTGTTCTCGTAATAATCGAGGTGGAAGCCCGAGCCGAAGACGACGTGCACCCAGATGCCGTGCGCGTTCGCGGCCTTGGCCTGTACCTGCAGGTGCTCGACCGTTCCAATACGGATCGTGTGATACCAGATCGAGGCGTATTGGAAGGCGGTAGCGCCACCAGTGTGCTTCACCACGGGACGCGGCGTGGGTGTCGGTATCGGCGTGTTGGTCGCGGTGGGGGCCGTGGTCGCGGTACCGGTGGGAGCCGGGACTGCCGTATTGGTGGCCGCAGCCGTCAAGGTCGGCACCGGTGTGCTGGTAACCGTGGGCGCCACCGTACCGGTCGCGGTAGGCGCGGCGGTTGCGGTAGTCGTAGCGGTAGTGGCCGCGGTAGCCGTGGTGGTCGCCGTGGCTACCGGACCTGGAATGGTCGAATCGCCCGCGCGGAACCAGTCAAAGTCGGCCGGAACCGGAGACGCGGCGACCGCGCTGTTCGTGCCGCCCCAGGCAAAGACGCCGACCTGCGGCGCCGTGTAGTTCGCCGTGAACGCCGTCGGAGTCAAGGTAGGCACGGCGGTCGAGGTCGGGACGGAGGTGAAGGTCGGGACTGGAGTAACCGTCACTACGCCCGTGCTGGTTACCATCGCAGTCGGCGTCAGTGTGGGCACGCTCGTAACAGTCGGCGAGGGCGTCGGCACCAGGCCGGGCGCAAGGGGAACAAAATTGGCATTATCTGTCGAGTACGAGGCTGCATACTGCGTGCCGGTCTTGGCGATCCGCAAATAGATGGTGGGCGCAGAGACGGTCTCCGGGAAATTGCTCGCCAGGTCCACGCCATTGGTCTCCTGCAGGAACTGCAGCGTGGGACTTAAACCACCTGCGGTAGTCGCCTGTAGAGACCGTCCCAAATAGATGAAGTTGTCGTTATCCTGGTAGACCAGCAAACCGGCGGTCTGCCCCAGCGGCGTGACTGCGCCCGTGCCACTGGGAAAGGTCATCCTGGTCGTGATGGTGTAGTCCGCTGTGGGATTGACCGGCTGGACCACAAAGTTACGCGCGTTGTTTGAGTTGCCTACCAGCGAGCCAAACTGGGTCATGATGCGCAGCGACCCCGGAACAACGCTGTTCAAACTATAGGTGTTCGGTCCCTGTGTATCGGGACACGCCGGCTGAACTGCAAATTGTCCGCACCGCACCACAAACGGGGCAGTAAACCCGTTCGCGTTAAACTCGTCGCTCTGCGGCCCCGTCGTCTGGGCAAAACCCTGAGGGGTGCCGTGACTCATCACCAGCGGGACGGACAGTAATCCAGTCAGGAGCAGGACACTCATCTTTCTCCGCATATGTTTTCTTCCTTCCCACCTATGCTCAGAATTCTTCACTACATAGTAAACGCTCCACACCCTTCCGATGTAACGCATGCAGCCGCTGACGCAGATACCGCAAAGGATGGATCCGGCCACGGTTGTTATCGACACCAACGGAAAGTCGTTCCGCGATAGAATCAGCCTGTGACATAATTGCAGCACCAGGGGTAGCGCGTGTGGAGGCATCGACTGCGGACGCGCTCCCGCTGCACCGACTTTCTGCGGTATGACTAGCCCCCCAGCCATACGTCACAACGGAGAGATTCACGTAAAAATAGGCGTGGCACGACCGGGAGGATACATGAGTTGAAGGACATCGTCTCCATCGAGCACATCGATGTGTCGCTGTACAGGATACCGACCGACTTTCGGGAAGCTGACGGCACGTATGCGTGGAATTCGACCACGCTGGTACTGGTGGAAGTGTCCGCCGGCGGACTGCGTGGCCTTGGGTACACCTACGCCGATACCTCCACCGGGCGTCTCATCCAGGACCTGCTCATCCCTATCGTGCAAGGTCGCGACGCGATGGATATCCCGGGATGTTGGGCGGCGATGGTCCATGCCATCCGCAACCTGGGCCGTCCCGGCATCAGCTCCATGGCAATTTCCGCGGTCGATGTCGCACTCTGGGATCTCAAGGCGCGCCTGCTCGACGTATCGCTGGTGACCCTCCTCGGGGCCGCTCACGATGCGGCGCCGGTCTATGGCAGCGGAGGTTTCACCAGCTACTCGAACGCCCAACTCCAGGCGCAGTTCGCCGGCTGGGTCGCCCAGGGCATCCCGCGCGTCAAAATGAAGATTGGCACGCATCCTGCCGATGATCTCGAACGGGTCCGTGCCGCGCGCGAGGCAATTGGGACCCATGCGGAGTTGTATGTCGATGCGAATGGCGCCTACAGTCGAAAGCAGGCCCTGGCCCAGGCGGATGCATTCAGCGAATACGGCGTGGTCTGGTTCGAGGAGCCCGTTTCTTCCGACGACCTGGAAGGACTGCGACTGATGCGTGATCGGGCGCCGGCGGGGATGAACATCGCGGCGGGAGAGTATGGGTACGACCTTTGGTACTTCCGGCGCATGCTCGAGGCGGGCGCGGTGGACGTGCTGCAGGCCGATGCCTCGCGCTGTGGTGGGATTACCGCCTTCTTGCGCGTCGCTCCTCTCACCGAGTCCCGTAGCCTGAACCTTTCGGCCCACTGTGCCCCCTCGCTGCACGTCGCGGCCTGCTGCGCCGTTCAGAATCTCCACGCCATGGAGTATTTCCACGATCATGTGCGAATCGAGCATATGCTGTTCGAGGGCGCACTGACGCCCGTGGACGGCGCGCTCCGCCCCGACCGATCGCGCCCGGGCCTGGGACTGGAGTTCAAACGAGCGGATGCAGCACCCTACGCCATTTGAAGACATGGCGCCCATACCAATCTCAGACATGCTGCGCATGTCCACCAGATCAGTGAGCCTATGCCACTGCGAGTTTACCGATTACCGAGACGGAGGGAATGATGGCTAAAACCACGGCGGATCTTCTTGTAGAGCGCTTGAGTGCCTGGGGAGTCGATACCATCTTCGGGTTCCCGGGCGATGGGATCAACGGCATTTTTGAGTCCCTACGTACCCACCAGGACAGTTTGCGTTTTATCCAGGTGCGGCACGAGGAAGCGGCCGCCTTCGCGGCCTGCGGGTATGCCAAGTACACCGGACGCCTGGGCGTCTGCCTGGCCACCTCCGGCCCCGGCGGGGTCCATCTGCTCAACGGCCTCTACGATGCCAAGTGCGACGGACAGCCGGTGCTGGCCATCACCGGCCACACCTTTCACGACATGATCGGCACCGACTACCAGCAGGACGTCGACCTCGACAAGCTGTTCATGGACGTGTCGGTCTATAGCGAACGGGTCATGGGCCCGGCGCACGTGGTCAATGTGGTCGACATGGCCATCAAGGCGGCCCTGACTGAACGCGGCGTGGCCCACGTCTGCATTCCCAAAGACATTCAAGAGTGGAGCGCGCAAGACGAGCGTTCCTCGGCCAACATTCCGCATCACAGCGCCGACCTGTTCGCTCAGATCAATCCACTGCCTCCTCAGCAGCAGTTGCAGCGGGCGGCGGACCTGATCAATGCCGGCTCCAAGGTCGCGATTCTAGCCGGACGAGGCTGTTTGCAGGCGCGAGACCAGGTGACCCAGCTGGCCGAGGCGGTCGCGGGTCCGATTGTCAAGCCGCTGCTGGGCAAGGCAGTGGTGCCGGACGACAGTCCCTACACCACCGGGGGTATCGGCTTGCTGGGAACCGCGCCCTCGCAGGACGCTCTCGCGGAGTGCGACACCTTTATCATCGCCGGCAGCAGCTTCCCCTACATGGAGTTCCTGCCCAAACCGGACCAGGCTCGAACCGTTCAGATCGACATCGACGCGCGCCGCATCGGACTGCGCCACCCGGTGGAGGTCGGTTTGGTCGGCGACTGCCAAACGGTCCTGGCTGCCCTGCTTCCGCTCATTCAGCGCAAGAGTGACCGAGCCTTCCTGGAGACCGCTCAGGGACGCATGCGGGACTGGAACAAGCTCATGGAGAACCGCGGCACGCGCACCTCGACGCCGATGAAGCCGGAGGTCGCCGCCTACAGCCTGAACAAGTTCCTGGCCAATGATGCCATCATCGCCTGTGATTGTGGAACGGTTACCACCTGGGCGGCCCGGCACCTGGAGATCAAGGATCAAATGAAGTTCTCGGTCTCGGGCCTGCTGGCCACCATGGCCTGTGGCTTGCCGTACGCGGTGGGAGCAGCGGTGGCCTACCCCGGACGGCAGGTGGTGGCCATCTGCGGCGACGGTGGCTTCACCATGCTGATGGGCGAGATTGCTACCATGGTCAAGTACAACCTCCCGGTTAAAGTCATGATCATCAAAAACAATCTGCTGGGCGAGATCAAGTGGGAGCAGATGGCGATGGCCGGCAACCCCCAATTTGGGGTCGAGTTGCAGCCCATCGACTTCGCAATGTACGCCAGATCGTGCGGCGCCGGCGGCTTCTGCATCGACGATCCAGCGAATGCTGACGAAGTGCTGCGTGCGGCCTTCGCCCACCCGGGACCGGCCGTGATCGAGGCCGTGGTGGATCCCAACGAGCCGCCCTTCCCCGGCAAGAGCACCACCGAGCAAGCGATCAAGTTTACCGAGGCACTGTTGCGCGGCCAGAAAGACAGCTTCGGCATCATCAAGGATGTCCTCCTCGACAAGGTGCGCGAGGTTATTTAGAGCCTGCGCCTCGCACCAGAGGGGAAGTGGGCGTAGCTGAGTCCTGCTCAGCTACGCCCACCGCTAACGTACCCGACTATGAATGAGTGTGAGGCAAATACCTAGCTCGGGAGGATGCCGCGCAGCATAAGCCCCGCTCCCGGCTCCGCGCCGCCTTCGTCCTCTGGACGATCGGCCGCATCACGCATCTGCACCAGCAGCGTTGTTCTCGCCTCCTGGCTGACATTGACTCCCGAGCCATGAATGGTGAGGTAACTGAAGAATAGGGCATCGCCCGCCTGGGCCGGGCAGGGTAGGGCCGATGACAGCGGGTACTGCTCGAAGGGCAGATGCCAGCCGCCGGCGGGGTCGTGCTCGATCGGTCCCTGCTTGTGGCTGCGCGGCACCACTGCCACGCATCCCTTCTCTTCCGGGGCGTCGTCGAAGTGGATGATGGCGGCAATCATGCTGTGCTGCCGGTGTGGAAAGTACGGGTGATCCTGATGCATGGGAAAGGGAGACCCCTTCTCTGGCGGCTTGATGAACAACTTGGTGTGGTGCAGTTGGACGTTGGGGGTGCCCATGACATCCGCCGCCACACCCGTCAAGCGCTCGTCCAGAATCAGCCGGTGAAAGGCAGCGGAGAAGAATTCCACGTTGTGGCGATGGAGCAGTTGCGTCTGCGCGCCGCCAGCCATCGACCGAGCGCTGCCCCACGTCGCCTCTAGATTTACCTGCGACGCCGAGAGGCGCTCCATCAGCGCATGGGCTTCCTCCCGATAGGCTCGCGCTTCCTCTTTGCTCAAAAGGCCCCGAACGATAGTGTACCCATTGTCTCGATAAGCCTCCTGCTGCTCTTGCGTCAACATCTCGCCGATCCCTTGCCGATCTTGCGTCACCATGTCTCGTACCCCTCGCTGGCCTCGTTCGATTGTGGTTTTCTATACGGACATTGTAATGGGCGCAGAGGGGAAGGAGACTGGTATTCCCCTCTGTTTTACGGACATGATTGTTCGCAAAACAGCCACAGAGCGAGTGCTCCAACCGGGTTTCACGGCTCCCGCAGCACCTGCGTGCCGTTGAGGCGCCGGAATGTGGCGGGAGGCAGTCCCATGCGGTGACGGAACAGCGTTGTAAAGTAGCGCGCGTCTGGGTAACCGGTGGCGTGCGCCACCTCCTTGATGGAGAGGCGCCGCTCCAGCAGCAGCCGGGAAGCCACGTCCATCCGGACTGAGGTCAAGTAATCGGCGATGGAAACGCCCATGGTGGCCCGAAAAAGCCGATTACTGTGGCGTTCGCTGAGGTGAACCTGCGCCGCGACGTCACGGATCAGGATCGTCCGGCTGTAGTTGTCCTGCAAATAGGTCGCGATATGACGAGCTGTCATCTCGGCCAGGCTCTGGCGCGACTGGGGGGACGCGTCTGGTGAAATCAGCGCGGGAACGACGGAGCGACAGGTGTCGAGGAGTACCTTGAGGACCAGCCCGCGGATGGATTCGGCATACCCCACATCCTGCCGCACGACCTCCTCGACCAATAGATCGAGTGTTGACTGCACGGCGGGAACGCGATCACTAACCCAGCAGTTGGCAGACATGAAGGCCCGCAGCAAGGCATCGACGGCAGTCCCATCTGGGCTATGATCGCGGGGTCGAGCCAGCGTGTAGGCCCAGAAGTAAATGCCCAGCGGGTCATGATCGGAGGAAATAATTTCATGTGGCTCGCCCGGCTTGGCGATGAACAGCTGGCCCGTCTCCACCGGTGATTCCATATCCAGGATCCGAAAGACGCCCCGCCCCTGAAATGCGTAACACACCTCAAAGAAGGAGTGCGTGTGCAGATAATTCCGCCACGGACGCGGCTCAATGAAGCCCCAGTTGAGCAGGTCACTCGTCGAGCTGCCGATCTCCAGAGAAAGCGGCAGCAGATTGAGGTCCGTGATCCGGTGGCGGGGAGGGAAAGTCATCATGTCAGCACGCAAGGTGAGGCGCCTGCATAACGGTCGAGACCGAGGGAATCGAACACCGTCAGGCGCAGGCGGAGAATGACCTGACTACTCAAGGACAGAGCAGTCAGGTCTAAGAGTACTATTCGATTCTCTCGCATGGTGTATACCGGGGTCACATGCGCTGTTCGTGTCGTTCCGCTCTGTAGTCAAATACGGCTGACTTAATCCGTATTGCCCTGCAGTCCTTCTATACTTCGGTTATCTCCCTCCGTTCCAAACCCGGCGACCCGGTTATTCAACGATGGCACATCGAGTGGGCGCCTAGTATGGATGAGAGATCAGGAAGGACAGGCCAGTGTTTCAGAGAATCGTAGCGGCTATCGACAGCGACACCCAGCGCGCCGCCCAGGTTGTCAGCGCAGCGCGGGAACTCGCGCTCGCCCTCCGATCCGAGGTGTTAGTGGCACACGTCCGGGAGGTAGAGCGTCCCGCGGTGGTAGGCAAACCGGGGGCACTGCCGCCCATCATTCACTTTGAAAGTGAAGAGACAGCCCAGGGGCTGATCAAGACAGCGGTCGACGACCTGCGTCAGGCGGGGATCAAGGCCCAGGGCCAGGTTGGACCGGGCGCTGGTTCCACGGCCCACGAGTTGCTGGATATTGCCCAAGCCTTCGGCGCAGATCTGATCCTGGTGGGAGATAGAGACTCGCGCATCACCGATGTGGTCCTGGGTGGCGTCTCCCATCGAATCGTGCATCTCGCGAAGTGCCCGGTGTTGCTGGTGCGCTGACCAGCGGGCGGCTCTACATGAAGTCAGCTATTCGCTGACGCTTCGACCACGGCGACCGTCGCTATCTGTCAGGTGGCAACCGCGGGACCCGCCTGGCCCGACGGCCGTGGCACTGCCGAGAGCGGCGTGGCAATGTCCTCCAGCGATTGCCGCTCGGCATTCACCCCGAAGAACCAGGCGATCACGCCCCCAGCGATCATTATGGCGGCCCCGATAAAGTAGCCAATGGTCAGGGGACCACGGCTGGTGCCATTGCCGATCAAGGCTGCAAAAATTCGCGGCGCCGCCACCCCGCCCGCCAGCTGTGAAATGGCAAAGAAGAAGGAAATTGCCTGACCACGGAGCTCCAGCGGGAAAATCTCGCTGACCGTCAGGTAGGCCGACGACGCGCCGGCCGAGGCAAAGAAAAAGATGACACACCAGAAGGCAGTTTGGGTCACCGCGGTGAGCGCTCCCTGGGCGAACAGGACTGCCGAAACGGCCAGCAGGATGCCGGATCCGCCATACGTTCCCAGGATCATCTTGCGACGACCAACCGTGTCGAACAGCTGGCCCAGGAGCAGGGGACCGAGGAGATTGCCCGCGGCAAATGGAAAGAAATAGAATCCGATCCGGTCGGATGGGATCTTGTAGAAGTGCTGCAGCACTAGCGCATAGGTGAAGAAGATCGCGTTGTAGAGAAACGCCTGCGTCACCATCATCGAAAAACCCAGGAAGGAACGGGATGGGTATTGACCAAGCATAGTCTTAGCGATCTGTAGATACGACACGGGGCCGCTGGGCGTCACTTCCAGCGCCTTACTGTCCGGAACCGGTTCGAGGTGCACACCCTCTCGGCGTACGCGCTCCTCGATCTCGTCGACGATGCGCTCCGCCTCCGCCTCCCGGCCATGCGTCATCAGCCAGCGCGGACTCTCGGGGATGGTACGCCGCAGGTAGATAATCACCAAACCGGCGACCGGACCGATGAAGAAGCCGATCCGCCAGCCAAGGTTGATGGGCACCAGATGCGGATCCAGCAGGAAAATCGAAGAGAGCGCGCCGATCATGGCGCCTGCCCAATATGTGCCGTTGACCGCGATGTCCACCCGGCCCCGATAGTGGGACGGGATCAGTTCATCGATTGCCGAGTTGATCGCCGTGTACTCCCCGCCAATGCCCATGCCGGCCAGGAAGCGGAACAGCAAGAGGAACCACAGCGTGGGCGACATACCGCCGATACCGCTGGCGACCAGATACAGTCCCAGACAGACGATAAACATCTTTTTGCGCCCGATCATGTCGGTAATACGCCCAAAGACCAGTGCGCCCACCACTTCGCCTAACAAGTAGACGGAGCCGAGCGTGCCGACATCGCCCGTGGTTATGTGGAGGGTCTGCTTGTCCTGGAGCACCGTGCCCACGGTCGAGGCGATCTGAATTTCCAGGCCGTCGAGAATCCAGGACACCCCGAGGCCGATGATGACCAACCAGTGAAAACGCGTCCAGGGCAGCCGGTCCATCCTCGCCGGCACCAGGCTCCGGATCGGATTGGACGGGGCGCTCACGGTCGTACTCATTTCCCGTCTCCTCCTCAGTCGGCTAGTGTCACGTTCAGCACGATGCCTATACCTGTGCAAGCACTGGCGGCGAAGGTCTTTCTGTCCCAGACGGGGAAGTCACACAGCAATTGCTGTGCCAGGAGTACCTGGCAGACGAAAGGTGCCTGGCTCCTGGGTGACCTTTGGCAAGGAGCCTGGGGTCATAGTACCGCTCATTCCTGCTGCATCGACCGTCGCACCCGAGCCAATAGCTACAGCCGATCAATCACCCCGCAGTAAAGAGCCGCGTAGCGCAGCTTGGACGGGCGATTCGCGCCGGGCCAAATCAGGCAGTGATGGCGCGTTCCGCATCGCTCCGCTCAATACAGAACTCGTTGCCCTCCGGGTCGGCGAACACCACCCATCCAGCGCCGTCAGGCCGACGATGGTCGTCCACCAGGGTGGCGCCGATGGTGAGCAGACGAGCCACCTCCTCGTCGCGGGTTCGCTCGGTTGGCGTGAAGTCCAGATGGACGCGGTTCTTGACTGACTTCGGTTCGGGCACCTTGATAAACAGCAGATTGACCTGGTTGTCCGGTGCAACCAGCAGGCCCTCGGGATCACCCGGCTCGTTCCCATTCTCGGGGTCCTCGGGAAAGCCCGTGACCTCGCTCCAGAATTGAACCAGGGCATATGGGTCATCGCAGTCGAACGTGATGTTGTGTACCCTCATGGCCGTGGGAGATTCCCGCCGAGACGATAGTGCCGTCCAATCAGTACCGCGCGGACAGCGTCGTGGTTCATTTCAATTCGCTCTGGCGCACGCTCTCCCCCGGCTTGAGCGGCAGAAGCTGCAAGCCGGCAACATCGGCGGTCGCCTCTCGCAGCATGTCCGGCGTGCCGGTGAGCACCGGGAAGGTGCCATAGTGGATCGGGATCACGCACTTGACGCCGAGCAGGCGAATGGCCTCAGCCGCCTCACGTGGCCCCATGGTGAAGTGATCGCCGATGGGGAGCAGGGCAATGTCGGGTTGGTACAAACGGCCGATGAGTTGCATATCGCCGAACACCGCGGTATCGCCGGCGTGGTAGACAGCGAAGCCGTCGGGAAAGCGCAAGATGTAGCCGGCGGCCACGCCACCCGGGATGGTTTCGTCGCCTTCCTGCATGCTGGAACTGTGGACGGCGGCTACGGCGGTGATGTCGATGCCGTTCCATTGCTGCGTGCCACCGATGTTCATGCTCTGGCAGTTCTTGATGCCCTTGCTCTCTAGCCAACTGCAGACCTCCAGGACGGCGATGATCTGCGGCTGGGTGCGCTCGGCAATGGCCACCGCGTCGCCGGTGTGATCGAAATGGCCGTGACTGATGAGCATCAGATCGACGCGGGAGATGTTCTTCAGATCGTCCGGCGTGGCTGGATTGTGCTCCAGCCAGGCGTCGATCAAAATGACCTTGCCATCCGCTGTTTCAATCTTGGTCGTGGCATGACCCATCCAGGTTATCGTTATGCCGTGTTGCGCAACCATGGCGTCGCTCCTTGTGATACTGATACTGATTCAGCGAGATGCCGCCGCTCCAGGTGGACAGCACGTTTCTATAATGAACAGCACGTCACCGCGTGGGACCGACCCTTCACCGTGATCGGATCGCCCGTCTAGTCCTTGATCCGGCGCCGGAGGGAAATTTCCGCCAGTACGACGCCGCCCACCAGCAGCAGCCACTCGACCACGATCAGAACCCAGACGCTCATGACCCTCCCCAACGGACGTGGAATCTCCTCTCACTATAGTCAGGCGCCCAACTGGTGGGCAATGAATCAGGAAGTGATCCGATGGGTTTCCAGACCGATTGCGCCTCCACCGGCGACGACCGGGAACGGTTTCATGGCTCCGTGTCTCCACCGTTGTACCAGTCATCGCTCTTCACCTTTCCCAGCTACCAGGCCTTCACCGAGGCATATGACCCGGCAAGTGAGGGCGTTGGCGACCGGCCGGTCTATTCCCGCACCTCGAATCCGACGGTCCAGATGCTGGAACACAAGCTGGCGCTGCTGGAGAAGGCTGAAGCGGCCCGTATGGTCGCCTCGGGCATGGCCGCGATCTCCGCCGCGATTTTAAGCACGGCTCGCGCTGGAGACCACGTGCTGGCGGTGAATAGTATCTACAGCGACGCGTTCCGGCTGGTGCAGGGCTATCTGCCCCGGCTGGGCATTGAGGCCAGTTTCGCGGACTTTACGTCGCCAAGCGCCATCGAGCAGGCGCTGCGTCGCAATACCACGGTCATCTACCTCGAGTCTCCTGGTAATCCGGCGATGCATCTGGTGGATCTGCCGGCGGTGGCGACGCTGGCTCGGGATCGCGGCATCACCACCGTGGTGGACAGCACCATGGCCACGCCGTACAATCAGCGGCCACTGGAAATGGGTATCGACCTGGTCGTCCACAGCGTCAGCAAATACCTGGCCGGCCATGCCGACGTCATCGCCGGAGCGGTGCTCGGCAGCAGCGAGCGGATGCGGTCGATCTCGGGCCATGAGATTCGCGATCTGGGCGGCTCACTCGGTCCGTTCGAGGCCTGGCTTATCCTGCGCGGCGTCCGCACGCTCGGGCTGCGCATGGAGGCGCACAACCGCGCGGGGCTGCAAGCCGCCCGCTGGCTGGAGCAGCGGCCCGAAGTCACTCGGGTTTTCTATCCCGGCCTGGCATCGCACCCACAGCATGGCCTGGCTTGCCGCCAGATGTCGGGATACAGCGGGTTGCTGTCTGTAGTCCTGCACAGCGGGGCTGAAGGCGCGATACGATTTGTCAACCAGCTTCGGCTCTTTGGCATTGGAGTAAGCTGGGGAGGCTTCGAGAGCCTGGCTCTACCAATTCAGCCGGCGGGCTATCTGACACCGGAGATGGCAGCTGGGCTGGGCGTGGTTCCTGGCTTCGTTCGTCTCTCGATTGGTCTGGAAAATATCGAGGATCTGCTGGCCGACCTGGAACAAGCGCTCGAAGGGAGTGAGCATGCATGAGCAGGAGTTGATCGAGCGCTACATCGAGAACAGCCCGTACGGAAAGGCTGACGCGCGTCTACGCGACCATGGCGTCCATGTCTGGGCCATCATCGGACAGCTACGAGTCCACAACGGCGACATCGATGAGGTTGTCTACGACTACTGTGTCCCACGGGAGGCGATCGAGGCGGCACTTGCTTACTATCACCAGAACAAGGAGTACATCGACGCGCGCCTTCTCCTGAATAGCGCGTAGGTGGCGCGTCTCTACTTCGATAATGATGTCTCCCTCCGTCTCGTCCCAATGCTGCAAGAGGCGCGTCACACGATCACTACCGCTGTCGAACTCGGGCTAGCTGCGGCGGGAGATGAGGTGCAACTCCTGACTGCCGTGCAGCGACAGAAGATATTCATTACCTCCAACCGGCATGACTTCATGATGTTGCACCGTGCGTGGCTCCTGTGGCCTTCAGCATTCGGTTTTACCCTCCCGACACACCCCGGCATCGTAGTCATCGACCAGGCTGCCCCTATTGCACAGTTCGAGGCCCTCCACGCCCTCCTGGCCGACACCCCGACCGGCCAGATCTCAAACCAGATGCTGTGGTGGCATGCCCCAGCGACGTGGCGTCGCCTCGCTGGTCTCAGTTGGCTCCCGTTCGCGTCCGCCTGAGAACTCGCTACCTCATCACATGATGACTCGATACGCAGGAATGTCTGCCAGTTTCGATCATCCTTCGGACGGCGCGTTCACCCGCGCCATCGTTCGCGCAACACCAAGTGTTACAGCTTCTCGTACCGGTTTAGCGACCGTGCCGGCTGCGGCTCGTTAGCATTGGGCTAAGCTGAAGAGGCTTCGTTCGTCTGTCAATCGGTCTGGAAAATATCGAGGATCTGCTGGCCGACCCGGAACAAGCGCTGGAAGGGAGTGACCATGAATAGCACAATCTCGATCACTGAACTCCGTGCGGCCATCGGCGCCAAGCCGCGGCAGCACTTTGCGCATCTGCCGACTCCTCTCGATGAGGCGCCGCGCCTCTCGAAACGGCTGGGGGTGCGTGTGGTAATCAAACGCGACGACCAAACCGGCCTGGCTCTGGGCGGCAACAAAGTGCGCAAGCTCGAATTTCTGATAGCCGATGCCCTGAGCAAGGGAGCCGACACGGTGGTGACCACCGGTGGCTCACAGTCCAACCACGCGCGCATTACGGCCGCCGCTTGCCGCCTCACCGATCTCGACTGTCATGTGGTGCTGGACCGAGGGCTGCATCCAGAACCACAGGGCAACATGCTGCTGGATCGTTTGCTGGGAGCCAACGTGCACTGGCTCGACAGTCTCGACCCGGCGGTGGCGACGGCAGCGATGGGCGAGCTGGCCCAAAAGCTTCGTTCCGAAGGCCGAACGGTCTACGTGATTCCGCGAGGAGGTAGCATACCGAGTGGCGCCATGGGCTACGCCGCCTTTGTTCCCGAATTGCTAGAGCAACTCGACCAGCAGGGAATCACTCCAACCCACCTGTATCTGGGCACGGGCTCCACGGGAACCCATTCCGGTGTTCTGGCGGGTATGGTCGCGCTGGGTTCTCCTTTTCCGGTGCAGGGGATCAGCGTCAGCCGCACGGCAGCCGACCAGCAGGCAAAAATACGCGCTCTAGCCAACGACACCTTGCGTCATTTGGGGCTCAGCGCGGCAGTTGCCGATGAGCATATTCTGGTGGACGACGGGTACCGGGGAGTTGCCTACGGCCATCCCACCCTCGGAACCATGGAGGCCATCGAGATCACGGCGCGCGATGAGGGGATCATTCTCGACCCCGTGTACACCGGCAAAGCCATGGCTGGCTTGATCGGACACGCCCGTGAAGGCCGATTCACTCCGGACGATGTCGTCGTCTTCATCCATACGGGTGGCGCTCCCGCACTGTTTGCCTACAACCAGGAGATGATCGACGCGCTGCAGAGTGCCCCATCTTGAAGGCGGTGCGAACCGGTTGGCGCCTGGCACACCACGTTTGGCGGGTGTGGCGCGCCGGACAAGTTCGCTTCCGACTGGAGACCTTCGGTCTGTACTATCCGGCCCCGCCATACGAAGCGCCGTGGTGGCGGATCTCGCCGGCCCAATCGCTACTGTTACTACAGCGTCTACGATCCTATACAGAGTGGGTCGTCGAACTGGAAAAGATACGCCGCGATGGGCCATCGGGCTACTGGGACACAAGGCGGACACGCCCTGACCGAAACGAACTATGACGCATACGCCTGAAACCACGCAGGGGAACACGACACGATCCGCTGACCTCTATGCACGGGCCAAGCGCGTCATGCCAGGTGGTGTCAACAGTCCCGTCCGCGCCTTTAACGCAGTGGGCGGCACGCCCAGGTTTATCGATCACGCCTCTGGCTGCCACATCTGGGATGTCGATGGCAACCAGTACCTCGACTACGTGATGAGCTGGGGCCCGTTGATCCACGGACATGCCTTTGCGCCAGTGGTGGCAGCGGTGGAAGATGCGGCGCGCGGCGGTACCAGTTATGGCGCTCCGACCGAGCGCGAGGTGCTGCTGGCTGAGGAGGTCGTGGCGGCTGTCCCCTCCATCGAGATGGTGCGCTTTGTCAGCAGCGGCACTGAAGCGACCATGTCTGCCATCCGGCTGGCGCGCGGCTATACCGGCAGAGACATCGTGGTCAAGTTCGCCGGAAACTACCATGGTCACGCCGACATGCTACTGGTTCAGGCCGGTAGCGGCAGCCTGACCCTCGGCGTTCCCACCAGCCCCGGGGTTCCTGTCGGAGCCGCGCAGTCCACCCTGGTGACGCCGTACAACAATATCGACGATCTGCAGCAGTTGTTCGCGGCGCATGGGAATCACATCGCCGCCGTGATCGTCGAGCCGATCGCCGGCAACATGGGTGTCGTGGCACCGGCGGCCGGCTTCCTTGACGCGATTCGAGAGCTGACGCGCGACGCCGGAGCCCTGTTTATCTGCGACGAAGTCATCACTGGTTTCCGAGTGGCTCGCGGCGGCGCTCAGCAGGCGCTCGAGGTTGCCCCCGATCTGACCACCCTCGGGAAGATTTTGGGCGGTGGTTTACCGGTGGGCGCCTATGGCGGGCGGGGAGACATTATGGAGCGAATTTCCCCTTCCGGCCCGGTCTACCAGGCGGGTACCCTGTCCGGCAATCCAGTTGCCATGGCGGCCGGGCTAGCCAGTCTGGCGCGGCTCCACGATCCGTCCTTCTATCGAACCCTGGAAACGAGCACGCAGCACCTGGCCGCCGGATTAAGGAGTGCAGCGGTCGAGGCGGGCATTCCTGTGACAGTGAATGCCTGCAACGGCATGCTCACCTTGTTCTTCAGCGAAGTCCCGGTCACGACGCTGGCCGGCGCCCAGTCGTGCGACACGGATCGCTACGCCCGCTTTTTCCATGCCATGCTCAATCGCGGCATTTACCTGCCGCCCTCGCAATTTGAAGCATGGATGCTATCATCACAACACACTCTAGATATCATTCACCGTACGGTCCAGGTCGCCACCGATGTGCTGGCTACCTTGACGTAATCCCCCGAGCAGGAAAGGACTAAGGTCCCCTCCATTTAGGGACTTTTGCCTTGTACTCTACCGCGTGAACCGGGTTGTATAGAGGGGCCAGGAGAAGCACCATGGAAGCCAGTCAGTCCCCAGAAGAAAAGAGCTACGAACAGGCCTTGCGTGTTATTGGCCGCCATCTGGATCGTGAATCGGCCGACCAGTTTCGAATCGACGAAACAGAGGATGGCTTCGCGGTCGAGTCCGAATCACCTCCCAAGGGTACCGAGCAGCGTGTGACTCGCCAGTCTCGATTCCCCTGGAATCGACTGGGCGATCTGGACGCCTTCTATACGGCAGGTCGGGGGTTGAGCCGCCGGGCCAGCAAAAACGAGGCGAGCCTCCGCAAGTTGGGCTCCCAGTTGGACGAAGGGCAATCGGCCGGCTTGACCGTGACCGCCAAGGACGGCGGGCTCGAAGTGGTCACACAGTCCGCGAACGGCAAACAGGCTCGTGACTATTCCTGGGACGAACTACGATAGCCTGCATCGCCGCTCAGTAGCAGCAACTGTCCTTAAAGCCGCAGTTGCCACACACGGCCTCTTTGCTGCCCCGCACGGCCATCATCGGGAAGCCACACTGTGGGCAGGGCGCAACCGGCCCTATTGGTTGCTCCTCCGCACGAATCTCTGGCGTACGTTCGTGGTCCATGTCGGATAGCATAGTGGCGAGATGCACGCCTGTCAAACCGACGCTGGTCCAAGACTCGGATGCCACCTGTCTCTCGGCCGAAAGCCGGAGGTCAGCATCGGCGAGGCACGTGCCCAGGGCGTGGAGTGCATCCAGATTTTTGCCTCCAGTCCGGGCGCCTGGAAACCGCCGGTGGTCCGGCCGGAGGAGTCGGCACGATACTTGGCGGCTCGTCTGGAGCAAGGGATTGATCCGCTGTTTATTCATGCCATCTATCTCATCAATCTGGCGTCAACGGACGACATGCTGCGCGCACGGTCGCGGGCATCGCTAGTTGCAACGCTCCAAGCCGGCGGGACGATGGAGGCATCCGGCGTGGTCGCCCACATCGGGAGCCACGGCGGCCGGGGATTCGTCGCCGTGCGCGACATCGTCGCCACGGGTCTGCGGGAGGTTCTCGCCAACACGGAAGACTCGGTCGACCTGGTGCTGGAAAACAGTGCGGGGGCAGGCGGCATTCTCGGGTCTACCTTAGAGGAACTGGCCGCGTTACTTGATGCGACAGGAGGGCATCCGCGCCTGAAGATAGCACTGGACACAGCGCACCTGTGCGGGGCCGGATGGGACTTCTCTGATCCAGCGACGGCAGTCCGGCTGGTGAGCGAGGTGCAGACCTTGATTGGGCTGGACCGTCTGGTCCTGCTGCACGCGAACGACTCCAAAACCCCCTGCGGCAGCCATCGAGATCGCCACGCCGTCGTCGGTCAGGGCCACATCGGGCGCGAGGGCTTTCAGCAGCTCCTGGCCCAGCCCGAACTGCGCCGGATTCCCTGGATCCTGGAGACGCCGGACCTGGATACGCGGTTGCCGCCGGAGCAGCGATTTGTGAGTATCCACGCGCTGCGAGCCCTCATGGACGGCGTCGAAAGCCTACCGGCGAGGGTGGACGTCTTCCCGCAGTCCACGGCTCCCCAGGGTGATATGCCGTGTATGGACTACGAATAGGGGGTATGGTGGAGCAGCTACTCGTTCCGTCGAAGGGAGCCGAAGGCTGTTGACAAGCTTGCTGGCCGTTACCACTCAGGATGTCGTCCTCTATTTACATCAAGGCTTTTCGCGTGTGCTGCTGCTCTACAGCGCGCTCATGGCGGGCTATGGCCTGGTGCTGTTCCTGCGCGGCTCCAACCCATCCGGTGGATACCTTGGCGCTCTGATCATCGCCGAGGGGGTCGTCATCGCCCAGGGCATCATTGGTCTGCTGCTGCGTACCCAGGGAACTCCACCGCACGACAGCCTTCATTACCTGTACGGCGTGGTCGCCGTGCTCACCCTTCCTTCCGCCTACTTCCTGTCCTCCAACGGAACGGAACGCAAGGACTCGCTCATTTTCGCGGCGGCGTCCCTCTTCCTGATCGGCGTAGCCATTCGCGGGATCGTCACCGGAGCCTCATGAATGGTGGCCGCGGTTGGTCGCCTTTCAACACGCTTTTCATCCATTGAAGGAAGACTCGAATGGTGCTACATTCAGTCTACAAGCGCAATTCGCCAAGTCCCCCATCAGCAAGGAGAAGCTAGTGCTGCCTGGTAAATTCGAGTATCTTCGACCGGCGGACATGGGAGAGACCCTGCAGGCCCTATCGCAGTACGGGAGCGATGGCAAGCTGCTGGCCGGTGGTCAGAGCCTGATTCCTCTGCTCAAGCTCCGTTTCGCGTTGCCCGAGGTGGTCATCGACATCAATCGGGTCGACGGCCTCGAGTACGCGCGTGTCGACAACGGCACGCTATGCATCGGCGGACGCACCCCTCAGGTGGTGCTGGCGACATCGGAGGTGGTGCGCGAGCACGCGCCGGTCGTGTCGCACACGGCGCCGCTGATCGCCGATCCCATCGTACGCAATTGGGGAACGCTGGGCGGCTCGCTAGCGCACGCCGACCCAGCCGGAGACATGGGCGCAGTCATGATGGCATTGCGCGCGGACTTCGTCCTGCTGAGCCAGCGGGGGGAACGGCTGATTCCGGCACGAGAGTTTTTCTTCGGTCCGTACACCACCGCCCTGGAGCCTGATGAGATTCTCACCGAGATTCGTATTCCCCGGGCTCAGGGACGCCCGTTCGGCAGGTACCACAAACTGGATCGCAAGGTAGGAGACTTTTCCACGGTGGGCGTGGCGGTCGCGCTGGATATGGATGGCGCCACCTGTCGCCGAGCCGGAATCGGGCTGACGGCCGTTGGGCCGAATAATCTGGCAGCGCCGGCCGCGGAAGCGGCACTGGAAGGGCAGACGCTTGACGACGATGTCATTCGGGAGGCGTCGCGCCTGGCAGCCGAGGCGGCCGAGCCGCGTTCCGATATCCGCGGGTCCGAAGAGTTCAAGCGCGACATCGTTCGAGTCTTTGTGCAGCGGGCTCTCTGTGAGGCAGTTCAAGGAGTAGCATAATGGCGACGAAACACGCAATCCAGGTAGAGGTAAACGGCGAGACCCACCAGGCGGAGGTCGAGCCACGTCTCCTCCTCGTGCATTTCCTGCGCGATACCCTCAGGCTGACCGGCACGCATATCGGCTGTGACACGACCAGCTGCGGCGCCTGCACCGTCTTGCTGGACGGGACACCGATCAAGTCCTGCACCTGTCTAGCCGTTCAGGCCGATGGCCGCCAGATCCGTACCGTGGAAGGCATGATGCAGAACGGAACCTTGCATCCCGTGCAGCAGAGCTTCCATGAGGAGCATGCCCTGCAGTGCGGCTTCTGCACGCCGGGGATGATGATTACCGCGGCGGCACTGCTGGAGCGCAACCCCGATCCCTCCGAGGAAGATATTCGGTGGGAACTCTCGGGCAACATCTGCCGGTGTACTGGGTACATGAACATCGTGAAGGCGGTGAAGGCGGCAGCCGCGGAAATGAAGGGCGATTACACGCCAATGCTTGAAGCAGCGACGGGAGGACGATGATATGACCACAGAAGTGGCGCCTGAGGTACAACACGGCGGAATCGGGGCGTCGTCCCCCCGCAAGGAGGACGCACGCTTCATTCGGGGCAAGGGTAACTACATCGAAGACATCACCCTGCCCGGCATGCTACACATGCATATCGTCCGCAGTCCGCACGCGCATGCGCGTATCATCTCGATCGACACAGATGCCGCCCAGGCCGTGCCCGGCGTGGTTGCGATTGTAACCGGGGAAATGCTGGCGGCACACAACCTGGCGTGGATGCCGACCTTGAGCGCCGATACCCAGGCGGTGCTGGCCACCGATAAGGTTCGCTTCCAGGGCCAGGAGGTAGCAGCCGTCATCGCCAGCACCCACTACATCGCTCGCGATGCGGCCGATCTGGTGGAGGTGGAGTATGAACCGCTGCCGGTCATCGTGGACCCACATAAGGCCAACGATCCCGACGCACCGGTGATTCGCACCGACAAGGAGGGGCAGACCGACAACACCATCTATCACTGGGAGACCGGCGACAAGGCAGTGACCGATGCCGCCTTCTCCCAAGCAGACCATGTGGTGGAGCTGACCACCCATTACCCGCGTTGTCACCCATCGCCACTCGAGACGTGCGGGTGTGTCGCCGATGTGAATCCCGCGGACAATCACGTCACGCTGTACATGACGAGTCAGGCGCCGCATGCCGTGCGAACGGTGTTCGCCCTGGTCACCGGCATTCCAGAGCAGGAGATTCGGGTGATATCTCCGGATATTGGCGGCGGATTTGGCAACAAGGTGCCCGTCTACCCCGGCTACGTAGTAGCGACCGTCGCGTCACTGTTGCTGGGAAAGCCGGTCAAGTGGATCGAGGATCGTTCCGAGAACCTGATCTCCACCGGCTTTGCACGCGACTATCACATGACCGGACAGCTGGCGCTCAAGAACGACGGCACCATGCTCGGCCTGCGGGTCAAGCTGCTGAGCGACAACGGCGCTTTCTTCGCCGATGCCCAACCCACCAAGTTCAAGTCCGGTCTGTTCTCCATTGTCACCGGATCGTACGACATGCCGACTGCCAGGATCGAGGCCGACGGCGTATACACCAACAAGGCGCCGGGTGGGGTGGCATATCGCTGTTCCTTCCGGGTGACTGAGGCCTCCTATCTGATTGAGCGCTTGGTCCAGAACGCGGCATACGAGCTGGACATCGACCCGGCAGAACTGCGGCGTCGCAACTTTGTGCGCAAAGACCAGTTCCCGTATCTCTCGACCACCGGCTGGGTGTACGACAGTGGTGATTACGAAGGCGCCCTGGACGTCGCAATGGAGAAGGTGAGCTATGCCGACCTGCGACGCGAGCAGGAGGAGGCGCGGGCACAGGGAAAACTGATGGGTATCGGCCTGGCCTGCTTCACCGAGGTAGTTGGCGCCGGGCCTGGCAAGGACTTCGACATTCTCGGGCTGCGCATGTTCGACTCCGCCGAATTGCGAGTCCACCCCACGGGCAAGGCCATCCTGAAGCTGGGGGTCAAGTCGCAGGGCCAGGGCCACGAAACAACCTTCGCCCAGATCGTCGAGTCGGAACTGGGTATTCCCTATCGCGACGTCGAGGTGCGCGAGGGCGATACCGACAATACGCCGTACGGCCTGGGCACCTATGCGTCGCGCAGCACCCCGGTGGCCGGCGCCGCCACTGGAATGGTGGCTCGCAAGCTTCGTGAGAAGGGACGGCTGCTAGCGGCGCACTTGCTGGAAGCCAATCCCGAGGACATCGAGTTCAAGGACGGCAAGTACGCCGTGAAAGGCTCCCCGGATCACGCCAAGACCATCCAGGAGGTGGCATATGCCGCCTACACCGACCTTCCGGACGGTATGGAAGCCGGCTTCGAAGGGGTGACCTACTACGATCCTCCCAACATGACGTATCCCTTCGGCAGCTACGCCGTGGTTGTCGACATCGATACCGGCACCGGGGTCGTCAAGGTTCGCAAGGTGGTCGCGGTAGACGATTGCGGGGTCCGCATTAATCCGATGATCGTCGACGGGCAGATCCATGGCGGACTGTGCGAAGGGTATGGCATCGCCTTTACCGAACTCATCACCTTCGACGAAACCGGCAACTGCATCGGCTCGAACTTCATGGAGTATCTGCTGCCCACGTCCTGGGAGACCCCGAGCTTCGAGACCTACGCCACCGTGACCCCATCGCCGCATCATCCGCTCGGCGCCAAGGGCGTCGGCGAGTCGCCCACCGTTGGTTCTCCGGCCGCCTACGTCAACGCCGTGATCGATGCCATGGCGCACCTCGGCGTGCGCAACATCGAGATGCCGTTGACGCCGGACAAGGTATGGGCCGCGCTGCGCGCCGCCGGGGTGAACGACTAGCCATGAACGGCCAGGACAACTTTCAGGACGTCTTTAAGGAACTGGAGCAATTGCGCGCCGCCGGCGCCGCCTGCTGCCTGGCTACGGTGGTTTGGGTCGAGGCGCCCACCTCCTGCAAGCCTGGAGACAAGGCCGTGATCACCGCGGATAGTCGGATGATGGGGTGGGTTGGCGGCTCCTGCACCTCGGCCACCATCCGGCGGGAGGCGATGGACGCGCTGGATACCGGCGCGTCCCGCCTGGTTCGGATCCAACCGGAGTCCGAGGATCAGGTGACTCCGCGCGGCGGGGAGGTGGTCTTCCCGACCACCTGCCCCTCGGGAGGGACTATCGAGATCTTCCTGGAGCCGTATCTGGCACGCCCGCAGTTAGTGGTGATGGGTCAGAGCCCGGCCTCGCGGACCCTCCTCCGGCTGGCATCGGTGATGGGGTTTCGCACCTGTATGGTGCACCCGGGTGCGATGCGGGAGGACTTTCCCGAGGCGGACCTGGTCCTCGGCGCCCTGGAACTCGGCAAGGCCGAGATCGACAGCGATTCCTGGGTGGTGGTCGCCACCATGGGACATTATGACGAAGAAGCGCTGGAAGCGGCCCTGGAGACCAACGCGGCCTATGTCGGGCTGGTGGCGTCTCGAAGACGGCGGCAGGCCGTGGTCGAGGCGCTGCGGCGACGCGGCTGGTCGGGCGACGCGCTGGCCGGGATCGTCAATCCGGCCGGTCACGAATTGGGGGACGCGCAGGCGGACATTGCTCTGTTTGTGCTGGCTGAGGTTGTCGATCGGCGGCAACGGCGAGTGCGGCGCGAACGCGCTGCCGAACCGGCGCCGTCCGGAGCTGCGACCTCTGTCCGCGACCCGGTCTGCGGCATGTCGGTCGACGTCGCGACCGCTCAGTACCGCTTGGGCGACGTCTACTTCTGCGCAGCCGGGTGTCTCACGGCATACGAAGCTCATCCGGAGCAATTCGCGCTGTCGAGCTGAACATAGAGCGGCGGTTATTCCGGCACAACTGAGCGGGCTGCGTCCGAACGCAGCCCGCTCACTACTGCTGTGAGGGTGCTAGCCGTTCCTGGTGTAGAGGAACTTTTTGACGCCCGGACTATTCACGTTGGCCTTGGTGATGATCTTCTCGCCGGTGCCGTAGTGCCTCTTGATGCCGGCTCGGTGGTGGTTGACGTACCTGTAGGCCAGGTGTACGCCCAGGTTGCCAATGGTGAACGGATCCTGCGCGATGAGGGCCGAAATCGTGCCCTGGCGCAAGGCCTGAACCTCGACCGGCTCGGCATCGAACTCGACGAGCTTGATCTTGCCTGCCTTCCCTGAGGTCCTCGCGGCATTGGTCACGCCGATCCCACTATTGGTGTTGAGGGCAAAGATGCCGGCCAGGTCGGGATAGCGGGTGATGAGCGCCGAGGTCTTGCTCGCGGCAACGGTCGCGCTGTCGTTGTCATACTGAATGCCTGCGTACTTGATGCCAGAGTACTGCCTGAGTTGCTGCTCGAAGCCTGCCTTCCGCTCATCGGTGGTGCTAATCCCCGGCTGCACGCTCAGCGCCGCAACCGTGCCCTTCCGTCCTACGGCATTGGCCAGTGCAGTCGCCGCCTTCTCGCCGCCCAGGACGTTGTTGGAGGAGATCGTGGTTACGGCCATGCCGGGAGTGTTGATGGTGGTATCGACCAGGACCACGGGAATGCCGGCCTGCACCGCACGTCGAAGCGGCGCGATAAGCGCCTGCTTGTCGGTCGGTGCGATCAGGATCGCATCCGGATGACGTGCGATGGCTGCATTGAGAATCGGGATTTGCGTTGGTGGGCTGAAGGCGTTAGGCGCGCCCTGGAATATCAGGTGTATGCCGAGCTGCCTGGCAGCGGCCGCTGCCCCCACATGCATGGTGATGTAGAACGCATCCGTGCTGATGCCAGGGATCAGGTAAAAAGTCAACTGCCTCGCATGCGCCCGACCGGGATGCAGCTGTGTCACAGCTGCGGTCGAGGCCAGGAGCGAAGCGAGCACCAGGACAGAGAGCGAACGTCGGAGCCGAAACATTGCCGTGCCTCCTTGTGACTTGCCCAGCCCTCCTCCACGGGGGGCCGGTGGGGTTGACTCACTTGCTAGAGCGCCGGCGACGCCACTGATCGATGTACACCGCAACGATGATAGTGGCGCCTACCAGCACTTCTTGCCAAAAGGGATCGATACCGTTGATGACGAACCCGTTGCTGAGCACCGTGGGAATGAACGCCCCGATGACGGTCCCGACGATGGTGCCAACGCCGCCGAACAGGCTGGTCCCTCCGATGACCACGGCGGCTATTGCGTCGAGGTTATCGGTATTGTGCGATGAGATGTTTTCGGTACCGAAGCGGGCCAGGTCGATGAGACCCGCCAATCCACAGAGGAAGCCCGTCAGCCCATATACCTTGACCAAATGCAGATTGACGGGGACGCCGGATCGCCGTGACCCATCTTCATTGCTCCCGATCGCCGCCGTATAGCGGCCAAATCGGGTCTGCGTCAACAGAATATGGGCGATCACCAGCGCGATCAAGGCGAGGATTACCGGCAGATAGATACCGAGGATGGCGCCGTTGCCCAGACTGTCCTGGAATGTGGTTGGAACTGAGGACAGGTTCGTACCGCCGGTCAGCAAGTCAGCTCCACCAAAGGCCATGCCCAGCGTGCCCAGGGTGACGATGAACGACGGCAAGCGGAGGAAGGTGACCAGGAGTCCATTCAGAAGGCCCCAGGCGGTGCCGGTCACGAGCCCAACCGCAATGCCCAGGGGAATTGCCGTCGAGGCATGAGGATACTGCAGATTGTTGACCTGCGCGGATGTTCCAGAGAAGTGAAGCATTACCAACCCGGCGGCAACACCTGAAAACACGAGGATGCCGCCCACCGACAGATCGATACCGGCCGTAATGATCACGAAGGTTTCACCGATGCCCAGCAGAATGACCTCCGACGTGTCGAGGGCGATGTTCTTGAAATTACTGACCTGGAGGAAGGCATGATTCGGGGTGGTAATAGAGAAAAAGACGATGAGCCCGAGCAGGAAGAACAGGATCCAGAAATTACCGAGCGCCAGCAGCATCAATCGCCCGCGACTGTCGCGCGGTGGCGGCGTATCGAGCTGGAGCGGCGTCTGGCCCGACGAGGGCGGCGCTAACTCGCCCACGCTCACGGCCCTCCGGTCGCAAGGTACTGCGCTTCAGCGCCGGTCATCATACTGACGATCGCTTGCATGCTGGTCTCCGCTTTGTCGAAGTGGGCTACAGTCTGGCCCAGCCGCATCACGGTAATGCGGTCGGCGACATCGAACACCTCGGGTAGATTGTGACTGATCATAATCGTGCCGATACCGCGCGTGCGGATTTCCCGTATAAGTTCCAGCACCATGAGCGATTCACGCACGCCGAGCGCCGCCGTCGGCTCGTCCATAATGACGATCCGCTTGCCCCAGGCCACGGCGCGTGCCACCGCGACCCCCTGACGCTGGCCTCCGGAGAGCGAAAGCACAGGCTGCTCGACCGACTTGACCCCAATCTTGAGATGCCGCATCTCCTCCTCGGCTCGGCGGCGCATTGCACGCTTGTCGAGAAAGCCCAGCCATCCCAGAGGCGCCGGGAGCAACTGCTCGCGGCCGAGGAAGAGGTTCGACGCGGCATCGAGATGGCTGGCCAGCGCGAGATCTTGATACACCGTTTCGATGCCAAGCGCGCGCGCCGCTTGAGGATTGTGCAGCGCAACGGGCTGTCCATCGATCAATAGCTCTCCCGAATCGGGCCGGAGTACGCCCGACAGGATCTTGATGAAGGTTGATTTACCGGCGCCGTTATCCCCCACCAGGGCATGAACTTCACCCGCCCGTAGGTCGAGATCGGCACCCCGCAGCGCCACCACACTTCCGAACCGCTTCTGAATGGCACGTGCTTCGAGAAGAAAGGAGAAAGGCATACAGACCTCGTACGACGGCGGGGTGGACTCGAAAGGAGTACCGATAGCCGACAAAGGCGCTTGATGCATGGAGCGTAGCACATCAGTTGAGGTAGGTGCCGGGACAACATGATTCACGCCGAGTCAGCTCGCCCCGGCGGCAATGAACTAGCCGCGCTCCGCCACCTCCAAAGCAAAGGATTGCCCTATTTACTCCCGATCGGTCAGTGTATTCCGCTTGCGATGTCAGGCCACCGCCCGATTGAAGGAGTTCGCCCCAACGACGACACCGACTGCCGCCAGCGCCACCATGATGATGACTCCCTTGAGGACCGCCGAGTTGCCGGCGTTACCGTTGAACATGTCGCGTGCCGCCACCACCGCATAGGACAGCGGGTTGAAGTCGGCGATGGTCTGCAACCAGGTCGGCGCCAGCGAGAGCGGCAACAGCACGCCGGACAGCAGCAGGAGAGGCAGACTTAGCGTGAAGATCAGCGGCGCGTAGGAATCCTCCGAGCGAAGCGCCAGAGCGGCGGCGTAGGCGAGGGACGCCATCCCCAGACCAATAAGGGCCACCAGACACAGCATCACGAGCACGCCCGATAGCGTGGCATGCAGTCCGAAGGGAATGGAGAGTATGAGCAAGATGAGCGATTGCACCACCAACACCAGAATGTCGCGAAGCGCCCGACCCAACAGCAACGCGAAGCGACTCACCGGCGTGACGCGGAATCGCTCGATCACGCCCGCTCGAAGCTCCGCGATCAAGCCAAAACCCACGCCGCTGGCGCCGAAGAGGCCAAGCTGGATCAGCAGGCCGGGCACAAAAACGTTGTAGGCGCCTCCCGGCGGGAAGCCGCGGGTAGCCGCAATGCTCTTGAGTAGAGGCGCGAACAACACCAGGTACAGGACCGGCTGAATCAGCCCAATGATCACCCATGCCGGGTTGCCCAGGAAGATCCCGATGTACCGATTGAAGACCAGTCCTGTGTCGCGCAGTAGCTTCATCCCTCCTCCTCAGGCCGCTAGGCCGCTTCGCGCAGCGATCGGCCGGTCTGACGCAGAAACACATCATCGAGGCTGGGCCGGGCCAGCGACAGCGACGTCAACTCGATACCGGCGCCATCGAGCAGGCGCAGGATCGCCGGCATCGCGGTCTCGCCGCGGTCCACATAGAGGCGCAGCGAACCGTCCTCTTCGTTGGCCTCGCGCACGAACGGCTGCTGGCTCAACATCTGCAGCGCCTTCTGGTGCTCGCGTGCAACACCAAGAGTTACCACATCGCCGGCCACCTGGCGCTTGAGTTCGTCGGGAGTTCCGCCGGCGACGATCCGGCCGTGGTCGATGATCGCCAGGCGATCGCAGAGCGCGTCGGCCTCTTCCAGGTAATGGGTGGTCAGAAACACGGTTGTGCCCCCATCGCGCAGGCGTCGTACCTCCTCCCACATGCGAGCGCGACTCTGTGGATCGAGGCCGGTAGTGGGCTCGTCGAGGAACAACAGTGACGGCAGATGCATCAACCCGATGCCGATATCCAGCCGCCGCTTCTGACCGCCCGAATAGGTCTTGGTTCGTCGATCACCGCAGTCCACGAGGTCGAGGGTCGCCAGCAACTCGGTAGCCCGAGCATTGGCGTCCCTCGCGTTCATTCCGTAGAGCCGGCCCTGCAGGACCAACTCGGTGCGTCCCGAGACCTCGGGATAGCTACTCCCCACCTGGCTGACGTAACCGATCCGCTCACGCACTCTGCCGGGCTCCTTGAGGAGATCGGCGCCGGCCACCGTCGCCTCGCCGCCGCTGGGCGGCAGCAGGGTTGACAGCATTCGTAGGGTCGTCGTCTTCCCCGCCCCGTTCGGCCCGAGGAAGCCGAATATCTCGCCCTTACGGACCTCGAGATCAACACCCTCGACCGCCACCACCTCGGACTTGCGGCTCTTGAAGATGCGACGCAAGCCATGCGTCTGAATCACAGTGTCCTCCCTTCCGAGTCCGATCGATTTTCGCATCGTGCGTGGACGCTCATCACTTCGCATGTCCGGACAGTGCTCACAGTATCGAGTTACACCACCGTTGCAGGGTATTGAGCAGGATCACGCACCGGTGGAGGAGGTCCCGGCCTGGAACTCAAGGTGGATAAAGCACGATGTGATGCGCCAGTATAGACGCTGCTTAACACTGTAGTGCGGCGCTCATTAGGATGATATCACTGCGGCAGCGGGCTGAGTCAGTCCTCACTCAAGCGGTCGACTCTTCGACTCAGGCATGCATGCGTGGCCGGTTATCCGGGTGAGAGTCGGCGGACCAGTGCAGGTAGTAGTGGGTGTCCGACTGCCCTGTGACGACGAAGCCGAGCCGCTCGTACAGCATCCGCGCTCGATTACTCACGATGACGCGTAACGCTACAGGTATCCCCTCGTCGCGCGCTTGACCTTGCAGATCGCTGATAAGCGCAGTCCCCAAACCCTGCCCTTGGCAGTCGGGTACTATCTGGATGTTGTCCAGGAACAATTCTGATGGGCGACGAGTGACCGCGATGACCCCAACATCACGCGCTTCTGCCTGTATGATCTGCAGGTTTTCCGTGGTGAAACTGCCGTCGAACAACGTGTCCTGCGCCGCCTCGTCCCAGCCCCACATACTCTCGACGGCGTCCCGCATAGTGGCGTGATGCAGCCACCGCAGCCACGCTCGATCCGACTCGCTGGCTGCTCGGAGCCGGTACTTCGGACTCATGGTACAGTCTACTCCTCGCAGCCTGTGATGCGAGTTGCGCGGCCGGGATGAACGGAGGAGAATGGACCTATGAGCACCGCACCGAAACGAGCCGCACCCCCGTTCGCACCATGGGCCGAGGTCGTACCGGGCGCACCTCCCGCCACCGTGGACGACCTCCTCGAGTGGCCAGACGATAATGGGTACCGCTATGAAGTCGTGGAAGGGGTGCTCGTTCGCATGGCAGGGACCAGACCCCAGGCCGGACGCGTGACCCGCCGCCTCTTCCGCGCGCTCGACGCCTACGTCGAGACGCACGCCCTTGGTACCATGACACTTCCGGATGAGGTCTACGACCTCGAGCACGCGGGGCAGCGCGACACGGTACTACTCCCTGACCTCGGGGTCTATCCGGCCGGGCGTGACGAGTTGGTAGAGCCACGCCGGCCCCTACCGTTCGCCCCCGATCTGACGGTAGAAGTTGCGAGTCCCTCACAGCGGCAAGCGGACCTGGACGCTAAAGCTCGTCGCTACGTAGCGGCAGGAACAGTCCTGGTGTGGGTGATATGGCCCGACCGCCAGCGAGTCGATGTGTGGCATAGCGATGACGCCGCACCCGTCGCCGTCTTGAGCCCGGACGATGAGCTGGACGGACTCGATGTCGTGCCGGGCTTCACTCATCCCGTCGCGGATCTCTTCGCCTAATTTCCGCCTTCCTCCTCTTTCCCGCTATTGGGCGAACCGAGGGATCCGGTCTGCGAAAACGGCGGCTAAACCTGGCGCACCGGATGGGCTGCTAAGTGCTGACAGTATCCGCCTGATACCGTGCAAATGATCCCTCGGGCGCATCCCGAAACACCTCGGGATGAAGCAGACTCGCCAGAATCTCCACGCCCTCGATCAGGCGCGGTCCGGGGCGATTGAAATAGGACGAGCCGTCGACCACGAAGACGCGGTCCGCGCCCACGGCGGGAAGCTCGCTCCATTCGACCGGCAGTGACGCTCTGGACAATTCCTCTGCCGAGCGTTCGAGGCCGAAACCGCACGGCATGGCAATCACCACCTCGGGACAGGAGTCCGCCACGTCTCGCCACGTCACCTGGCGGGAGGGCTGGCCGACCTGGCCCAGCACGTCCCGGCCGCCGGCAATGCGCACCATGTCCGGCACCCAGTGCCCCCCAACAAAAACCGGGTCTACCCATTCGAGGGTCAGTACCGGAACCACCGGCCTGTCCCGCACGGCCTCGCGCACCCGATCTAGCCTCGTCTGTAACTGCTGTACCAACGCAGCGGCACGCTGCTGGGCGCCGGTGAGGCGTCCCACCGTGAGAACAGATTCGAGTACCTCGTTCAACGTTCGAGGTTCCAGCGAGACCACCATCGGTGGGCTGACGAGTGTCGCAACCGTCTCTTTCACCAGATCTGTGCCCACCGCGCAGACATCGCACAGCTCTTGGGTGAGGATCAGATCCGGCCGCAGGTGGTCGAGCGCGTTCCGATCGAGGTGGTAGATCGTGGCTTCGTCCGCCAGACTATCCCTCACCGCCTGGTCGATCTCAGCGCCTGAGAGGCCTTCCGAGTCGATCACGCTGGAGGTCACCTGTGGTTTCTGCCGGATGGCTGGGGGGAAGTCGCATTCGTGCGTGACTCCCACCAACCGGTCACTCAGCCCCAGCGCGCATACAATTTCGGTGGCGCTGGGAAGCAACGAACAGATGCGTTGAGCGGGCTCTGCCATTCCATCCTCTCAGCTTGGTGAGGCTACCGCGCCTCGCCCAGAATGGGCTGCACTGTCATACGCGATAGCGGAGGCACTCGCGCCTGTTGACCGTCCATTGTACGAACTGGACTCCCATCTTCTGCTCGATGACTACCAGATGGCTTCCGGCTGGGGGATACTGTGGTACCCTGAAAAACATTGGGTCAGCAGCATGCTCCGCCCACACTATTGATTATCCGGTCTCGTTGGTTGCACCCGCGGCACGCCGAGGGGAGTAGCAGCCCTACATGACGGGGCCGGCGCCAAGAAAGGTTCAGCTATGAAATCCCTGGCTTTGGGAGCTGTCGCACTGCTGGTACTGGGCGGGACCACGCTCGGCTCCGCCGCGTCGCTCCAGCACGGAGGGCACACCGCCGCATTGACACACCCGCAGCGCGTTTCTATCATGCTGCCGGCTATCGGCTACCTCAAGGCACATCGGGTCTTTTTGCCGCTACAGACGGCCGCAACGGCGACCCCAGGCGCCAGCGCAACCCCCGGCACGCCGGTAGCGACCGAAACCCCATCCGTGACGACCACACCCACCGGTCCGTCGTACCCGGACCCGGTCCAGTTGCTGCAAGAGACTATCAGTGCCTACGGAGCGCTGAACTCAGTGCACTTCGAGGATATTACTAATGGCGCCCAGACCGGCATGGTGAAGTTGCACATTGATGCCGTTGGCGATGCCACCTGCAAGGGGCCGGCATTCAAGGCGCGCGTGCGCGGAACCGAAACACAAATCACCACCTCGCAGAAGCGCTCGGTCGACTACTATCTCGTTCAGTACGGCACGAAGAACTTCACCAAATCCGCAAAGAAAAATAGCACGTGGAAGAGTAGCACGGCGACCAAGGCGCAGGCCTTTGGTTTTTCGACCGACAATCCGCTGGCCTGTCCCAACGCCAGCAGCAGCGGTTCAGGGTCGGGTGGCAGCAGTCCACAGATCAAAGATGTGGTGAACCTCGGTCCTGAATCGTTTCACGGTGTGCAGGTGTGGCACGTCCGAGCAACCCAGGTCACGGTCGATTCGCAAACGGGGAATACGTCCGATGCCCAACTCGACTTTTACATCTCACAAGATCATTTCCTCCCGTACGGCTACAACGTATCGGTGGCTGATGCGAAGACCAACATCACGCTCGGCCTCTCGCAGCTTCTCACCAAGTTCGGCAAGAAGGTGACGGTGACCAAGCCGAAGCCAGGCAGCAAAAAACCGTAGCCAGGAGAACACGAGCACTACACGCACATGGATTCGTACGACCTCTCCCATAAGCTCGCCTACGCGGGTCGCCGCTCGCCGGTACCCTTCTTTACCGGGCCGGAGTATCTGAACTCGGTCCCCGGAGTACCGGTGCTCTCCATGTTGCGCATCTTCGTGCCCCCCGAGCTGTGGTCGGAGGAGAACGTCAAACTGGTCTCAAAGGAAATCTGCCGGGTCCTTGGCGCCACGGCACAGTTCGATATCGGTATTACCTTAGCGGGAACCAAGAAGTACGACGCCGACCGACCCGCTTCCGGTGATACCGCTCGCCTGTTGAAGATGGACGCGGACACCCCGCAGGTGATACTGCGGCTGCGCGGCGGTCCATCGGGGGACCGGGCCTTCGAGGCTCGCTACCCGAGGTTGCTGTTCGCGGAGGTGCCGGGCGACGCCTGGCGCGAGCAATACGCTCCCGGCGCTGTTAAAGAGGCGGCACAGCCCTAGGTGATTTCGCTCCTGCCGGTTGAGGGACTCCCGCTCATACAACCCGGAGATCCGCTCGCCGATTTAATCGTCGAGTCAGTGGAGTCCACGGGGGGAGTGCAGGACGGAGATCTTCTGGTCATCGCCCAGAAGATTGTGTCCAAAGCGGAAGGACGGGTGGTCGATCTCTCCACGGTCGAGCCCTCGGCGGATGCCTTGCTCCTCGCGGAACAGGCGGAGAAGGATCCGCGGCTGGTCGAGCTGATTCTGCGCGAGAGTCGCAAGGTGGTGCGGATTCGTCCCGGCCTCATCGTCGTCGAGGACTGTCGTGGTTTCATCTGTGCGAATGCGGGAATCGATCGTTCCAACATCGAGCAGCATAATGACAATGAGCGCGTGGCGCTGCTGCCGGCCGATCCTGACGCCTCCGCTCAGCGTCTCTGCGCCCGAGTACACGAATTGACGGGCATGCGGATCGGCGTCATTATCAACGATAGCCATGGACGCGCCTTTCGGGAGGGAACGGTGGGTGTGGCGATTGGGCTAGCCGGAGTCCCGGCTCTGGCCGATCGCCGAGGTGAGGCCGACCTTACCGGCTACGTGCTACAACACACGGTCATCGGCATCGCCGATGAGATCGCCGCCGCCGCCTCCATCATCATGGGGCCGGCAGCAGAAGGGGTGCCCGCGGTTCTGGTGCGAGGCCTCGATTTGCCGCCAAGCGGCAGTACCGCAAGGGAACTGCAGCGCCCCGAGGAGAACGACCTGTTTCGATAGCCACCACCGGTTGTCGGGACTGCTCCTAACTTTTTCCAATCGTTCTAAGAACTTCGGCGTTCAAACGCCACATCCAGTCCTTGCCGAGATGTGGGTAATGGATAGCGCGAGGGTGCCGTAAAGGATCTCCCCCTCCCCCCCACGAGGGGGACGGGGCCGGGGGGAGGGGGGGCTACAAGACGCGGAAGCCGTGCTCCTCGGCGACGCACACGCGGTTGCCGCCCGCATGTTTAACCGCATACATCGCCTGGTCTGCTCGCGTGAACACCTCCATCCCCTGGTCCGCCGCCCACACCATCGCTATCCCCACGCTCACCGTCACCGGCCCGTCCCCCACGCCCTCCGGCAACCCATGCCCGGCGATCGCCGCTCGCAGCCGCTCCGCCACCCCTTCCGCATCCGCTTCCTCGGTCTCGGGCAGCAGCACGCTGAACTCCTCCCCACCATGCCGGGCCACGATGTCCTCCGCCCGGACCACCCCCCGAATCACCTCCGCCAGCTCATGCAGGACGCTGTCCCCCGCGTCGTGCCCCCACTGGTCGTTGATCCGCTTGAACTTGTCGATATCCAGCATCAGGACGCCGAGCGGGTGCTGGTTGCGCACCGCGCGCGACTGTTCCTCACGGAAGCGCTCAAAGAGATACCGACGGTTGTACAGCCGGGTGACGGGATCGGTGATAGCGTCGGTGCGCAGTTCGTCGTAGAGCCGAGCCCGGTCAAAGGCAATGGCGGTCTGGGCCGCGATGATCTCCAGCAGGCGCAGCGCATTCTCATCGAACTGGTTGGTCCCCAGCTTGGAGAGCGTGATCACGCCTCGCACTCGCCCCTCATAGTTCAACGGCGC
>JAABUH010000687.1_pt1 | contig 45381 bp, 29 predicted proteins | sample 5559121 | NCBI WGS metagenome assembly JAABUH01 (sample SAMN10711871, study PRJNA513364) | rock metagenome | isolation source: Antarctica rocks | place: Antarctica: Victoria Land, Battleship Promontory nord | collected 2015-12-28
TCTACATCCATCAAGCACAATACTTCCTCTTTCTATACTTTCTGGATAGTCAAGCCTTTTGATGGCTTTGTGCTAGCAATGCCTTCTCTTGTATATATGACTGCCTTATACTATCCTTCCTTTACCAGGTTACTTCCATTTCTGGCTCTATATACCGCATCAAAACACCCAGTCCATTCGTACATATGGCAGCTGTCATCTGCAACAAATCAAGTTCGTGACCACTCGTTTTTGGTGATATAGCCCTCTGAGAGAGTACATATGATGCTGCTGCGCCGTACGAAATTGGGCAGACATTTCATTGCTACAGCTAAAGCACCCAGCCTCCACATTGTCGGCTCTCTATCTCGGATTAGGCCAATCACGAATGCCTCATCCTCATCTCGGCCGCCCCTCGTTTTGCCTTTGAAGATCCCATCTCCTTGGCTGAAATAGTCATTTCAATGAAGATTCTTCCTCCAAGACAGTTCTTAAGTCCGGGACGAATCCTAGGGCGAAGCTATCACCAAGGACTCCAGACCTCCCCGAATCTACAACCACGCAGCCTAGTCCGTCCATATCTGGCGGACGTGTGAAAGTCAAGATCAGGAAGAATAAGGCAAATGTGGCGGCTGGGATATCTATTCCTGCGACAGCACACTGAACCGGAAAGCCCACAACGCGTTATCAAGCCATGCATTCCACCAGATGACAATTGCTACATGTTGATACGAATGAGCTATCAAGGCTGCCTCAAATCGCCTGTGAGAAAACGATCGCAACAATGGCTAAGACACCACCGGAAGCAAAACGACATGTCCCATGCTACCTATCAAGAACTCACCTAATTCTTAGCCGTGACGGATTAGCTCCCTGGAGAGAACCTCTAGACTTCCCCGACTATCGTGGAGAGTGTTTGTTAGAACCTTCCACCTGAGTCTCCCGCGAGAGATCGCATAGCATCGGAAACAGTCACCCTCCTCCTTGAGATACTTCCCACCTTTCCCGGCATAATCGAAATTGCCCAAGTGGTTGAGCTTCTGGTACCAGCTCTTGAAAATTGCTTTGTATCCCAGCCCCCTACGCTGCGAAAGCTAGCATCCGTGCTTGCAGGCTATGGCAACATCCTGGAGCACCTTGCATCCGATGAGGCGGGTGGATAAACCATGTGTCATTGGGTTTGCAGACAAGTGATGAAAAAGCCATGGACAAGCCATACTGGACAAGCTGGCGCAAATGACCGAGACGCTCACTTCGCAATCGGAGCAGAGATTCAAAGATCTTATCGCCGCATACAAAATCAATATGCCGCTAAAGATCCAGGAAAACTCAAGATCGAAGATCATGAAATGTCAGCTCACAAAATCTTTCTAGCAGCTGTGTCAGACTACTGCAAAGCTCAGTTCTCTTCGACTCGATTGTGTCTTCGCACAGCTATGCGTTGCACTTGCCGCCCATGCATCGCCCATTGGAAGGCCCGCAGCGCAATACCAGAGTCGAGTCTGTATGTTACCAGGATGGTTACTGCAGCATATAGCATGAGAGCGGACAATGACTCTGTTATGGCCGACGAAGGACTTTTTGCGCGCATCCTCAATACCCGGATAGACTGGACCACTTTTTATTACACCATCACCACGATTCCTAGTACCCTCAACGTACACCATGGATTTGCAGCGCCTAGAGCGTTATCCACCCTTTTACATCCTCTCACCTCACTTGGCTTCACTACCGGTGAATTTATTGGGAATCGAAACCTTTCCATTTGCTTTCACTATTCGTGAATTTAGAGGAATGCAGACTATTCCACTTGCTTTCACTATCCATGAATGGAGGTAGAACCAAGGAATCACCCTTGGACGTGTCTATCTTCTATTATATAAGGGCTAACTCCTCCCTCCAAAAACATCTTTTCTTCTGTATCCGTAACCCACTCTCTTATATGGAACACTTCTTTCTACGTATATATGGGGTTATCCTCGGTCTAACCTTGCTTTCTTTATCTCCCCGCTCAGGATCCGCAACACACTCACTATAGCGAGTACCCTTTCGGATCTCCACGAGTATTTGGAGGCTCAGAAATACCTTATGGAATACCTTTGAGACACGACAGGTATAACCCTACAAGATTACAGGCCCTGGATTCGCCACTTATGGCATAACAGCCAACTCGTGCATAGTTTCCGACATAGTCTGGAGGAGAAGAGGCATGAAGATAAGTATGCTGACGAATATCTTGAAGAAGTTCGTCAGGCCTTGGGCAACCACGTTCGTGAGGGCCACCCGGAATCCGAGTCGGGATCCGTTTCGCACCGGCAATATGCAACAGCTCTCCAGAGCGATGATCAAGTTCTTTCTGTCGTCTTCAATCCTTCGACTACGATCCCAAAGATTATCATCGTGATGTTAGGAGGTTACAATGCACGGCATAAGATACGCAACCCACATCATACCTCCCAATGCGACACCATACCTTTGGGGCAACGCTTCAACTAGATAATTTCCAACCAGAAGGACTTATTCTTCGAGGGATCCGTTTCGCACCGGCAATATGCAACAGCTCTCCAGAGCGATGATCAAGTTCTTTCTGTCGTCTTCAATCTTTCGACTATGATCCCAAAGAATATATATCATCGTGATGTTAGGAGTTTACAGCGATGATCAAGTTCCTGCTGTCGTCTGCGGATAGGAAAATGATGCAACAAACGACCAAATGTTAGCTCAGCAGCTTGCAGGTGTTACTCAACCCGAAGAAAAAGAGTGGTAGCACTATTACCTCTTTACGGGCCTCTGCTATTCAGAGCGATGATCAACTTCTAGCCGTCGTCTGCGGATCGGAAGAAGTTGCAACAAACGACCAAATGTTAGCTCGGCAGCTTGCAGGTGTTACTCAGCCCGAAGGAAAAGAGTGTTAGCACTATTACCTTTTTACGGGCATCTGCTATTCAGAACCGGGTAAAACAGCTGTTCAGAGCGATGATCAAATTCTAGCCGCCCTTTGGATAGGAAAAAGTTGCAACAAACGACCAAGCTGCTACTATTCAACGGAACACAGACTATGGAGAAGGTGGGATTCATGACCAAAGAATCGCCATGCAGACGTACCAAGCGCGTTTATAGAAGCCTCTAAATTATCTTGAAAATGCCCGCGTGGCTCGCAGTTTCGCAACAGTTGTCTAGAGCGATGATCAAATTCTAGCCGCTCCTTGAATAGGAAAAAGTTGCAATCAACAGCTTGCTGGTGTTACTCGGTCCCGAGAAAAAAAGGTTTGGTAGCACCATTACGCCAGTACAGGCAATTAGGCTTCAGACAGCATTATCTAGGAAAATAAGATCGTTGGTTCCGACCAGGGTAGATACTTCAAAAAAGTCTCACGGCATATCTTCCACTCCCTCGCAGGAGAACCGGTCTCTAGATCACCCACTGCCGTTTGGTGGTTGTTTCTGGAAAAGAAATGGCATCTACAAGAGATATCACTCCAAGAGCTTTAGAAGCTTCGCATGAGCAGGTTGAGCGTCTCGAGAGGACATTGAGATCTATGGCAAAACGGGCAGAGGTGCATTATAAAGGAGAAGAGGACATATCTAAGCTTCAAGATGAGCCGCCAGCCTTCGGATCAAACACCACGCAGTGCTTGACATTTTGAAGAATCTTCCAAGTATGATAAGAGATAGGATCTACTTGAGAGAATATAAGACAGCTCAAGAATAATAATTCCTACACGTCGTTGCTAATTAAAGGCGATATCAAGGATCTAATATACATAAGCAATGGTTATCCTTACGGAGTAGTATCGACGCATAAACATGTCTACTACACTGCCTTTTCCTGGTCCTAGATCACGTCGGATTCCCTCGTTCGAAGGTTGAATCCATCTGCAACCATGAGCAGAAGTCAGACTTTATATTGTTATCGGAATCGGTCACCTGCGGGTTTACGAATACTATCCGAGGCATAATCTCGATCAAAATCTTCAACAATATTTCAAGCGTCAACTGGCGTAATGGCGGAGCTGAATACCAGTTTTTTAATTGTCATCCTACACTACAATAGCAGCGGATATCCTTCTTTTCTGCCTATATAACAAATCTTCTTGATATATTTTCATCTTACAATGTCAATTCGGCAATCTGCTTGGAGAATATATACTCTAGCGAACCATACCGTCCATCGAGAACTCATTCCATGATCTTGCAAGACGTTTCAAAAGGTAAATCTTGATTGCAGAAGCCTGTCCATTGGTTTGTGCCGAATCGGGCTGTCTGTTGGTATACCAGCACAAAACATTGTCGACGATGACGGACATTGTTTTACTTGTAAGCGATAAACATGCAAGAAGTTTAGCGGAATTGGCAAACTTAGATCTCCACGAAAAAGCTGCTGACTGTTACCATTGGGATGGGAGATACGTCGAAGCAGCTCTTCGCGAACTCGGATCTCCACGAAAAAGCTGCTGACTGTTACCACTGGGATGGGAGATACATCAAAGCAGCTATCATTGCGTCCTGCAAGCTTGTAAGCGATACACATGCAAGAAGTTTAGCGGAATTGGCGAACTTAGATCTTCATGAAAAAGCTGCTGAATGTTACCACTGGGATGGGAGATACGTCGAAGCAGCTATCCTTGAACACACTTCTCAGGGCAACGGGCATTGCCTTACTTGTAAGCGATATACATGCAAGAAGTGTAGCGGAATTGGCAAAGATCGGCTCTTCGTGAACTCAGATCTCCACAAAAAAGCTGCTGACTGTTACCATTGGGATGGGAGATACGTCGAAGCAGAGCTCTTCGCAAACTCAGATCTCCACGAAAAAGCTGCTGACTGTTACCATTGGGATGGAAGATACATCGAAGCAGCTATCCTTGAACAAACCCCCCAGGGCAACGGACAATGTCTTACTTGTAAGCGATATACGTGCAAGAAGTGTAGCGGAATTGGCAAAAAGCAGCTCTTCGTGAACTCAGATCTCCACGAAAAAGCTGCTGACTGTTACCATTGGGATGGAAGATACATCGAAGCAGCTATCATTGAACACACTTCTCAGGGCAACGGGCATTGTCTTGTAAGCGATATACATGCAACAAGTGGCGGATGAGTTGGCATGAGGATAAAGAACGTGTCGAGACAAGGACCGAGAGCTATTTGTGCATATGAATGAAAGAGTGCTGGCAATCGTGTTACGACTGTGGTATAATTATATACAGAATGAGAAACGACTTCTGGCCCATATCAAGACTCATCTATAGACGGACAGCAAATCGTACGCTTATGCCAATCTCCAGATACTCGTCCACAAGCTGTACAGCTCCTGCAAGTTTATGCTCTCTACACAAGAGTGCGATCATGGTCAATGGGATCTTCAAGAGCGTCATCAGAGCACAAGGCTTAGACAACAGCCGGCTTTGTGACTACTATGGAGACATATTCCTACTCTGCCTGTGAGCACTGCGGTGTCTTGCAGATTGTGCTCGATGTATGCGCCACTGAGAACAATTCAATCCGCCCAAGACGTTACAACCTTCCACTTACATCAATTGTATATGCGACGCAATGGGTATTTCCCCAACTCCAGCGCAGTGGCGGTTTGTCTGCGATAAAATGTTGGAATATATCATGGTCGGGAAAGCAAGTGATGACCTGGCTATCGTGGTCGATCAGTTGATTCATGCAGCTGTCTTCGCCGTTGAAGCCTTGAAAAGAAACAACGAACGGATCTAGAATCTACGGCCATCGTCGCCAGCAGGGACGAGTCCGGGCGAGGCCGCTGAACCGTCAAACATTGCAGTTTGGCAGCCTGCGACGAACCCTGCAGCAGTCATACCGAACAAGCGTGGCTTCGACCAGATGGCTGTACCAGATACGCTCGCACAAACGGTATCCACGGGCCGCTCGTATATGCAGCAGACACGATCAACTATGCCTATTACGAATAATTTTCGAGTTGGTAGGACTGTTACAGAGACGGAAGCTGCATCGTCCAGGGAGTATCAGCAACTGTCGAGTATAGAAAGATGAAGCTTGAAATGGAGATACAAGCACAGCAAAGAACCAGAATGTTTCAGTGGGAATGAGCAAGGCCGTATTGTGATCCGATAATAATGAATATACTCGATAGATCTTATCGTCTTTTTAGAGGACAGTTTAGTAATCATTTTCTGCTACATCTCCAATACACTCTCCTACATAGTATTCCTATTCAAGGCAACACCATCTCTAGCGCAACCCATCTCATTACCAACATGGATACTCTTAATAACTCTTCTCTCGACATTGACTGATGTAGGCCAATCGTAATGACTGCCAGGATTCTTAAAGGACATCGAGTATAAATCCAGGTTGTGCGATGGAATGACACTATCCAATGTATCGTTACCGATGGCGAAGCCGTGATCAAGCCAAGACAGAGAAAGTCAACCAGTGTCTCCTCGAAGCCCAAACAGCCGAGCAGGAAGCCGAGAGCCTTTTTGTGAATACTAACAGTCAAACCGATCTACTCGAACAGGACCAGCAGCGCTTCCACGAGCAGAAGAGAGCATTCGAGGGGCAGCAGATAGAATTTGACGAGCGGAAGCTTCACAAACTCAAGGTCAATACTCCAAGCGCACAGGCAAAGCCCAATACTGACGCTCGGGTCCGCATACAGCAATGGGCTCAAAGCCTAAGCAACAGCGGGCAAACTCGGCACAAGCAAACCACAGCCTTTAATGACCTCGAATCCCGTACATCTCAGCTGTACAATACCTCTCAAAGGGCAGCGAAGCCTTCAGTACAACCCGTGGGCGTCTGAGCTCGAGCTTTGCAAGGGCAACACATTGTCAAGGGGAATACAGGATTTTAGCCGTGGGACCGACAAGGCAGCCCAGGATGACTGTCAATTGCCTCATGGGACTCGAATTGCACGGGAAGCTTTGAGCAGCCACGGAAAGGAAGGGTTTAGAGAAGGGATTCTACAGGAAGCTCTGGAGGTCGCTCTCCAAGGACAGGAGGCTATTGCAGCGAAGGACGTCTCAACATGGCTTGTATCGTTAATAACAAGGGCAGAAGATGGGATCGCGATTTGGAAAAGTTTTGGCTGGGTCGGGCTTGAAGTTTTTGGCGCAGCGACTGCAGGTTGAGTACCGGCTTTGTTTGAGGCTGAGTCTCTTGGTTTAGGGAGTTATCTGTGATGCCTGGGTTTAGGTATCGTATAGAGCTAACCATAAGGTAACTGCTGGCGGTCGCATGCACTCTATGCTTGTTCGCGTTGTGCATTGCCATGGTAAAAGTTCATCTCTACCACCGTCCACTGTTCCAGGCTGTGACTGACATTCTGTCGATGATGGTCGCATAACAGTGAAGGAGTACATTCCACATCGACGAGTGTCCCTTCTCATGAAATAGGCCTTCAAGCTGACTCTTATAACGACTATGCGCACTCCCGTTCTAAGTCCCAGCGACATTCCTAGCGAGTCCTAGCGAATCCTAGCGAGTCCTAGCGAATCCTGCCGAGTCCTAGCGAGTCCTAGCGAGTCCTAGCGAATCCTGCCGAGTCCTAGCGAGTCCAAGCGAATACAAGGGAGAATGCAAACCCTAGTGGGTTCTGCTTTCTTGTCTTCTTCTACAGTGTGCTTAAGCGATGCATGTTCAATAGAGCTTATAGATCTCTTGTGCTACTATGATTGTTACGAAGTAAAGTATGCATTGCAAAGAGGAGCGAAGAGGTTCAAGTCTAAGCCGTTTGCGACAACACTACTTGACTGACATAGCGCATTCCAAGTACTTGTATGAAACCATAGACTTACAGTGGCTTCATCTCATGCTACAAGTATTGTTGTTAGTTTGCGACTAACGTTAGGATCTGATCTTGAAGGATAGGAAGCCATATGGATTTGGAAAAATAGAACATGCGCCGAACTAAGAGCGAAGGATACAGATGACCACGCAATTCAGAAGAGGAGAAAGATTAAAACGATATATCTTGAGAACCGTGGCTATGAAGGCGAACGTTTGATTTGAGGCCGGCGAATCGAGGAAAACAAGGGCCGGCTTGACCGAGGGCTATCGACAAGCGAAATTGGGGCATGGAAAGGCATAGTAGATGGCAATAGCCTCTGTAACCAGCTAGGGAACATGGGGATAAATAGGCAATTCATCCCCATCCGTTTATTCCCTTCATCCCTTTGGATTCAGCCATAAACGCGCTTTTGCCCCACCCGTTCACTCCACGAAATCGGTCGCTAATATGGAGGGAGTGCTTGGCACCTCAGGACGGCTCCTAGGCCAAGATCTGGCCCTAGAGGCTGCAAGAAGGCGCCGGGTTTGCCTAAACAAATTCTTTACGGTTTTATTGTTCAAAACAAAGTCTATGTCTGATAGGGGTTACGTATAGAGATTCCTCAACAGGTATGCTCCTTACCTCAGAGTTTACGCAAGCAGCAATAACGTCTATGTTTTCCAGTAATCAGTACCTACAGCTCGACTTTTTGACCCATGGTTGAATTGCTCAGTACAACCACGTGTGAGACTCAGCCGTGTGACTCGACTACTACCTTATATGATGATGATATCGGTTGGCCTCTACGAGCTGATTCTACCAAACACAAAGAATATACTCTTTATCTTGAAGATCTACCCGCTTACCTTGCCGATAACAAATACGCATGATCAAATATCTTCTCGCTTTCAAGCTTCCTTCTTTCGTTCCTTCTGTCGTTATGGGGTTGCTACGACGCATATTCCCACGATAGAGAATATCAAGTTCCAGGTGTCTGGCCTTGATGGCGACGTTTTGGCTCTCAACTTGTCGGAGGCATCAAGTCTCGGGGGTCCGAATTGTCTAGTCGCTATGGCCATAGCAAAATATGTGAATAATAGCGCAGCGTATAGCGGTATTGCACGGCTAGGGCCCCGGAATAACAGTGGTGGAGTTTCCATGTTAAAACTCCTTGTACTTTTCAAAACGCTATCTCCACATAGTAGCAAATGAACCGTTGTCACTGAACCTGACACAGACACCTACGCATGACCAAGAAGGGCTTTGCAAAGCATGAAGCGGTTGGAGTCAGCTCAGCTAAATTAGGCCAACTGTTACAAGGTCAGGACGCGGACTGGATCTACAGCTTTTTCTATATGCGATCTACGCGCATGCAAAGCAGCGGCAACATTACTCTCTACCCGAAAAGTACCATGCCTCTTCCTCTCTCTTCGCTGAATGTTGGTTGGCTTTTATAAACCATCCCATGATGTTATTCAGCCAGAAGCGTCAATGAGAAGGCAAGCTCGACGTCTTGAATGATAGCTATACTAAGTAGCAATGTCATGAGCTTGATCACGATAGGGAAACATGGCCTTCGTGTCCTTGATCCTTTGAGTAGGCGCTTGTCTCTATTGCTGCATAATAAGAGTTCATATATTGTTCTTGACAACGATATTTGTGACTTTCGTACTATCTACAGCTTATACAATGTTTTCGTTCCGAGAAGCGCTACATATGCGCTCAGTAATTGATTAGGGCTTGAACTCGGCAGGACTCGGCAGGACTCGCTAGGACTCGCGTACGAGTCCTGCCGAGTCCTAGCGAATCCTGCCGAGTCCTAGCGAGTCCTAGCGTCCTAGCGAGTACAGTCAAAGCTGCCTATAGGGAAATCCCGAATAACGAATGTCTACATTAAACCTACCCATCGGCGCCCCCCCTCCCAAACGCCCAGCTCTCTGGTTAGATTCTAGGCACGGTCCCAACATAATTTCACTAGCGATGAAGCTGTTGAGGTGATAACCGTAGGTCTGTTGCCACCAGCGACTGCAGGCCTCCATTTTGAAGCGCCCCATCGAGACCTGATTAGAGTCATCATAGTACCAGGCTCGTAAGGCCTTTCGTTGACTGTTTTGAAGCGTGTGGGTAGAATGTTTGATCAATACTTCGTAAGAGGTAGCTATAACTAGGATACTAAGAATACTGGCAGAAGGAAGTAAAGGGTTTCGAGCTGTATTTATAGTAGGGCGTTGTTCCTTGACCACATACCGAAATCCCTAGGGCCTATTGGCTAGGCCCTATTCAATCCCGACACACTTCGTAACAAATTATCGCTGAGCGGGCCCTCGAGCCCCTCGAGGATCTCGGGAAGACCTTCGTAGAGATCTCACCTATTAAGCTAAATGAGGCCTTACAGGCCTTAGCTACATTGAAGCTATATGAGAAGCAGCAAACCTCACTTTCGGTTGATCCGGATTTCAGCCGAATGCTCAGAATTCATGAAAGGAAGCTTTTAAAGCGTCATATGCGAAGGGCTTGAAGCAGAGGGGTTTGAAGGATTGGTTAGGGGGGGTAGAAGGTGGTAAGTGGATTTGGTAGGGCTCATATAGGGGTAATTATATAATAAATATATATAACGGATAATCTCTATACGCGAGTCCTGCCGAGTCCTAGCGAATCCTAGCGAATCCTGCCGAGTCCTAGCGAGTCCTAGCGACTCCTAGCGAGTCCTAGCGAGAACGCAAACCCTAATGTTCTTTCGAGTCTTAGCCAGTCTGCAAGCCTTGACGACTTCAGCTTCATACTGCTTTTATCGTGATCTTGAGCGATTCATGATCTAACTACTGACGGTTATAAACAGCCAAATCAATGCCTGAACGGTCGAGAAGCATGTAGGATATGTATTTACCTTTGGAAACGCATCAAGAAAGTCGTCACTACTCTCCAAGCCTCGTTGGCCAGACTTCTGTTTCAAGCCCATGAGTGCTCTCAGAGCAATGGCTCCCTCGTCTAGTTTTTTACCATGCGCTGATTGACCTCTTTTAGAGCCTCGCCTTTGTGCCATACCAAATCCTGAGAGCTTGAATATTCATAGAGAGACGTCACAGCGCTCCCCTCCCTGGCAAAGGGCACTCGAGATAGGAATATACTGGGCTTAGGGAATGTCAGACACTACGAGATCATAATGCGCAAGTCTACGCGCCAGCGATTCGATGGATACCACGAGTGTCAGATCTTTGGCAGTTAGCAATTCTGGCTGGTGGCTGTGTTGCAGTACCCGCATGCGCGAACCGTCAACAAGTGAAGGCATTTGGGGAAACAAACTACAACACAACATTCCCTTGACCGACTCTCAACAGCGCGCAACCTCAGTCTTAGCAAAGAGGTGGCCACATACATGAGAGGGAAGGAACTCGGCTTTGGGTGTCAATTAGGTATTGGCAGGTCCACCAGCATCTCTAGAGCCAGGATAACCCACAAATTGCATTGGCAATGAAACGAGGCAAATGGCAGCTGTTGGACCTGAAGTTTAATTGGAGAATAGACGTACTTTATCAGAGGCAGACGCTATGGATAAGTTTACAAAGCAATTACGTTCCTATGCTCGATTCCCTTTTGCAGCATCCTTGATCGGCAGATAACTGGAAGAGTCTCATATGCCGTCGAGCGTTTATTACTCTTATGTCTCTGCATGGCCTCTTTCCATTGCCATCGCCGTTCCCTCGCCTTGCCTTGCCTTGCCTTGCCTTGCCTTGCCTTGCCTTGCCTTGCCTTGCCTTGCCGTTGGCAACCCCTTTGCCATTGCCATTGCCTACGACTTGCCATTCCCTTCCCTTTACCTTTAATATTGCCTATGACTTGCCATTCGTATCGCCACTGTCTTGCCTTTGCCTCAACGTTTGCCTTGTTCCACTGCCTTTGCCTTGCCTTGCATCTTTTATTTCGTTTCATTGCGATTGCCATTGCGATTAACGCTGTATTCGACTTGCCTCTGCCTTCCATCTTACGCCTTATACCACTGCCATTGCCATCACTTTGCCTTGACTGTACCCTTGTGTATACCTTCTTCCACTGCCTTTCTTTTGTTTCTCCCTTGCCATTACTGTTGCCTTGCTATATTGTAGGCGTGTTGGCTTGTTGAAGGTTATCTTGGCTCTTTTTACTTGAAATGACGCCTTTGGAGTTACAACTTAGCCCATAGATGGATGCTGTGCTCTAGAAATAAGGAAGGGGAGGGATGGATATTCAGTAGATCTCAAGCTCGTCGTACAATACTTCTATAGTTCTACTAAGAGATTTAAACGTAGTTACGACGGAAGAAACTCTCATTCTCGTAGATTTCAGTCACGTCTCACTCAAATACAATGGTTGGTTGGGAGAAGCAATTGATTTCTTCTCAAACCACTAAACTACCCCAGCATTCTATCCTCCCGGCACCCATACCTTCACAGAAACAGCACAAACAGCCTATTCCTGGACCTCTCCATCATCCTTGCCCTCGTCCATCGCGTCGGCCACCTCGTCAGACCAGGATCCGCCTGATGGATCAGGCTTGAGAAGCGCTTTCTCTTCGGCGGTGAGCGTTATCGGTTCGGTTGTGCCGCCCATAGTTGTGTCGCTGACTGGCTTGCCCGACGAGGTAGCCAAAGGATCTGCCGTAGGCCGCTTACCCATATCCTGTTCCTTAGGTTCCCGGGTGGCCTGTTTGTCCTTCTTGGCATCCTTATTGCCTCGTTGAGTTCCTCCAGCGATTTTAAACTGCGGCACCTCTTGCCTTGGCTCTTTACCTTTGGATTGGTCGTGGGCGTTAGCTCGCTCCATGACATATCCCGGACCGCTAACCCGAGTTGTCAGGCCACTTGGTGTTCGATAGTAAATCCGAGGATGAGCATCCGGAGTAAATCGATGCAAGGTGTGAGACTGCGCAATCTTCTTACCGATAAAGGCATAGTCTGCTGCCTTGGCCTTCTTCTCTTCGGCTTTGAAGACAGCTTGAGTCCACGCTTTGCGCTCTTCGACCGCTGCAGGATGGCTATCCAGCGTTGTGAGATCCCGATAGATGAGCCCTCGATCATCAGCGTCCGCGACTAGTTTAGAGACGGTAATAGCCTTGCTCGGTGCCTGCATTAATAGTCTGACCTGACCAAATATGATGAGGCCATACTGGGCTCGAGTGAGTCCAACACAAATCCGATGCGGGTCCCTAGCGTGTGCGCTGAGCATTGTGTAGACGTCGTCGCCGTTTGCCGCCGAGGTCCCTTGGCTTGCGGCTGCCACGATGTCTAGCAGAACGATGGGAGCCTGTCTTCCCTGGAAGGAGTCGACAGTAGCGACGTCTCCAAATCGCCACAGTCCACCAGGAACACCAATGAGCTTGGTCATGACGACCGACTTTTGGCCTTTGTAGAGGCTAAGGATATTGATTATCGAAGGATTGATTCCCTCCTTGACCAAGCGACCGATGGCAGTGCAGATGGCATCCGCGTTAGCAAAGTTTTGCAACGAGCTACCCTGTGCCTGGACGCGAGCGGTACCGCGTGCGACGTCGACGAACCAGTATTCCGAGCCATCTCCTTTTACCCCATAGTATTTCGTTGAGACGAGGCGCATTGCTTTCCGGATTGTATTATCCCTCACTGTTTGCGGGGCATTGTCCAGCAGATTATCGTAGAAATGCTGTGCCGGGAACCGGGAGATTGCCGGACACATACGATACTGTAGATCGAGCATCGTGGATCTGCACTTCTTTCCCGTCAGGAGGCCCAGTGGCGACATTCTGCTGTTCTTTGCAACCTCGCTTGCACTTCCTGACAAGCAGATCGGCTCAAGCTGGTTAGAGTCTCCGTATAGGAACAGAGCTTTCCAGTGTCTGAATGAAACCATTGGAACGCAAAGAGTCGGGATCGTCGCTTGGCCGGCTTCATCGCAATATAGGATTGTTGGGTCAAACCCACCTACCAAGAGTTTGCAACCCGAGTTGTTGCAGGAGGCGAGAACGATATCCATACTCCGCACCACACGGAGTTCCATATTCTGACGGACTACCTTGAAGGCGTTGCGAGTCTGGCGGTCGAGCTGACCTTGCTGCTCGATGAAGTATTCAACGTGACGATTGTACTCGTCAGACTCGTCGAATTCCGAGACAGTCTTGGCAAAAGTAGCCTGGGCCTCGGGACTGAGTGCCGCTTTGGCTTCTGCCCACTTGCGTTGGGCAGCTGCGAAATCCGCTCGTCTGAGTTCCCCTATGTGCCAGTTTAACGTGGTAGCAATTGGAACGTCGGAGATTTTGTCGTGCTTTATAGTCTGCATCATCTCCCAAGCCTTCTTGAAGTCCTGAACTTCGGCCTTGAACTTTTGGAAGGTCTCCAAGTCGAATTGTTCTTCGTCAGTAACGGCGCGATACAAATCTTGATAGACTGGATCTTGCTCGAAGGACTCGTGTTGAATCTTGAATTGATCGGATGCAATCCGATCTACGTTCTCGATGTTGGCGTAAGCATTCGGTTTGATAGCCAAGAGCGCCTTCGTCTCCAGCCTCGAGACCTCCAGACGTAGCACTTTCTTGTTCGCCATCCTAGCCGGTCGCGGACAATTCCAGATATCGGTAGCAGCCTTGTCTACCGCACCGTTGCTAGGCGCAGTCAACAAGATTATATGACCGACCGACGACAGGAGCCAGGTTTGCTGGGCAAGAGTAAGAGTCTTTCCTGTTCCTGGGGGACCTTCAATAACGTGAAGACCATTGACTGTCTGTGAAGGAGCGCCTAGAACTTTGGCTTGCGTCGGATTTCGCATACCTGCCACAACCGCTCTGAGATGTCCCTCGTAGATAGCGATATTCTCCTGTCTCTCGGGATGACCAAGTCTCAGATCGATGTTGCTGTGGGTCGCGTTGGACGGGTTGGAGATGATGGCCTGACGAACGTAATCGAGGGCCGGGTGAGCTCCTGCGTCGCTAAGGTCTGCAAAAGTCCGAACGGCCCCCATTTCTCGTACCGCATGGTCCGTGGGATAGGTGATCTTGAGGTGAGCAAGATGAAGTTCTTGGTTTGGCTTATAAGATAGGTCCTCGTATGATTTCCTCGGACTCGCGCTGCTAGGCTTGGTGAGCTGGATGCAGAATTCCGTACTGGTATCCTTTAGATTGCGTGCGGCAACCTTGATCACACTTCCAAACCATGACTTGCTGTCGTCGCTCGAAGGGATATGTCCTCTGATACCTTGTACTGAATTATCCCATTCGAGCACAACCTGAGAATCCTCGGGTGGTACGGCCTCTTGAAGCCCTTCCGGATTCGGCGGCATCCGGACGTAGGCGTGATAGCTGCTCCGGTACAGCTTTTGGTCCTTGCTGAGTGTCTCCTGTGCCGTGCTGATTTTCCCCTGAAGCCGAGGAAACGGCAAGTTTTGCAGGTAAACGCGATGCGGCTGGAGCTGCAGGTGAACCAACTTGCCCTTTGTAAACTGTACCTCGCGGAGGACCGCAAGCTGATAGTACACTCCAAACTCCGATGGTTCCTCCCACACAGTCTTCGTCTCAAGGTGAGCGAAGTCTGGTTCTTTGGAGTAGTCGTCCAGTTGGGTTTTCTTCCCCTTGGAATCTAGCATCTTGGGGTATATGCAGTACATCCCGTTACCGATTGCCTTGACTGATGGGGCATTGTTGATATGGAAGCTGTACTCGCCATCCACCATGTACTGATGTAGCGGGCGTTGCCTCGTCTTGAAGGCATTCTCGAAGTGAGAAAGGCAATCCGCTTCGAATCTCTCGTAGTTGCTAGGTACTAGGAACCAGATAGCGATGGGGTAGTCTTTTTGGCCTTCCAGGAGAGCAAGTAGACCCTTTATAGTCTCATTGTCGAGACCTTGGTAAAGGTTGGCCGGCTGCTCTGTCGCCACGTGAGAGGCGGCTAAGAACCGAATACACGCTAGTTTATTCGTGTCTCTGTCACGACTCGCATTTTGTATGGAGCTGTTAGTCCAGTTATCTTGCTCGTCCTGCTTGCTGGCTACCCGCGCGGACTCGTAATATTCGAGCATAACACGGCCTTGGATCTTGACGCCCGGGTACCAGGTGACAGTGAAAGTGTCTAGGTCTTCGTCGTTCTTGAACAAATCCTTTTGCTTGTTGTCCCCTTTATTGACTTTAAAGTAAAGCCGAATGGAAGGTTGGCCAAAGCGACCTCCGTCCACAGCAACCTGAACCGCATAACCTTTCGTTGCTGCATACGGATTACCTATAGTAGCCGAAGTGCCGACCCGGAAAGCGCATCTTATGCGAAGGGGAAGGGCTATTGCCTGGAAGTCGAAAGGTTCCGGGACGGCGTCCAAATCCATGGCATCGTTTTGTCCAAGTCGGGTAAACTTTTGACCTGCACCTGGCGATGAATTGCGCCTCTTATGGCTAGCTTTGGACTCGTTTTCTTGTTCGAGACGCATTTGATTCTGGAGACGTTCCTGCTCGTCTCTTCGCTCGAGCGCCGCTTCTCTCGCCGCGAATTTCACCTTGGCTTGCTCGTATAGCTCGGCTCTCGTAAAATCCCGCTGCTTCTTGGTGCGGGGGGCTTCGGGAAGTGCTTCTCCAAGACTTGCAGTGGAAATGCTAGGCTCGCCAGCGTATGGCCTATCTGTATCCATGGTATTTTCCATAACCATATTTACATCCTCTGGAGGAGGAGATGAGGTTTGAGTAACTACCCCGGTCGAAACCAACGGCAGTGGGTGGTCCGGAGACCGGTTCTCCTGTGAGGGAGAGGAAGATATGCCGTGAGACATGTTTTTTAGTAAATACCCTGGTCGGAACCAGCGGCACTGAGAGCGATCCGAAGATCAAGTACGTCCTCTTGGAGAGGATAGTACAAACTGATGACACTGGTTTAGGCCAGTGCCATATATCTATGTTATCGTGGTATGATAGGGTTATTTGATTGATGAGTAGGTTGAAGAAGAAAGGAAGAAAGAAGAGGAACTGAAAGTCTTATATATTTGTGGGCGCCGCTAACAAAACGCGCTAATATTCACTCATTGATATGTGTTGAAAGTGTTGAAGTAATAATCACTTCTAGATGGTTCACCCGACTGATGAACATACGAGAATGTACCTAGTTACATTACATATACATCACTTTCGTATGTTCTTCAAGTTACTAGATGCTTCATGAAAGTTACTAGATGCTTCATGAAAGGGTGAAGGACGAATGAAATTCGTTGGTGTTGGACATAGAACGTACTAGGGGAAGCAAATATATCAAGACGTCCCCCATCTAGAAATTACCTTGATTACCCAACCACCTTAAAGATAATCCTTGACAAATCCCAGTCTCGACCATTCTTACTAGTAATCGCCCCGAGTCGTACTCGTGAGCTGGAGTTCTTCTCCAAACCCTCACCTCTGCAGGATCCGTCCTGAGTAGGTTACATAAAATCTCGTCATGCAAGTGACACCAGCCAATACAAAGCGGGGGAGGTGCTTAAGGCGCACTATCGTGCCCGGCTCACCGTCCGAACATAGTCACGCTGCGGAAGTTGATGACCCGTTAGCAGGAAGGGAAGTGGATTCCCAGGACGAAGCCGGGATAGACGACTATCCTTTCCCTAGCCAAGAAGCCTATGGACAAGTCCACGGTGATGATCCCCAACTGGATTGGCACACACAAGGCGGAGCTCTATCAGAAGACGACGACGACGAAAATTCTAGTGGCGATGACGAGACGGCTCCAACACATGGAGAGCCTACCTACACGCTTCCGCAATCGCTACGCGATGCAGAGAGGCATTCTACCCACTGGGTATCGATCCCCTCCAAGGACCGTCAGGTACATCATAGATACACTGATTTTTTGATGATTCTCTGCGAGGAGACAGCGACCCAGGATGCAGCATCTTATGCAGTGGCTGGATTACCTCACGTTATCTCCACAGCGAAAAGCCTTGCAATGGACAAATCTTACGATACAGATAAAGAGCTCGATTCGTATGCACATGCACTCGTGGTTCATGTCTGGCTACTGGTATGTCACCGAATTCAGCACGCTGTGTACCCAGACGAAGATGAATCCCTATTCGATAAGTGGACCTCTTACTCCATTTCAGCTCACACACTCGTTCAAGCTAACTGTAGTGTGTCTCGGGATGAGCTCAGTCATGCTACCCGATATTGGGAGCAACGACTCTCGACCATGGGTGGAGGCACGTCATGGTTGGAAGTCGACTGGTTTAGGAATATACCTGAGATCGATGCTGGCCTTCCGTGTCCTCGAAATGCGGCTGCCGACGAATACCTAAAGGCCTTGGAAGAGAGGGGAATACCAGGCTTGGCTTATTTCGTCCTCGACAAGGAAAGCAAAGATCCCAAGTCTTCGCTTAGACATGTACTCAAGATGGACGATAAGAGGAAGTTGATGTTCTGCGAGGTAATCGCAATAATCAGTTGCATGGGTATAGAGCTGGTCGAAGCTCTTATTGAAGGACAAATCTTCCGAAAAGGGATGGTTCCTTTTGGAGAGGTGGATCGAGCCCTTCAACAATTCAATCCGCCCAAGACGGTACAACCTTCCATTTACATTAATTGTATATGCGACGCAATGGGTATCTCCCCAACTCCAGCGCAGTGGCGGTTTGTCTGCGACAAAATGTTGGAATATATCAAGGTCGGGAAAGCAAGTGATGACCTGGCTATGGTGGTCGATCAGTTGATTCATCCGCCTACGAAGTGGCCTGCACGGTTGGCCAGTAGGGGATTGCGGAGGTATACAGAATGGAAGTCCTATCTCATAGATGAAGACCTGTATCCATGCGACGGGCGTCGAGAGATGGTACGCTACTTTGTCGACCAGATGCGGAAGCGAATCGAGGTGGAGGATGATCACGTACCATTGGGTGCTCCTGTCATAGAGATAGGCTTCAGTATCACCCCGAACAGGAGACTTCGGGAGCATCGTCGCCACAGAAATTCCAACTATCTCATGAATTTGGCTCAGGCGATATTCGAACATGTCTTCCCAGGGATGTTTTGTCTTCAGCAGAAGATCATCTTTACTTGCTATCGATCATCGCACCCGTGGTTAGGCGAGGTTGTTCTTACGCAGCTAGGGCAAGGGTACACCGAGGGCGCTAACGGTTTCAGCCATTATCCAGCAGGTTATTCTAATGGAAGTGCCTACCGCAAGACACCAGAGAGGTCATGGGCGAGATTTGCAGCCACGGCGCTGTCAGGGGCTACTCTTGGCAAATTCATGGATATTGAGGCTGCTACCGCGGCAAGAGTCGTCGCAGCTAAAGCGGCAAGGTCGGAGAAGGAACGTGAGAACGAAGATATTATGGCTTCGAAGATCAGAAGACAGGAGTGCATCTTAAGAGCGGTCAAGGCCGTGAGGATGTGGACAGAAGCGGAAAAGGCCATGTTACAAGGGCAGTTAGAGTAGCTTTAGCGTGACTTGTGGAATATTCAAAGTCCTGGTGATAAAAAATAATTCACTTAATTGCAGTGGTCTTTTCTAAGCACTTGTATGATGATCTTTGGATTTTTTGGGTTATAACGCCAATCTGTGCACGACCGCCATAGAATGCGCTCTTGGACTGTGACTATCCATATTTTCCCGGACCCTTTCGTAGGAACTTCGACCGCCTTCATTATGGTGTCTCAGTATTCGACAGTGGAACTTTTGGAAGGCTTAGCGAAGACTGTAAGGTTGGAACGTGTTAGCAAGCACTTGAACATGGCTGACTGGGTGTGGAGTCACCTGCAAATATCAGACCCCACGCAGCTCATCTACAGCTCGTCGTACACGATCGAGTGAGCGTTATCGCAGAAGCAATTGCAACCGGCAACTTGAGTCTGAAGCAACAAGGTAGGATATGCTGGGGGCGGCATCGTAAAAATCTGATCAATGCGCGTTTACTTCGCTACTTATTCTACTAGATATTTAGGCGAGTAAGCGCTTCGCTAAGGATGCGAATTAAGTTCTTAAGCCCCGCCCAGGCATCATGGAACCCCCTTCGCCTCTTGGACGGAATAGACCATACACTTCTCTTTGAGGCACATGATGGTAGGCTTGAACATCTAATGGGATATTCTATGTTTTTATACAAGCTCTCTCTCTGTAGGTCACAATCTCAGTTTTTATGCACTTTACCACCAAGTCTTTATTCTGATTATGCGCTACTTACAAACGAATCGTGGGATTGGTAGACTTCATAGGCTCTTTGCAGGCACTTGTTGGTTTTGGCTAGCATAAAGAGTTCTACCTAGAAAACGAACACTACATTCCGGTACTACGCTGATCAAGCTCGATCCGGTCTGATACTTCATCAATACTCTATGGACGATGGACTGATATAGGTACAGATTGGCGAGTGCAGGCAGTGCTACGATAGAGACTTTCAGAATCGACACATACTATTGAAGAGAATGGGAGAGCTTTGCTATATTCAGACTCATGACTTGCCGCCTCTTGACATCTAGGAGTGTCGAACTGTTCGAGTTCCAAGACACACATCGTAACGTTTATCAATCTACTAGACTCGTGTCCCGCCCAGATTAATCATTAAGCAGTTTCTTCCGTCCTGGAGCGCCCTGTCTCTAACTTGCTTCTACTATGTTCTGTTTGTAAGTGCACTATGACTTGTCCAGACTGCGTGTATTGTCCAGTACAATGATACAGAGGCAATAGAGGCATAATACGCGTAATAGAAATCGAAAAAGTATTGGACATGCTCTGTTTACCTTATCTAAGTGTTGTGTGTGTAGCAAACAGTCTTATCCCATAATAGGGTAGACTCAACACTAGCGCGTCGCACATTTGATATATAAGTAGGTAACTTTCCTCCTTGCGTTCCATCAACTCGACACACACATTCTATCACATATGCCTAGCACGACTTTGTGATATCTGAACTCCTCCATCTTATCTCTCTCCTCTCTTCTCTCCTGTGTGAGAGAAGCTGAGTCTGTTTGACTCTCGGATCCTCGGATCTAAACCCTCACTGCCATTGGTTTCGGCCAAGGTAGTTAATTCAAAAAAATGGCATCTCCACGAGATACCAGCCAACTGGCTTCACAGCCTCAACGGGATACATATTCCCAGGGTTCTCGGACTCTAGGCCGTTCTGTTGTCGCAGCATCCGAGGCGGATTCTTCAGAGATGGGATCTACACGAGATGCCACTCCCCAGGCTTTCGAAGTTTTACAGAGAAAAATCGAACGCCTAGAAAAGAAATTAAAGACCACGGACGAGCGGTGCTCTTATGCGGAAGCGGAGCTATTCAAGTGCCAAGGTGAAAAATTTAGCCTCCACAAGAAACTACGGGAAGCAGAATCAGAGGCTGAGCAGGAGAGAGAATCCCTCGAGCAGGAGGTTATACAGCTCAAGACCCGGCAGCCTACAGAAGACTCCAGCTATACCGCCCAGCTTGTTGCGGGAAACACTTTTCTTCAAGAGCGCACATTGGAGCTAAAGGAAACGTACGAGCGTGCCCTGGTATATCGACGCGGTCGGGATACTAGAGACGACACTTCTACCCAGCGGGTTTTTGAAGCACTTAGGCAAAACAACGATGCCATAGCGACTTTCCAGGAGACTAACAGCCAACTCGTGCATAGTTTCCTGCATAGTCGGGAGGAGAAGAGGGACGAAGATAAGTCTGCTGACGGAGATCTTGAAGAAGAAGTTCGTCTGGCCTTCGGCGACCATGTCCGTGAGGGCCACCCGGAATCCGAGTCTTCAACATTAGCAGAAACGCCATTCCGGTCAAGGTGGGATCCGGAGAATCCAAAATTCCAGGGTACGCTCGAAGAATCTAGAGAGCCTCCTCTGGGATTCGGAAGCTTTTCCGGGGGTAGTTCGTCAAAGGTTATGCATCATGCGATCGAGGGGTCAGTACGACGTGCTATTTCGGAGTTTCCTAACCAATCTAGGTTACCAGGTAGCTCCCCCGTACCAAGAACTCCACCTGTCTCATCGCGAGAGACGGAACCGAATCGTCCCGGTCGGGCCAAGGGTGTTCCGGAGATGGCAGCGCTAGATCTCGGCCTCCCTGCCAAAGAGGAAACTGCTACAATATCGGAAGCTCCCCCTCAAGATAAAATCAAAATGGAGGAAACTACGGAGCCAGCCAAGGTCACGTCAAGGCCTCATGGATCTGAAACGACTCTACAAGCGGACCCTCAACCTGCACTTGTGTCAGTGGATAAAACCATGACTCAAGAAGCGAAAGAAGCCGAGGAACCGATCTACCGGTGGGTTGCACAACAGAGGGCGGAAGCACGAGAGCAAGAATCACAAAACCTTTCGTCAACGGAGAAACCCCGAGCAGCATACTCCGAGGTTGCAAAGACAGAAACTCCACCAGTGAAGCCTACCACAGGCGTCGCTTCTTCCTCCAAGACAGTCCTTAAGCCCGGGACGAATCCTAAGGCGAAGCTATCACCAAGGACTCCAGACCTCCCAGAAGCTACAACCACGCAGCCTAGTCCGTCCGTAACTGGCGGCAAGACAGATATGCCTCTTAGGGAAAAAGAGCCGCAGAAAGGAGACTCGAAACCTTCCAATTCGACTCCCGTATCCCAGGCTATTTCTGAGCCTCCCCAGTACGCTTCCTTACCAGAGCAGACTACAGGGTTTTGGAGACGTGGTCCTCGCTTGGCCGAAGCTAAGCAAGCAATTCCGGAAGATTCCAGAGATGAGGGACAGGCCGAAGGAGCAAAGGGACACGTCGAGGATTCGACTAATGCACCCAAAGCACCTATCGGAACAGGTGGATCCACTGCTGGGATTCCAGCCACTTCAGGAGCTGGTAGGGGGAAAGCCAATAACGGGCCAGGGACTGGCCCACAGAACCAAGGGCACAGGGGCGGCAAAAAAAACAAAGGGCAGAACCCTAGAGGGGCACCCAGGTCTTGATAAACGAGCTTGGAAGAGAGGAGGAGGATATTGGCTGTGCTTTGTTTTCGAGATGCCATGAGTGGGGAGAAGCGGACCTGAATGATAGGTGGTAGATTGTTGATTGGCATAGGGAAGTTAAGCTCTGTTCACTGCTTGGTATTGTGCACTTACATGTACTTGTGTGACCACTGTGTTTTTACTTTTGTCGTAGCCCAATCATGTTGTGATCTGGAAAGAGTTCCCTTCCTACGCAAATATCTAGGTGGTTTCAATTCCTGATGTTAAGTTTTTTATGTCTGTTCCTTTTTACCTATCATATTAACCCTACATTGAAGATCATTGTACTGCATACGGCTCGTGACTATCGAATAAGGACAGCCTGAAAGGGTGAATTAAGCGAGATTTCTCACGCCATAAATTCGACGCACAACTTTGAAATCTTCTTCCCTAATTCATCCTCTCCACTGTCGACAACTCGTACATATCAAATCATCTCTGGTACATCCAGATCTGCGCACTTGAGTTTTGAACCTCGTGTCCCTTGAGATATTTCTCTCGCTCTACGGAGCAGAACAGATACGTCTGTGGCTTTTCAGCCAAATATCGACCACTGCCATTGGTTCCGGCCAAGGTAGTTAATAAAAAACATGTCCCCACCAGACAATCCCCGTATCCTCCAGGATACAGACTGGCAAACACCAGCAGGAGAGATAGTCCAAATACTAAAGGACCGGCTGGATGACATCGTTAACTTTTGCAGGGAAGGTTCCGAAGATTCCGTCAGAGGAATCATCCAGGATACTGCGACTACTTACACGTCCTTGAAAGAGCTCGAGGTACAGCGGTCTCAAATGCCAGAGCAAATAAGGCAACACAAAGAGACTTGGACCAAGGCCATCTCCAGCCGCCAAGGGGAGCTCAAACAGCTCGACGAGAGGTTCGAAACCGCAGCACAAAGAACCAGAGAGAAAGAGACGGAATACGACTTGGCGGACAGTCAAGCCCAACAGAACAAGAGTATTTTGGAGGTGAGAAATAGGGCGCTAGTCGACATTGGCAAGGTCTTGTGTCAGCGTCGAGAGGAACAGCAACAGGCTACCAAACGTCTGACGGATACCAACATCGAGATTGAGTCATGCAGAGAAGTGCTTGAGGTCGAACAGGCTGACTTTGCGCAGGAAAAGCGGTTGTTGGAACTGGAAAAGAAGAGACTGGACACAGAAGCTCAGGCCAACCGCGATGCCAAGGTTCGGATGGAACGATGGGCCCGAGACTTGAGGGACAGAGAGGCTCAAGAGGTGGCAAACAAAGTCAAAAACGAGAGAGCTGAAGCCGAAAACGAAGACGACTCCCGCAGGTTGTCGGCTGCAATTTCGGCATTACAACAAATCTTCTTCGTCACAGATGTCGCCGTCAATCCGACTGCATCTGCCCCGGAGTCTCTGGCTGCCATAGAACCCCTGGAAAAGGCCATCAGGCAGCAACACCAACGCTTGCTCGATACCAAGGTACGGGCAACCGATGCCCTCACAGCGCTGAACGATAAGTTCGACATACAGAGAGATGAGTTGAACAGCACGAGGAGGGAGCTAGGTGCCGCAACATCGGAGAATAAGAGACTTACCGACGACCTTATTCGCCAAGACCACAACGTGTCGGACCTGGAAGCCTTCGAGAAAATGGCACAACCAATAGTTGCCGGCGAGGCTAGACTCAAGGAAGAGGAGCGACTATGGAGGGAGGAAGCTAATCGGCTATCCGGTAAGGTTGAAAATATCAACAAGGGGCTGACGATTGCACAAAGAGATAGAGCGGCTTTTCAAGCTCGTAGCGAGCTGCTTCAGGCGAGCCACGACACTCTACAAAATAAAGCCGAGGACCAAGCCCAACTACAGCGAGAGTTGGCAAATACCCAAGCCCAACTACAGCAAAAGTTGGCAGATACCCAAGCCCAACTGGCTTTCAAGAACAAAGAGTCCGATGCCGAGATCAGAGCTCTTAATGGCAAGTTCAAGTCGTTGCAGTCCATAGCTTCGGAACGGCTAGCTATGTTAAGCACACTTAGCGGTGTCTACGAGGAAAACAAACAACTCAAAGAGAGTGAAGTTTCACTACAGAGCAGTCTAGAAGCCAAGTCTTGCGAATTGCTTGCCAAGTCGTCTCGGTTGATTGCTGTTCAACAAAGCCTAACCTCGTCACGCCGTTCGATAGACGGCCTCAGGGACTCTATTAGGTCGTTCGAGGGTACGCTCAAGACGTCAGAGGAAAACAACGGTAGCCTGCATAAGGAAACCAGAGAACTGAATCTGCAGGTATCTGACCTTCATAGACAAATAGCAGAGAAGGTGTCTGCCACACAGGCGCTTGCGAATCAGCTCGAAGACGTGGAGATTAGCCTTGTTACAGCTGAAAGAGCTCAAACCCATCTGCAATCAGAATTGGACAAGCTCAAAGATGAGCAGAAGGACTTGGAGGAGGAACAACAGGAATACTACAGTACCAACTCCCGACTAGGAACCGAAAGGGATGAGCAGGTTGCCGCCAATAAAGACTTGCAAGACGAAGTATACGATCTGCGCAAACGGATTCGAAACATCAATCACAGGCCATCAACCGTGGCGGACCAGGCACGAATCGAGCCAGTTTCGACGGATAACCAACAGGTCATCGGTAACCTGTCCCGAACTTCTGAGCCTCTCAGCAATACCCTCTTACATGGGAGTGAGGCCGCTGGACCGTCAAACATTGCAGTTTGGCAGCCTGCGGCGAACCCTGCAGCAGTCATACCGAATAAGCGTGGCTTCGACCAGATGGCTGCACCAGATACGCTCGCACAAACGGTATCCGCGGGCCGCTCGTATATGGGGACCAGTCGAGAATCGACAGTGCTGCCCAGTATAGAGATTGGGGGTCATACAGCGGGGCTTGCAATGAACGTTGCAGCTAGAAGACTTAGGACCCCGAGGACACCAGGGCTTGCAGTTGGGCCTGTGTTAGCCATTGGCAGCATACGGGACCCAATGTTTACCACGTCTTCGGTTCCTGTGCCTGTGTTAGCCAGATTAAGAGCCCAGATACAGGACTGGGACGCTGTGGATACGATTTGGGAGTCCAGCAACCCCAGAGGCCGCAAATGCACCGATGCCAGGATAAACCGACGCGGGTCGGATTGGTATGACGGGGATGATAAGCATGCATGTAAAACATGCACAGAAGCTGGCCATGTCTGTGGAATTGCGAGGGATGGCGGGATTGAGATCCTACCTCTACGGGGTGAAGCGGCGCAGGCTTTGGGACCTCTCGAGGTCGGGTATTGGATGCTGGGTACTTTGGCTTAGATAGCACGATTAAACACAATCTACTGTTATCTTTTTGGCATCTGGACTTGTCGTAACTGGCCTCGATCACTCTTCATGCCGTAGCTTGTCAATGCCTCTACCGACATAGATTCAAATGCTTATACTTGAATGGTTTGGGACTATCAGTGCTTCCAGTGATGTCTCTGTATATCAAGTGTGCCAAGCGCCTTGTAGACAGGTAGTAACCCAAGCTTCGTATCAACAGCGCAGGTAGCTCATAGAAGGGCGATTCTCGATACTGAGGTATTTGGGATCTCACCAGCTGAAGCAACGAAACAATGCTTACAAATACAGATTGACTAACGTGATAGATATGTACGGATGATGATCACTGATGGCTTGTAGAAGACTTGGACCAGCACATTTTTGATGCCTTCGAGATTACCACTGGCCTAGGACAAATATCAGACTCGCCTTCGCCGTGCTTGACCAAGTGGTAGCCTCACTCGCCACGTTTCTGCAGCTAGAAGGTCTTGTCAGCTAGACAACCCTGGCTTTTGTCCTTCTTGCTCTCTTACATGGCATATACCTTGGCCAGAAACTGCTAGGCGCGTTGCCTTCCACCTCATTCGGCCTTGTACAGCCTAGATTGACCAGCTTTCCTTTGAGTCTTGGGCCGCCCACACCTAGAGCTATGAGACATCACACCTAGTCCAGAATTTCCTATCCTAAGGCGATGCTTCTTGTCAATTGAACGCGCGGTATTTGACAAAAGATCATTCCTAGGAACATTACAAAGGTTCTGCCCTACAGTGCTGAATACGCGAATACTCGCCGAGTACGCGAATACTCGCTGAATACGCGAATACTCGCCGAGTACGCGAATACTCGCTGAATACTCGCTGAATACGCGAGTACACGCTGAATACTCGCTGAATACGCGAGTACTCGCTGAATACTGTTACAAGTGTGTCGGGATTGAATAGGGCCTAGCCAATAGGCTCTAGGGATTTCGGTATGTGATCAAGGAACAACGATGTTTCGAAGCCTTTCGGCATCTGCTAGAACATTCCCTCTATCCGAGCACTTTCGGTACCCGGAACCTGCTCAGCCCCTTTGTCCGCCCTACTATAATTACAGCTCGGATTTCGCTTGATTCCTTCTGTATTCTTAGTATTCTAGTTATAACTGTCTCTATAGATCAAACTTTCTACCCACTACACGCTCTACTGGTTAGATTCTAGGCACGGTCCCAACATTGGGTAGAATTTCCTAGTCAATAAGCCCTAGGGGTTTCGGCACATGGTAAATCTCTAGCCCCGGCAATCTATCTGAATCCTTCCGATATCTGTACTCAGTCCTCTTTGTCTGCTCTACTATAAATACAGCTCGGATTTCCCTTCGGCTCTTTCTTCTGTATTCTTAGTATTCTAGTTATAGCTACCTCTATAGATCGAACATTCTATTCACGCTCTCTGATTAGATTCTAGGCACGGTCTCAACAAATACTCCTTCAATACGCGAGTACACGCTGAATACACGACATCGCAAGGTGTTGAAACCGTGCCTAGATATTCAACCTGTGGTGCCGTGGTGAAATGTTTGATTCTATAGAGGTAGCTATCACTAGAAGTTTAAGAACGCAGAAGAAAGAAGGTATGAAGAGCACTATGTATGTAATGCTCAGAGGCTGCGCTAGGCCTAAAAGGAAGATGTTGTGACACGAGAAAGATGCTGTACTAACATAAGAAAGATGTTGTACCGTCGTCGATCGACCACTTGCGCTCATTCTAATCTATCAATCGAATCACTGTTTCTTTTAAGAATCATGCAACACCTATCTGCCCTTCTCGTTCTGATTTTCCTTGCCTCACTCTCACGACCTCAGTTCCTGCATCACAGACCGCAACTTCTGATACATTCTTCCTCTCTTGATTTCTTATATGAATAGCTGTTGAGCTTTCCGCAGACATTTCGATGATCGCAATGATCGATGCCAATGAAAATATTGTCTTTTGATCCTACGGCTGTTGTCACCTATATGTACGCTTCTTTCTCGATTCAGAATCGAAAGAGAAAAAAAGAGTGGTATTTGTGAATGTTTTTGCGCTTTGAATGCACAAGGCAAGATAGTAAAGAAAGAACCACAAGAATTATAGTCAGCGATTTAGTGTTGAGATCGTGCCTAGAAATTCAACCTATTAGTATGTCGTGAGTGAAATGTTTGATCTATAGAGATAGCTATAACTAAGACTTTAAGACTACAGAAGTAAAAACGTAGAAAGAACACTCTTTATATAGCAGTGCTCACAGTGGCTTGCGCTAGTCTCAAAGGGAACGTGTTGAACACAAAGAAAGATGTTTGCTCAGAAGGCAATGAAAATCGGTTAGAATATGTTAGAGCTTGATAGAGCGACGGACTAGATCTGAGCTGAATCTGAGCCATATCTATGCTAGCTATTGTTGAAACCGTGCCTAGAATCTAACCAGAGAGCGAATCGTGGGTAGAATGTTTGATCAATAGAGATAACTATGACTAGAATACTAAGAATACAGAAGAAATCAAGCGGAATCCGAGCTGTATTTATAGTAGGGCGAACAAAGGGGCTGAGCAGATTTGCTCGGGTATCGAAAGAGTCCGGATAGAGGGAATGTTCTAGCAGATGCCGAAAGATTCCGAAACATCATTGTCCCTGAGTCATGTACCGAAATCTCTAGAGTCTATTGACTAGGAAATTCTACTCGATCCCGACACACTTCGTAACAGCTATCGACTAGATCTTAGACAATCCCGTAGAGCTTTATCATTTAGTAAACTCTATTCAAGTCGAGCACATTCATAACATTTAGCTGACTCTACGCTTTCTGAATAGAGTATCATCAGCGGTTCTGCAACAAGCAGCTTGATGTTCACCGAAATTCTGCTCTACAGTGCTGAGTACGCGAATACTCGCTGACTACGCGAATACTCGTCGAGTACGCGAGTACACGCTGAGTACGCGAATACACGCTGAGTACGCGAATACTCGCTGAATACTCGCTGAGTACGCGAATACACGCTGAGTACGCGAATACACGCTGAGTACGCGAATACACGCTGAGTACTCGCTGAATACGCGAATACTCGCTGAGTACGCGAGTACACGCTGAATAGCAAGATAGTAAAGAAAGCACCACGATAATTATAGTGAGCGATTTAGCTGACTCTACGCTCTCTGAATAGGGTACCATCAGCGGTTCTGCAACAAGCAGCTTGGTGTTCATCGGAATTAGGATGAAACACTTGACATTGTGCAAGATTACGCGCAGTACAGCGCTACAACGTGTGCTTCACATCAATTGAATTGCAACTACACACTTCGTTCTGCCTGTATTATGGCATCTATGGTTTTTCATAGGCTGAAGCCTTGGGTTGGCAATCAAAGTCACTGCGCCAAAGCTCTGCATCGAGCGACCTGATTCCAATGGTCTTTCATTCCTGCAGCGCAATCTCTGTTGCTGTATCTATCCTTGAGTTGGCTGAAAACACACTGGGATGTATGACTTCAAGGGCTACCCACCCTCAGCGAGACGGCGGAAGCACCATGGCGAATACTGCTGTCGCATGACGCTATCTCTATCTCCATACCCGCTTGTATGGTAGCCCTGGCTCCAAGCCTTAGCCTTCGGTTGCTCCATGGCTCGATAGTTCAAGGTTTAAGATGGAGCACCAACCCTCTGGGCTGTTTCACCAGCTAACCCCCCACAGGTCTCCGTTTCTGCCGTCTTTTCTTCCCAGTCGACCGCTTCTTGCATCATAGCAAGCTCTCTAAGCATGTCATCCTTGCTAACAACCATCGGAATCGAATCGGGAGTCTGATTGTCCATTCCGCATTACGAGGCACGAAAGGAGAGCATATGGGATTGAAGAGGGGTTTGGCTGCGTTGGGGGAGATTGGAGAGGTTGGGGGGGAGGAAATCTTGAAAAGGAGAGCATACGGTTGAGCTGCACGATAAGGGGGCGGAGGATAGAAATGGAGCTTGGCAAGGGAATGAAGGGAATTTGATGGCTTCAGGGTACGCGGAACAAAATGACGGAAGTGAAGCGCGGAGCAAAGAGAACGATAAGGGGATCATGGGAGAGGCTGCGGACATACCGTACGATTCAATTGAGCATCTGACCTACAAGCCAACGGGAATTTCCCCATTAATACCATCTGCGACCGCTTGACTCTTAAACGATTTTCTTATATCCAAACCAATTCCTCTGCTGGTGGGCTTATGGGACAGGTCGATTAAACCATGGACGACGATATGGAACGAAATGAACGGGAATAACCAGTGGTGTTCTTGGATCCGCCAGGGGCAAATGGCCTCCAGCTAGTAACAGGAAATAAGTTGTGGATAAGCTGAAGTTTTTGCCCGAAGAGGTTTCTCCAGGGGCTGGTAGGCGGCTTTTGAATCGCGAGATAGACAAAAATGAGCCTACTAGAACGATTACTCAAGAAACTTTCTCATTAATAAAACAGCCTTACTAGAGTAGGTGTATAAATCAATCAGTCAATCAAACCAATTCCGCCCCCTTCATGAATTGCTAATCTGTATGACAGCTCTCTATCCACATGTTCGGTAGTGATATTTACCATCCGGGAGTTACAGTGGCAGGACTTTATCTTAAATTACAGTTTTATGCATTTTCTGAGACCGGGAATGTTCAACATCATTGAGATAGTATTGACAGGGGAAGGTAACAGCTTAGACAAGGAGTCATCCAAAATTGTTTCTGATGACAGCCAGAGTGGTTCAGGCATTGAAGATGGTTAATCTATGCTCATATACTGCGGGCCGACCATCTATGAAGCCAGTAGAGCGTTTTATCGCCGAGAAGAATTTAGAAAACACAAGCATTGTATCATGTTTCGTCTAATCCACTTCTTCATTATCTGCCCTGACCCCCAAGTCCGACCCTCGCAAGATTTCTTCAGCGACTATGGATCGCGTCCCAAGCGCTCAATAAAGCTCTCGCCAGAGTGAGAAGATCGTCCAGGTGATTTCGAATCCGTATGGCGGGAATGCGAGGAGGATATGCGGCGGGGAGCGCGTGTGATAACTCAAGATTGCTGAGCAATGGTACGGTAAGTCTCGCTCTCCATCCCATCGCTTTCTCAAACTCACATCAGGAAACCCCTTGTGGCCCTCCCTTCTTCCATACCAGGCATTCCCTTTGTGCCATTCGATATCCTGATTTTGCATGTCTTCGTATCTGTAGAGCCTCATTCAAAAGGGACTGAACAGACGCTGTTCGTATGTCCATAATTATTCCCAGTCTCCAGGCTTGGTTGGACATGAACCAATCCAGCGATAACCTTATGATGTGTACGATCAAAATCCAGATAGCAATCCTCCTTAGGCCTCTCTAGAGCATGCCATCTGAAGAGTTATTCATTCATGCACTTGCTGCTTTCGCACAACACCGCTCTCAGATAGCGCTCATACACTGTTCTCGCTGAGGTCTTGCCGTGCTGTTGTCCATCGTGATATCCCTTGCTCGCCAGTGACTTCTATGCCTGCATCCACAAGTTTAAGTAGCCAAAATCAAAACCCAATGCCAAGGCGCACTTCTCGCAGCCTGTACGAAACAGAATATTCTAGAACATTTGTACGAAGAAGAAGAACAAGGATTCTGACGGCCTTGAAGGGTTGCAACAAGAGGAACGGCTCTGCACAGATTCTATCAAGGAATAGTAAGTACACGACTTGAATCAGGTTGGCGCAATCGAAAGCTGTCGGAAGGCACACCAGAAGCAGCCAATTAGAAGCAGAGGTTTAAGAGGAGATGCGCCCACTTGTTTGATGCGCCTTTATGAGCCAGCAATTCAGGCTTGATCGTCCAGAGGATTAAGGACTCTGATCCTGATGCATTCCCGTACGCTGGCTTGGCTCTAGACTATCAGCATATGTACCGGAAGTAGATGGGAAGCGGTGGTACAGAAGTGATGGTACTCGCAATTGCAATGCGCAAGGGAACAAAGAAAAGATAAAACGCCCACCAATCTCAATGAGTTGCACGTTAAACTGCATACTCACTGTGTATAGAAGCGGCAATTCTTGTCGCCTTGGGTCTGACACCTTCTAGACCTCAACCACCTAAAACAACATACCAAAGTCCAAGGGCACTATATAGCATCGCGGCCCGAAGGTATGGTATAGTTTCTCAGGTTCTTTAGCCTAATGTAATCTGGTCTCGCAATAGTTCTCTGGGTTAGATAGCAAAAGATCGGTCGCATTCTCGTTAGGGCTCGCTAGGACTCGCGTACTCAGCGAGTATTCGCGTACTCAGCGAGTATTCGCGTACTCAGCGTGTACTCGCGTACTCAGCGTGTATTCGCGTACTTGGCGAGTATTCAGCGTGTACTCGCGTACTCGGCGAGTACTCGCGTACTCGGCGAGTATTCGCGTACTCTGTGCCTAGAATTCAACCAGTAGGAAGTAGAATGTTTGATCTATAGAGGTAGCTAGACTAAGAATACTCGTATGCACGGGGTTTCCGCGCACATTGGGTTTCCGCTCACTCTAACTAGAAAGGTTAGTTACAGGTAAGGTAGTATCCCGGGCACGCTGATAGGGCTGCTGCATAATTGCAAGAGCACACTGAAAAGATGAGTCTGTGGCGAGCTGCAAGCATATCATATAAAGGCTCACTTTCGACCTTGTTTGAGCCTCTCACATTGCGGGTCTGGTAAAGCAGAAGGCAGAAGTATTTCGCGCACTTACATGCGCTTTCTTATCGCTGTGTTGTCTCAATGTGAAATCATCAACGAAGGCCTAGCGCGTTTCCTTAGCGGCATTCGCACAACATAAACATCAATTGCAGTCACGTTCAACCTTCCCTTTCCAACCTACTCATCAATCAATACCCCTATCATACCACAACAACATATCTCTCTGGCACTGGCCTAAACCAGTGTCATCAATTTGTACTATCCTCTTGAAGAGAGGACGTACGGGACGCAAGTTCACCTGATCTTCAGATCACTCAGTGCCATTGGTTCCGGCCAAGGTATTTAATTCAAACAAAACATGTCTCACGGGGCATCTTTCTCTCCCTCACAGGAGAACAGGTCTTCTGATCACCCACTGCCGTTGGTTTCGATCAACGTAGTCAATAAACAGGAAATGGCATTCACATCAGATACTGCTCTGAAAGATTTAAAAGCTTCGCAGAATGAGGTTGAGTTTCTCAACGATGAGTTATTCCGTACATCCGAACAGGCAGAGGTAGACTTTCGACGTTTAGACAATCTTCGTAACGTCTACGAGAACGCTCTCGAAGTTCAAGCCGATAAAATCTTTAGGCTTCGAAATGACTTGTCTAGCCTTCAGGAGGATAGTCAGAAGCAGAAAGCCTCGCAAGATGAGATTTCGAAGGAACTTCGCAAATTGAAGACTCGAAATGACTCTCTTCAGAAGCTGAACGGTACTCTTCAGAAGCGGAACCATTCTCTTCAAGATCGAAACCGCTCTCTTGAGGATAATGAACGTCTCAAGGGGACTGGTGGACTCTTGCCGGGTCGACTGTCGTCACCAGTCGGAAACAATCTCGAGCAGTTCAGAGTTAGACAGTTGCCGTGGGATGCAGCTGGTCAACGCGAAGACCAGGAATCAAGGATTGATACAGCATCTCAGCAAAAACCGGTCCACCCGTGGGTTGCACAACTAAAGTCTCTTGAAGATAGAGCTGCCGGCAAGAAAGATAGAGCTGCCTCGCATGCCGGCAAGAGCAAGTATCTACCCATGCCAGAGCAGGTTATAGGGTTCTGGAAACCTTCGTCTGAAGATATACCGGCGGTTCCGCAAGACCCAGAAGACCAGTGACGGGTCGAAAGAGAGAAGGAACACGTCGATGCTCACATCGAGCCAGCAAACGTCAAGCGGATGCCATAGGACAGCCCCGATCACACGGCCCTGGTCTACAAGTGGTATAGACCCAATTTCACATGGGGAACACGCTGAATGTGATATTCTTTGACGGGGATGGGTCAGGAAGGTTGACAGGTATACTAGATGGCTTATTCGTCTGGTAGGAGGCAGAAGGACAAAGCAGGCGCTGTAGAGTTTTGGTCATGTAAATACAGCCTACAAACTTCCATCACTTAAGTTCACTGAAGCAGATGCTGAATGTATCGATTATGCACTATCTCTATGAAGGTTGGTGCTCGAATAAATACAGGCAGGAATGCCGAATAATAGGCCTGAGCATCATATGTCTCAACACTTCCTCTTACAATGAGCTATTTCACAGCCTTGCTGACGTCGACATTGAAGCTATTCGGAAGCTCCCTCTGCAGCAAGCTCCCTCTGCAGCCAAATCCTTCCTATAGAACCATGTAAGCTGTCATTCTATACCGCTGGTCTCTGTGAATCTATCGCGTAGAGACTTTATGGACTTGACTTATCGTAGCCGTCAGACGGACACAAACAAACTGCTAAGCAACATGTAGAGTCGATTCTTCCTCTGGGATCAGCCGGTTCAGCAACCAGCCAGCTCCCTCTCGTGTGGGATCAGCCGGTTCAACAACCAGCCAGCTCTCTTTCCTATGAGATCAGCCTTTTGACAATGAGGGCAAGGTGTGCCATGATTACCTCCCTCTGGACGCCTTGACCATTTGCCTCTTCCGTGTAGTGCATGAATCATCTTCAAGCTCTTGCTGCTCTTAAGCTCCTCTCATATTGCTGTCGATCAAGTTCTTCCGTCGACTGCTTCGCGTTTGTGCGCCTTCTCGCTGAGGACTTTCGGATTATAGATCAAATAGCATCTTCTCATGGTCTATTTCTATAGAGCACGCCTGAGAGAAAAGGACTTCGACGCAGTTGTCCCATGTACAGCTGGTCTGTGACTCTACCGCGTAGAGGCTTCGATAGATGACTAACGTAGTCATCAAAAAAACACATACACACTGATATCGAAGCCCTTGATGCAATTGCACAGAGACCGGGACCATAACCTGTTGAATCAACGATAGGTACCAGCATTGTAATCAGCGAGTAGTCGCGTACTCAGCGTGTATATAGCGAGTATTCGTGTAAATAGCGTGTATATAGCGTGTATTCGCGTAAATAGCGAGTATTCGCGTAATCAGCGAGTATTCAGCGTGTACTTGGCAGGACTTGAACTCACGTACTCGGACAATGCACATGGTCAAAAACTATGAAGTTTCTATGGCAGACATCAGCCAGACCTTCAAAGGCAGTGATACTTGCACGTTTAGTCCTATGTGTTATCTATTTGTGAAGAAACGTCAAATGCGATACAGCTCCTGCGCTTCGCCCTGGCATATATCCATCTACCCTCTGTTTGGTCCGGAAAATCATCTTTGCTCGTCGCACCAACACGTAGCGTTGAAAGCGAGACGTATCTCAGCAATGTATGGCCCACATGGTTCACAGCAATCCTTGTGCTCTTTGTCTTCGCTCAAAGCGATGACGTACCCTAGTTTCTGTCCATGAACCGGTACCAAACATAGCGCATTGGTCATAAAAGGCGGTGCAGCTTAGTAGGAAGGCAGATACTAGAAAGTATACCTAATGGATACGGCCGTCCAAAGGTGGCCAGTCAGCTTGAAGGTATCGTTGTCAAGGCGATGACGACAGGAGAGCGGCTCACATGCGTCAGAGGCACCAGACGGACTTGAGATATCCAGCGAGAAACAGATCAAGTGATGAGTGGAAAGGTCAAAGTGTCTAAGAGCGACCTCTCAGCGTCATGAATGAAAATTAGATGAAAGCGGAACGAAACCAACAAGGCACGATGGGAGTCCTGGACATGGCGGTTGTTTGGAGATCCGCTTAGTTCGCTCGATCCACTTCCAATACAAGTTAAATCAGTCTTCGATTCTTTTCAAGAAGACGAAGAGATCCGCTACCAGGGGCTTCATCTTAGCACATTAAGAAGAAACAGGGTGGGTGGAGCATACAGTGCTTCTCTGTTATACGTTTCACCTTTAAGCTTTCCTAGTGTTCCGCTAATCTGGAACCAGCCCTGCATCAGGATCCACGGCCCGGCGTTTTGCTGTCATCTTGAATCCAAAACGTATGATGCCAAAGAGGACAGTCATGAAGGGGGCCACCAGAGTAGATCTTGGACGCGCCGATGCCCATTGTGAAAGCCATAGTCATTATTGGGACAGCTGTGTTTGGACTGATAGCTGTGTTTCCCAGTATGACAGGCAAAAGGAAGACATCTATCATGCGGCTTGAAGGAAGGGAGGGGAATGCACTTACACCACAAGGCACAGTCGCTAACAGACATTACTGAAAGTTAGTAACAATTCTTGACTTAGAACAAAGGAATGGTTACCTTTTAGCCAGGACGGGCGCATCGAACGGATTGCTCCGAGCAGCTAAACCCCTGTTATTGAATGCGTTAGCCAGGATTCGAAATGAACCCCTTGAAAGATGTCTTGTGGGCGTTTTGACGGTGGGCCAAAGTGATTATTGTTAGATTGAGATATTATTTACATATAATAACCATATCCAACCATCCAAATCTCCTAATTGCAAATCTTCTAGTTGCAAATCTCCTAGTTGCAAATCTCCTAGTTGATTCTGTAAACACATCCTAGTCCCAATCCATACCCACCCCAAGGTTTTCCAAACCAAGACAGCGTCTAGTCAGTCGCACCTATCCAACTCGCCTCTCGCAGGCATCTTTATATCGAACACGCCTTTTAGCCAACTAATAGCCTCGCCATTCGATCCTCTGTGGACCTGGAGAAGAGTTGGGTCTAGCTGCGGTCCTTCGTCCAAGCGTAGCCAGGATTTCCACATGCATGTAAACATGGTACAGTCGGACTTGTGGCTATGCCATAGCGCGACAGTAGAGTCTGCCCTCTTTATAACAAAGACCACTTCCTGATGGGATAGCAGGTTGACGCATACATCAACCTCTTGTCCTTTTACAGTAGAAGGAAAAGCATGTCCCTGATCCGGTAGCTGACGAGCCGAATCCGAAAAGACGTCGAATAGAGCATGATCTTGGTCCTGTGTAGACTGATCGACTCCTTCTTGACTAATGATCTTCTTCCATGCCGTGCCAAGTAGCAGACGTTCTGCCTCTTTACCGTTGCGACGCAAGACCTCGTCAACTGATGTCGCAATGTGTGGAGGACACTGTAACAAGCACCGAACAATGCGGCAATTTAGCCAAAACCCGAGTATTGAATCAGCATCTCTTTCGAGTATTCGAAAGACGGCTTCTACAAGCTGGGCGTGGCTCTTGAGATTCCGAATCTCTCCTGAACCAAGTGCCAACTCGACCGTCAATTCTTGGATCTCAGACCCGGCCTTGCGATTTTGAGCCTGTTCGACGGCGAGAGCCTTTTCCAAGTCGTCCTTTTCTTCGTTGACCCGCTCTAAACGTGCTTTCTCCGTATCGAGCTCGCTTTGTGTAATGATTTGGCTGGAATTGGCGGCATCGAGGTCGGCTTGCAGCTTTTTGAGTAGCTCGGCCATGTCGCATTGCACTACACGATCCTTTTCCTGCTTCTTTCTTAGTCCGTCTATTGCTTGGCCTTTTGTGTCCAGAATAGACTTGGCTTCTTCCAACTCCGCCCGTAGAACCGCAAACTTTTCTTGTAGACCGAGGATTTCCTCTTCCGACTTGTTCTTGGCATTGCTACTGGCATCGAATCGAAGCTGGAGACCATCCAAAGACCCTTGGAGCGTGTCTATCTGTGCTTGACCACGTGAACGAACCTCATCGACTTCCGCCTGCTTCTGCTTTTCAATCATAGATTGTGCATTCGCCAAATCCTGCTTTACCGCCTCCCGCTCGCTTTTCACTGCCCTAATGTCGGCACAGTGCCTTGCTTTGTCTATATCTAAAGTCTTCTGAAGTTCAGCCTTTTCCTTGATACATACCTGCAGTCGATTCCTCTCGGCTTCTAACGTCTTAGTATCCGCCGCTTTCGACTTTTTGGAATCTTCCAACGATGTTTGAAGGATCTTGAGTTCGTTCTGGTATGCAACTTTGGCTGCTTGGCTCTCTTTGAGTGCCTTTTTATCCAAAGTCTTCTGATGATCGGCCTTTTCCTTGATACATACCTGCAATTGATCCCTCTCGGCTTCCAACGTCTTAGTTTCCGCCGCTTTCGACTTTTTGGAATCTTCCAACGACGTATTAAGAATCTTGAGCTCGTTCTGATGTGCAATATTGGCTGCTTGACTATCCTTGAGTGCCTTTCTAACACTTTCCAAGGTTTCCTCGGATTGCCTCGACTGTTCCGCAGCCTCATTCAACTTCGTCTGGACCTCCTTGTTCTTCTTGTCAGCCTGGCGCAGTTGCCGCTTCAGAGTATCTGTATTCTTGTCAGCATCTGTTATCTTTTTGGCCCACTCTTCGGTTTGACTCATATGCTCCAGCTGGAGCTCTGATAATTGCACTGAGAGATTGTCCCTTTCTATTTCAAGCGTATTGACCACCTCTTCTGCTTCTGCTTTTGCCTTTTTTCTTTCCCTCTGTGTCTCTACTCTCACATCTGATGATCGTATACGTTCGTCTCGGATATGAGAGTTCGCAAAGTCCAGCTTGCCTCGGACATCATCTCTTTCGCCACGATATCGATCCCTGGTGGCGCGCATATCCGCCATGATATGTTGAGTCTTTCCGAGTTCCCCGCGGAGCGCGGCCAGGTCCTTCTCGTTATTCTCTTTCCGAGAAGTATCCACACCGGCAGCTATCTTCTGATAAGCCGCCGTACGCTTGGATATGTCAGTGCAGATATCCTGAAGTGAGGAGGCTATATCTTTGGGGGTGCTGCGGTCCTCGAAGCTATCCATTGCTGACTGTCCCCGTACAGGTTCTTGAAGAGCTTCGTTGACAAGCCTCAACTCGGACTCGATCTCCTTCGTTATCATGGCAAACTTGAGTGTTTGCTCCTCGTTTGGGGGCAAGGGCAAAGTTCCCAGGTTGTTTTCTTCCTCAAAGAGGTCATAAATGCCCTCCAGGCTACGATCGACTTTCCTTCCCTGGATCTGATGATCGAGCAGTGTTTCGAACTCTGTTGCCCGTCTCTTGCTGTTTCGGGTTGGAGTCGAGGAGGGAGTTACCTTCCGCTTCGGGGTCTTTGTTGGTTTAGGAAGAAGGCCACCCTGCCATGGGCTGGACTCTGTATCCCATTCCATCGATGGAGGCATGACGAGATGTGTTTTATATTAACCTACTCAGGACGGATCCTGTAGAGGTGATGCTCAAGTCAGAGACTCGAGACTTTTTTGGCAGACCAACCGAGGACGAATCCTGTGGAGGTACAAACCACAGTCTGAGACTGTTAGAGTAATGTGCTGGATAGATGTTGAAGAAGAGGGAAAATTACGTAGCCAAAGATCGGGGATAAGATGCTGCACAAGGACGAGGAGAGGAAGGAATGGGGATTCAGAAAAAATTCTATATGATACCGAGGCGAGCTGACGTAACCGCAACCAGACATCATGTTTCCCACTCTGTTAGGTAGTTTAAGAGAGAAAGCCCGAGTGATCAAGTAAGAAAGGTAGAGCATTGTTATTCAACGGTGTAGTCCGTGGAGTTCTGACCTGTAACTCCTGGTGTTTCAATTGAACAGCTACTTCTTACTGGAAAGCTTCAAACAATTTACAAGAGCATGAAAACACTCACTCGAGATTCGATTCAGACTGGTCCATGTGAGAATAGAAAGCTTCCATAGCGTAAACTAGAAAAATCCGCCTTCGTTGGAATCCGCCCTCGTTGTCATGCTTAATCCTCGCCATTTGCCTTGTCCCTTTTCATCGGACAAACAACTCCATCCAAAACTCACCAAGACTACCTTTGTGCCTACTTATTGTTCTGGTCCGTCGGATTCAACGATTGACCAAGATCCGTCGGATTTGCAGGCGGACAAGACCTCTCTGGCAATTTAAGTTGCGGGCGAGATTTGCGAAAATTGATACTCGCTAGCGGCATAAAGGTAAAATGTCCCGAGTCGTCCCCGGTCTATGAGGTCTTCCAGAATTCCAGTCACTTAAGACTGCTCATCCTCTGGCGATGGTTTCCAGAACCCTACAGTCTCCTCTGATACCTCAAGCCACTGAGACTCGTCGTGAGGTCCAAAGACATCAGCCCATGGTCCGGATCCGGTTGATGTCTCTATAGATGCAGCTCCCGTCTCTGCAACGGTCGTACCCACTTCCGACCCTTGTTCTTCCTCTACTGCACCCCCCTGGGATCGTCTGTCGTTGGAATGCACCGACTCGTCCTCGACAAGCGGAGTTAGTCCTAAATTATTTCGGGATTGACGCGAATCACAAGTCGCCTTAAGGCGTCTATTCTCGTCTTGAAGAGACCTGTTCTGCTTTCGAAGGTCGTTGTTTCGCCCATTAGATTGACGAAGTTCCTTTGAGACTTTATCATGTAACGCTTTCCGGCTCTTAATTTCCTTGTGAAATTTGGAAGCGTCATCTCGAGGTCTAATGGTGATATTCTCGCCGTTTCGCTGCCGCTCTACTTGACCAAGTATATCGGCTAGTTCATCTTCCAGAAGCTCGACCCGTTTCTGTCCGACTTCAAGAGCCTTTTCACAAACGTTAGCAAAATTTCTCAGACGTCTGATAAGTGGTTCTGCTCCTCTACTGTACAGCTCTGCCTGTTCAGTCGCGTAGATCAATTCATTACTGAGAAATCCAACATGCTTCTGCGAAGCTTCTAGAGCTCTCAGTGCAGTATCTAGTGTGAATGTCATTTCTTGTTCATTAACTACCTTGGCCGAAACCAATGGCAGTGGGTGGTCAAAAGACCGGTTCTCCTGTGAGGGAGAGGAAGATGCCCCGTGAGACATGTTTTGTTTGAATTAAATACCTTGGCCGGAACCAATGGCACTGAGCGATCCGAAGATCAGGTGGACTTTCGTCCCGTACGTCCTCTCTTGAAGAGGATGATACGATGGGAACTGATTTAAACCAGTAACAGAGAGATATGTTGACGTGGTATGATGGATGCAGATATGTAAGTAGGTTGAGGAAGAAAGAAAGAAGCAGCCGTTGATGTTTGGATATGTGGGCACCGCTAAGGAAACGCGCTAGTGGTCTTTCCTTGATGATTCCATCAAGTTGGAATACAAATTCTACTCCACGACTCTACCCCTTGTAAGATTGCATAAATAGTTCTCTATGGATTTACATGGGTCAAGAAATCCCCTGCTCCTCATCACCCGGCCCTTAACCTGTAAACCTGATGCCCTCACCAGTGTTTCTCTGACTGCATCGCTGTCGCAGCAGTCCCGAGTATCTCCCCTTGTTACTCCTGCTCCTGGGCCTGTTGACTCGCAATATCAGCCTCAGTATATTCGATATAAGGTTGTAAGTGCAAAGGAAGAAGATATACGTATACATGCACATATGCTTCTTATGACCCTCATACCTTCAGACTCAGTAAATTAAAGGTGAAGAAGTTCGCTTTACTGCTCAGTGGCCCAGTGGAGCCTGCATTAGAGACTGTAGCGGCTTGGCTCTGTTAAGGGTTTCGACTGCTCGACATAGATTAAGAGTCCTTGAGTGCCTCGTCTTCCGTGTCTAATGCATTAACATCGAGTAGAGATGAAACACATGGCGGATTCCATTCGTATGCAAACACAAACCACTCGAAAAGCAAGCTGTTATGTCCAACCAGAGTATGCGTTAGTCGGAATCCCCATGAGCCTGTAACCGCGATCACGTAGCATTGTCCTCCTGCTTCCTTCTATACGAATTAGCATACGACTCTCTGGTATATCTGCCAACCTTTCTGACCCAGTTCCGCGTCTGTTAATCGCCTGTCGAAGAAGATGTCATTCCGATCCGCCAAGTCCTCCCTCTGACAAAGTACACGAAGCGGACTAAGTGATCAAGTTTATTCCAACCAGATTTGTCCCGAGATGTCCCTGGTCTATGAGATCCTCCAGAATTCCAGTCACTTAAGACTGCTCATCATCCTCTGGCGATGGTTTCCAGAACCCTGTAACTCTAGGCGGAGGTTTCCAGAACACTGTAACCCGCTGTGCAGCAGCTTTGGCTTCTGCAACGGTCGCCATCTTCCGCCGCTTGCTCAGTTCTTGCTGAAATGCTGTCTCTGGTGATGAATGGCGTGGCTTCCTCTTGCCGACATTCGAGGTAGCTTCATCTTCAAGAGACTCTCGTTCTTCCGTCATCTTCCGCCGCTTGCTCAGTTCTTGCTGAAATGCTGTCTCTGGTGATGAATGGCGTGGCTTCCTCTTGCCGACATTCGAGGTAGCTTCATCTTCAAGAGACTCTCGTTCTTCCGCTATCTTTTGTGCAAGCCACGGGTGAACCGGTTCTTGCTGAAATGCTGTCTCTGATGATGAATGACGTCGCTTGCTCTTGCCGGCATTCGAGGCAGCTTCATCTTCAAGAGACTTTGATTGTGCAACCCACGGGTTGACCGGTTTTTGCTGAGATGCTATCTCTGATGATGGATGGCGTGACTTGCTCTTGCCGAAATTCGAGGCAGCTTCATCTTCAAGAGACTTTAGTCGTTTCGCTGCCAGTTGTTCAAGCCACAGTTGAACCGTGTCTAGCTTAGGTACCTCGGTTTCTTTCGCTTCTTGAGTGTTGTTTCGATCCTTCAATTTGTCAAGTTCCTTCGAAATCTTATCTTGCGAGGCTTTCTGCTTCTGACTGTCCTCCTGAAGGCTGGACAAGTCATTTCGAAGCCTAAAGATTGTATCGGCTTGAGCTTCAAGAGCGGTCTCGTAGACGTTACGAAGATGTTCTAATCGTCGAAAGTCTACCTCTGCCTGTTCGGATGTACGGAATAACTCATCGTTGAGAAACTCAACCTCATTCTGCGAAGCTTTTAAATCTTTCAGAGCAGTATCTGATGTGAATGCCATTTCTTGTTTATTAACTACCTTGGCCGAAACCAATGGCAGTGGATGGTCCGGAGATCGGTTCTCCTGTGAGGGAGAGGATATGCCGTGAGACATGTTTTGAAGTAAATACCCTGGTCGGAACCAGCGGCACTGAGCGATCCGAAGATCAGGTGGACTTGCGTCCCGTACGTCCTCTTGAAGAGGATAGTACAAACTGCTGACACTGATTTAGGCCAGTGCCAGGGAGATATGTTGACGTGGTATGATGGGTGCAGATATGTAAATAGGTTGAGGAAGAAAGAAAGAAGCAGCCGTTGATGTTTGGATAGGTATGTGGGCGCCGCTAAGGAAACGCGCTAGTGGACCTTCACGTTGATAGGGGAAAAGCCGGAATATTAAAGGCGATTTCACTCAGAGAGGGATAGGAGACAGCGTGTACAGTACGTTTGGGCAAGAGATGCCCTACACTGTTGGCGAGGTGTGGTCCTGGAAGATTTACAGAGCTCGGATCAAGGCACTCAGAAAATTCATATCTCCACAATGCACAAGTCGAAATAAGAGACAGCGTATACAGTACGTTTAAGCAAGAGATGCCCTACACTGTTGGCGAGATGTTGTCTTGGAAGATTTACAAAGCTCGGATCAAGCAAGGCACTCAGAAAATGAATATCTCCACAATGCACAAGTCGAAAGAGAATATAAAAACCAGTCTTCAAGGAACGTGGCTGCAGACTGTCTAGCTATGTCAGCTTCGTCATATCATTTCCAGCAGTCACCTACTTTATCTTAACATCTTCAGAGACACAAGTAGTCTCCTGTACACAACTTGCCCTGATAAAACCCTTATCTTGAAAGCTTCTCTTCTTCGATAATGAATAGTGTGTCGCACCGGCTTTACGTGCATTCACCAGACCCCCGATCGTGTCCGGATATTCTAAAAGAATTGCAATCCTGTCCAAGTCCATAACCCTTCAGCAAAGGTTGAAAAGCCGAGCCAAGCTGCCTGCAGAACGGTACGGTGGAATAATCCCACATCCCACACGAATCTCCTTGAGCTGAGCTTTCGAGCCAGTTTGCGAATGTAAGAATCATGGAGAGGGCGATAGATCTCTTGTTCCTGTAGAGAAAATGATGCCGCAAGAGTGATGGCCACCGGCTGAATAGTGCCAACTTACCGGGGCGAAACGGAATCCTGAACACAACACTGTCTATGTGGGCTGGTCGTCAAGTGCATATTACATACTGGGCAGCAAGTGTGGACGTCGATGCGATTCGAGGAAACGTCGAAGCAGTACCCGCGACAACAATAAAGGTACGGAAACACAATGGAGCCAGAAACTCCAATTGGAAGAATCGAATATTATTAATGCCAGAGACATGAGGTCTCAAAGGGGTATCTAAGTCCAGCGCCTGTGATCAAACGGATAATATTGAAGGTAACCAACAAAGAAAGAACGAATTGGAAGAATGATTGGATCAGAAAGCACACCCCACCTCCACCACCGCTGGATGCTTCTCCATATCCAAACTCACTCCTCTCACGGGTACGCTGAAGTGACAAGAAGACAACGAGCTCTTCTTCCTATGCGGCGAGGAACGTGGTGTTGTCCACGGACTCGCTAGCTCTGCACCGTTAGAGCTCGTATAGACACTTGAAGAAGTAGAAGCTCGGTCGGTAGACGGCCGTAAGTCAAAGGTATCGTTGTTAGAGGCCTTGGACTCAACAAGGTTGGGCGAAGACGGTGAGGCAGCACGCATGAGCCATTGCGAGATGCGAGCGCGGACGGATGGCGGTTCAACAGGGGTGTAGAGAGACAAATCGGTAGTTGAAGCTTGCGAATGCAAAGGCAGAGGACTAGGCGCTTGGATCGGTAATGTCAAGGATGGAGAGCTTCCGGCAGTCGGTAGCGGTGGAAGGGGTACCGTGGGGGGAGGTGACGGTGTGGAAGGATGAGATAGATTGTATTGGATAAAAACCTTGTCATGGTTCACACCACTGGCATCGACGGGACTACCGTGACTCGATATCGGTGATAAGCCGCGGTGCACATCATCCGTTTGCTTTTCCTCCATGATGGTATCACACTCCGGTAAGCGCCTCTCGATTTGCTGTCTCTCCTCTAGATGCGTGCGCAGCCGCAGACTCTGCTCACTAGCTCTTCGGTAAAGTGTGTAGACAGGCTCTGGACCAGACTTGGATCGTAACAGTGGTGGCGACTGTGGGAGTCGAGCGTCAAGAGCATCGAGAAACACTTGCGTGCTTTGGGTTGTGGCAATGCTTGGCCCGCGAGATCTTGTACCGTGGGTTTCATCGGAGGTGTAGCGACTATCAACGCTGAAACGAGACCAATCCATAGAGACACTCCTCGACGCTACCGGCTTTCTGGGAATCGAGAAAGTCGACGGCCGTGATAGTATAGACTCGGACCTCGACTTGACCAATGCCTTTGGAGGATGCGCTAGACCTGACTCTTCTGGCTCCTCAAAGACTGGCAGAGGCTCTAATCCGTTACCAGGTAAGTATATGCTTAGCTGTAGTGGTCGGAAGCCTCCATTGCGTCCACCCGGAAGCTCGACTTTCTTAAAATCATACGGTGTACCAATTGTCGGCCGACGACTCACGCTTCGTC
>JAABUH010000689.1_pt1 | contig 45366 bp, 31 predicted proteins | sample 5559121 | NCBI WGS metagenome assembly JAABUH01 (sample SAMN10711871, study PRJNA513364) | rock metagenome | isolation source: Antarctica rocks | place: Antarctica: Victoria Land, Battleship Promontory nord | collected 2015-12-28
GTTCCTATTTCGTGAAAAACCAGAGTGTCATGTTGCACAGCACATCCTTCACCACTAGTGATGCACTTGTACTGCTTGGAGGTAGCATTGGTACTCATTTGACAGCAAACAGAACAAAATTTCATGACTTTCCCACATTATCCAAGTCGGCTCAAATAAGCTGCAAATTTGCAAAATATCAGCTGTTCCGAGATTGCACATCTTAGCTGTTTCACAGTTTGCACAAACTAGTTATGCCTGTTTTTGCAAGAATTAGCTGTTCAGAAATTTGCAAAGATTGGCTGATGCATGTTTTGCAGCTTAGCTATTGTGAATTGGCGCCTACTAGCTGAGCTGAATTTGCACAAACTAGGAAGGTTTGTCTGGACTACTGCTGGAACCAGACACAAACAATCGGATTCTAGGCCATGCTAATGCTGGCACATCAAAGTTTTAGCTTGCCACTTTGTTCACCCATCCATGTAGACAGAAAATGTGTTCCAGCTTCATGCTCAAAATGGTCACTGATGGTGACTGCATGACATGGTCAATCATGGCATCCACTGTTCAGTTAGATAAGTCTCAAAGGCTTGTTTGGCTTGCGAGCAAAGATCACTCATGACATGGCTGGGATCCATTGGGACAAGTTCCCAGCCTTGTTCGCGGCATCCGTTGCACCTGAATGACTCGATGGTCAAGCATGCATCACCGGGCTGGCACGTCTGGATCATCACCTGCTTGCTTGTGTCCCATTCGTGTCTGTTTATGACAACCGCAGCTTGGGATCCACAGTTTGCATACGCAAGCAAGATTATGTTGTCTTGCACCACATCAGCGGCCATAAAATAAGATGAGGGACTCATATGCACCTTACAGACCTGTGAGGTAATAAAGCTGTGAATGTAACAAGAAAACGCTTTGCATTTACAGAAGAACATGTAGCTCCACTGCAGCCTGAATGCACAATGATGCAGTGCCACTACCCATAAATGTGAATTTGATGCAATCCCATTCATATAACTTCAGGATATAGTGCCCTTCAATCATACTGTCTTTTTTGTGGTTTCAGTGGTAACGTTTGTGTTGCAGAGAACCTTCTGCAATGCTTATGGTTGTAGCAAATATGACCTGACCTCGAGCTGATTGGCATCTGGAATGACTGATTTCAGCCAGAAGCTGACAATGAATGGACAAGTTGACAGGTTACGGTTGAGCTAAAGCATTGCAGCTGAGCTGACAATCTGCATTTGAATAAGCTGACAGATTTCAGCCAGCGCTGGCAGATTACAGAGAACCTGACTATTTGCAACCTTGCTGGTAGAGTGCAAGTGAGCTGACATTTTGTGGGTCGTAGCCCAGCTGACAGTCTGTGTTTGAGCTGAGCCAAAATACTCACAAATGGCAGCCGGAGTGGATTGATTGCAGCTCAGATGTTAGTCTGCCGCTAAGCAAATAAATGCGACAAGTTACATCTGAGCTATAGAATGCAGCCGAGCCAACAAATTGCAACTGAGATAACGAACAGGAAAGTTGACAAGTGATAGCTGAGCTGACAAATGCATCTAAGCAAACATGTGGCAGCTGAGCTGACATATCACATCCAAGCTGAGAGATTGCAGCCAATCTAACACACCACAGGTGAAGTGATTGAGCAAAGTGTACCAACTGAACCTTACACTCACTTTGTTCTTCTGATTGTTTGGATCCAGAAAAACCAATGTGCTGCTGTGTCAATCGCAAAATAGAGCTTTTGATAGGCTAACACACCAAACATGCGGACAAGCTGCCGCTTCTGCTATCTCTGCTGACTAGTTTACCGAACATACAATTGCACTGTAAGAGCTGAGCATATCAAGGAGTGATGGTAATGGAAAACTACAACACAATTTGGGTTTTACAAATCATATTTTCCTGTTTCGGACGTTCTTTCTTATAACTCTGCTAGATACACCTCCAGATTGATGGGCGCTACCGGCACTCAAGAGCGCATATTGTGCTTTTGAAGCAAATCTTGTCTCTTGCATGGACTGAAGATCGGAATTGACTTGCTGTAATTCCCAGTTATTTTTTCATGATGACGAGCATTCATACGAGCGTTCAACATCAATGTTGCAAAACAGTACAAATTAGAGACTTTCAAGCAATAGTTAAATCAAGTGATGAAAACAGTCAGAGCGGCTAGAAACCTCAAGAGACTTGCCGCTTGGCATTTGGGCAATGAAAGCCAACCCTCCAAGCAAGCAAATACAATACGCATTGTATCCCTCATACTGTGAACCAAGCAAGACCACAAAAGCATCAATTGTGTTTGCATTTTATTGTCATACAATGAAGAACAGCATTCCACAACAAAGCTTGATGGCGTGAAAGAGTTGTTTTCTGGTTCATACTGGTCATCGCATTTTTTAATCTCTCGCCTGCACGGTTCATTAGCCGCTAGAGCGCAAGTGGGCAATGATGTCATTGACTGTACCGGCTTGTCCAAAATTATGTCATTACGTCACAATACAAATTGGGCATAAACAACCAAGATGGAATCTGCACACAAGCAAAACATGGACAAACGTGCTTCATGGTCAAACCATTTCTGGTAGGGGTGGATTTGACATGAGAAAGGACAGGTGTGTGGCTGGTCATCTGCCAGGTTTGATCTCGGCTCTGTTGATGACGGTCCTATGGAGACATGAATCACAACTGCCATTATGTAAATTGTCGCCTGGCTGCGGCATGCCGGATGTATTCAAAGAAAGCAATCTCATCAAACCTGGCTAGGCGTAGCTGCCGGGCTGAAATCAAGAAAAGCTGGTGGGGCCCGTAAGGAGCTACTACCTTGCGTTGGAAGGCGTCTTGTATTTGCACATATAAGTGTTGCTTAGCAGTTTGCTCGTCGTCAATGCCGCTGTTGTACATGACGTCGTCCAAAAGCCTATCGGCTTTGGTGCGCAGAAAGGCGACAGGTTTACCCCATGCATGTGCTTCTTCCAAGATCTGCTTGCAGGATTCGAGAAAGCTGCCGTCGTATATCAGAAAAATGCAATCAAATGCGTACAACTTTTTGTCAGTGAAGTAGGTAGCAGCTGGGTGCGACTGCGTACCAGCGCCTGGTGCATCGTATAGCTTAACACGTGCAAGCCCAGGATAGTCGTAACAATGAACGTCCTGTGTGACCTCGTTGATGCCGACTCCCGCCGCACCCGCGTCGTTTGGCTTCACGCCACGGATTGCATTGATCAACGTGGACTTGCCGCCTTTTGCGGGGCCACAAAAGATGAAATTGTAATGGTTGACTGCATCCATTCCCATATGCTGCTGTGCTTCTTTGATCAAGCGGTCTCGATTGTATCCAATATTTTCACCACCGCCCATACCATCACGATTTGGTGGCTTGTTGAATGCATCGCACATGTTTACCATTAGCTGCATGAGATCTTTGACAGATCCAATAGCACCCACGAAGGTAGACAACGCATGACCCATGTCGTCTGCCCTTCACCTAGGTATGCCAACACGAAGGTGCTGATAGCCATGATCGATTTTGTAGAGAAGTCGCTTAGACATTGTGGCTACGTGGGCATCACATATGTCTTGCATGGGAGGCCAAGCTGGCAAGAGTTCGGGTCCGTAGTTGCAGTCATTGCTCTGCAACCACCTTGACATGGCAAAAGCATTGGAAGAGCATCTCATCAGCATGTGTATTGGTTGCCGGGCGCCAACAATAGTCAACGCCAAGCTGACAAAGTGATTGACAGCGGCTACTGCTAAGCTGACAGCACACAAGGCAAGCAACTGATGAGCTGGCATGCATGAAGATTGTAATCGACAGCTTAACAGCGGCATATGATGACTGTTAAGATTCCTTTATTCATATTTGCATGTAGTCACATTGAGGGACCAAAGTCAGTATTTTAAGTTTCTAGGAAGATTGTGCGTCAAAAGCTTTTCTTTTGGGAGCACCTCAATTGGCTGGCAACACTGTTGCCATGCCGCTATAACCTGGCTGTCACCGTGTTTCCTTGTTGACATTGATATGTCCTACCACTGTGCTGCCTTGAGCTGTCACCTTGCTATCAATTTAGGATTTGGGAGACTAGGCACTGATTGCCCAATGTCTTGCTGACTTGACACTCTACGGCTCAATGATGCATGCGTTCGATTGAAGATCATGAAGACTCTTTGCTAGGCAGGCTTGCACCAAATTTCCTAAAACAAGCTGGAGGTTGTTGTGTGAAGTGCTCTACCATCACAAGTACCTGGCCATCATGCTCATCAGCACACGCACAGATCAATACAAGAAGAGCATGCAGAGGAGAAGCAACGTGGATGTTACAACATCAAACTCACCATTGATTTCTCAGGCTTTTGAATTATAGAGAACGTGCTTCTTTGAATGCGAAGCCGTTGAAGTTGAGCGAGCAGCCAGGAGTTCCTTTTCCAAATTACAGGTGGCACATGAGGACGGAGTGCTTTTCATCATTGGTGTGATCAAAGATGGGTTGGCATCCATCAAGTCATCACCTGCAAGGGCATTGTCGTCGACGAAGTCAGCAACATGTACATACTGATCTGCTGCATTGCAGTTTGCAGTGCACGTTTACAGATGGAGACGTCAGACCTTTATGCTCATGAGTGTTGCAAGCAAAACCCTAGCAACCTAGGCCACTCTAGTGGGCACTGTGCTTCCTACAGGCATCCACAATACGCGCAACCTCATCTTCATTCAAGCTGTTGGCCCAACAAGCTGTCTCTCAAAGGGTAAGTGTGAGATATAGACTGGGTTTTGTCTAGTTAGTGCGTCATTGTTCCTGGCAGGTGAGCAGACAGATGACAAACTACACCTGAGCTACAGGGTGCAGCTGAGCAGCTGAGCTGCCGCAATTGCAGTGGCGATGGCGAAGTGCAGGTGAGATACACCGGAGCTGTTAGGGCACACCTTGTTAGCTTGACTGTCAACAAAGTGAAGATGATAGAAAGTGGCCGCTGAGCTGACAGTTTGCACCTGAGCTAACATACGATAGCTGAGCTGACACATCACAACCAAGCTCACAGGTTGCAGCCAAAACAATAAATGAGTTTCAAGCTGAGAAAAGACAGTTGAGCTGACAGGCAAGCTGACAAGCGGACAGAGTACAAACGAGAAGACTGAGATGACACAGCTGACCTGACAGACTGAGCTGACAGACTGCAGCCGAGCTGACAAATCATGACTGAGCAGACACTGTGATCGTCAACTGATATTGTAGACATAGTGTCTCATTCAACAGCCACCCTATACAGCAAGTGCCAGTACATCAAGCACCCAGTTGTGCTTGCATTGATGTTATGCGCATCTGATCACTGCATTGAAAATGGGCACATACGCTGTGGTTCCAGTGCACATCAGTCACAAGGTCTGTATCATCAATCCAGCAGTGATTGAAGATCTGCACAGCATAAGGGGTTTAGGGTTTAGTGGTGCACAGCATTATTTATCACCAATTGATGATGTGTAATCAACATGATGTCTTGGTCAGCAACCACCATATGCAGCAGGTTTCAGTCATCAAGCACCCACATGTGCTTGCATTGCTTTTCTGCACATCTGAGCGCCTTGGTTTCTCACGGCGCATTCGTTTGACAAGCTGCTGTCCTGCAGACGGATCACGATGGACCGCCTGCAGGACCAAGAGTCACAGCAGATAATCTTGCAGATAACCAAGCCTCAGATGTAGCTACAAACATGAAGCCATGGCAGCAGCAGCACACCCAAACCTCTCCTACACATCTATGTGCTGGGCCACCTATAGGGACATATAGCACCTTGGAAAACTTAACCTTATCAGCGCACCCTCCAATTGCTGATGGCGAGGCTGTGGCTGCTCTACCTCTCCAGCTAGGAAATTTCAAGGGACAATTGCTGTTGGCACTCAAGCTCGACACCATGACGTGCAACATGGGGGTGTCTCGCTGCACTGTTTCGATCAAAGGCCATTACTAAAGTCGTTGTGGGTTTGAGTGACATATTGGACCAATGCACAGCTTCATGGTGCTCTTGATTTGCCAGCGCTGGCGATGCTGTGCCACCATGTGTGTTGTGATGACCAACTGCCGTTTCTTTTCCTTTGAGTTTCCAAATCTGGTGCACAAACCTGCAGATCCATGACAGTGTGAGGCTGCAATTGAGCCAAGGGATTGCAGCTGAGCATTTAAGCTGAGGTTAGAACTCACAGAGGAGCTGACAATCTGCCAATGAGCTGACACTTTGCAGCCCAGCTGACAATCTGCAATATGCTGAGCTAGCACACTGCAGCCGAGCTGTCCAAATGCAGCCGAGCTGACATTGTGCGGCTGAAAGATGACAGCGGAGCTGACATGACCGCTTTCTGTACCAGTTCAAGATTTGTACAGGAAATATGATGGTGGAACCATGACGGTAATGACATGTCATGTACGCTGAAAAGACACATAGATCTGGTTGTGTTTGGAATCGAAACACAGATTGTCAAAGTTTTTAAAATATTTAATAATACTAAAATTTTCAGACCTTCACACGGAAGATCACATGGTGTGACCGACGTGATGGATCAGCACCAAGATGTATGGAACATAGTCTGTACTGAAAGGGCATGTCTTTGCAAGGCTGATGACCCAGTCAACAGGTCACAGTTGCCCATATCGTGTTTGAAATGGGCAACTGCGACAACTCAAGCGGTCCTGCTGTTCACAGAGTGTTTCCGGGTTTAGGAAGAGATATACCTAATAATAGTGTCTTTTAAATAAAATCCAGTAAAAAAAGGGAAGATTGATGACCCAGTCAACAGGTCACAGTTGCCCATATCTTGTTTTAAATGGGCAACTGCGACAACTCAGTTGGTCCTACTGTTCATAGGGTGGGGTGATCATTGAAGGGATCATTGCACAAATTCAAGCGTACAATACAGTATGCCTTCATCCACGAGCATTGGGCCAATGCCGCAGCGTGCATCCAATGATATACGGGAGACGCAAGACTGATGCAGACAGCATATTTGGCTGCTGGAAGCATCACTGAGCCCTTGTAGCCCTTCCCAAAGCATAAGTGGTGCACCAGCCCTATGATGGAAAAACCAAACTACCTCTCGCCTTGTGTCTGCGTGGTACTTGGACAAAATGGCATCAAATTTGCAATTGGTGCGAAATTGCAAATATTGTATCAAAGTTGCCGTGTACAACAACACTGAAATGCAAATTAATGTTCAGTGTTGTTGTACAAGGCAAATGTAAAGGCTCATAGAGCCTGTAGAGGGCTTCAACAAATCTACACAATGCATTGCAAACCCGCTGTGACCAAGAGACTACCTAGCAGTTGTATGAGTGACTACACAATTTCGTACTCGGTGTCACTGGCAGCAAAGTCCATGAGCGTTTTGACCAGGTGTCCTTTTGTGGCAGACTGTGGTGCATCTTGCTTCATATGGTGGTTGATGAGCCCAGCCAACTCTGCTTTTGACAGCTTGTCAAAGCGCCATTTCTTGGCTCTCCTGAGCACACCCAGGTCCATGAAGTCTGCAACCCCTAAGCTGCCTTGAGAGAGGGTGGACGCTGGAACAGACAGGTTGCTGCTGCTGACCTCGGGACTTGCAGCCCTTCCACCTGCACCATTGGGCAGCCCAGTTGAAAGGCTGCTTGCATTGCTCAAGGCAGGTGTGGATGCACGTTTTGTGTACTTCCTTTGAATGGAAACAAAGGTGGGAGGGTTAGCAATCACTTGTTGCTGTGTGTTCACAAGCGCTGTAGCAAGACATGTCTTCATGACCTCCTCACTCACATCGAATTTGGACTGTGGAACCTTGAGCCTGACTGCAATGCATACCTCTTTTGCCAGGTGATCAATCACTGCTTGCTTGACAGCTATCTCATCAACGGACACACGAAAAGGCAGGATGTCCAGCGCCTGGCGTAAGACAGACATGTTTTCCATGCAGGAGTACTGGCTGAGCCTGTTGATCAGAGATTCTTGAAGCACATAGGCAGACAGAAAACTTGATGATGGCAATGCAGAGCTACACTCCATTTTGTCATCGATTTTGCAGCCATGACTGGGACAAAATCATGACTGCCACTTTATGAATCGCCCTCATCACACTGAGCCAAAGATGAATGCAACTGAAGAAAAGGCTTACAACATCTGAGGCATGTCTGCACTGCAAAGCCAGACTGTGATGTTTGTAGCTGGAGAGCGCAGACAAGCAAGAAACATTGCATAGAATACCTGCATAGTCCCCCTGGCTCGACTCTTCAGTCACCAGAAGCTGCACATCTGGCTGTCTTGACCTTGCCAAAGCAACTACACCATCAGTGGCAGCACAGCAGTGTCAGCAGCAGTAGGTTGTTTTTCCAATGACGCTGAAGTCATGGATCCTCTGGATGAAGCTGATGATCCAGCACAAATCATCACCAGGTTGGACAACATTGTGGTGCAACTACAGAAGCATGCAGAACAGCTGGAAGCCCATCACCTTGATGATGCTACTGCCAGCATTGCAGTCCCAGCTACTACAACAACACCAGCCAAAAGTGCTCAAGTACAGGATGTTTGCGACTACATTCACATCAAGCGAAGCCAATTTGTGTTGCAGGAGGAAGACACACTGATTGGAAGGTCTGCAAAACTGCGCTGCCAGCTCTACTGGCTGGCTGTGCTGTGTTTGCCCAGAAGCTTGTACACCAGGGGTCCTACACAAGTGGCTACAGGCAACACTCCAACCACTTCTTAGTTGCAGATACTAATCAACAGGTGACTCTGAAACAGATGGAGCAAATGATGGATGCCCTGACCTCATCCCCTTGTATGTCAGACAACGTGTCAAAACATAAAGGCCTGATGCTGTTGTTGATAGCTTGCCTGCAATGAGGGCAAGTGTGCAGCAGCTACCAGCCAGATTTGCGGACAAAGCTGCACACAAAACCGGGTTATCCCGGTTGCACAAATTGTGATGTCCTTGACTGCAGTGTTCCACCAAGTGTTGTAGCTCAGTAGATAGCCTTTGCGAGTCAGATCGGCACAACCCAACAGCAAGCTTTGATGTTAAGTTGAAATTAGCAAGCTGTCAATATGCAATTTGTTCAGTCTGTTTCCAATTTGGCTGACGCTGTTGGCAGAATTACAAATGGTGATAGATTTGCTCAGTCCAGGGATATATAAATCTTGAACTCTGGCTGCAATATTACAAGTTGAGTGAGCATAAAAGTGACTGGAAATTTGTAAAGGGTGATGCAAAGAGCTTGTTGTCGCTCTTTGCATCCTTCTCACTGCGTAATCCATCAACAGGAAATAATGATGAGTTGAGACAAACGAAAAATTGTGGAAAGTTGTTTCATAAATTCGATGGCATGCCCTGCTGAAATACATGAATAATGCTTACCAGGGTATTTTTGTGAGTTTCCCTTTGGTGCTTCATATCCCCCCCGCTTGGTCCCAAGGTAGAAAGGCAACACCACAGTTTGGCTGAGAGCCTTTGATGTCAAATAGATAGGGTCATGCAGCTAAACTCAGCCAGAAGTGTGGTGCTGATCCACCAGGTTGGGAACACCAAGTGTATGTGAAACAGATAATTCAATATTTATAAATATTTAGAAATTCCAGAATTTCCAAACTTGCTCAATCCCCAAGCAATTTCGCAAAATCTCAGCAACATACTTTACAGAATCTGAATTTTCCAAATATTCAAAATCAATTATTCATTTAGACCCAAATCAGGAACTGCATTTTGTGGTCCAAAATTGTCTGCTCTCCCAGGAGTGTTACATGGTCTTACCCATGCGCCAGCAGAGGGTGTTATAGAGCCCAAGTCACCGCGCAGCTGGAAGCGCGAGTCAGACCAAAACAGACTGCTCAAGGGTGACTTGGAGACAGCCCTGTACTCCACAGCTGTTGCACAAGAGGGCATCATGCAGAGAGAAGGAAGAGGGCTTACCACCTGATGGTGGCTTCCTGGTTGCAAACACTGATCCACAGTTGAGGCATGGACAGATGGAGCAACTGGTGGATGCTCTGGACCTTGTCCCCCTTGTCAGAGAACAGGTAGAAAAGGAAGTATCTGATTGTGCTGCCAAGGGCTTACTTGCTGTGAAGTCATGTGTAGAGCAGCTGGCAAGCAAGTATGCAACTGACAGTCAGGCATTACCAAATTAACAACATGCAATTTGTTTGGTCGATTTTTTATTTGACCAATTTGACTGAGTCTGCAGGCAGACTTGCAAATTTGCATTTTAATGTGCAATTCAATTTGGTTGTCAATCAAATTTTGGTAATTCGCTTTGACAATTTGCTAGCGGTGGCATTGCTGAACAATCACATTATAGGACAGACTTCATGTTCTGATGCGTACACCCAGTTTCTTTTTTTTTATTACGATGAGAATCACTGTCCAAGAATTTCGTTTATACAGCCTGGTCCCAGGAACAGCAACTGTGATTCTAGTTGATGTCTTTGCAGTCTACACTTGCCAATTGAATCACAACATTAGGACATAAACATATAATCGTCAAACACTAAATCTAATATGGTCATCAACATATTGGCTTCAAATTTTTAGCGATGGTGAAAATAGCTTGTTGCTCTTTGCATCCGTCGCACTCAGTCACATAAAGGGAAGTAATGATACATCTGAGACAAATACAATTTTTCCACTGGAGTATTGTTTATTGTTAGAAACGTATAGTAACGCTTTCGGCTGCCAGGAACGCAGGGCTCATCAGGAATACGAGATTCGTCAGCGTCTCCACGATCTAACCAGTGCCTGGTGGCAAGACTTGCGTGGTGGAACTGCTGACGCAGTACACGCTGCTCTAGGGGAACATGTGTGGTCAAACATATGAGTGGGCAGTTGCACAAGGTCAGCCGTAGATCGCGTCTAGATAAAACTGCACTGACCGCATCTTTGGCCTCTGCTACAGCTGCCTGTTCGTCGGACATATTTGCCGCTGCAATGCGACATCGCGCTCCTTACCTGGCTGGATGAGAAAAATGAAAAATCGTCCCCGAAGGGCTTGCCATTCTGCCTCGAGGGCTAGCTCTTCTGGCCCGAGGGCTAGCTAGCTATTAAGGGACGAAGGTCAGCTTTCCGCCTGCAATTTGAAATTACAGTTGTCTCTCTTGCTGGGCAGACGCAATGACAACAAAGAAGTATTAGTTTTGTCGCAATGTGGACTGTCCGAAGCACCTTGGTTGGAAGCCTGGCGAGGCCTGCAAGGTTTCTGCAGGCAACAACATATTCCATAAGGCCAAGCACAACTGTATCGCCTCAGGCGTCAAATACTGCTGGGTGCATCAATCCCAAGTGGCAGGCTGGACACTGCATGAGAGAGGGTCTCAGGCTGCCAATCAGTTGTGCAAGGAAAAGAACTCCACCTGGACTGGAGGTTGGTTGGAGATCCCAGAGGCGCCTAATGTAGATCTCGAAACCCCAGCAACAACAATGAAAATTCAAGTGTTGAGCAATCATGTCATGCGTCAGCACAATGCTACACGGAAGCAGCCCCACCAATTACATCTTGTAGTCGTGGACCAGCTGAACAATCGGAAGCGATACATGATGTGGCAAGTGCAGCAAATGCTACCAATCACATCAGCATACCAGGCCAAGCACTTGACGACAATGCAGAAAAGCCACAGCAGTAGTACAAACCAGATTGCATCTTACTCATCCAGTCATGGTAAGCTGTGGACTATTGCGTACTGATGACCAGTCATGTTCGTTACTTGCTCACCTGAAACTAATCTCTGCATTCTAAAATCTGTTGAGCTGTTTTGGATTAGCAATGTCTGATTCCTCTTGAGCAAGAGGGGTCTTCTTTGTCCAGTCATGACAAGATGCGGACTACTGCGACCAACTGACAATGTCATGAGCGTCGCAATGCCCTGCCCTCTCATGACTCAGGTTTGCATTCTTGGAACTGTCAAACGCTTCTTGATCTGTACACACATGCTTCAAAAGATGTCTCAGCTGCCCAGTCATGCCACAAAAAGAGGTCTCAGCTGTCCACTCAAAACAAGATGTGGACTGCTGCGACCTGTTGACAGGGTCATCAATGATCATTCCACTCTATGAACAGTATTACCAATTGAGCTGTCTCACTTGTCCATTCAAAACAAGATGTGGACAACCGCGACCTCTTGACAGGGTCACCAGACTTGCAATGACTTGCCCACAAGCGGGGCGAGCGACTCATGATCACTGCACTCTGACCAATTGACTTGTCTCAGCTGTCCATTCACAACGAGATATGGACAACTGCGACCTGTTCACTGGGTCAACAGTCTTGCAACAAATTGCCCTATCATGATCACTGCACTCTTTGAACAATTGACTTGTCTCAGCTGTCCATTTACAACAATATATGGACAAGTGCGACCTGTTGACTGGGTCAACAGTCTTGCAACGACTTCCCCATTCATGATCTCTCCACTTTGAACAGTAGGACCATTTGAGTTGTCTCAGTTGTCCAGTCATGACAAGATGTGGACAGATGCATGTTGCACATCCAAGTAGTAGCAGTAGTAACAACTCGTGAATGAAGTAAGTATGGAATATTCTGAGTGAGTGTCAGATATTGTCAGAAACATCTCTCAGAGAATATTCTAGCGTCGCCAGGTAGGGAGGTTTGGAAGGTGGGCTGGCCGATCGGCTCTTCCGGTCGATTTGACCGGAACCGATACGTTGATCGGAACTTCCGATCGAAATTAGTGGGACCGATCGGAAGACGGCAAGTACCTGCCGATTCTGCGCGTTTGTTACATTCTTTATGACAAACTTGCAACTTTGGATCTTTTCGACATAAAGATCGAATCATCTTTCAATTTCTTAAAAGATGATTCCAAAGATCATAATCAGAATGATTCTAACCAAAGTTCTATATCCACATGCTTCATCCGACGAGGCGAACGAAGACATTCATGACTTCTGGGGAGTCTACAATCTTTTAGAAAAGTTGAAAGATGATAGAACCGTCCTGGTGGAATAGCTTACAATCACAAGATGCGCTCATGCTTGTGCTTGACCAGGAGCTATAGCTCCCGGTCCGGATTGTAGAAACGCTCCAGGATTCATCGTTTCAAGCGACTCACAAGCTAGAATCAGATAGACACGCTTCTTTGGCTCAAGCGTGCAAGCTACATTGCCTGTGTCTATCTGACTGGCATTGGAACGTTCACAGTACCAATCTCATTCCATGTGTAATCACATTTTCGGTTCATCCGCAAAGAGCAAGCTAGCAACTTGACACAATCTATCAACCTGTGTAAAAAGAGAAACAGACAGTCAACAAATTGCTGGTACTGATAATCTATTTCAATTTGTAATTTTCAAGGGCTCAAGTTGTATAGTAGTCAGAACGCAAATTCCCCCATAAATCTGCTGTCAGCCGCTTTGCAAATTTTGCGGAATGTACAGCCAGCCGCATTTGGGAATTACTCATCGCCCTTTCCCACCGCGCGTACGGAGCAGTCCGCCGACGCACGGTGCGGCACGGAGCGCGAGAAACACGGAACACGAAATGACGTGAAATCTTCAGCAGCCCCTCAGCATCAGCTGTTACCACAGTTCCGCATGTCACCTGCCATTACGCAAAACCCTTGGTTTAGATAGTCAGCCGTACCTTGCAAAGAGGCGATATGACCAGCCGCAGCAGGGCTAAGTCAAGAGATGACATCATGGCGCTCATGCATGTAGCATACACAGGAAGCGATGCATTGCCATTGCAGCAAGACACTGACTTGTAAGCTGCTTTCATGCTGATGAACCTTGTGTCAGTCTGATTCAAATAAAACAGATCAGGTTTGCCTAAAGAATGACTGCTCAAGACATTTGGGCACGCAAGTATCATGAATTGTGGGAGAAACTTGAACCAAAAAAAAAAGAAAAAAGAAAAGACTCCTTTGGCACAGCACTGTGGAAGTGGCTGGTACAAACGAGTGTGTTTCCTATCAACATTGCAGCTGCTGCTCCAATGCAGGATCAAGCTATGCAAACTGTCATCTACAACAACTGCAGGCTTGGTGTGACAGAAAGGGCCTTGACACAGTCATTCACCCAATTACAAAATGTGTGATCTTCCTGGAGGACTTGCTCAGTGACATGGTTGCCAAGAACTCAAAACACTCATTTGGCACAATCAGAGTGGCACGCAAAGCTTTGTCTCAGATCAGGTGTGACACTCATTGCTGGCCTCAACTTGCACACGGATAGGTGGCCATCATCATGCCTGCTGATCAGCTTGTTGTAATGTTGCAGGGAGTTGCAAAGAGGCGTTCCTCCACCCTATGGAGAGGCGTTCAGCAAAGGCACTCTCATCCGATCAGCTAGCAGCACAGCTTTTGCAGCTACAACAGAAGCCAGAATAGGTAACCCAAAGTGTTTGTGGCGCTGGCTCTTGCAATTGCAAATCTGCTTTGCCCCAAATAGCTCACCGTCTTCTCTGCACAGGTCCTGACAGTGATCCCTTGAGAGATGGCTTTCAAGCAACTAGTCTAGACCAAGATGAGGTCGAGCGAATCCTGGACGCCTGCATAAAGCATAGTGATCATTGGAGCGGCTTCAAAGTGGCAGCCATGGTGTTGTTGGGGACTGCAATGGGGTTCAGAGGTGTGTACATGTAGTGCTGTTAGTCTTGCTGGAAGTCAAGTCATCAGCTATGTGGATACATTCCAGCAGTGTATGACATTGACAGGCGATGACCTTATGGATGCAAAACCAAGTCTGCTCGCCAGTGTCGCCAGTGTTGACGCCAGTGGTGAGACTTACCTCCCATGCACACACACACTGCTGCACAGCAGGCTTATCAGAGCACAGCATATTGCACTCCATATGTGGCTCACTGGAAGGATGTTGCAGAATTTTTATCTGTTGAGCAATTTGTACAATTGCTCAACAAGCATACCTGTTTTGTCGTTGCAGAAATTGAGTCTCAGGACACCGTGGTAATCCTTGCACTCAACATTGCTGCAACCGCTCGCTTTTGCATGTGAGCCATGGCAAGTGTCACATGCACATCCGCCTGTATCACCCAGCTTGTCAACGTTGCAGGTGGCAGTATAGGTTGTTGTTTCGCGACCTCCTGCTCTACCATGCAGACAAGAAGCAGGATCGCAACGCTCTTGCAAAGCCTCTGCAGAACATTCTCCAAGAGGTTGAAGGAAGCCCTGTGGTCAAGACAAAAGTGCTTCACCTGTTCAGGTGTAGAAAGACAGCTCATTTTGGTGGGTGACAACCTCGTGCCTACATTGATACTGCAGAGATAGTGGAGTCATACTGCTGGCAAGTGGGGGGCTGGCAGTGAGCTGCTAAGCATATGGGTCGAGGTGACAAGCAATTGGTTCGTGCTGGATGCAGAAACTGTAATGGTCATTGCAGTGTTTGATTGCAGGGACCCTTCAGCAGGCATACCTGGAGAAGAACCCTCTCTCAGCGCTTGTAGCCTTTGCCATTGCTGGTGGATGGGACCAGACGTCTTTCATGAGGCGGCACTTCTGTGGCCGAGCTGTTTACACGTTTGAAGATCCAGCTGTTGCATTGTTGCTTGCTTATATGCCTGAAGCCAGAGATGCATGCGGCCTATCAACTTTTACCTTGACAATGGCTACAGGTCTTGGTGCCAGAGCAATTGATTGACCTCAGCTTGTTTCCTGGGGTGCGCAAAGTGCTTGACGCTTTCAGAGCAAGGAATGCCCGGCTTCAGTCTGGCAAGCGGCAAGCAGATGACAGGGTCTCTGACAGGGCAGCTGAGGGCTTCTTGCAGACTGTCCTGTACTCTGGCATCTGCTTCTGGCAGAACCTGCCATTCAAGACACAGCGGTGAGCCACATGTGCTTGCATACCACTTGAGACTGTGATAGTCAATCAAAATAGGAGTGATGACACTGAGCTGAGTGACAACCTTGTATGCAGGTATGGACTGGCGTACGTCTTGCACAGGTTGCCTGCCGTTGCAGCAATCATCGTCACGCAAGAATACCTTGTCTTTGCAAGAGAGGTCATTGCTAGCCATGACAAAGCCAACATGCAAGCAGAGCTGGATGTCAGTCCAGCTATGGGAGACATGCTGTCAGACATGCAAGCATTTCTCAAGCAGCTCTGTGGCGCTTCTGCGGTGGGTGATGCAGAGACGGTGGCCAAGCTAATCGCAGAGAAGATGACAGCAATGAACATTTGCTCAGCTCAAGGCGACCCATATGAAACCTTTGAAGAAGACCTAGCGTTGCCAGCATCAGCATCAGCATCGGCGCTGACACACTCACCTCAGCATGCTCTAATGCTGCCAAATACCCCACGTGAAGCAAAGCGCTTGAAGGCAACACCAATCCAGTTGCTTTGGCTTGGGAGGAGTGGATGTGTGGCCCAGGGGAGGCCACCATTGCAGACCGGGTCATTTTGATCAAGGCTGACAAATCTCTGGCTGTTGGCGCCAGAAACAGCTCCCTGCACAAGAAGAACAGGCACCTGCCCCAGCTGATAGAGATGTTGATCAACTCAGCTGCATGTAGATTTTGTTGATACTGCTTGTTATGATCATTGGTCTTTGCATCCAGCGTCTGCCCACCTGTTTGCAAAAGGTTGCAATCTGACATGGGCACGATAGAAATGGCGAATGATATGAAAGCCTGGTATCTGAAAAGCTTGCTCAGTCATGATCAACCTACTCCTGAACAATAAACCAGTTGAGGTGTCTGGCTTGTCCATTCAAATCAAGCTATGGACAACTGCCACCTGTTGATAGTATCATCAGTCTTCCAGTGAGCACTACTTTTTGAACAACAGGACCAATCAAGTTGTTGCAGCTGTCCATCCAAAAAAAGATGTGGACAACTGCGACACGTTGACTGGGTCATCAGTCTTGCAAAGACTTGCTCATACAGGATGACTTCAGTCTTTGAACAGTAGGACCGATTGAGGTGTCTGGCTTGTCCATTCAAATCAAGCTATGGACAACTGCCACCGGTTGATAGTGTCATCACTCTTCCAGTGAGCACTACTCTTTGAACAACAGGACCAATCGAGTGTTGCAGCTGTCCATTCAAAACAAGATATGGACAATTGCGATCACTTCAGTCTTTGAACAGTAGGACCAATTGAGGTGTCTGGCTTGTCCATTCATATCAAGCTTCATTCCTTTTTGACAATGTTGCAAATTTGAATCTGATGAATATGAAGATCGAGTCATCTTTCAATTTTTCACAAGATGACTGGTCTTTGCATTCAAAAAGTGTTGAGCCGTTTTAGCAAAAATTTGTTGCTGTTGAGCATGAGACATTCCTGGATCATCAAAACATATCTTGAACTTGTACAGGTGCTCAAAACAACGTCTCAGCTGTCTAGTCATGACAAGATGCGGACTATTGCAACCGCTACTAAAGTGTTGCAGTGTTCCAAACATGCAATGACATGGACGACTGTGACGGGCTGACTGGATCATCAGTCTTTTACGGATCATTCCGCTCTTGAAAGAGTATGACCGATTGAGCTGTCTCAGTTGTCCATTTACAACAAGGTATGGACAACTGCGACATGTTGGCTGGGTCCGTGATCTTGCAATGACATGCCCTATCATCATCACAACACTCTTTTTACATTAGGACCAATGGAATGAATACGGAGCGTCACAGTTGTCCATGCAAAACAAGATATGGACAACCGTGACCTGTTGACTGATGACACAGTCACTTACAGTCAACTGGGGCAAAATCTGCTCATACATAATCACTTCAGTCTTTGAACAATAGAACCAATTGAGGTGTCGCAGTTGTCCATCAAACACAAGATACGGACAACTGTGACCTATTGACTGGGTCCAGAGAGCAAGCTAGCTTAGCGTAATATGTGCAATATATGTACAAATAAAAAGCAACAGCACCAAAAATGCTGGTACTGATTCAATGTTCCTCAGCTTGTGATTGTCAAGATTGTGTAGCAGTTGACATGCCATTTTCCTGTTTTGATCAAAATTCATGTTTTTGCGAATTTCATAAAATTCGTATTTTAATTTTGTGTTAAAGTCTTTGATTTACTCTTTGATCCCATAAGTCGGGCATATAGGGGGCTGGCTGCTCAAAGTCGATCACTTGCCGTTGCGCTCCTGAGTCAGCATTTCAGCATCCTCCAATCTTGTCGTGATGAATCACAGCTCTCCCACATGGAATTCTTTCTACAGCTTTTCCCCTGTCGACGGCAAGCACGACCCGCTTGCTGACGACCACTTCGGCCCGCACAAAGTTTCTCACCAGTACATACAAGTGCCGCGCGGGCAGCAGCTCACGCCTGTCCAGTCAACATTATTCCGGCGAAGCGACTTCGACAAAATGATCGTCACGCAGATGCCAGACACTGATCTCCAAGCGATCTACACAAGAGTCATGACAAACCAGGAAGACCGGGGCCGGCTTCATCACCTGTATCATGAGGCCAACGCCGACGTGCACGCTATCAAGTCGCTCTACTCACATGTGCCGGACTTTCCATTTTCAGCCTGGTCTCCCTCCACAACTGCTACGCTCCTACTACCAATTCCTAGTGATAAACACCGAAGGCTAGTGTTGGTGGACAATATTTGTCAAATGCTTGGGCTGGCGAACAGTCATGACACAGAGGCCAGGGTGACAGAGCGGGTCCTCGAGGCCAACAAGGAAGGGCTGCAGAGATGCTTGCAACCCTTGAAAGGTCTGCGTCCTAAAGGCAAGCAGGGCGACAGGGTGCGGAAGGACAGACTGCAGAAGGAGCGAGATGAGCTCGATTTCCGCCAACAAAAACACCAGCTGGCCAAACAGATCGGTCTGGTGTTCAAGGAGTTCAGTGGTCATGACTTCCTCAGCGATGGGGGGGGGACTAAAAAAGTGAGGGTGTACACGTGGGGCCTGGAGCCACTCCAAAAACTGCCCCTACTTTCACAGATGATACGTGCTGTGACCCCACTAGCGCCACAGCTCCAGATACTCCAAAGCAATGGCGCAGTGGGCTGGCTGACACGCAGGCTAGACGACTTTCACCTGCCACAAGACCCTGAGGTGTTGCAGGATGCGCCTGAGGGCCCTGACATGCAGACTGATAGCATGATGGACAATGAGTAGATGTACGGACATGTGTGATTCCACTGCTTGTCTCAACATTGCATGTCTACGTTTTGCTGAGACTGGACCAAAGTCCATCTTAGAATGTGATTTGTTAGCTTGCCATGCAGCTTGATCATTTGCTTTCATCAATCTGACAGCAGCCAGCTGCTGTGACAATTTGCGCCTCCACTGTTCAAAGCGCCTTGAGCAGCAATGCAATTGTAATAGACTATGTGTTGCAGTGAATAGATGCAAATTAGATGTAAGCCCAGTTGCTTTCATGAGCGCCCGACTGTAAGACTCGCCTCAAAGTGTCCAAGATCATTTCAACAATGGGAATTGTGAACATGGTGAGACACGTTCACAATTTTCGATTTGCAATGTGCAGTGTAACCTTCAAACACTTGCTTGGCTGCCAGTGGCTGCAAGTGTATGCAATGATTATACCGGAGACAAGAGACTAACAAGGTCAACACACTGGCTGTTGACAGCGTCATCAAAGTTGTTGTAGCATTCAACAGCAGCGCTGGCGAACCAACAGTGCAGGTGAAAGCCCAGGCAGCTTTGTGTCTTTTGTCTGATGAAGAGGTCTTGGAATGAATATGGCGCATCGATTTTGCACCATCTTAAGCACTAAGAGGAGCCTGCCTGTATATATGCTTCCACCAAAGACATGCTTACACCTAGATAGTCCAGACAGGGCGGGTAGCCTGCCTACTGGAGCTCACTTGCAGCATAGTCCATTAGTGTCAGCTGACCTTTGGTGGCGCTGCTTGACGGCAGGGACTTGGTAAAGTGCTCCACTAGCCCTCCCAGCTCAGCCTTTGAGAGCTTCTGAAAGCGCCACATCTTGGCTGTCTTCAGCACATGGGGATCCATGAAGTCTGCAAGGCCCAAGCTTCCAGCTGACATTGACGAGCCTGGGCGCGACATGGCTGAACTGCTGACTTCTGGGCTTGCAGCTCTGCTTGGTGTACCTGCACCAGCGGTACCGTCAGACACACTGCCATTGGACATGCTGTTTGCCTTCCCCAAAGCACCTGAGCGCCATATTTCTTGAATATGCTCACAAAAGCGGGAGGGTTTGATACAACCTTGCGCTGAGTCTCAATCAGAGCAGATGCAAGGGCCTGCTTCATTGCATCCTCAGTGACATTGAATGATGACTCACGTTGACGCAGATTTGTGCAGAGCTCCTGAGCAACTTGGTTGATGACAGCTTCTTTCACAGCTTTTGAATCAACGGTGAAGGGAAGGATGTCTAGCGCCTCTTCCAAAGCTGACATGTTGTTCATGACGTGCACAGATGACTGAGCAAGAGCAAGCACACAAGACTGAAAATGCCCAAGCTGAACACAAGCTGGTTGTATGGCCCTACAAAGGATACAGTGAAAAGAGGCATCGATTTTTGGCAGGCTGGTTGCAGCCCTTCTGCAAAATCGACACTGCATGCATACCAAGAGGCGCTTCAACTTTGCACACTGCACAATGACCACCACTACGAGTAAAGCTTTTCAAGTGCTGCAGCAACATTGCACAACATTGCACAACTGTTCAACGCTGACTGGATGGACTGTACAAACAGGCAAGCAGGGGTTGTCTTACCTGCATATGACCTCTGGCCTGCGGTTCCACACACTAGGAACAGCTGCAGTGGCAGTACATGCGTTCCGCCAATTTGCCAGCACCCCTGCAGCAGAGGATGACAGTGATGATGACAATGATGAAAAGGAGGAGATCATGAGCATTGCAACAGGCCTTGATGGCATAGTTTGTCACCTGCACAAACAGATGGCCACTTTGCAGACGTACAACAAAGTGGCAGAGGATGCTGCAGATGTGCCTCTGGCTCTTCAAACCAAGTTTGAGGACATGTATGACGCTTGCCCTTATGTAGACATAAACAGGAAAAGCGTTGTCCTGACACAACAAGACACGCTGCTGCAAAGGTCTACAAAGTTGCGATGTCAACTCCTGCTCGCAACATGTGCTGTCTTCATACAGAAGCTCTTGCACAAGTCAAGTTACATGTCAGGGTATAGGCAGCATTGCATGTACACACTGCTGCAGGAGCTGAGACAAACTGGGCCTGACAATCCAGCCTTGAGCATGCTGGTGGAGCCTTTGCTGCCACGTGCATGGAGGAAAGAGTTGGACAGGCAGAAGCTGCTCATAGGAGATGAGGATACTGACCTCTACTCAGCAGCCATTGCTCAGGAGGACATCCAACAAGCGCCCACAGAGGAAGGTGAGGACGTGGAGGATGGCTTTGTTGTGGTGGAACCTCCAAGCTTGGCCAAGCTGACTGGCAGGATGCACTTGGTGCACAACGCTCTTGATCTTGTGCCTGTATACAAGAGACAACAGGTTGAAGCAGCTGTGGCAGACTCTGTAGAAAAAGGGTTGGATGACATGTTGTTGTGCTGGCAGCAATTTGAAAGCAAGTATTCCAAGCACAAACATCATCAAAGCTGGTTGCATGCATTGAAGCAAGCTTTGTCAACTGATGAGCAAGATCAACTTATGATTGCAAGCAAGCAAGCAGACAAGGAGGGCGACCAGCGCTTGACAACCAGGCAAAGCAGCCAAAGAAGTCAAATTGCAGAATAGCTTGCATTTCTGTCTCTCAGCACAAGCAAAATGATATTTGCTGTTCCAGGCGCTTCAACGGTGTGCGCAGTTGATTGTTTGGCCCTTAATTTACTGGAAAACAGTTTGTGGAAGATTTCACAAACTGCCCATTTTACACTGCCAAATTGGGCATTTTGTGACTAAAAAAAAGGAAAATCAAATTGTGTTGTGTTGTGTCAAAACATATTTTGCATGACATTGGAAACTTTGACGTAATTTGCATGACATTTTGACAAATTTTGCAATTTGTATTAATGAGCTGTTTGCACAATTGCAAATATCATGGCAAAGAGTTGAGGGTTATCAAGCAGATACCACTTGAAAGCTTTCGCATCTCTAAACAAACATGCCCACCATTGATCCAGCCACTGCAGCAGTAACGCAAGCTGATCACCTCAACGAAGAGACCAAGCGAGTCTACACCAAGAACCTAGCAATGGTACATGCAGCTGCTAGGTATCATCCCTTGCTCACTATACTGACCAAACACCCACAGAAGGTCATTGGGTACATCACCAGAAAGTACAGTGAAGTAGCAAGTCAGAAGACAATGCTTGTGAGCATAATGGCTGTATACAGGCTTCTTGACCTCAAAACCAAGGCTCAGTCAAGTTATGTCTTGTATCTAGACTACTTTGACAAGCTTGACGCAATACTTAGGGAGCGCAGCAAGACCAACCTTCCAAGCAAGCGCCAAGCGGCAGGCTTTGTGACACATGATGAGCTGCAGCAGGTGAGGAGAGGTCTTCCAATAGGGTCCAAGGAGCGTCTTCTGTTGAGCTTCTATGGAGGTTGCATTCCACCTGTAAGGAACGACTTGCATTCAGCTTTCATTCACAGGTTGATGTGCAAAGAAGGTGAGGCTCGGGATGCAGTCATGAACAGCATTACTCCAAACTGTATCCTCCTGCCCTATGACATCAAAAAGGAGGGAGTGCTGATCCTACGCGAGTTCAAGACACAAGACAAAGCCAATCCTAAGCTGTACAACCGAAGGCTTGGACTAGAGCTGTCAAACGAGATACGAGCTAGCTTGCAACGTCATCCAAGGGACTTTCTCTTCACAGAGGCAAGAGTGAGCAAGCCATACACACATGGTGGCTTTCAACAATTTGCTTCGCGCACTTTAAAAGCTCTGTTTGGTAAGCCATGCACCCTGACCTTGCTGAGACACTCATATGTCTCACACATGCTTGCATACGGCCAATTGAGCATAAAGGACAGAGAAGAACTGGCTCGCGATATGTGTCACAGCGTAAACACTCAAGCACAATACCAATTCATTGTCCCAAAAGACACGATTGCTGCAAAACTTTGAAGGCAGCGCTCAAGAGTGACGGAACAGCAGGCGTCTTGTTGCAAGCACCTCTTAACAGCCAGCTGCCTAATTTTGCAAAGATACTATTCTAAATACAAAAAATGGTTCAAATTCAAAGTTGTCGTGACTATAATATGAAAATACAAGAATGGACTTTTTTGACATATAAAGCTAACCATATAAAGCTGACCATATAAAGCTAATCATATAAAGCTGACCATATAAAGCTGACTATATAAGACAGACCATATAGAGCTGACAATCAGCGCCATAGGCACAAACACCAAGGTGACTGGAGGAGACCTGACTGCCTTTCAAGGCGAGCTGTCTTTGAAGACCTGACTACCTTTGAAGACATCCTGACTACCTCTGAAGAGCTCCTGACTACTAACTACAAGCTGTCTACGGAGACCTGACTACTTCTGAATACCTCCTGACTACGACAGCCAATCTGACTACCAGCTACAAGCTGTCTACAACCATCCTGACCCCCTGTGACCATTGCTAGTCTGGCTACAGAGGCAAGCTGTCTACAAGCGTGCTGACTACCTCTGTGACCTGCTGAGCACAACTGTTCATCTGAGCACCTACTGAAGTCAAGCTGTTTGCAGGATCTTTGACTACCTGTGAGGACAATCTCTGAAGGCCAGCTCTTTGCAAACCTGCTGATCAGCACACTTGACTTGACTATCTTCTACTGTCTACACAACCATTAGTTGCTGAAGACGCTCACCTGAATCTCGACAGGGCGCTGTCAGGAGCTGTTCAGGAGCCTGGCATTTCTGCAGCTGCTCTGCCTTATTGCTGACCATCAGAGCCTGTCTGCTGGTGAGTGCCTGGTACGCCGTGTCTGCGCCCTGGCTTACAGCTACCTGCAAAGATGCCAGAATCTGAAGGGACTCCAGCACTTGTGCAAGAGCTCTTTGCATTCTCAGCCCATTACACCGGGGCTGACAGCAGCAGAGTGCCTGCTGATGATGAGATGGACGAGGACATATTACATGCAGCCACAATCTCCAGCGAGTACCTTTCAAACAGAGCAAGCATGTGCAAGTGTGACGACACAAGACTGAAGCGATGGTATTGGTTCTGCAAAGAGAAAGTTTTCCTGACTTGCACTCTTACCCTGATACCAGAGTAGCCACATAATTGCAAGTTACCAACTTCTGGATATGCAAAATACGGTGTGAAACGTATGATCTGCATCACGGCGACAACGTTCAAGCTTTCAGGACCCTTTTGCCTCCGATCTGGCTGCCTAAATTTGACGTGACAAGAGGCTGTACGTCAAGCACATGTTGTACCTTTTACTATCCAAGCGCGGTGCATCTCACTGTGTCTTGCTGGCGGCATACGTCTGTGTGCAAAGTTCCTGCCAGTGCCGGAGCATTCGACAACTGTTCAATAAGAATCTGGCAAGAAAAGTCAGCATGCTGCGGTAGGATTGCCAGTCCGCATTGCGTGTACGTGCTCCGCTCTTTGCGCACGGACCGGCCAACCGGCTATCACATATGGGCCAGCCTCACCCGCAACTGACTGTGGGCTCCTGCAATGCAAGGGGCCAAGCAATTGTTACGCCCCAATGGAATGGGGCTCTGAAGGAATTAATGGGCAACATTATGCATAGGTAACACCATGAGACTCTGTCCTTCAGGGACGGCTCATCAACAAGCTGGTGGAGGTTGCTACGCCATTGTTCTCAAATTGTTCAGGTTCCCTAGCGGATATCTCTCAGCCGACATCGGTGCGTGACCAGTCATAGTGGATGCACTGTACTATAGGGCAAGTCTCCAACACTGTCTTGCAGTTTTCCATAATTGATTGATCAGCTGTAAGAGTACAAACACAAGCAGACAACACGACAGCATACCGCATGTGTATCTGATCAGATAAGTTGCATGCCATTTAGGTTGAACAAGACCTCAAAGACTCCATTGGTGCTCTCTGCCAATGTTATGTGTGTTTGACACCCTGAGCTTTTCTTATGTAACTTTGCATCCTCATCTACATCCGTCAGTGATCAAGTGGAGCTGAATATACAAAGTGTTCTACATCTGTGGCACATCAGTATATCATGTTCATATTTGGTGGCTGTTTGCCGCAAGCAAACAGCTTCCCTTAAGCATTGCATACAAAAATTTCTGCTAGGCTGCAACTTCTCAGCTGGGTTGCAATCTGTCAGATCAGCTAGACTGCAATTTGTCAGCTCCGCTGCATCCTGTCAGCTCGGCTGCATCTAGTGTTTGGCTGTGACCTGTCAGTTGGACTGCACAGTCTCAGCTACGGTGTAATCTGTCAGCAGTGCCTGTAGATGGTGCGGCCAGCTGCAGCCGAGCTGACTGTCAGCTCAGCTGTAAATGTCTGATGTCAGCTCGGCTGTGATCATGACCAGGAAACAAACATATGGAGGTGTTTGCCATTGCTGGTCAAAGATGCATGTGAACATGATCTAACGATAACGCTCAGATGTCCAAGAAACAAAAAGATGGAGACATGAGTTGGATCTTGGCCATTCCAAACGTCACAGATCAGCTGCAGTCTGTCACTTCACTTGTCAAGTGCCGGCTCCATTGCCATGTGTCAACTACCTGCAAATCTGTCAGCTACCTGCAATCAGTCTGCTCAGTCATGATCTGTCGCCTTGGTTGCAGTCCATCAGCTCAGTTGTGTTATATCAGCTCAGCTGCAGTCTGTTGAGTTAGTCATGATGTGTCAGCTTGGCTGCAGTCTGTCAGCTCAGTCTGTGAAGTAAGCTGCAATGTGTCAGCTCAGTTCCATTCCAAAGTTTCAGTTTGAATCAGCTGCAATCTGTAAGCTCAGCTGCAGTGTGTTGACTCAGCTGACATATGTCAGCTGAGTTGTGATATGTCAGCTCAGTCCAAATGCAATGTGTCATCTCATCAACAATCCTGTTGGCTGAGCTGCAATGTGCTGACTCAGGTGCAATATGTCAGCTCAGCCCAATTGTTTTGTGTCAGCGTCACACAGCGCTGAGCATTTTCATCTCAGCTGGAATCTGTAAACTCAACTGCAGTGTGTTGGCTCAGGTACAGACTGTCAGCTCAGCTGCAACTTGTCTGCTCGGGCTGTCAGCTCAGCTGCAACCTGTCGTAATCTGCGTCCTCAGTTGTCATCTGTGTCCTCATTTGTCTTCTGTCCAGTCATCTGTGTATTATCAGGTTGGCTGTGAATTGTTTGGCTGGCTACGATCTGTCAGTTTGGTTGTGATGTGTCCACTCAGCTGTCATGCATTGGCTCAGGTACAGGCTGTCAGCGCGCGCCAATTGCTTCTATCAGCTCAGCTACAACTTGTCAGCTTTCCATTTTGATTATCCTCTTTGCACCAAATGACAACAACTGCTTGAACAGCATCTGCTATATCCATTCCCAGCACAATATACGACATCGTTAATATGTCTAAATGAATAATTACAAAACAAAAATTTTCACTCATAAATTCCTGATTACTTTCTCCTGTGGTCCGGTGGCTGTTCAGCAGGTTGACGCGATTGACTGACCATGGCCAGTTGCAGGGATATGACAGTGGTACCAGTCATGATGCGAGCTCAGCACATATAAAGCGTTTTGGCACGTTGTGAACTTATTCATTTTCCTGATTATTCATTATTCAAAAAATTCTCGTTTTCATTTCTAGGCTTCCGAGATATCTGTTTAATAATGAATAATGTAAAAAGGAGAAAACCTTTTCCAGCTCCCCATTTGCGCCCATGGGTGCATGACCTGCCCTCACATCAAGGGTGTGAACCCTTGATGTACTCTCCAGGGTTCAAAAGCAGTTTAATATATGCAAGCAAGCCATATAAAGAGGATATGAATGCCCAGTCCTCAGGCACCATGACATTGACTGATGAAGAAATCAAGAGATACAGTGATGCCATAGCTGAGAACAGTGATGGCGACTTTCCTTGCCCAAGGTGTGAAGTCTTCAAGTCTCCCCTGAAGACAAACACCATACGACATCTGAAAAAGAAAAAGGGATGCAAAAGAGCTCCATCAGCTGTGCATATCAGCAATGATCACAGCGTCCACAATGATTACATCACACAAAACAACAGCGAAGATCACAGCACGCACACCACAAACGTCACAAACAACACAAACATCACCATGCAGCTGCTACCTTACAATACCTTGCCTTACCCTACTGCTGAATGGGAGAAGCTGTTTGAAAAGTTTTGTCTCAAGACGATCGAGAAGAGCTTGGGGTGCAGTCTGTCAGATCCGGCTGCAGCCTTGCTAGCTTGTCTCAGATTTGAACACCTGAATGCTGACAGACCGCAACGCCAGACTATTCGCATCAAAGACGGACAGATGGAGCAGTATGGCTTCGATCGTGGGAACAAGAGCAAGAAGAGCGCAACATGGTTGCTCCAAGAGCTGGACAAGGGATTGAGGGACTTGCTGTGCAGAAGACGCCAAGACTTCCATGATGTGCAGGGCAGCCTGGAGCAAAAGATGAACAAGAAACCGTATGAGCGTTTGATTGCGGGATTGGACATGTTAGAGGCATTGACCAATGAAGGAGAGGCCCAGACAGAAGAGATCAAAGCCACATTTGACAAGCTGTTGAAAGATGCACAAACAGCCATCACTGAATTCTTTGGATGAAGTGCTGATGGAGTTGATGGCTAAAGAGATGCGCCAGCTTTGCCAGCGGGTGGTGACCCCAGTCAGAGAAATCAGGCTGCATGCAATTGACCCCAAAAGAGGTCAAGAGATATGCTGATTTGTTAGCCAAGAATTGAATTTTGTTTGCCGCAGATGTCTCGATCACACATCAAACTTGAAAACCATCTGGTAAGACACCTGAGGAACAAGAAGCAAAGTAGCTACATCAAGCTCATCGGTTGTGCAACACAGTGTAAATGTCCCTCATGAGCACAGCGTGCACAATGATCACAGCACTCACAACAGCGATCACAAACAACACATAACCATACCAATGTAACGCCTGAGTTCCGCAGGGCAAGAGTCATATTGGGTTCATGACCCGGGACTTGCATTCAAGCTGATTGGTTGAAGTGAGGACACTCTTAGGTGTGTCTATGATGAGGCAGTGCAGCCACACTGAGCTCAAAATCTGGTCAGGCCATGGGAAGGTTCAAAGTTAATTTTTAACAATATGTGATTCTGCATTTGTCAAATTTGCTTCGGGATTGAGCAGGTTTCGAAATTGTGGTTTTCGATAGATTTCATCAGGTTCTCTGCACGATGGAAAGAAAAGAATCAAATTCAGTATTGTTTCTGTACACCATGACAAATAGCATGAAGAAACACAATTTTTTGTTGTTTCTGACAATTCAAAGTAATCACAGAAAAAAGTCCAAGAGATCAGTCACCCAAGGAGCCTTCTAACATTTATCTTTTAGGGACATACTGAAACACAAAAATAGAGATGCATGGCGAGACTCAGAACATTTCAACCAGCTTGAAACAAAAAATAAGAGTCTCTCTTCAAAAAAGGAAAGAAAACAGAAATATGGCTTGATACATCACTTTGGGGGTCTAGTTCTGATAATTAACATGACCAGATGAAAACTGTACGTTTGCCAGAAGATATAGTTTCACTTGTTAATGAAAACATAGACTTGAATTCCTAAGATATACTAAGTTTATAGTGGTGCAATAGGAAGGCCTAAGTTGACGTTAGACCAAGCGCTTTACGATTTGTCGGACTCCAACCGACAAACTTAAGAATTTGAATAATCTTCAAACAAGTTCAGTTGAGAGTTAATAATAATAATAATAATCAAAACGCTTTCCGGCTCATGATGAGCTAGGTACGTGCAGGACAAGTCTTGTCTCTCCAAAGCAGCCTATCTTGTGCATCCTTCAAACAAGTTCAGTTGAGAGTTCAGTTTGTTAATTTAAAAAATTAAAAAAAACTCTTGGATTCTTCAGCCTTTTTCAGCATTCGAATTTAGCATAGAAGTTCCCTCAGCCAAGACCATAACCTAGCTTCGCCAAGAACTTTGCTTGATTACTACTTTGATTTGAAAATAAGTTTGATTGAAAAACAACTGATATGTTTAATTGTGAATAATATCATAGTCAACAACAAAAAGTAATTATATCATGATTCGTTTTTGGAAAAATGGACAAAGCTAATCAAAAGGATGTTCCGTATAATTTAAAAACAAAATTTGAGAACTTTGTTATGCCAAAAGAGGTCAATCTAAATAATGCAAAAACAGTGGAATGTTTAATTGGAAGCAGGAGTAGTTCTTTACTTGAAAACAGGAATTCAAGTAACAGCCTCTCTAGACTTTTATTGTTTCAAGCGGCGCATGAAAAAAAGGTTCATCGGTTTTTATGAAGATAACACTCGGATTAATCTTCCGACAATTGATGGCTCATTCTTTTACCGCTTGGGAACATCTTGATGTTGAATCGAGATCAACCTAACGATTGAATTTACAGTAATAATCATCATCAGAAAATTGATACTTCGGTCATGATAATGATAATCATCATGTGACTGATTCTACAATCATAATGATCATCATAAGATCAAAATTACAAACGGCAAGGAAAATCTTTGATTCACATCAACACTTGGGTTTGAAACAGAAATGTATATAAGACATTACAGGCAGAACAAGGTATGCTCACGACATGACCGACACTCACGACTCGTCGGCCCAAACAGCTGCAGACACCACCAATTCAACGTGCCTGCAATGTCACCACACCTTCCAATCCCCATCAAAACTAAAAAAACATCAGGTAGACACCAAGAACCCATGCCAGCATGTCGTCAAACACCATACTTGTGAACATTGCCATCAATCATTTGAAAGCGAGAAGGGTATGCAGAGGCACCTGCAGCGCAAGCAAGACGTTTGTGTATTGATCCAGGAGCTAAAGGCTACGCACAAGAAGGAATTAGATCAGGTACACCAAGAGAAGGCCGTGCACAAGGAAGAGCTGGGCAAAGTACAGCAAGACCTAGCTCTTGCCGCTACAACCGTCCTTGATTTGCAAAACAGACTCAAAGCTGCGACAAGTACCCCAGAAGCTGTATTTGAAGCTGCTGAACGGCGGCTGATGCAGAAGCTGACAGACATTGAGCAGAAGGTGACCAATGTTGGCAAAAGTTGTGGGGACATCAAAGCTGCTACGTGTCAAGAGACTCATGTGCATACTGCTTTGACGCCCTCTTGCATGATCCTTGCTCGCGGCGCAAGCGAGACAGTGTCAAAAGACCAGACATTCTCTCAGCAACAGAGAGCTTTGTGCAAGCAGGCAAGCAAAGAGCAGCTCCGTTATGAGGCGGCAGAATCCTGCGAGTTGTCTATTCCAGCAGAGGATGCAACCATTGATGTCAAAGACTTTAGTTGCTTGATATACGTGCCTGGCGTTGATGGCCACAGTGATCCAAAGCCTGACCAAAGAAGGCATTTTGAGGATAGTGCTGAAACTGCACGAGCTCAACAAACAGCGCATGGGCAGGTTGCCTTTGAAGATGCAACTGATGCCAAGCTTTCGCTGTCAACTGAATGCAGAACTGAGAGGTTGGCAAGTACCACAAGGTCGCACAGGCAGTCACTCTGTGCACAGTTTCCTTACAAGTTCAAACAAGAAGATTGTGACTGGACCAATCATGATTGCGAAAAGGTCATGAAGATGTTGGGTATCAAACGATGCAAAAAGGAGCCTTGGTTGCCAGACAACTGTGTTTTTGTCAACTTGCTCAAGGACATTCATTGCAACAAAGATTCCCCCCAGAACTGGAACATTCTGCTGCCGTCCATTGATAGCCCCATTGTTTGGGTTTCCAATGGCGAAGCTTTCAACAAGGAGGCAACTGGCCGTATGATGTATCAACTGATTGGCCAGCTTGCATTACATTTGGGCAGCCTTCAAGACAAGCTTCATGAAGGTATGGTGACCGATGTCATGGGTGATATAGAGGGCTACACAGACTACTATAGGCTGTTGGAAGATATTGCCAATGCTGAGAGTTGTGAAGGCTTTGAGTCTGAGTTCAACGCCCTATCAATGCACATCAAGGACGTTCTCTACAAGCACTTTCTGTTTATTGAGGGTCACAAGCTAATTGAAGGCCATTGACTGGGTGTTGAGCAGAGCAAACGGAGCTGTTCTTGAGTGAATGAAAACCCAAGGCAAGCATGAACACGACATCTCTAAGCTAGCATTGTTTCCCAAAATACCTGAAAATGTACCTGACTACAACTTTGATCACAGAAATGCATGGGTATCAAACCATTATATCAAGAACAAATGTAGGAATCATGCTCAGAATGCATATAGCAGATGCTGTTAAAGCACCCATTATCATTTGGTGCAAATAGATTAATACAATTTTGTGAATAACTCCATATATAGGCTACCAGAACAAGCAAAGAAACGAAGGGACAGGGGTAATGTCCTATTGTTGACTCAAATTATGTTCAACAAAAAAGTTGCAACTACAAGCACTCTTTGGCTGAGTTTGTCAAAATCCATTTTAGTCACAGGATTTATTCAGCTGATGACCTCCCTCCCCAGCTGACTCTGCATTGCTTCATCTTCTGTCATCGTCTTGATCAAAGCATCTGGGTCAGGTTCAAATTCCTCACTAGAATCAGCAGGATCGCCTCGAAAGTTCTTGATCAAGCAGGTCAAGTACTGATGGCATGGTGTGAGGCGTTTCGTAACAAAGCTGTCTTGTCCACGGAGTCTAGCTGTGGTTATTGCCTCTCGGCTGGAGGCTTGTACTAGTGTCACAGTTTGGCTTGGCGGCCAGAGAGCTTTGCTACTGATGTTGATAATCTGGAAGACAGACGTCTGGTCAATGCGCCACATTAGCGCCAAGGTCATTGTGGCAATTTATTTTGCAAATTTGCACAAACGCGACAGCTCAGATTTGCAAATTGTCAACCATAAATTATGATTCATAATAATGATTCATAATATTGTTTCATTGTAAATTTTCTGGCAAGGGTGGTAAAATTGAATTTGCAATGAGCTTATGAACCAACATGCTAATCAAATGTTGTAAACCCTTTACGACAGGCATGCTAGCGACAATGCCTAAAACTTTGTCCAGTCTTTCGGATATCCCATCAGTTGCTCCACGAACCTCGGATTCACGAAACGATTGCCTTTGGGTGTGTGTCTTTCAAAAGCCAGCTGCGTAGGAAGGTCCGACAGCGTGCGCTCTGTCAAAGTCCTGGAAGGAAAACGCACGCTTTGCCGTGGCGTAGCCCATAGTTGTTTGAAAGCTTGCGTGACTAGCTCCCGTCTGATGCCTTTATAAGGAATGATCGGTTTGGTGGCAAGGAACTCAAGCTTCAGGTCAGGTCTGGGGTATTTGTTGCACTTTTTTTTGTATAGTCGGTTGTTGATGAAGGCTCCGCAATGCTCCCAGGTTTTGCTCCGCTGCATGTCACATGTGGCTGGTGGCGTTAGCACCAATTTTGATGTCGCCCCTGTTCTAAAACCGCTTACTAAGGTTATAAACGCTCGGCGACCTGCATCGGGAACGATCGCGTTGCCGAGCATGCCCAAACGCTCGGAGTCGTGTTTGCTTCTGGTCTTGACCATACGATCTTTGACCGGAGGTTCCTTTGGCCAGTCGAAACCCTCTCTCAACGGTATGTTCCACGTGTGTGTGTACCCTCTTTTCCAAGCCAAGCAGTACCATCTGAACCTTGTGTGATGAGCACCAACGGAGTATGCCGGTAGCACAATCCAATTAAGATCATACGCGAGCTTGCCGAACTCGACAGCGATCACGTGCATACCCCCTGATGCCACGATCTGTGGAGTGTTTTCCATGAACACCAGCTTTGGCCCGAACTCTTTGGTGATTCGCAGCAGCTCGTAGAAAAGGCTGCTATGCTTATTCATGAACCCGTTGCGCCGGCCTGCCGCAGAAAAGCCGATGCAAGAGAAACCAGCGGCGATCATACGGAAGCGTAAATGAGGCATGACAGCTTTTCGCACGTCTATGACGTCGTCAATCACGGGAGCTGGTGGTAATGACTCATTTTTGATATGTTTGATCAACACTTTCTGACTAGACCGTTCGATTTCACAGTACAGCCGCGGCTGCGAAATGTTTCGTAGGGCCAGGGCGAATCCACCAATGCCACTGAACAGATCGATGTATGTCGACATTCACAATGTGAGATGACATTAGAAACTATATAACCGAAATATGATTTCAGTCTGCTTACATGTCGGAGTTCAAGTTGCCGTGGAGAATTCTGGGTGAAAGCTTAGACTTCGCCATGATGAGTGTAGAGTTTGCAACAGCCAATAAGCACAAGCGGCATTGAAGGAACAACCTCAAGAAGAATAGCGGCCAGCTGAAGTTGTACGCAAAATCAAGGTACAATCCATTTGTGGTCACCAAACGCTTAGACCACATGCTCAGAAACAGTAAAAGTCAAGGCTTGGGCTATTCATGACTAAGCGGTTCAGGCTCAGGCTCTTTGAGTCATGTCCTGGCAAGAGCTCAAAGGCACACAGCTGTCACTAGAGTATATCTTGGCATATTGGCAAGGTGGGCACGGCCAAAAACTAGTAAACTCCACGAATACTTTGATTAGTTAGTCACGACCAACAAACAACAAATTCTCATATGTGTTTATTTTTGCAAGGCGGGAAGAATTTGACAGTTTGCAAAATACTTGAAAACAAATTAGCAATCTGCAAATTTACTCAAGATTTGTTCGTAAGGGCTTTACCTCATCAGTGGAGTCCTCTTCAATCGGGCCAGCGTACATATATCTGAGTTTGGCAATTCCGAAATTCAACAAAACAACTGCACAGATGACAAAAGGTGACAAAAATTCTCAAACCAAACCCTAAGCTAAACCCTGTGGCTTGTAAGATTAAGTCTGCATTGCACTTTTGACTGCAAATGTATGTGTTGCCTTCACTTGCAAAAAGGCTGGAAATGATCATCGGCAGCTGGTGGCGCAGTGCATTGCTACTGATAGCACAAGCAATGGCAGACTGAACATGTGATCAATTGGGTACAACAGATGGTGCCACATGCTTAACATGGCAATGTCACACTCGCTATACAAGATTAGTGCTCACGACAAGTGTTGACAGAGACATGCTCATAATCATTCCCCTGGTTCCCCTCTACAAAAGGCAAGAAGTTGAGACAACGGTCGCTAATGCAATTGGAGAAGGCTTGACAGGACTGAAATGTACATGTGTGAACACGTGTTTTCAAGGCAAGCAAAACACCAGGATTGGTTGTGTTTTTTGAAACAGAGTATGGCAACAGTAGCTGATTGACATACCGTCTCATCCTTAATAGGTATCTCCGACTAGTGTTGAGCGGCAGTCGCCTAGAGGAATAACAGGGCTTTTTAGAGGGCAAAGCTGCCTTTTGAGTGACCCTGGAGCAGTATGGCGAAGGGCAACTCAATCGGCAGACCTACCGCAGCTGGGCCGTTGAGATAAATGCTTATTGCATGCAGCCGAGCTGACAGATAACAGCCAAGCTGACAAGACCGGCCCAACTACTACAGCTGGGCTTGAGGCTTTGTGATGGCCACCTCCCACCCTTGCATACTGATGAAGTGGACATTGCTGCTCATCATCAAGGGATCGTTGATACACCTTGCAAAACCATGGTGTTGCTCAGGCTGGGTACACGTGGTTGCTTGGGTAGGGCACGTGTCATGCTGTGAATGCAATGGACAGTGACAGCATGCACCCTGCTTTGATTAGTGGCTACAAGGAATACAGCCCACATCTTTGGAGGTGGTATGCTGTTCAAGCTTGGCAGAGGGTTTACACAACTAACAGAGTGCAGCTGAGCTGACAAGTTGCACCTGAGCTGACAACTGAGTTTACCGTTGCAGCTGAGCTGACAGCGGAGTTGACAAGTTGCAGCTGAGCTGACAGACTATAGCTCAGCCAACATGATGCAGCTGAGATGACAAGTTTCATCTGAGCTGACAGGGTGCAGCTGAGCTGATGTGTTGCAAACGAGCTGACAGTTGAGTTGACGTGTTGCAGCTGGTCTGACAAGTTGCAGCTGAACTGACATTAACAGTTCCAAAAGTAGTTCAAATGGTACAGAAAAGAATAGGTTACAACTTCTATGGCTTGTCAAATTTGCTGAGAACACACACACAGAGATTGGTGGTACAGCAAACTTGGGATCCAGCTGGGATCCTAACAACAGTCACCTGTGAATTAGCTGATCATCCAATTAGCCAGTAAGCTAGAATCACAATCAAAACCTGTTTCAAGAAAATTCCTTGTGCTTTTTGTTTAATGCTCACAATTTAGTAAAATATTGTTCTAAAATCTGAATCAGAATTTTTTTAAGACATCAGCAAACAGTATTGTCAGTATTAACACAGAATGACAAGCTCAAATTTGGATGCGCACAATTTTGACAAATGGCAAGCACATTGCATAAAACCTGGCAGTCAGTTTAGGGCATTGCGTGGACATTCATGTTGTATCAACCAGAAATCAGGAAAAAGAAGGTTATCTTGAAAATGATGTTCATGTTTTTGTTTTCGCCACCGGATCACACATACAAAATTGTGGCACACATACAAAATTGTGACTCAAACTCATGCACTTGTTTCCAATCGTTGCCCAAGGTGGCATGAGGATTGCTATTGTCAACCAATTCAGTGTACACAAATGATCTGGTTGGTCGTCCCTTATTGATGACGTCCACAAAAACACAGTTTGGCTGAGCACACTACGAGCTGCATTCCAGGTTCCTCCTGGTGTCTCGTAGTAAACAACAAAATTTGAATTGTGGACAACTATGCATCATTGAGCTGCGATACGAGTTGTTTGAGCATATTTTGGCAAAAAGGGCTGAGTATGGTCAACAGGTTTGACAAGTTCCTTTGAAAACAAAACAAGTATACAATTATCTGGAGCATTTCCAACCCATATTTACTCGTAGAATCTGTTTTGTACAGTACTTTTGACTGACAGGATTTCAACCATTCTTAAATCTTAGAGCCTTCCGTAAAGGCTCTACAATGCCTTTATCTTTCATCTTCATAGATCATCTTAAGTTCATGATTTCAAACATGAAACTGCTGACCCGGACTTTGCCAAAAACAGATGGAAAAGTCATCTGTCATTGCCTTTCTCATTTGAAAATCTGCACGGCATCATGTCCGAACATCAGTGGACTCACCTTGCAAATTTCATGCCTTAAGCATGCTTTTGTTGTACAGCCAACTTGGTTGCCATGGAGATCCATTTCCCTGTGCAAAAATGATCAGTTTGCTGAATGGAAGTTTTTGTTGTGCTCATTGCGGCCCATGGAGAGCCAGGTCATGAGATGGATTTCTTTTGTTGAGTTTGCAGATGGGGAAACACTGCAAAAACAATGATCACTTTGAGTGTGACCATCCATTGTCATCACAGCATTTCCTGTTAGCCACCTGTCAACATTGTTGTTCTGACATTCGCTTTCATGAACATCAGGTCTGTTTTCGAACAAGCCCTGGACATTCTTCCCATATTAGAAACAATTTATCGGGCATCTGAAACAAATAAACGATATTCAAATATCGTTCAACTGTCGTAAACGATATTCGAATTTCGTTTGAATATGGTAAACTGTCCTTGCGATAATTACATATCGTCAGAACTGTCATAACGATATTATCGTTGTCAAAATATCGTTGGTCAAATATCGATGACAGGGCGTTGCCAAACCGCCCTAGGGCGATCAGCACTGATGAACATGAGCTTGTTCGTGTTGTGCTTGCTTTGGTCTTATGCACAACTGAGCGCTGTACCGGACGTGGGCAAAAAGTGCGTCTTTACACACCATTGCGTCGTGGTTCCTGGCAGATGAGCAGACAGGTTGCAACTGATATGACAAATTGAAGAGGAGGTGACGAATTGGAGCTGAGATGACAGATTACATCTCAGCTACAGGGTGCAGCTGAGCTGACAGTCAAGCTGACAAGTTGAGCTCAGCTGACAGCAAAGTGGACAAGTGGCAGCTGAGCTGACAGATTGCACCTGAGCTAAGATATGACAGCTGAGCTGACATATCACGGCCAAGCTGACAGAGTACATATGAGGAGACAGACTACAGCTCAGCCAACATGTTGCAACTGAAATGCCAACCTTCATCTGAGCTAACAGGGTGCAGCTGAGCTGACGGGTTGCAGTTGAGCTGACAGCTGAGTTGACGTGGTTTCAGCTGTTCCAACACGTTGCAGCTGAGCTGACATTAACAGTTCCAAAAATAGTTCGAATGGTAGAGAAATGATAGGATACAATTGCTATCGCTTGTTGCCTAATGGTATCTGTGCAAGGAATGCTGCCCGTTGTTTTGCTTGATCACCATCAAGACTTGACGCGTCTGCTAGCTTGGGTGCAGTGTGGATTGTATGTTGGCATTTCTTGCGCTGTTAGATCAAACTAACAAAATAAAGCCTTCTTAATATCCTCTGTAGGGGAACGTCAGCTGTGCTTGGTGTGACCTCCGAGCTTGCTTAAACTCATGATACAAAGCAGGAACCTTTTGGCAAACACATGGTTTTCCTGCAGGCATGGGAAAAGTGATTGAGTACTGTCGTTGACTGTATTGTCATCAAAGCCTACCAACAGCTTGCGCACATTTGGGGTACATGGTGTAGTAGACACGGCATGCAATACAGTAGCTACCACAGCATTAAAAATCAGTTGTGTCAGTACAAGTCAATGACTACCAGACATGACGCATATCGAGCTGCCAATGCAGTGCTCAACAACCCCGCTCAAAATCAACACCTTGAAGTGAATCAGCTGCACCACAGCATTAATGTGCGACCTGCAAGATTTTTCAGAATAGTCCCACAAACAGAGTATTCCTATCAAATGGATGTTATACAGATGCCCAAAGAGTTGAGGGCTCTGAATGTAAACTGCTATCAATTTCTGTTGTTGATAGATGTGGTGAGCCGCAAGGCCTTTGTGCGTGTATTGTTTCCAACGTCTGCCCAAAGGGGCGCGACTGCAGATGATCTCAAGACACAGTATTCAGACATCATCGTAAAGGACTTGGTGCCCAAAAGGGCTTCCCCAGGTGCCGTGACTGCTGATGATCAATTTGACAACCAAATCTTCCACAATTTCAACCGCAGGCATGGGCGTGGGGTATACATGCAAGGAAGGCATGAGCAGGAACGAGCAACATCCATCAAAATGTACAATTTCATCTCTGAGGATGAGCACCAGACTAGGGGTAACAAGCTAGGCATTCTGGACAGAGCTGTAAGGTCCATCAAGATGCTGCTCGCCAGATACATGACAGAAACCGCTGATGGCAAGTGGACTTTATACCTACAAGACGTTATTGACTGGTACAATAAACGGCAACACAGGTCTCTGTTCACTTTGGAAGAGGGTGTGGATGGCAGCACCAAAAGCAAGCGAAAATACTGGTCACCCAACGAAGTGTTTCAAGGGGAGTGTCACAAACGATTCTATTTGCGCAAGCAACATGAAGATGGGATGTACAACGACAACTTAATGCAAAAGTCCCGATTCCACGTTGGAGACCAGGTGAGGGTGGCCATGCCCAAAGACAGATTCAGCAAGGAGGGTATCAACTTTTCACGCCAAGTCTGCACAATTGTGGGGCGAGATTACCATGTCAACATGAACGGCAAGGAGCCGTCGGAGCCGCACCCTATGGGCTATAGATACAAAGTCAATTGCAAGTATAGCCCAAACAGACGGCCGCAAAAGCGCTATAAGGAGTGGGAGCTTGTCCTTGCGGAGGATCAAAAACGCAACAAAATGTTTTCCGTAAGGCCTCCCAAAAAGGTTCGTGAGCATGCAGAAGATGGATGGGTTGTGACGCAGATAGGAGAGCCACGACTGGTAAACTTAGACAGCGGCAGATCGCCACAGCAAAAGCAAGAGGCTGATCAACGCAGAAAACTGTTGACAGAGCTCAGTGAGGGTCAGAGACAACGTCGTCAACTACAGCTAGAGAACTACACCAACTCAGAAATCGACAAAATGTTGAAGGTCGCGCAACATAAGTCTTTGCGTCAAGTCCAGCAGGAAGCTCTCAAGGCGCTTGGCGATGACGAAGAGAGCTTTGGTGACACTGAACTGGAAGGATTGATCAAGTTGCGTAATACTATTGAGCAATGTCTGAAGACTTTCAAAAACACAGTGTGCTCTCACAGCAAGCTTCAACAAGCTATTAGATTCGAGGTACCTCCTGGACATGATCAGTTCCTTTTTGCGGTGTGCTCTAGTATGTTGAAAACTAGGATTCTGCAAAAAGACAAAACTGACAGTATTCGCAAGGCTTTTCGTGGTGATATGATTCGACGCCTATTTCAGGACATCAACCTACGCAACAATACTACAGTGGATGCTGTCATCCGCCACTTGCTGCAAGCGAATGGAGGTGTCACAAAGTTGTTTGAGCCGTGCTGTGCTGTGGACAACGAAGTCAAGCAACGGGTACAGAACCTGGCAGCAGTGTTGCAGGATCATGCCAAGACGGATCAGGCTTCAAACGTGATTCTGCAACAGGACACAAAACTGATAATATTGAGCTCATGGCTGGCTCTCAAGGCACTCTGCTTGAGCCAAGAGAGCCTACCCTTGTGTGAGGACGACGTAGAATTGCTCTGTAATGCATATAACATCAAATCGATGTTCGTGGTCGATCACAAAATAAAATGTAGCCGGGAACGGCTGCCATTTCATTCGCACGGTAAGAAAGCAGCCGTCAACATTTACATTGCTGCAACTCAATGCAACATTCGTGAGGGGCCATTTGCAGGCTTATCAATCGACTAGGCACTCTGCCAGTGCTGGTGGGCATCATCGTCACGCTGAATGTACCCTTGCAACAACCCTGCGATGCCCAGCACACGGCATGCGGGCCTTGGACACCTGCGGCCTATAGGGCTGTGCTCGGTAAATTCCGAAACGGGTATGTGTAGGCACTCTGGGTGAAATAGCTTATCACATTTTGAGCATCTGAGCATAAACCTGTCTGGGTTGTATGGACGTCCGCAGCCCACTTTCATCTCCTTCTCCCGGATGCAAACCTTGATCACATTTGTTGGGATGACCTTTGCTGACACGCTCCCATCAGCACGCTGGGAGAAGCTACAACGATATCTTGTATACCAGGTGTCGTCCTCCGCAGGTGTACCCCGCAACACATCATTGTAGTCAGCGACATCGTACTTGACATCGCACTTGCCATTCAGACTTCTGTCCGGCACAATGTCGTGATGCTTGGATTGAAACAGTTCTTTTTCACCATAGTAGTCTTGCATCGGAATCTCGATGCCTGGCGTATACAACCATTGCACTCTGACTGCCTGCTGGCCATTTTGCAAACCGAACTGCTTCACGCAACCAACGTCCATAGTCTGAGGGCCGCTCTCACCTTTGCAACTGACGTACACGTGGTCTCCTATCCTGTAAGCTGTTTTTACATGTGTTACAGGGTGCATGCTTTCGATTGACTGCTGAGACCCTGGCACAAAGTCCATGCTTGTTGCCGGAGGAGGATGAGTGCTACGTTTCGGCTGGGATAAGAAGTCACCCACACGGCTGCCCATATGCTCTAACAGCTTCAACGCCCTGCGGGCCCTGGCCTCATAACATCCTTGCTTGCCAACAACAGGGTTCAAACAATGTTTGCAACCTCTGCTTGTCCTCTGATTTCCTGCACTACTTGCCTGTGGAGGGCTTGTGCCTACTTTACTTTGTGAGGTAAGACTTTGCACAGCCCTGACTAGCTGTCTCATCTTCTTGACCTCCACCATCATGCACTTTGGCTTGCGGGCAAGCTTGCAGACACGGCCGCTTTGTGATTTGCCTAATGACATAACAAAGTGCCAGACAGATGTGCTTTGTGGCTGCAATACCCAGCTGATTTTGCAGCTGTCACACTCGAGCCACTTCAAAGTCACTTCTGTCGTGCAAGTTTCAGCGTGTCAATTTTGCACACAGACTGCACGACAGCGCCCCTGCACTATGTGTACATGTCAGCATACATGTTGCTGGTTGAATCCCACTGTTCAGGATAGGCATAGTAGACATCTGTCTTTTTCCTCAGCTGTCATGCATTGCAGCGGCAGCATGGATTGCTGCTTATATATTGATGCCTGAAATGCTTTTGTATATTGAAGCTCATTCATATCTTGAGAATAGGCTTGAACCTGCTAAGACAGCCAGCAATGATGCGGCATCTGGCTGAACCTCTCACTGCCGCTGTTACCCGTCTGCCAGACCATTGCGTAATCGAAATGACTTGCATTTTGTGCAGCTGAGCTGACTGCTTACCACAACTGAGCTGACAATATGATGGTGATGGGCATGAAATCATGGGTTCAACAGCTTATGCACGTTGTGAAATGCTTGTACTTTGCCAATTGAAGCGGGGTAAGCAATCTAGTCAACCACCGAGCTGACAATTTTCAACTGAGCTGACTGTTTGTTGCAACTGAGCTGACCGTCGCAACTAAGCTGACAATTTGATGCAGATGGTCATGAAACAGGCAGCTTGATGCATATGTTCCAGGGCAGACAGAGCACCTGTCCTTTGCCATGTGAGAATGGGTAGACAACAGTATGATCAACAGCGCTGACAGATTGCAATTTGAGCTGACTATCTGCTGCAACTGATTTGGCTGTTTGCTGCAACTCAGCTGAGAATTGTAGACTATTCAACTTACGGCAAGACAACCGTGCAGGGGCAGTTAGGTGTTGTGATGCAGTTTGAGCAGGAATGAAACCCAAAAAACTTCGAGGTGGGCTACCAAAATTTGGAACGGCCACCCATAAGTCAGACGTGAAATGAATGTTGCATGCGTTGAATATCCACAATTTTCATCATAAAACTGAAACCACGAATTTGACTTCAGAGACTCGAACACCTCACACCTTGGGCAAGGAACGTCGCCATCACTGTTCTCGGTTAAAGCATAACTGTATCTCTTGATTTCATCATCAGTCATGGTGCCTGACGACTGGTATTCATATCCTCTTTATATGGCTTGCTTGCATGTATTAAAATGCTTTTGAATCCTGGATAGTGCACATCACGAGCAAAGCTGCCCCACATCAGTTCACACCCTTGATGTGTGAGGGCAGGTCATGCACCCGTGGGTGCTTCACTCGTGGTACCAGGTTCCAATGTGGAGCTGTAATCTTTTAGTCAAGGTATATTCTTTATTTATTATTCATTATTCAAAATTTTCTCAAACCGCTCCAAGGCTTAGTGACTTTCAAATATCTCGGCAGCCTATAAATGAAAACGAGAATTTTTTGAATCATGAATAATCCGAAAATGAATATGGGACAGATGCCCAGAATAGTTCGATGTCACAGCGTGCCAAAACGCTTTGTATGTACACATGTGCTGAGCTCGCATCATGACTGGTACCACTGTCATATCACTGGAGCTGGTCACAGTATCTCGTCAAGCTGCTAAACAGCCACCGGTCCATTGGGGACAGCAATCAGCAGTCTGTGAGTCATGCCAAGAGTTTACGCCGCCGCGGATTTAAAATGGGACCCATTTTAAATCCGCGACGGTGTAAATACTCTTTTTTAATTGTTCAAAGAAATCTCAAACGCTCCAAGGCTTAGTGACTTTCAAATATGTCGGCAGCCTATAAATGAAAACGAGAATTTTGTGAATAATTAATAATCCGGAAAATGAACATGGGCTGAGTCTCAGACAAATGGTATGAATTTGACATCATGCAGTTGAAGCTGTCTTGAGGTCTGTACTGCCAGGAAGAACAAATCTACCAATCCGCATTACTTTTGGCATATTTGAAAGGCCAGTGTCCAGGTGAAGCAAACAAAGGGTCCGGGTGTCTGTGTTGCTATGGTGGTCATTCACAGAGCAGGGTATGTGACCACAAGGCAGAACCGACACACTTTCAAATGACTGTCCAGGAGAACATCATGTCACAAGTCTGTGAGTGGAAATGCTTGAGCCACAAATGAGGATTGCAAGCCCGCAACGCCCGCATGCAATCTGGGACACATCAAGCTGTGTGACAGAGCTGCTGAATGGTTCCTCAAAGTGGTGCTCTACTCTGCCATTTGCTTCTGGTAGGACGCACCGATTGCAAACGGTTTTGATTTGATTTGAGAACGCATCACCACAAGGCCCCAATCCAACTGCCACACCACATTCCCGTCAATACCCCAAATGAAGCATAACATGCCGTAGAAGTGGGGTGCCTCCAAAGGGAGCGGGACACATCTACACGAATGACCGTAATGTCCAGACGCTAGACGAGAGAGTTTCAAAGATGAGGGCAGGCAACAGTGTGCTGCATATCATCGACCGTGGTGATGCAACAACAGGCAGTCAGCTATTGGGTTTGGGCTCCGTGGTAGCAGTGCAAGCTCAGCAGGAGCAGATGATCAGCAGCATTCAGCAGTTTATTAGCGAGAGCCCTGACGTTTGGAGGCAAAACTTTTCCAATCATGATGTAGAAGACTGCACCCTCACCACTTTCAGCCGTGCTCATCTGAGAGCCGTGCTCATCCTGTCAGAAGCGTATGCGGCTGTGAGATCGCAATTTTTGCACTTTGGCCTAGCTGAGTGGGAGGGACAAGGTTGCTATGTGGTCAAGATCAAGCAGTATGTCAAAATTGAAGCTCCTGACAATTCGAGTCCCCACAGTACAACCCATGCTGGCCCAATGCGGTTTGCCATTTGTGACTTGTACCAGCAGACGCTTGTTGACAGTGCTCTTGGTGAGTGCCACATAGTCCCTCTCCAAGAGCCGACGCACCCAGCATACACATCATATGCAGTGAACATTGAAGACCTGATGTGTAAGGTTGTTTGGGGTGGAGTAGCTAACATCAGCTTTGCTAAGAGCAAGGCTGGTAAGGAAGGGCCAGGTCATGGTTTCCCTGACAAGGCTTGGTACTTTGTGTGCTACCCCAACAGCAGGTCTCACATGCAAGTTGCAGCTGATGCATCTGAGGATGATGTCGTAGATGATGTCAGCAATGAGTCTCAAGGTGCAATTGCAGGTCTGTCTCTAGACTCTTCCTCTGTGGAAGAAGACTCAATGTGATGTGTGTGTTGACTTTGATACATGTGAATGAATGCCCAAGCTACAATATATGTGGGATCAGGATACAATGCTCAAGTCAAATGAAGTTTACAAAAGCGCTGAAGTCAATCAAAGCCTGTTCAAGCTTCTCTTTCTGTTGTTGACCTCATTGTATGGTGTTTATTGTGTAGGGTCGTAGGGATTAGAGTTTTTCTGTAGAGTTTACAATTTTATTCAGGCTTTGTCCTAGGCACGATCATCGGACCTGCAGCTGTGCAGTTCCTGCTGCTGACATGGCTATTCAGTAGAACTACACTTGCGACTCCAAATTTTGCAAACATCGCTAGGAAGATGGCACAGCAGCGTCAAATCCTGTCAACGTTGAGACCTGTTCAGGTCAATGCATGCCATGTGTAAACAATGCTGCCAATGATGATGTACATGACCATATGCAATCATGCATGAAGCGTGGCTGCCTCACATTGACCAAGTCACACGTTGTCACGCAATTTGTTGTTGCTTCACGCTTGTAATTACAGAAATTTGCGTTGACTGCGCGTTTACTTTGACCAGAGTCGCTAATACCGTATAAGTCCCTGCAAGGCGCCCAACGAACTGTTCGCACAAGGGTGTTAACGTAGTTATAGAGCGATGACGGCCCAACGAACTGTTCGCACAAGTAATGATGGCCCAACGAACTGTTCGCACAGGGGCGCAGTTTGACAGGCTAGTCACTATGAAGAAGGAAGCTGATCAACGTTGGCCTTGCAGAGAGCCTGGATGCAAGGGAACTAACTATGCGCAAATATCTCAACTGCACAGACATTGTAGAGCTAAACATCCCGATGGTATTGTCCTCAAGCATATGAAAAAAGGAAACCGCCTGGATGAAGTGCGCAAATTTCACGCAGACTACCGTCTGGTCAAAGTAGGCAAAGATTGGGTAGACGGCAGCGCGCTATCAGTACAGGAGTATCCGCTCCCTGACAGGAAGGTGAGTGATCGCTGCTTATTGCTGTTGAGCGTGATCTTGCCTGACCTTCACGTCTGTGGCCTGGCAGCTTCGGACAGGTCAAGGAAAACGAAAGCGAGAGGCCGAGGAGGGCGATGCAGAGCAGGAACGCGCGCAAAAGGAAGCCAAGGTAGCTTCATAGCTTGGAAGGCCAAGTTGCAGATCTTCAATCTCGCCTGTTGACTTGCTGAAATCGAATTGCTTTTGCAGACTTGTGGTTGTGGTGACTCAAAGTTCTGTGCTGCCTTGGTGGAAGCTTACATTCTGCTACTGAAGCAGCCACCTGAAGATTTGGATGCAACCAACTTGGTGGTGACACAAGAGG
>JAABUH010000690.1_pt1 | contig 45343 bp, 46 predicted proteins | sample 5559121 | NCBI WGS metagenome assembly JAABUH01 (sample SAMN10711871, study PRJNA513364) | rock metagenome | isolation source: Antarctica rocks | place: Antarctica: Victoria Land, Battleship Promontory nord | collected 2015-12-28
CTTGGTGAAAGAGGGGGCGTCGAGAAAGAGAGCTTGTGCTGGGAAGGACGAAGAAAGACGCCTAAACAGGACGCTTGCGGAACGGAGTAGAGAGCCGGGGCCGGGGATGTGGGAGGGGGTTATCTGACTTTGGAGGATGGTGGCGAGGGAGGGTTAGAGGATGGAAGGGGTGGACTGTCCATAGGCGAGATCTCGGATAGTGGTTACCTTGTATTTTGTAAATTCGATGCTATGCTTAGAAAGGCGAAGACAGGGAAGGGGAATGGCGGCTGCAGAGGGAGGGCGCTAGTATTCATTAATCATTCGTTCGGTATTGTGAGTCTTGGGAGACGAGAATTGGTTTGTCTGAAAAAATAAACATAAGTGGATTGTTGTCGCTATACTGTATATATAGGCTTTGTAAATTACATGTATATTGGTATATGATTCTAGATACAAGGAGTACCTACCACCACGCATCATGAGCTGGAACATACACATTCCCCGTGAATATCTATCTGCCTTGGTGCTCTCGTAGTTCCCACAGACACTTTCAACCCAGTCCCACCGACCTTGGCACCATTCATGATTATCCCTTTAACCGCTGTTTGCCTTCGGTTAGTTTTTAAGGTTCACCCTAACCAGATGTGGTAAGGCTAGGTCAAAAAGGTTATTTTTTGTAAATAGAAACAATGTCAACAAAGCCCCCTATTATTCTGAATAATGCCTTCCTGCGACGTAGTACCTGATTCAACTGATCTAGGGACTGATCGTTCTAATCTGCGTCCTATAACTGATATAGGCGATCGATTTGAGCCTATTCAGATACCTCCAAACGTCAGTTGGATCAATATACCAGCAAATATCAGCCCTTTAGATGCCGCGGACCTATGGGGTCTATATTTCTCCTTCGAAATACTTCAAATAATAGCAAAACACACCAATATATACGTCAATCAGAGTCACAGATGGGAGAAAGAAAGAGACTCTGAAGCCAGATCATTTCCGGACACAGATGAGCTAGAACTGAAGGCATACTTTGAAATACGCATCTATATGAGTCTTCATAGAGAATCTCAAGTTCCTGACTACTGAAATATGAAGCTAAATAAGTCTCTTCATTCATTGATTCGAAGAGCAATGATCCTGAATAGATACGAAAATATTGATCGAAATCTATATTTCTCCGACTATAAATCAGAATTCGGATCAGATAGCGCTGTCTTTCAGAGAGTAAGTGTGTTTCTCATCTAAATTAGATGTGTTTTTCATCTAAATTAGTTGAGAAAACTGACTTTTCTTCATCAGACAGAGCCTGTTAATATCTTGCTCGAAGAGACATGCAAAAAACACTGGAAATCTGATCGATTTGTGACTGTAGATGAGGTAATGCAGCGGTTCAAGGGCCGATCGCATGATACGCTTACTATACTCACGAAATCGACTTCTGAAGGCTACAAGATCTGAATGATAGCTGATGAAGGCTACGTTCTAGCCTGAATCTATCATCAGCGTGGCAAAGGATCTTTAGATGTCAAGATTTCAAAGAAACTAGAAAGTAATAAAACAGTCACAGTGATAGCAGATCTTCTTGATCAATTGTCTAAACAATCAGACTACATCTACGAAGTGTTCTTAGACAATCTCTTCACGAGTCACAAGCTTCTATTATATCTACGAAAAAGAGGCTACGGAGCCATCGGCACAGCTCGTTCAAACTCCGGAATCTACAAGGAATTTGTTCAACTGAAGACTCAAGACAAGAAACGAGATAAGATATTCTGAGGGAAGCTTAAGATGATGATCACCTCTGATAATCAGGTGATGCAATTCGCCTGGAAAGATAACTCTATCGTCTTGTTTCAATCGACTATGTTTGACGATCAGATCTACACCATTCGCGATAGAAAGAGATCTTCTAGAACGTCTATCAGTGCTAAGACTGCAAGGGCTTCATTCGGTAATAAATCTCGTGCAAAGCTTTCGATTTCGGACTTCGATGATGTCTATAATCACTACATGGGAGCTGTTGATCAGGCTAATCAGTTACGTTCTTTCTACGCATACAATCGTCGATGTAGATCAGAAGAACACAAGGCCTTGTACGAGTTCTTGATTGAAATCAGCGTTATCAATGCCTATAAACTCTCTTTGCATTCAGAGGTTTCGAAGGAGGCTAAATACACTGTTCATAGCGAGTTCAGAACGGCTCTAGCTACAGGTCTTATTCAGACATCTGGAAGACAGTTTCTGAAGCGAAAAAGAACGTCAATTGAGTCTGCAATTGAACATTCAATGATACGTTTAGATGATCATCAAATCTGCAGAAGAAAGAGCCCTGATGACTGTCGTGGGTGCAAGAAGATAGGCTTAACAGTCATGCCTAGAAAACGACAAGTTCTCGGTGAAATTACACCAAATTTAGATGGTAGCAAGCGGGGAAAGCGTTCTATATTTGGCTGTGATATCTGTGATATCCCTCTATGTAAAGACGGTCCTTGTTGGGCTGCATATCACAATAGCCTCTGAATAGCATCAATAAAATCAGTTCAGGGTGATATTCTATGATTCCTATTGGTGAACTAAGCGAATACGCTAAAAGTGGCTCTCCGGCAGCGGTTAAAGGGATACAGCAAGACTTTGCTGTAACGATGTCCAAATACGCCATCTAACTACGTCTTTGCCAGGAGGATATCGTTGTATCAAAAGGCGGGCATATATTACCAAATCATCTCTGTTGAATCTCAGGGAGTATATCGTTGCAAAGAGGACGTTCGTTATGAGGGGCTTCTTACTGCACTGCATCGTACCTCTTATCTCTATGAGTCCGCCGAACACCATCATTGGAAGCCTTCTACGGTATCGACCATAAACGCGCCGCCAAGTCTAGGACCGTCAGCGGATATCTCTATATTCGAACCAAGACGACTTACAAGATCGCTGGCTCGTCGATGCTGTGGTGCTCGTAGCTATGATTCCATGTTAGTTAAGATGTGGGGTTTTCGTGGGGGGAGGAAGCGTTCGTACCTCAGGGTGCCTACTCCGCCAGCTGCACCGGTTTTAGTGGTCTGCTATGGGTAGGTTGGAAGTGGGGGGTTTACCTTCTAGCAACAAGCTCACGCCTTCTGTCAATTCCTTGCCAACCCATCGCATGGCGAAAGCTCTTAGGATGTGCCCGTGCGCCACGAGGAGTATGTCGCCACAGGATGAGTCTGTTTTCGACGGTCCCATACATTTCCCCTGAAACCTTGATCGAATATCGCCAATCAACCTATCCAACCGCTTTGTAACATCCGCCGGCGACCTAGACCCCTCACACCCCATCAACTGCCATCCTCCTCAATCATGAATAGAACTAAGAAAAGAACCTACTCCCCACCCGGACACCCATCCGTCCAGATATCCCACCCCCCCTTCCCTTCCTTCTCCCTCAACTCCCGAATCTGCGGACTCGTCAACCCCTCATAATCGCCATAGTCCCATTCCCGAATATCCTCTGTAATTTGCACCTTCGCGTTCGTGCGGATATCGAGGCCTTGGTCGCGCTGTGAGGTCCAGGGCAGGCGGTCGCGGCAGCCGAGGTTGAGGAGTTCGACGGTGCGTTGGGCGCGGCGACGGGGGGAGACGTAACTGAGGTGGGCAAGGTTAGCGGGGTCGTGGGGGAGCTCGCAGGGCGGAAGGGAGGGGTATTTACACGTGGGCGAGGTGGGAAGGGACGATTAGGCGGTCGTCGCCTACGAGGGCTTTTCCGGTTGCGCGGATGCGTTTTTCGCCGTTGGGGGTTAAGGGGAGTTCGGTGGTGCCGGTATGGCGGCCGTTGAGGGACCATTCGGTTTCGCCGTGGCGGACGATGAAGACGCGGGGGGTGGGCATGGTTTTGGGGGGAGGTGGGGATGAGGGAGGGTGGTGGTCGAGAGATGGTGTGGTCAATGAGCAATATGCGAGGAAGTGTAAGAACGGCTTAATAGGTATGGAGTAATTATGCTATCTCATTGTTGGTTTATCCGCGAGTCCCGTACTAACAATTGCAGGCCACCAGGACGTTAAGACGTGTTACACATAAGCCACCCGAAGAAGTTCGCCCTGAAGAGTTCAGAAAGTAATTAACAGCTAATTCGTCGGCTGTCTCGCTATGTCAATAAGTTGCGCATACATGAACCGATATTTTGTGAAAGCTAAGGCTAAGATTGGAGATTTGCGTAATCGGATTTCCCCGCTCGCCGTAGAACGTCCAACGTCTTCTCCACCTCTCTATCTACCTCCAAATTCCTGCGCCTGACTTCCGGCCGGCATGTCTGCTCCAAAGAAAGCTCGCACCATCATACTCACCTGCTCAGTTGCCGCCGTCACAGCAACAGGAGCATGGTATGGCGCAGATCTGAAAACAAAGCAGAATTTGAAAAAGGTCCGCCCATCTACATGCATACCCCATGTTCGCAAGAACTGACAGTTGACTTGCTGCATAGACTGCGCAAAAAACCCAAGAAGCCACACCTGCGCAACGAACGGCTCAGCTGCAAGAGACTCGTAATGGCTTGAGGGCGAAACAGATCGAGCTCGAGAAGAAGATTGCGGAACTGCAGGCTAGGCAGGCGAAAGAGAAGAAGGCGAAAGCGAAGAAGGCGAAAGCGAAAACCGCGGTGGCTGTGGGTACACAGTAAGATGGCGAAGAAAGCTTGGTGGGTCTGGTTGGCCCGGGGATAGCTTTCTGAAGGAAAGGCTGGATAAAGAGCAAAAAGTATGACTTAAACATTCACCGACCGTTGGGGTCCATTGCCGGGATCACTCATGAGATAGCTCCACTTGTAAGCTCGAGCCTGTGTCCAAGAGGGCCGACCAAGCAGGAAATAGGCTTTCGGAGACCCCGTCTCAAAGATGTGGAACCTCAATGCTCGGTGGCTTCCTTAGTCGTGTGTTGAGTCAAGAAGTGCTGTATATGAGCTTAGAAGTCGCTCGGAGAAGACCGAAGCAGAAGATAGAGACCTTGTCTGACAGTGTCAAGGATTTCGTAAGCTGTGGAGCCTAGACAGCTACTATCAGGCGATAAGAGTCGAGGTATTCACTATGGCTCATCCTTGCCGCAAATCACTGCTGCTTTGACACCGAGGGATGGTTGGAGACAAGCCGGAAGTGAAGAAACACCCCTGGACTGGAGTCCCTTGATGCTTTCCTAATGCAAGAATGTATTGGCGCTTGTACTTCTCTGGTGCGCAGTGATCCTCCCCTCATCTCTGCCGATGTTGTAGCCAGCTCATCAAACCGTGCTCTTCGCAGGCCGGATCAAGGTGCGGTCGTTTGCGTTCTGTTGGTGACTAGGACCCATAAGAGTATATCCTCTGGGAGAGGCCATGGACAGGGGCCTATGTTTGGTCTGAACTCAGGGCCGCTGAATCGATATATCATATATGGTTCGTGGTATGTAGAAATATCGACCAAATCGGAGGACTTGCCTTTCTACGTCCATCGGATCTTGAGCTCGATATGCCACTTAGTACCGAAGGTTGAACTCACTGGATACTATACTTGGTTAGTCACTCTCATTGTGTTGTTTCTGCCTGACTACTCCCTTTTTGGTATCTTTGTGTTGAGAGTATATGAGTTGGTCCTGGGTTCAAATCCTTGCGGGGGCGAAGTGGGTTGGACCCCGATTTTTGAACAGGATTTCTTAAACTATAGCATGGATTTTTGGATGAAAGGTTGTGTTTGGAGAGCATGTGGCTACACGGTTTGGTCAAAGCTGGTGATTATAGTGATGCTGGTGGCCTTGTTTTTGGCTATATATATGGCCACAAGCATATATTGTATGTGGGAAAGGTCTCGTGGCCAAGTGGTTAAGAGCCCCTTTGCAAAGCTAACATATTTGATAGGGACTTTTACCAGATGTGGTATGGCGGCAGGGCTCGATTCCTGATCATGTAATCCGAGGGGGATTTGCAAACCCTAAGGAGATTTCCATACCTCAGGGGACGCCCTGGGAGGTACGATTTCTATGTCTAATCCTGTAACAGTCTAATCATGTAAACAAATCTACGGCCAAGAAGAAAGCCACTTAAATCACAAACAAAAAAAAAAAAAAAAACAAAGGCGGCAGATAGAGATAGAGATGAGAGAGAGTAAGTACAACTTCCTATCCTGACCACGAGACCAAGTACCACAATTTTTTTTTGCCTTGTCAAATTTTGTACATGTATTCAGTACGCCTTGAAGACAACTTGTCAGGCTGAAAGTACTTGTATCATGTTATAATGATGTCGTGATGTTGTTTTAACATTTTGATTTCTCGAAATATGTCTCAACCAAAACACCGAACCGTCTGCTGTCCACCACGACATGGCTCCCACCTTTTACACGCACCTCTCCTTCACTCCGCCACGCGCCCATGATCTTGTGTGTTCCTAAACAGGCATATTCCTGTGTCCACTTCGAGCCATCTGGGCCTGATGCATTGAGCGTTTTGTTGGCGCTTTTGCGGTTGGTTCGGCTTTCTACATCATGTTGTGGCGTCTGCCTTCTATGTGCGATTCTGCATTTGGATGTCTCAACACCGCGGGCGATATTCGAGTGTTGCTTATTCGACCGAATGGAAGTACGGAACCACATACAGGACAGCCCGTTGTGATTAGACTTGCCCCAACATCAACCCACACGAGTTCATCGAGAAGTGCGTTTCCTGTGGCTTGCGTCAAGCTCAATTATCTCAAGCTCCGAGACGATTTCTGTTTGTAGATTTGAAAAAACTACTAGAGGGCATATGGGTAAATCCAAGGGTGCGGTCGCCTCTGCTACGAGCATAGCACAATCCAGATACCAAGAGTCTCCAACGTCGCGGCGTTCTGCTTTTGGGGCAGCATGGCAATCACTACAAAGGCTCAAAGTGGCTCTATGCCAGAAGCATACCCCATGCGACTCTCAGCCTCTTGCAACTATACCGAACGTGCTTCGAGAATTGGCCAGGGCTTACAGGCTAGCACTTCACACCTATATAAGAGGCTGGAGCATGGACTGGGCTTGTGGGAGGTTTGATGATTTTGTATCATACAAACTTGCATCTAACTACATTGTCCAGCCAAAAGTCCTGCATGGCAGCTCCACTATCAACGGTCCTTTTTAGACTCTCCGGAAAGAACTTATCGTCAGGTCTCCAAACTCCCAAACCAACCTCATCGCAGGACCTCTCGCGGAGCACAGACAAAGGCAATCACATGATCACACCTCATACGAACGCTGGATATCCTGCCCCCCCCTTCGACTACCCCTACAAAACTCCAGCATCAAAACCCGACCAGCTACTACCTCCGCATTTCAACCAGTAATCCCATCTCCAGCGCAAGGCTAATCCTCTACCCCCCCCCCAGCTGCGCACCCGTCACCAAAACCCTCCACCCATATCCCTCGGCTCACCAAAAAACCCACACACACACTCGCCCCTTCACCCACCCCACCGCGCGTCGTATCTCCCTTAAAGGGGTCCTCAAAGCAAAATCAAAAAACAACACCTCGCCCCACCCACCCACCCCGAAACCCCATTCAATCTAACAAACCCATACCCCAATCCACCACCACCACCCCAAACCCCCCCCCCCTCTCCCGGCCATTAAAAACAAAGAATACAAACCACCCCCCGGACGAGCCCAAGCGCTAGCTTACCGCGTGCGAGCTACACAACTATAAAAACATGGAAAAGATAAAAGCGGTCGAGGTATAGGCTATGTATGGGGGTATACGAACACGGAAAAGGGGGAGTTAGTGTAAGCGCGGTCGTTTCTTGGGGGCATGTACGACTAATAGGATCCAAGGAACTGAAGAACGCCTGAGCCTGTGTTGTTAAGGCTTCTTTCTTTTCTAGGCGCGTTCGGTTGGTGGGTGCGTGGGTGGGTTGGTGGTGGAGTTCGGGATCGGGAGGGCGGTGTGTGGGATGGTGTTTATTGGGAAAGGGGGGGTTATGGGGATGGGATGGGGGTGATGGGATTTCCACATAGCATGGATATGGGTATGGAGATGGGTATGGTTATGGATGGTTATGGTTATGGATATGGATATGGATATGGGTATGGGTATGGATATGGATATGGAGATGGACATGAATATGGACATGAATATGGACGGGAGATGGGAGATGGGGTAGAGGGGATAGTAGCATCTCTCTCTCTCCTCGACCTTTTCAGACTCTACAGCTTCAACCACCAAACCTGCCTCTCCAACCCTCTCAGCGACCTCTGCAAACAAACGGCCGACCTTGCCCCTTCCTTCCTTCATTCCTTTCCCTACTTTTATCCCTCTCCCCCCTCCCTACCGCATACTTCCCACAACAAAAACCCCCATGTCATCTTATCTTATCATTCTCACACCCCTGCCGCCCGCCATACCAGCGCGCCTTGGAATAAAATAGTATAAGATAGGGAAATATAGGATGGGAAATGGGATATAAGATAGAGGATATAGTGTCAACATACGTACGATGACTTGGAATTAGGGCGGGAAGTGTGAGTGTGAGACTGGGTTTGTTTTGGTGGTTTGGGGGGAAAGGGGAATGGAAGGGGGAAGAAAGTTGGGGAAGTACAAAATGGGGGGGTGGGTGGGGCGAAGAGTTGGGGTTGAGGGTTGAGGGTTGGGGGTACATTCGGTGAGTCGGATGGATTTAGAATAAGTTGTAAAGGTAAGAGCACGGAGTGGTTCTCCACCTCAGTTGTTTGTTGATCGACTGTTAGTCTAATCATCAGTTATTTCGATGCCTTCCTTGTCACACCCCTATCCCTTCGCACGTTCCTCATCCCCCCCTCTCCCGCCGTAGACTCCCCCATCTAAGATCCAAGCCTCGTTGTCCGTCTCGTCGTCCTGGACTCTGCGCCACATCGACACTTTGGGCTGAGCGTTCTCCTTATCCCCGACATCGCCCTCCTGCCCGGCAGCTCCCTCGTGGTCGATTTCGGGCTTCCAGGTGGGTCTGATGAGGGCGCCTAAAAGGGGGTTTTTCGCGAAGGCGCCTGTGGCGTTGTTGTTTGGATTGGGAGCGCTGGGGCCAACGGGGCTGGAGTGGTCGTCGTCCTCGCTCGGCCTCTCCACTTCCCCCATCCTCCTAACGACTTTTCCGCCTACCAAATCAACACTGACGACCATCCTCCTCTTCTCAAATTCGGGCTTCGCATTCCACTCCTGCTCCCTCAGCACCTTTTGCTGCTGCTTCAGCTGCGCCGCACGCTCGACGGGGCTGCTCCAGATTGATTGGCCCGAGGTCGGGGTTTCGAAGTCGGCGGCTTCATCGATGATGTGTGTGCGCCTGGCGTTTTCGGACTGGTAGTTTAGGAGGCGGTCACGGTGTTGGCGTGCGAGGTCCATGGAGGTGGTTTGGGGTGCGGTGGTTGTTGAGGTAGAGGAGGTGGAGTGGGGAGGGGGGGTGAAGGGGCGGGGGGTGGATGAGAGATCGGCGCGGCGGTGGGAGGCGTTATTTGCGACCATTTTCTCGATGCCGCGTTCTTCACGCAGGGAGCGGATCATGTCCTGCATGTCTTCGGCGCTCAACAGCGGTTGAGAGCAGAAAGTGCATGGTCCGATTCCCTCTTTTACGCAGATGATCTTCCCGCAATTCAGGCAGTTCGGCGCCGCGGTCAGGAGTGGATGTCGCGTGGCTAGACAGTCGCAACGGCGAGCTGCAGGATTTGCGCTGGCGGAGAGGGAAGGGTTCGTTTGGACTTCAAGGGTTCGGATGGCGGAGTCGAGGTCTGCGAGGGCGGTAGAGGGGGCGTGCATAGAGGGACCGCCGGAGATATTGACCTTGGTCTTGGGTGCAGGAGAGGAGGTCCTAGATGAGGGGTAAGAACGATTACTGGAGCGGACATTGGGTGAATCGGAGATTAGTGGACCGGATGCTGAAGGAGGAGGTTTGGGTATGGAAATGGGGAGTTGGCGCGCATCTGGCTTGTCTGAGAGGGCGAGGGTATTTGCGAGGAGAGGTCCCTTTTCCAGACGACGAGATCCGGCTATATAGTCTTGTTCGTCTCTCTTGTGGTACGCGCCAGCAGTGTTGCCATAGTCTTCTGGTCTTCGAGGAGGAGGCAGTTTGTTAAGAGGGGCTTTCTTTTTTCGTGGCTTCCGTAAGGCTTCAGAGTTCTCTGGTGCTGAGACTGGAGGGCCCAGGGTTTCGCGGCGAGAGTTGAAGGAACTTATGAATTCCAGGGCTTTTGGAGAGTCACCAAGCAATTCCTTGAGATGCGAGGCGGCGGCATCTTTAGGTAAAGAGTTTGTGTAGTCGAGGATTTGATTTAGGGAAACTTCATCAAGAGGGATGAGCTGGGAGATCTGGGATACCGCCCATGTAGAGGATGCCATGGTGAGACTGGTCTTGCTAGGCGCAAAATGTTTGGAAGCGAATACTTTTTGGGTTTGTTTGATCGAACATCGGGATATGGCATGGATTAGAGCGTCATCGCGGGAGATCGCCTTCTAGCGAGCGTTCAATTCACTATTGCATGATTACTTCCTACAATCTTCCATAATGCAAACTGAGTTCGTCTGCGAGGGTCAGGATGGTACGGAATCATACAAAGGCAAAGACAATTGGTTCGGACAAGGTACTCTAGACCGATTCATCATGTGTCCTGGCTACGATCTTACTCTCTTCGACTTCTGCTGTATGGTGCGCAGTTCGGCGGAGACCAGCATTTCATCTGCTGGCCCAGTTTCATGTGGATCTCCGCCGGTCTCTTGATGCAACATCGCATCTAATCTTGCGGCTGCATGTTGCCGTGGAGCGCCCACCCGTCGATTTACTGGGAGGATGAAGTTTCAGTGCGGCAAGAACCTTCACGAGAGCAAAGGCAAGCCAGTCCGATTGAAAGGTATCTTTTCCTCTGGTTTTCTATCTGCGTGGTCATGTTCAAATCCTAAAGGGGGTGAATCCGGTGGTAATGGGCCGTTTCAAGACAAGATACCCCATGCGAACTACTATTTCCAATAACTTCTTAAGATACATTATATCACTCTACCACAGCGCTTTCTAGGTCAAAGCTTAGTTCTGGATGGCAACTGCAGCTGCTGAATCGCGGCGAAACAAGCTATCTAGACTCTCTTGCCGCAATCATAGACAGCCGGGAGATCCTGTGCATGATATACTTCCCGATGTTTTGTGTGGGTACCCAGCATAACGCAGGAGCTGAGGCTGTACGTGCGCCTCAATATTTTTAACTTATCTCTTGCAGCACACCCTTGACGCGGCAGGATTTCGCTTCAAAAGCCATGACCGTTTGTTAATTAATTAATTCATCTGGTGATAAATAGCAATAGATAATGACCGTGGGGTGCGTCTGGCAAGCGCTCTTTCAACCTTGGTCCTTTCCACGGCTCAGCGGTAAGGATTTATAGTACCCATGCCGCATTGAGCAGCATTCTCTTGTTCAATAGCTTGATAATGCCCACTCCAAGCGCTCAAGGTCCTCCTTTTACCTAGACTAGATAGATTAGGGAGACTTTTAGATGGAAAGCACTGGTGTAGAATAGTGATCTGGTGGGGAATTTGATTCTGTTCTGCACGGCGGATGGGCTTTGGAAGGTAGCATGTAAGGTATGTCTTCGAGAGGCCAGACCAGTTAGTAGTGTACGAGTACAGTACCTTACCACCTTACGCAATGGAGAGCGTCTTGGCCGTCAGCATAGTTGGAAATTTGTTCATTCGTTGAGTTTGTAGTGTTGGAAGTGATCGCGATGCGAAAAAGTGCCAACAGCAAAACCCATAATTCTCAGCGCGTAGCTGAGTGCCAAGAGTCGCTTCCCACATCTCACTGGTCCGCAACGAAGTCGACTACCATACCTAGTACTCGACTCCACCCCTGCCGTCGTGCATATCTCCTGCTTCTCTGCTTCTGTCACGGCCCGGACGACCCCCATCAGGCGAATCACATCCCGCCTACTGCAAAGCCTAGAAGACTCCGACCGTCCCGGCTTTGGTGCCCGTCAATCGTGATTCGACGTTGTCCCCCGTACGATATCGATAATGCACTGGGGTCTTCTCTATGGTGTGAGCCAAGTCTTGATGGAATGAACAGCATCGATTGTGCGCGCAGGAGCAATAAGCTTCTTCATCGACATACTACGAACGGTATGGCGTACCCCGCTAGAGTTGAAGCTTGTCCCAGGCACGCAATTACCTTGGTAGTAACCATCACATGTGGCAAGCGCCCAATTACGATGTGATGCGTGGGCGGTTGGCCCATAGACGTGGAGCTTCTCCGCTTTGCGACGCAAGGAACATATACCCCATCGATAACCCGGGGAATTCGCTGATAACTACCTCTTGCGCATTTATCTGTTGACCTGAGACCAACCCACCAAGACCTTCCGGCGGCCCTCTGCTCACCACAATCGTTATTATCTCCCCACCGAGGATCTGGAATCCTTCCTTGTTTCGCATCTGATCAATTGGCATAGCGTGGTGTTTTCAACATAGAAGCAATTGGTTACAGAACTTGAGTTTCCCGCCACCTCTAGAGATTGGGCGATATCTGGCGCAAGCTGGAGGACTTCTTTGCCACCAGTAACGAACGTTGGCATCAACTACGACAGTGTCTTCCTCCGATTACAGCGACAGAGTTCAAGAGTACCAAAGTCGCTATCATTGCTTCATCATCGACGGATGCCCTGCGGCAGCGGATGAACAGATGCGAATCTGCTAAATTCGACTCGTTGGGCCCGAAAAGGTCCTAAATCACTGCGATGCCTTTCCTACCTACAGATGACTCGCTCGTTCTGATGAACAATTACCTGGTCAAACGAATAAAGATCCCGGTCAATAGCAGCAGCTCGCCTGGACTTATCGCCGCAAGCAAGCAAGATCCATGGTCACAGTCCGGACAATACGCACTTGGCTGGGTCTACTTTTCCGTCATCTTACTGGTTATAACATTTTGCATACATTGGTATCATTGGGGAACGGATAGAATACGAAGGGCGACATTCAAGGAAGAGGTGGCTATGTCATCGAAAGACTCGTCACCAGATAGCGACTACGAAATGGCAAACCTGCCGACCGCGAGCTCAACACGGAAGTTCTTTCCTGGCAACGGTGAACTACCTCAAGCTCCAGCAGAGGGAGTTTCAGTCCTGTCCTTTTCGCCCTTGAACAAAGCAATTGCTGCTATTCGATTCATCAGCTACCGACCTTTGCCAGTTCTGCGAATATGGAAGCTCCAAATCGCCTTTCCGTCTGTAGGAGCCGTGGCCATTGTTTCTGCGGCCTTTGTCTTTGTGACGCTCTACTGCTTCATCCCACAGCCGTTTTACTATGCGAGTATTGCCTTTGGTTCGCCACCGTTGGCGATCCGGGCTGGAATGCTTGCTGTTGCGTTGATGCCATGGATCGTTGCCTTGAGCATGAAAGCGAATTTAATTACCATGCTCACTGGAATCGGCCACGAGAGACTCAACGTTTTGCATAGATGGAGTGGCTATTTGTGTCTCTTCCTGAGTTTGATACATACGATACCGTTCTATATCACCCCAGTGTGGGATCAAGGAGGCCCTGCAGTGTTCAAAAGTTTCTTCACTGGCCAATACTACATCTATGGCACCGGTGTCGCCGCTCTTGTACCTCTACTCTTCCTCTGCTTGCACTCTTTGCCCTTTCTGCGAGCCTGGATGTACGAGCTTTTTGTTGCTTTGCATGTGCCAGTTTCTATCGTCTTCGTTGGGATGATGTTCTGGCATTGCCATAAGTACCTGACATCGTGGAATTATCTATTCGCTACCGTAGCAATCTGGCTTCTGTCTTACTGTGTCCGACTTTTCTTCCTCAACTGGGCGAATCCGAGGCGATTTTCATGGCTCATTGGTGAGGAGTCGGCAGTTACTGTCCTTCCGGAAAATGCCGTAAAAGTTACTATCCCAACTCAGATGAAGTGGAGGCCCGGACAATACGTGTACTTGAGAATGCCAGGCATCTCAGTGTTTGAGAATCACCCGTTCACCATAGCATCACTATGCAGCGACGACTTCCCATCCGAGTATGGCGAGCAGTACCGGGATATGACTCTGGTTTTTCGACCTTTTGGCGGCTTCACCAGAAAAGTGCTCAACGCTGCCATTGATGACGGTCCAATGAAGACCTACCGAGCTTTCATTGACGGTCCTTACGGCGGAATGCAGCGAGACCTCGCATCCTTCGATACCGTAATCCTCTTTGCCGGCGGCAGTGGCATCACCGCCATCGTCTCGCAACTCCTCGACCTCATCAAGAAAATGCGTGACGGCAAAGCCGTCACCAAACAAGTCCACGTTGTGTGGGCCCTCAAACGGCCCGAAACAATGGAATGGTTCAAAGAAGAACTCCGCATCTGCCGTGATTTCGCCCCCTTGGAAACAGTCCACTGCCAATTCTTTATCACTGCCGCAAAACGCACCATGCCCGGTGCCGGCCAACCCCCGCCTTCCCCCTCCCGCCCCGTCTCAGATCTCATGCACCACAAAATCAACGACGTATTTCAAGGCATTGCTTCGAAACGTAACTCCGCCCTTATCCGCGACGAATCCGGCGGCGACCCTGAAAAAGAACGCGAACTCCGCGCGGAAATCGAAGACGGTATCACCGCCCTTCCACAACCCACCTTTCTCCCTCCACCAAAGAAAGCACATACTCGCAACAAACCTTCCTTCAAGCTCTCAATCCCACCCACGAATCCTGAACCTCAGAAGAGTTTCGACTTTGGTTTCCCTTCCACACCAACCATGCTCCAGAAAAACCTTATGCGCTTCGCCTTCATGCCATCGGTGAGCACGAAGAAGGAAGGTTGGAGAACGGAGTATGGGAGACCAGACATTCCATACATGCTCAGAGGATTCGAAAAGGAGTGCGGCAAAAGGACCTGTGTGTTCGTCTGCGGGCCGCCGAGCATGCGGGTCGATGTGGCGACTTGCGTGGCCAGGATGCAACGGAAAGTGCTAAGTGGAAGTAATGGGAGAGAGGAGGTGTTTCTCCACACGGAGAATTACGCCATATAACGGGCGGAAGCAACGTCGACTGTACATTTTGGCGACGGAGAGTGGGGGTGTGTGTGTGTGTATATGTCTTGCTGTCTTTGGGTCTTGCACTTGCGTTTCGGCGCTCAGAGCTTTGGGCTGGCTGGGGCACTACTTTAGAGATGATACCTACTTGCTTACTCGGTGCTATACGCACTTTTCCCTTTTGTCTGATGTCGTGCTCATCGAGCTCCCAGAGCTAGGAGGCTTGTATATTAACAAAATTCTATTCTCCAGTATTACTCTATCCCCAGGCGGATTACCAAGGCTCAGTGAAAATTGTTGTGAGGCTACTTATATAATCCGCTAGGTCGCGAACAGCCTTGGGAATTGAAACGTTGTGGAAACAGCCGATGGGCCACGGTCACGTGCTCGGCTAAGCATACCAAGGTAGGGTTACTGTAAGTCTGTAACGTCGCGCGCTTGCTCTAACCCAACAGTTCAACGAATATCAATGCTTACGGCACCCAGCCATTTAAACGGACATGTTATCAGAGTTGCTCATACACACACAACGTCACCACCATCCACACCACACACATCTACAAACCCCTGGTTCCAAAAAAAAAATCCGCCTATAGCCCCTCCCCTTTCCCCCTTTCAAAGTGTTCTACATATGCCGCTCTCTGGCGCTAGTGTACGCAACAGTCGTAAAGGCTGTCAAGGTATGGCTACAGCCTTTCCTCCTTTTTCCGTGTTCAGGTCGTCGTTGATGGTTCTGGATGGGTTTGTGGTTGGGGTTGGGGTTGGGATATGGTTGGCGATATAAGGGAAGTGGAGGAGAGAGGGGTTGGAGTGTAGAGTGGTGAAAGGCGCGGGGGGTCGTGCGTGGAATCCTTAGGGTATGGGGAGGGAGTGGGGGGGGGGAGGTACTAAAGGGGTTGGCTGTGGGTTAGGTGGCATAGTAGCAACCACCTCAACCAAGCCTGCCGCGTTCCGCGGAGTGCTCGAGCGCTTGGGGAGCGTAGATCGGGAAACCCTAGCATGGCCTTATCGACCTGGTTCTTGAAAGATATTTTGCCCCCGATAGCTACACCGAGGGTTTGACCGAGAATCGGGGGAAGGGAAATTATGACCATTGCTGCAGCGAACTGTTACGTCTGGACTGCTGGCTGTGGCTCTTGAACGCCGACAGCGGTGGGCAGTGGTGAGGATTGCCTATGCCGATTCTGGGGGATCATGGGTTACGGAGACCACCCATGCGACAGCAGAAGTGTCTATGTCGAGGGGGAAACTCACAATGCCCGGTGCCTACTGATCGTTAGGACATAACCAAAGCCTCGAGATATCGCTATCTTTCGAAACATACCGCTGGCGAAAATGGTGGATGGTAGGGTTATAAGAATCGATGGGAAGGTGTAGCACTGATGCAATATGGCGGCTATACGTCAACGTACCAAGGCGACGCCAGCGTTGAGTGTAGAGAGAAATGTTTGACAGCTTGGGAGTACAGGCCCGTAAGCTAATTTTCACCCTCCACGCGATTTTCCTGGTCCTTTTGGGGAGTTTTTACAGATTTTTACAAGCTCTGCATTTTTGCCAGTAAAAACGCTCCTTCTGCGACAAAGAAGCTGCATCAGAAATACGGTCTGCTTGTGAACATCGATTGTCAAGAAAAACATGCTAAAAGAGCGTGGAGTAGGACCTTTTATTCGTCTTTGCTCCGAATTTGTTGTCCTTCAATGGCCCAACAGTGTGCACAAGACAGACTTCTATACTCCGGCGGTCATGGGGGAACACTCTACGATGTTTTAAACTCTAAAACAGAGCGAGCATGTTCCGAAACGTAGAGTCTTCTCTCCCTCTGTACGTGCGTTTTCTCGAATGGTGCCTCGCACCACTGATTCGATCATTGAGTGTTAACACTCGCATCTCTGTATACAAAACTTTCGATGAAGCACTTCCGAGAGCATGAGGAGCTAACAAGCAAGCAAATAGTAAAATTGAACGATGAATAGCGGCAAAAATTTGCTCCAATTGGTGAGGTGTTCGATAATGCCGAATAGGCTCGGTGAGCATATCTTCGTTGACCCCTTGTCGAGACTCCTGATAAGATCGTTCCGTTGATCGACAACCCTATAGGAATGGAAAATATTAACCAACTATTTGCTAGGTGGTTTTTGAACGATACTGTGACTCTTTTCACGTTTGGCCATCCGATTGGTTTTATCGATGCAGAATGCGATCTTGACGGCATTATCGCAGCTCTTCATCGCATGGCTATCATGACTGGGCTAATAGCGGCACTGCCATAGCTTTTTCAATGCAACCAATAACATGCCCTACTTTACAGCTTGTGTCAAAAAGACGCTGCGCATGTTTCCACCCACCCCGATAATCCTTCCACGCTATGTTTGCAAAGGCGGCTTGAGCCTCAACAACACCTGGATTCCGGAGGGACACCGACATCGCCGCCAACCCTTGGCTTACAAACCGTGACCAGGGCACCTTTGGGATAGATTCAGACACATTCCGGCCAGAGCGATGGCTTGAAAGTACCGAGAGAACAAAAGAAATGGACAGGTGTATTTCTCCTTTCGGGTACGGCTCGAGAGAATGCATAGGGAAAAACCTTGCGCTGCTTGAAGCGCAGAAACTTATGTCTGCAGGTAAAAATATTCCTCCATAATACCAACAGTGATCTGAAGTCTAATTAACTGAGGCACGCGTAGCTTTTCAGAGACTTCGAGTTCCGGTCGGCAAGTTTGGGGAGACCATGGATATGTAAAGATGGAGGGATCAGCATATACGAGTATCAATGGATGACGGTCCAAGAGCGGGAAAAAGCCACAACATCATAAGTAGCTCTCATCTTCGATGGGCAATCATAACTGGTAGGTTGCGAAAGACATAAGGTCTTTGGAATACTAATGACGCACATAGCAGCGTTTTCACGTATTTTCTGGGCTTTTGCTCTTAAAATGTCACAGATAGTACCAAAACGTCTAGATCTTATAAGCTTGGTAACCATCCGTAGTTCGCCATGCAAAGGTTCTATCTAGTCTGTGCTTATCGAACAATACCAGAGTATCCCACCCTTCTCACATCAATTGATAGAGCGATAATGGGTTTGATCCTTCTGGTGAGGAAATCTGGTTGGAGTCACCGATGCGTGGGATCAAGCAGCAGATACGAAGCCCTACCTCTACCCTCGACGAATCGTTTTCAACCCCCGCCAAAAAAACTCGTAGCACTGATCTACTATTCAGCATTTAGATACACACCGGGTCTTCTGGATTGCACATCTTCATCTGTGATTGACGAAATGGTTGTCCGCGGATTTCATGGAGTTGTTGTTATGTGAGCATAAGACACAACGATTTACAGTCCCTGCGAACCATCGCTCGCCCACGCACATCCTTGTAGACGACCAATCCTGTCGTAAACGCTGCTGTCTTGAAGTTTGCTGCAAAGTCAACAATCGCATTATGCTTTCAACACTTTAAAACAATTGTGTATTCCTGGGACCAAAGGACAAAGACGTTGAATAATCGCGTTGCCATTTGCGTAGATATAACGGATGAAGATGTTGAACAATCGTGTTATCAGAGACGGGCTGACTGGGTATAAAATGACTCGGATCTTTCAACTTGGTACGCATCTGCACACCTTCAATCACAGAAACAACATCTCATCAGACAGTCAAAAACTCAACTCACAATACCACGAAACTCAAAACACAAGATGCCGTCCACCCCAAATGTTCCTGAGGATGCGGCAGAGTATGCTCTCATCAAGACAGTCGCCGCCCTCGAGCTCAGCATAGAAGCGAACACGGCGGAAATGGAAGCCAGTCGAATGGAACTCATGGCGTTGCATACCAGAGCCCGAGCCGAGGAAGCAAAAACGGAAGCGATTCGACTCAGTGCACCCTATGCTACCTCCTTCCTATTCAATTTTAGACTTGAATGGGGCTTTCTCCGTCAAGTGGCCCTTGCTGCTGTGCTGGCAAGAACGGGTGTTCAGAAGCTAGTTCAATGCTTCGCTCAGGCCACGCTTGCTGCTCGATTGGGAATGGACAACGAAGCCGCCGATCAGATGCAAGATATCTCGGCTTTCGATGAGGTGTGCGATGCTGTAGAGATGGCGGTTGAGGCTGTCATCCCGGTGGAACATCTTTGTCTTACCGATCGCTTTGATAATGAAGGACATCGTTCCGACATAATCCGAACTGCTCGTGCGATCCTTGACTACTACACGGAACTCCACAAGCCTCAGTTCGAAGATGCGTCTCGCGGCGCCGAAGAAGAGTCTGGCTCCGAAGAAGAGTCTGGCTCCGAAGACATTCCCATTGCAGATGCCGAACGCATTCCCATGTCAGATTATGGAAACTTTTTCAGAACCATCCACAACGGAGAAGAGTTCGATCCCGCCCAGATCGGAGGCTGTCTCTTTGGAGCGACAGGGAACCGCGGCGTTCCGTCCAGCTCTCCGTCTTACTTGGATTCTGCAGCTAGAGGACCCAGCGGAACTACCCAGAACGAAAACTCTTCCCTTCCAGACATGAGGGAGGGTCATGAGAACCGCGGCTTTCCGTCCTACTCGAACTCCGCAGAGAGAAACAACCGGGTCGGTCGGCAAAGACGCCCCTCGCCAAGGATGAGAGAAGGCCGAGAAGCTGACGGGCATCGAGAACTTCTCTTCAGCCGAAACCGAGACAATCTCTTCGGAAGAACGGAAAGCCAGGGATCCGTGCGGAGTGGAGCCAACAAATTCGAAAGAAGAGACATTTCCCCAAAGCCACTCAAAACGAGTCTACACTATTCAGGAGGCGATTGAACCAGCCAACCAGGCAAGACCTAGACAAGCTCGACAAAACCAACAGAACATGTCCGATATGTCTTGGTGCCAATACCACCCACGGGCTCATAGGAGAATCTTGCCTCGATGTTTCCTTTCATACAAGCATGCAATATCTCGATTTTAGATCCTAGACTTAGAAATGCAATACCTTTTCATCTCGACATATGTCCTACCAGCTATTATTCATTCAAAGATCCCAACATAACGCTGTTCATACCTAACGCTCTTCAAATTCACAGTTTCTGCTAAATAATTGAACAAGGGACTTAGCTCTCCTACTGACATTCTTGGATTCCCATGAACCTTCCTGGTTGCTCATAAGCTTAATTGCGGAAGAACCTTACCCTACCCGCAAATCGATCCAAGTGACAATCCCCAGTATCTCTAGCCAAAATTAACAGCGTTCTAGACCTTGTCTCATCTTAGGTCTCTCGTCCTGTTCTGGACGCACTCTTTCGGCTTGTTGTGTCAACAACGTCGCTTACAACGATCGAGGTAAAGAATTTGGACCAAATCATGAAAACATCTGGGCCCTGTAAAGTGTACTGCAGCTTCCTCCCCCAGGAACCTCTTTGAATTTGCATATCCGATCCGCTACAACCGATGATGCCAACAATACTAACAGTTCATTTCAAACAAATAGAGCGTTGCTGCGGAGACAGTGACGGGGAAAGAGATTGATACTTGGTGTCAAGCGTAGTAATCCGACCGGAGAGGTTATTTAGAAAGTTCACTGGGTAATGATGGTTATATAATTCATTGAACGACTCTGGCTGATGGGATTACCCCAACAACAAGCTGGTTCTTGTCTTGCACAACTGTACCCATGAGCTTGGATTCCATCTCGGGATCTCTTAAGAGGACTACCGGTGGAGAGTATTTCGCAGTTTGGGACTGGATAATTTGCCAGAGCTGGGAACATTGATTCGAGAACTCCCAATTCGTGCCTACGTTTTCAAGCGGGTTTGGAACAAAGTGAGCGATGTCTCTGCTTTGAAGGAGCTCTGCTTCACTCAGTCCTGTGTTCTTCCCGTAACAAATGCCTGGTTATGGACGAGTTAAGTGCTCGGTATTAATTGCATCTCATAGATACTCGCTGCTAGGATTAGGAGTGCCTCTAGGGCTGAGACGAAACGTGCTAGTCCTAATCTGGTAACCTTCGCCCAATGTAATCAAATCAGAGACGCGGTCAGCAGCCTGCAGATATAATATATAGATAGTATCATACAAAATCCTGCACGACGCATATTCCACTGACTTATATACTGACATGTCTTCCCAGCCCTTCAGACATTCCTGAACCAACCCTCAGAGCATCTGCTGTAGATATTAATGAAACAAGCCCATCATTTCCATAGTCTACAACAATATCGTTATTAATATCATGGGCAAACTCGTCAAACTCATCGGCTCCGGAATTGGTCTCGCTGCAGAAGCAATTGCAGCCCGAAGATCGCCATCGCCTTCCGGAGCATCCAGCAGCCGCAGGACGGTCGACGACGCTCCTCCTCCATACGTCGACCTACCAGAAGAACGCGCTGACGAACTCATTGCCAAGGGACAAGCTGTCCCAGCTGACCGCAAAATCGGCCATTCCGAAGACGAAGGCTCGAATTCAGATTTCAGTGAACTTGATGAAGCGGACTGGGAGCTCGATGAGGCCGGGAATGGTTATGCTGATGAGGAGAACGAATCTAGCGAGCGCCAGGCCGGTGCTGGTGAGCTCGTGCAGTCGTTTCTTGTACAGCATCCGCCACCGTATACCACCGCCAAAGGACGGCTACCTTGCCCTGTGATCATCCCACAGCGCAGACCAAAGGATAAAAGCCGCGGCTTCGTTCGCGCTTATGCTCCAGTGCTCATGGATTGTGGTATTGACCAAGCTACGTTTTTGGATTTTTTGAAGTCTTTTCATAAGGCAAGCCAGGTAAACTACAATCCGTCTGGATTTACCCGTCTGAGACGTCCATTAATTGCAGGTGATCTGTAGGCGTCACCAGTATACACTGTGATAAATATTGCAGCTGTAGGTGTGGGTTTTGTTCCGGAGATAGCGGCGCAAGTCACTGCAGCTCTTGTGCAGGTGACTGTGGGCATCGCCAAAGGGGTACAAATCAGGCAAAGGTGAGCTGAGCTATTCTTCGGACATTATAATTTCGTATCAATCAGTGATTCGACTTAAGGACGAATTCATTCCTAGACCAAATGAACGACAAGCTGTTCCGCCCACATGGTCTATTTTGTTTAATCATGACCTACAAACCCGAGCAAAAAGCCAGCCACGAGCAAGTCGACATCTCCAAGACCATCGCCAAATCGATTACCCCATCGGATTCAAAAGTTCGCGAGCAGCTCAAGGGTCTCAAGCTATCAAGCGCCAAAACCTACGGAGAGTTAGGTAATGCCAGAATCCGCACCACTAATCTTCCCAGCGCTGGATGCAGCAGCGGCCTCTGCGAGTCAAGAAGGGAAGAAGCAGTCCCAGTTCAAAAACAGCTCCAAATTTGTAGCGAATTACCTTGACCGCCGGGCCCAGGCAAGCTATGTGAGCCCAATTCTTTTCCTACAAGCAAAGCGTACACATGAATACTGATAAACACAGGCCAAAGAAAATCCCAACTCCACTCTTGCAGCCGATCAAATCGGAACTACATTTGCATCCCGCTACAGCGACCCCAGCCACCCAGCTTCAAGCGGCTCGCTCGTATCACTAGTCACAGGCGGAGCCCTGGTAGGTGGAAGAGAACGGCGGAGATCCCGTCGAGAGGAGCGAGGAAGGAGACCTCGAAGAGAGCGAAAGGGGGGCCTGAAGAAGCGGCTGCTGCAGCAAGTAAGTGGAAATTTCGAGGCTAGTCTGCGGACTGGAGAGATTCGGGCTTACACGCTGGTTGTAGGATGTCCTGTACCTTATGATTGTGAATATGCCAACGGATGAGGAGGTTGAAGCGGCAAGGGTGCTGCTTGCAAAGTAAGAACGTTGGATGCGGTTTCAGAATTAGCACGGTCAGTGTTTTATGCTAAAATGCAGTTGAAATCTCCGACTATTCTTGGTCCGCAGGAACCCAACTTGCAAGGCACAGAGAAGCTCTTCATCAAAGATTCGAACAACAATAGTCCGCACATTTCTTATTATATTTATCTCCATTATCCAAACCATCCAGCTTCCCTCCTTCACAAATCTTATCTCCGCAACCCTCAATAAACCACATCTCTCAGACTACCCTCCCCTCCCCACACAAATCACAAATCTCCACCACCGTCTTCTCCTTCCCCACCCTCAGCCGCCTACACTTCCCCCCACACCTCCCACACTTCTCCACTTTCCCCTGGCCCCCACACCCCTCCCCCTTCCCCTGTCCCGACTTCTTCCACCACCACCACCGCGGCAGCTTGCGCTGTTCCCACCACGCGGCCTTTTCCCAGCGGCCGGGGCGGAGCAGGAAGGCTAGGTCTGCCTCGTCGAGGACGGTTTGGTCTTCGTTGACGAGAGTCTCGGCATCATCTACGAGGGTTTCGGTGGAGGCGATCGACGCGGAATCGGGTGCTTGTTGGTAGGGGCTTGGGGATGCATCGCTGGGGGAGAAGGAGGGAGCACGAGAAGGTGAGCGGGTCGGTTGTTTGAATAGATCTTCCTCCTTTGGAAACCCTTCCTGTCCTGGCTGTTCGAACAATACCTCACTCGCACAACCCTCCTTTCCCTCGCTATCACTCGCAGATTTCTCGGCTTTTGGCTCGGGCCTAGGCTCGGGCTGTTGTTCCTCAAGCTTCTGCTCAGGCTGATTCTGCTCGGCTTTCTTCTCAGGCTCGCGCTCGCGATGTGGCACAAAGCAGAAGGGGATGGAGCCTGCGAGGAGGTAGGCGATTGTTTCTTCGTAGAAGTGTTGGAGGGGCATGTTTGGTTGGGGTTGAAAGCCGATGCGAGTTCGGTGGTTGAGAGGTGGGAGGTGGATGTGGGTTGGATTGGAGGATTTGGAGATTTGAGAAATAGATGGGATTGAAATACTACCTCAACGGGGTTGAAGCTGTGAAACGGTTGGGACGTTAGAGAAGAGGAAGTGGGAGTTCGACGCAGAAACGCAATAGTGAGATGAGGTAAGACAAGGCATCGAGCGTCGAAACAATGGTATTCAGCTGTTTCAGCACAACGAGACAATGAACGACATATTTTTATTATCATGAACAAAGAACCCCCACATACCAAATCCAAATCCAAATCCAAATCCAAAACCGTATATTCACAGAAAAAAGAAGCCAGACTCGCGCTGCCAACCCTCCTCCCCAACCGTGCCTGTAAACCCTCAAAGCAGACTCCTTCACAACCTACAACCCCCCACCAACCACCCCCCCTCATCACCACCCCCTCCCCACCTACACCCGACACACCCATCTCCTCCTCTAGCAACATGCAAACAACTCGCCCCACAGTGCCCGCATGTTTGGCGCCTGGCTTGCTTATCTCGGTTGCCGGAAAAAGGGGTGGCGAGGCAGTCTTCGCGGGGGGGGAGATTGTAGAAGAGGTTGATTTTTTCTTTCGTTTTCGAGGGGTGCGTTTTTCTGGTGTTTGAGGTGTATGTGAGAGGGAGAAGAGAGTAGGGAAACATGATGGGATGGTTGTGGCTGTGGTTGGTGAAGTACTTATGGGTGTTTGGGGGGCTTGCAGGATTGGTGGAGGAGTTTCTGGGAGGATGGGGTTTGGGTAAGGGAGGGACGGTATGATGGATGGAGAAAATGAGCAACAAGCTTCCTTGAATAAGAGCGTGATATCAAAACTCAGGAGACGAACGACCTTCTCCAACAACATAACAACACCCCAAAACCGTCACTTTGAACAAAGCCCAGCCAACACACCGGAAAAACGCCCCCCCGGGAACGACCACATCCCACTACACAGTAGCAGCCCTCCCGTCCCCCGTCTCCCACCCACAATCCCGACAAACGCTTTTCCCGCCCCTAAGCCCCCTCCCCCTACCCCCACAATGCGCGCACCTATGCACCATAATCACCACCTCATCGCCATCGTCGTCATCATCCCCACCAGCTGATGCCTTTCCCTTGCGGAATTTGAGTTTGAAAGGCGAGCAGGAACCGGGCGTAAGGGACATGGAGCATGTATGCACCGTGGTTGGTTTGTGGTCGTCGTCGTCGATAACGGAGCGTTTTCGTCTGTGGAAGGTGAGTTTGAAGGGGGTGCAGGAGGCGGGGGTGAGGGAGATGGAGAGGAAGGCGCAGGGAGAGAACATGGTGGTGGGGTTGGCAGGGCCGGGCGGTCGGTGGGATTGCTCGAGGTAGGTTCTGGGGATGGGGTTGGGGGATATAGAAAGTATAAAGGAAGAGTGTCGAGAAGCGTGATGACGAGATGGAGCACTTGCATGCACTGGAAAGTGCAAAAAGAGAGACTCTTTCGGAGAAGCGTGACAACAAGATTGTGCGCTTACATTGAATAATAGGCTTGGTATATCAAAGGAGCGGAAAACGATTCAACGTGGGAAACTAAGAACAACGGTCCTTATGAACAATGTCTTTGTATGTCAAGAATGAAGAAGGAACAGGATCATGAAAGGAAGAAGAAATTGAAAATATGGTGCTAAGCGAACATACACTTCCCACCTGTTTCTCAAAGGATCTTTCTCAGAGGGATAGTCCCTTTACAGAAATCCATTCTTAGTACAATAATCACAGTAGTCTTGCCCATTAGGCAGTCGTCTGCAGTAGTTGTTACAGTAGCCGCACTTGTCGACCATGAGCTCGTCCTCCCCGATAGAGAGCGCCTGGAATGATCGAGTAGCTTTTGGCGCTCGTTCCACTCGCTTGATGGAGCGAATCTCATGGGTCGGGGCCGGACTTGACCAGTTTGAACTTCTTGCTTGGAGCGAGAGGGAGAGACGGGCTTCTCTTTGTCATCAAATGTCAAATGAGAGTCTTGTGAGCACTTGTCTCCCTGGTCGGACTTTGGTTTCCTGCCGAAAGAAGGCATGGTTGTGAGGTTCCGCCTTGAACAGATTTTTGGGTGAAGGTAAAGCGTTGCGTATTGGATACGTTGAAAGAAAGGATAGAATTTTATACCCATCGAAGCTAGAAACATAGTGGAAGTGTGATAGGACATGAAAGTAAACAATGATCTCAAGGGCTAAGACACAGCAACAATGACTAGGTAGACATTTGATGTGACAATGTTGACCAAGTAAACACGTGGCAACACAGGAACAAACATCTTCTGTCAATCCAGACTGGGTCAAATTTGTACGGGGCCATCCAGGCTGGTATAATTTCCATTTTAAGCGATTGGCTGGCTAAGGTAATTCCAGCCATGATCCTCACCCAGCAAATTCCGTACCGGCAAAGGAGGAAAGGACGCCATGTCTCGAGCATTTGAAAGACTCCATGGGCGATTGGCAGATGCCATCTCAACGATGTTGGATTGTGCCAGGACACCTTTTGATTTGGCTAGCTCATGCCCATGCTTGGCGCGTAGACTATTATCGCTCTGGTATTACCAGTAGGCCCAGGAGAGAAGCGACATAGAGGTTATGGCTCATCTGTGGGGTCTTCGCTAGATGCTTTGATGCTGTTGAGCGACTCTGTCGAGGCAACTACACGATTGTTGTAGAGATTGGAAAAACTTGATCAGAACATGCTCACGAAAGAGAACTGGCACTGACTGGAGGTTGTGCAGGTATGGCATCAGGGTCGCACAACCGCTTACTAACGACAACAGATTAATAATGTAAAGTCTCATTACAAAGCATTCGACAACTTTTTCCCCACCTGATGCTTTATCGTAGCCTCTCATCGTACCTTGACATGACTTAGCTACCTCTTACATTAGCTCTTGTTTGCTGCCTCGTTTCACACGTCTGCATCGCAACAGGCTTTTACCTGCTTCTCATCGCCTACTCTCCCAAAATGAGTGTTTCAGAATTGGATATTGCTAACACTATGGCCTGGCTCAAGGAGGTCTTTTCTGCTCTTTTTCGAACAAAACATTCGTTGCTGACCGTGGTCGGACATTCAGTTCCACCGAGCCGGCGATGCCCTTGATCCCGAACCATGGATAACAACCTTCTATACTTTTGATGCAGTGCAGTATTTCGCCAGCAATACACCAGTGAAGGGACGAGAGGCTATCCTCGAAACCATGACTCGACAATGTTCTGTACTGGCAAGCATGAAGCATGTGTAAGTCCGCAGGAGGCACCACTAGAGATCCTTAGATGTGACTTTGCGCGACCTTCTCGCATTTGTCTTCCAGTTCCCTTGACTTTGTCTCTGAGTGCCGTACTAATAGGCAAGATAGTCTAGGTCGCGTCGATGTGCTTCAAGATCGGATTTACCAAGAGTCAACAATCACATATACGGTAAAAAACGATCCGGAAACGGAGGAAGTCGTGGTTAACGGTTTTGCAATTTACCACAAAGGGTTGAAAGACGCACAGATGAAGAGGTGAGTCTGCCGCAAGGGATCCTTATATAGCATGATAGGAACCGCGGTCTAAGAAGAATGCAGGTTTGATGTGTTCGGGGATTTCTCAGAGCTGGGAGAAAAGATCGCAAAATGTGCAGGCTAATGTGGTTTGGATGTTCTCTCAAGGGATAGGATGCTGTTGGTCATCCTAGGATGATAAAGTTCTCCTTGACCCCCTACCGACTACAGTGATTCACCGTGACCAAGCTGTAGAGCAAGCTTTCCAGAATCTGCTCTTGTTCATCAACGGTGAAGCTCCCGAGAGCAATGGTTCTTACTGACTCAGATAATATTTCCACATTATACCCACTGGTTTGAGATAAATACGGAGGTACACAACCACACAACCTCAAGGTAACTTGCAGCGACGACATTTTAATAATCTTCTTAATATAAAGAGTCTGTCGGCATGGTAGAAGAGTCCGGCCCAACACCGTAATTCTAGATGATTGTGATATATCTTCCTCGATGCGGATCGAATCGTACCACTATAGACCTATACGAGAGTCATCCTTATCTCCCAAAGTGAGACGTAGATGACAACAGAGTACGCAACCATTATCTCAGGAGAGCGATGCCATGGATAGGGCTCCTTCAACGAGTAAGTCGACATGGTAGTTATCTAGCTTCACAGATCCGAGAATGAACAAGTCGCCGTACCAACAGCTCAGACTTATTAGTACGATTCTTTCCTTTTGGCCGCTAGTCTTGCATCTTTTCTCTCATCTCCTCCTCTCCAGATTTGGCTTGGCTTTGGTGTAATATATCTCTCCCTGACCCGCGCTAGACTCTCATATGCAACATGTTCCCGCGCAATATCTTCCCATGTATCTTCCTCGATTTGAGCTTCTCCTTGCGATATGTATTGGGCTTGCTCGATTGACGTATCTCCAACGAAGGTTGGAGATGGGCTAATTTGAGATACCAGAGGTGCTTCTACCTCCACAATAATATGGTCGGCGCAACGACAGCCACAGCCTGAAATACATAGGCCATCTTCAGTGGCTGTTGTAACCTGGGAAAGCATGATAGAGCGGCATGAAGCATGGAGAACATGACCACAAGCGAGACAAGGGGAAGAAAGACCACGAATAATTTCAGCACATAGAAGACAGATCAGAGAACTCTCTGGACCTGTACAAGATGCAAACCGCTGATCTTTATGGTGCTGGGAAACCTGCGAAGCGAAAGTCGTGTGACAGGTTACGAAGCCTAGCCTGGCGCCTGTTTCTTCGTCGGCACTCAGGGATTCCATATTAGAACTGCCAATTGCAATCGAGGATGAAAATCCGGGGACGAGTTTCGGGGGGTAGCCTGGTACAGAAGGTGGTTGGTCGTTGTATTTAAGCAACTCGCATCTGGCAAGAGGCATTTCCCATACGATGAGCATGTGCGCGTACAGTTCTCGGTATGCGTGATACCGCCACGATTGAGCAGGATCTAGTAACGACCTATCAGCGTAGCCTTCGTTGCCAAATTGGTCTTGATTCTTCAGTTTTGTGGTGAACACAGATACTTTAGGGATGGCGATACCCTCCTTGGTATCAGAGACTGAGAGTGAGTATACATATTTGGGGTCTTCGGCGGTGGTCGATGATTTAGTGAAGAAACTTGTTGCACCCCAGGTTACGCCAGTAGGTGGAGCTCCAATATAGCTTCCTGCAGGGCTTAAACGTTTTCTGGGATAGGTAGCCGGAGGTGATGACGACACCGACGCACTGAAAGAGAAAGGACGCGAGAAGGATGCAGCAAAAGTACTCGCGAGGTTTGAGCTTGAACGATATGTGTTTCGATGATATTCGGGGGAAATTGGTATAGTAGACCCCAGCGGATCGGTCCTTTCGAAGCTTGTAGCTGGAGGACGGTGAACGTTCGGGGGTGTGGCGCCGGTTGAGAAAGGTGTCATGGGATCACTTATTGTGGCACCGACAGAAGAAGATGTAGAGTGCGGGCCGCTAACTCGCTTATGCGAATCAGAAAGCATTGGTGTTACGGGTCGAAGCAGATTTTTTGCCACTTCGAAGGAAGGAAAATAGCCGACCAAGGTATCGTTCCAATCCCCTACCAAATGCGAAGAACTTCTTTTAATTTGGCTTTGCAACTGCTCATTGTCCGTCTCAACCACAGTCATAAAGCATTTCGCCAAGAGGGGTTCGCTAAGTACACATGATAGCATTGCCAGCATCTGTATGTCTGCAAGCCGCTCAAAGTGCTGGAAACTACCATACAGTTAGTAAATAGAGTCAAAACTTTGACGGCTTGCAGGGCTTACAGTGAATCAATAAGCCAACGTCTTCCGAAAGGATGATTGCCCCATTTGATACTGCCTCTGGTGTTCCTCCGCATGTTCTCCTCAGCCAAGTCGAACGTCAAATCTACCGCACTATCCCTAGATTTAAGAGGAGATACTATCCGATGTGCGACGACAACGATAAGTTCAGCATTGTCTTTGAGGAAAGGATGCTGCATCATCTCCAGGGGAACTTCGTTCTTCAACAGCAATTGAAGAAGAAGCCAGATAGCGGCGAGATCTGAATCACCACTCTCTTCGGCGACCCGAGCATTGACTTCGCAGCAATCTGATCCTACTCCACTTACCACGTAACTGTGCGCGAGGGACCTTTTGGAAGGAAGAAGATTGCTGCAATCGTGGATAGCGATGTAATTATTCGTTGTGGAAATTGCTGACGTAGTAAAACCAGCTCCTCCACTAGACTTATGAGAGTCATCCACAGAAAGCACGTCCTGTGTCTCAGCCAGACTGCCACGCCAAGCCATAGACGGAGGAAAGTGGTGGCGAAGCACGCCGTCTCCTTCCGAGGAAGACGACGATCCAGATGAGGATGTCGAAGAATCAGAATCACCGTCTTTCAAAGTCTTGAGTGGCGATGTCAATCTTTTTGGTATAATCGATCCATTATGCAGGCGGCCGAAACCCTCGAAGATGGTCTTGCGACTTTTTGATGACCGATCACTAGTCCTCAAACTCAAAGAATCGAGCAAAGAATGTGTTTTGTCCTCTTTAGGCGGGAAGAAACAGATCAAACGTCCATCATCAGCCCACATTGCGCCGCAAGCCTTCGGTAATGGAACGTTATATTGAGCGTTCGACACGGCAATTGTGCCATCACTCATGTCTAGTGCTTGAATTCGTAGGCGTGTGGTTCCACCAAGCTCTTCGTCTTCGTCGCTTGAGCTCAGAGTGGGATCCTGCACCAAGTCCATGTTGTTACTTTCTCGCCGCTGTTCCAGCCAGCCTAAGCTCTCTTCCAAATCTTGCTCACCTAACAAGTATCGGAGAGAAGCTTCTAGCGAGCTTTTCTGTTGGATCATATACCTTTCTGCAATCATCTCGACTCCAGCGCATATGTGAGTAAGAGACTCATCACTGATCAACGTTGTATGCTCAAATTCAAACTTGGGCGCCGCTGCACTGGGATATTTGGCAGGGAACTCAACTCGACACTTCATATGAATGTTACTACTATCAGACCCCCATGGCCCAGAGAACGAAACGATTACAGTCCGGGTTTGCATGTCAATCTTGAGAACGTTAGCGGGTATCTGTGTGGAACATCCAAAGCGGACAGAGTACAATACCTTTTCAAAACCGACTTTTCCAAACTTATCGCCTAAGTGCGATATCTCCTCGCCGAGTGACTCAAAAGTATCCCAAGATTTGTCGGCCTTTAATTCGGGAGATAATATTGATGCGAGGCTCTGATCCATACCAGAGGGTGTTGTATCACGTTTTCCAATCCTGACACCTCTCATCCAAGATATGGCGTCCATCTCACCAGAAGCTTTTACCTTCTTCCCAGCCACTGAGCGTATGAAACCCTCATTTCCCCAGCCAACCCTTGTGGGCATGGCCGCTTGAGTCATGCCGAAAGAGAGCCCACCACTATATCCAGGATCTACCCCCTCGTCGAGATCAAACATACCAGCTACTGAGGAGATTTTCCGAGTCTTAGTGTCGAAACTTTCGGGCCTGTCTCGAAAACTCTTGTACGTTGCATTCCTGCGCGTAAAATTCAATTTCGTTTTTACTTTCATGCCTTGCCTGTAGCCAACACTGTCTAGTACATCATCACCAACACGATGTAGACGCAAATTACGGTCGGTACCCCAGGATACGAGCTGGAATTCGCGGTTGTCAATATCGTCACCTATAGTGCCCCTGAACCGCCACAGAAACTCTTTCACTTGATCGTTGTGGCCCGAAAACTGATACACTGATGTTGGCGACATCGGACTCTTTGTTCCTACACCCTCGTCTAGACCGTAGTCATAAAGATGCAAATCATGGTCTCCACGCTGAGGCATAGCCAAAAGACCCGATCCGAACGGCGTGTACCGTGCTCGCCAGACTGGGAACGGGGTGGCAATTGTTCGGTCTGGCTTGTCATCGTGCTTCGTGTAATCCCAAAATTTGATGGTCCTGTCCAACGAGCAAGTTATCAGATTGTTTGTTGCTGTCCTATTCCAATCAACCCCATAAATCTTCGTGGCATGAGCTTCAATAGATTTTAATGGATAAGCCCCCTTCCGGTCATCCCAGATTCGCAGGAACTTGTTGTGAGATGATGCCAAGATATGGGATTCTTGGCGATTCCACTTCACTTGAGTTGCACCCGCGAACCAGTCACAGAAGGTCACAGCAGGTCTAGCCGGATGACGTAGATCCCAACAATGTACAAAACTATCAACAGCACAAGTGGCGAGGACATCAGGATGATGTGCCGAAAAATTTATATCTGTAATGGCTCGAGTATGCGCATGTAGAACGTGCTCAATGGATGCTTGCGAGGATATCATTGCAAGATTCCAGACAAGGGCTTTCTGGTTCGATGTACTTACCACCCAATAGTCTCGAGATGCAAACGGTGACCATTGGACATCAGCTACCTCCCATGGTGTTCGATGGGGGAGATGCCTAGGAGGTGAGTAAGGAGAGTCGAGGTCGATGATATGCAGACCCTGGCGCCTGCTGCTTATAAGCACCGAACTCCGTCAACGTTTTGATACGTACGAAGCCAAAACTACATCTCTACCACATGGTGATATGGAGGCAGATCCGACAGGCTCGTCGAGGCGAAATGAGCCGTCCTTCCCAAAGGTCGGGCTGTCGAATGCGGAAGCCAAGCTCTTCAGCTCTTCACTTCCAGCCATGTTTACTACCTCAAGGTCATGGTCGTCTGACAGCCGACCGAATGCGATTGATGATAGGATAATGAAGACGCATGGTGCTCAAGTATCATCTTCTGCACCTTCTCCTTTCTCGATATATCACGACTCCATAACTACAATCTTTTTATCAAACAATCGAAACACGAGAGAACAAATGCCGATAACGATCGACATCCACTGTTTGTTATCGATCGGGACAGACTCGTTGGCAGGCGAGTTTGGCTGTTGAAGTGATTAAGTGAATTTCCGTGTCAAAATGCTGACTCGTAAAAACATTACCTCTTCACCACATTGCTGCTGTGCATCAAAGCATGATGAAACGTTAGTGAATATGGCTCATTTATGTGCAGAGACAAGTAGCCTGATAAGGTAGATGATCTCGCGCCTGGCGTCGAAGTATGCTCTAATAAAGCTAGTCCTATTTTAGCTTGGCGTTCAAACCTCCCCCAGGGTCTGCGTCACAGCAAGTTTGAACGCAAGCACACTCTTGCTTCCCAGCATTTGCTCCATACTGTTGTCATTTACTATATTCTCCGCCGGGCGTTACATTACTCCGCACAGTCTTGCTTGCTACCTCCATATGCAGTGACAATCTTTCTTAAACGACAGTATTGCCTTGCCCTTCGCTCCTCGACGAAACCCCGCGATTTCCAGATCAAGCAACACCTTGAACAGATTCAAGCGTAACGAAGCGCTACTAGCGACTTGCTGTGACAGTATCAATAACAGAAAAGCTCTCGAATGATCTCGGCCGGTATGGCTGCCTTACCGAAGAGAATCGTGAAGGAGACTGAACGTCTAATGGCCGAACCGTAGGTTCTCTCTAAACTGCAACACGGTATATCAGGATGAAGGCCGCCATTCTGACCATATGCTGTATTTGCCAGAGTTCCAGGCATCAGTGCTGTTCCTCATGAGGATAACCTGCGATATTTTGACGTAAAGATACATGGTCCTTCTCAGTCGCCTTATGAATGTCAGTCTCATTTTTTTCTTTCTCGCGAAATTTAGACTCAGCTAATCCACAAATAGCTGGCATTTTTAAACTCGAGCTCTTCCTCCCAGACGATTATCCCATGACGCCACCAAAGATAAGATTTCTTACTAAAATCTACCACCCCAATATCGATAAGCTTGGTCGAATATGCTTGGATGTGCTCAAAAGTACATATGAGTTCTCCCGCCATTTCTTCCCACATACTCATGGTAGTAGGCAATTGGTCTCCAGCACTCCAAATTCGTACGATACTCCTTTCAATACAGGCACTTCTGGGAGCTCCGAACCCAGACGATCCCCTAGCAAATGATGTTGCTCAGAGATGGAAAGAGGATGAACAGGCTGCAATACAAACTGCCCGAGAATGGACGCGCACATACGCAAAGGCTTGATGGCGTTGAAGGCTGTGGAATGTCAGGAAGAGGGGTACAGGCGTGACGGAACTATGCTTATGGTGGATAGAGAGGCTCCAGGTAGACATATGATTCTTTACCTAGGTATCGAGGAGTATCTTTTCCCTCTGCAACTTTCCAATACTTAAGCGTAACAGAACTCTGTTGTCATCTTTCTTCGTTCTGCCAATTTTCCTATTGATTACTTGTCGAGAGCCTCTCAAGACTAACGGATACCTGACGTTGGACTCCGACTGTTGCTACTGTGAAAGGTGCTCCCTAGGTACCGCATTTATCGCTCTCAATCGATGCACAGTACGAGGAACTCTCGAAGTTTCTGCCGAAGAACTCTCTTCCCGTCAGCTATTGTGGGAAAGAAACAAGTTTGGTATCAGTAATCTTAAGTGATTTACGATCGTCCTACATGGAGATTTATTGTGATATGCAGTTTTATAGGCCATTGACCATCAGCTAGTTTTCAGCATACTAAGACCACATGTGAAGAGCTGTGTCTGAATACGGTGGGAATATGCTTTCCCTGAACGGTAGCTGTCTTACCTTTAGTGTAAGTCATCCAAGCTCCACCTAAATTAGATAGGGTAAGATTTCCTATTGCAGTCCTAGTCCTGATGTATTCATGATGGTCAAAGTATTTGCCAATCACGTTCTACTGCTTACCCTCTGCCAAAGGTGTCCTGGCCGTCGCCAATCCCGACCGGGTTATTTTAATACGACGTATTTTAACCCAACACACCCTCCTTAGTGGCAAAAAGCGTGATAAATCTTCAACAACGAAACGAAGTTTCTTACACCCTCATCTGTTCAAAACATCTTCTTTGCTAAGGTACCAAACATTCCCATATCCCTTCCATATCGCTGATGCCCTTAGTGGCGGGTATAGGCGATAGCGCTAGCATTCGCGGCTAACTGGTTGGGGTGATCTTTCAGTTATGGCTCTTCACGACCTGCTCACGCATGCTCGCACGAGATTTGCTGCCTCCACCGTTGCTACCAAGGTCTCTGCTGCTCTCGGCATCATGTCTGGCTACGCATTTGCTCGTAAAGCGCTCAAACGTGCTGGCAATGTATGTGCTCCTACCTTACTTTGGTCAGTGGTGATCTTGAAACTCAACACTCGGTGATCTAGGACGAAAACGCTGGCAGCAACGCCCAGGAGCTTTCATCTTCGCTTGCAGCCCCCAGAGCTCCAGAAAACGTTGCTAACGGGGACAACAATCTTGATCAGATGTTACAGAGCGGTAGGAATACGTTCAAGTCTTCATCTAAAATTAGGAGCTAACACAATCAGCGACTACAGGCCACAGCTTGGATGCACTTTCAACTCCTCCGCTTCCCAATGATGGAGCTCGCACCCGTTACTCGCCTCCTGACAAAAAGCACACAGACCAAGAACTTCTACCTAAGCCCCTGAAGATCCGTGATACCAATTCCCCTGATGACAAAGATCGTGAGACATCTTTCTTGGATATGCTTAAGACTAATCCTCTCGAGGAAATCAGTCCGCTGAAGGGGAAAACTGGTACCTCAGCCGCATCTCCAACCACAAAGAACGGGCAACACCTTGAAGGTGGGCATAAAGACGACACGTATCCTAGGATCAAAACCACTGCGCAAGCTACGGGATCGAAACCGTTGGGCTTCCGCGAAAGCAACGCGATCGAGAATGTTGGTGACGGAAGCACTGAGATGCCACCCCTGCGTCGCGCCATGACTGATCCATTCGAGGAGACCAAACCTACAAAAGAGACCGCAAAGACTACCCAAGTATGGACGCCCTTTGCTATGTCTCGTCAGCTGATGACTCGCTTTCGCCTTGATCAAGATAGACAACGAGAGCTCGCCGATAAGTCCGGCAGCAATGATAAAAACGATGAGTTCTCTCTTCGAGCTTTGGCAAAGACTGATCCTGCCTACGAAAAGGGGGTTGTCAGTCCGAGCTACACAGGATTTCAGGTGGAATCTCCCGTTAGCACTCTACGTCGTGAGGTATCTTCAGCTTTCAGTAAGGAGACTTCCGACCTGACCATGACTCCGAACGCATCTACCCACTCCATGTTGTCTCAGTCTAAGTCAAGAGAGCGTAAGCGTTTGTTGGCTACTATCAAAGAGTCTCCAACCACCAACGAATCATTCCCTCGCCAGGGAAGCAAAGTCCTATATGATGCTGAGGCAAGTAAACTTAGCGGACGTTACAAATTCTCTACTCGCGACGCGGACTCTAGTCCATGGTCGACCCCTTCGGCCAAGCGAACGACTCGGAAGAACGTACTGACTGCGGACACAATCAAAGCGTCCATCAAAGCTGGCGTGACGAGCCAGAAATCTCCAAACCCGGCCAGTAGCAAACCTAAATCAATGTATAGGTTACCCGATGCTCCTGAGCCAATTTATCCACAGGGAGGGCCGTCCCTATTCACTGATGGCCATACTAAGGCGAAACAATTTCGCGCGTCTTACCTTCAGGATGCTTTCGGCGGCGAATCCAGCAAGGGAATTTACCATTCGGACAGCTCCAGGACTGTATGGCCCGAGACGGAGCCGGACGAGGAAATGCAAGAGGAAGCAGAGGAGGTGGGAAAAGTGTTTTTCTTCGAAGACTTCCATGGAGAGAACATTGTCAAGACCAAAGCTGGCAAGGGCACTGAGCAGACCTCAGGTCAGAGTAATTCCGAGCAAGTAATCAACAACGGCGAAGTAAAAGTTGAGGCTACGGCTATCGCGGATGACAGCTCTGATCATAGCACTATAAAAGGGGTTTCCACCATTTGCCAGGACATAAACCAGGCGATCTCTGAAATCGACGAGGCTACTCGTCATGAGCAAGCTACTCGTAAAGATGAAGCTGCGCGTAAGGAGGCAGACGCTCGCCAGCCCAAGGGGCACGAGGATATCAAAACTTGCAGGGTGCCCTAACCTACTGTCTTCTCTTCAATTGGATTTTGCTAACGCTCGAATATTCAGGTCGATGAGTTGCGCAAGAACACTGGCACCGAGGTTGTTCTTTACGCCGAGAGTGATCTGCGCCCCAAGCACCCCAATCACGGGCGCAAATGGAATGCAAAGAATCTCTTCTGTACCAACTGTCAAGGTAAATGTGCAGTATGCAACGCTCCCTGCTGTGTCCTGATGAAGGCCATCATCGGTATGACGGAAATAGAGGATCAGGCCAACTTGAAATATGATGAGGATCAAATCTGCCAGTTAGCTTGCAGCATAGACTCGTTGGTTGGCGAACATGGTATGGATGAGCCTACGTTCATCCGGTGCACTCAATGCTTCAGTTTCGTCTGCCCCGATTGCTGCAGTCAATGCCCGGTCTATCCTTGCCACGATTGCACGTGTAGGGTATGTTCGAATCACGTCCCCAAAGACTATGCCGAGACCTAATTTTCTCACAGAAATGCAACCTTGAGGGTCAGTGGAAATGCTGCGACTATCACGACAAGACGGACATTCCGGATCATATTAAACCGTACCAGCGTTTCCAGCACCAGAGAATGTGAAAATCGACGGATGGGATAAAGTCCAATGACTGTTCTCATTTGTACTTTACCTAGGGTGACCCATGGTGGCTAACACAATGATTGGATGAGATACTAGGTACCTTAGGGGCCCTTGCGAGAGTTCTAAACAGCCTGTTATAGAACAATGTCCTTTTAGCATACTGTCAAATCAATGCTAGTAATTTTTTAACATGATATCAAAAATGACATGATGTAATATTGAACAGCTTGTTATATGTGACCGATTATTCCATGTCTGAACATGAACACATGTTTGTTTTCAACAGTATGTAAAAAAAATTCAAAAAGATAACGTTACTTAATTACATTTCAAAAGTCCGTCTGTTCATGTCTTAACGTTATATTCAGATTTTCATTTTTAACGGCTTATTAAACGATGGATTATACTCGATAGCTGTACATTTCGTTTAGTATGAACATTTCTAATGAACAATTTGTTAAGACTTTTTACTAAAAACGACATATTACATATGTACATCATGCACACAGTAAACATTTTGATTAAAGGTTTTCTTATATTGATGTTAACAGCAATTTAATTTTAATAAAGATGCTTCCATGTTCTGCTGAATATCTGTTAACAGGTTTGGTTTTTGTTAATAGTCTGTTAAAGCATATCATTAACAACAACAAGTCAATATAAAAGTGCCATTGTTAAGCGGCTTGATATAGCAGATTTCAGAACTTGATTTCCATTTCAGCAGTCTGCCAACAGTTTATTAGCAGGCTGTTGCTTAACCACGCAAGGGCCTCCAAGGAATGTGATGCACGAATGAGATACCAGGTTTACGAAAATGGAACGGGGGGAGCAATACTATGACTGCGCAAAGGAAACACCAGGTTTACGGGATGTCTCCGAAGCGCACAAATTCAACGCATAGTTCGCGGGATACTTCTGTTATAGGGGGGACTCCGTCAAAAGAGAAGTATATCATGATTTTAATCTACAATAAAGGTTTAATATAAGACTTTTCGCTGTTAAGACTTGTTTTCTATCACCTATTCAGCACTAATAAGGTTGTTTTTAGATCGCTTTCTAGTAGCCTGCGAAGCAGCATTCAACGTGAGATCACGAGGCCGACTTTCGTTAGTCTTCTCTTTTATGACTCGCTCTGATCTTGTTTTCATCGAAGCTTAGAACGACGACGAAGCGAGGTCGGGTGAGAACAAGGTCAAGAACACTCTTCTTGCTTCAACCTTATGAACGATCGTGAAGCAGAAGCCGGAGCGATGACGTGCGTGATCTTGATTCGGAACATCGTATTGCTCGCGGTTTCCTGAAGTGATCAGTTGCTTCGATAAAATCCGGTCTATGATCTTCTAAACGACAGGTACAAGAGACTCGTCTTGCCGAGGATAAGATAGTAGTGAGGGCATGACGGCAGGAAGGTGAGTAGGTGAGTGAGTAGACGGGTGAAGTTTTTCAGGTATTAGGAAGGAGTATGAGTACGAAGTTGATTTGTTTCTATGTTTGAAGGGAGAATCAATTTGATCAACTAAAATATGAACGAAGAAGGTTCATCATGATATGCCTCACACTTGGCGAAGTCGTCGTAAATAAACGAAGTACCTCGCGAACTGTGTGCTGTTGAACTGTGGGTTGAATTTGTGTGCCTCCAGGGCATTCTGCCAGGTTTACGAGAATGGAAAGGATGTCATGTTAGCCATAGCGTACGAAATTACATGCAAAGTATAAGTCGATAGCCACAGCATCGGAGTTTATATGCAAAGCATAACTTGACTTCAACATTGGTTCAATCGCCGTGAATTCCCTTTCTCAAGATATCATGTGGATGAAGTCGAGGGGACTCGCTTGGCTACCTTTAGGCCCTAGATAGTCGTCACGTGTCCCACATAGCCGAATCTCGCGAAATCGTCATCCTAATATAGGCACACACGAACCACAGAAATTCACGATTGTACACGCAAGGGCTACACAACGGCGCAGCCAATATGCGTACTTACGAGGACACCTTCAGTGGTGACAAGATCTATCCTGGAAAGGTATGCATAGCGCGTTGCATGTGCCGAACAATCCACAAACCATCATCTACCTACTCGTCACATGAATACTGCGAACTCAAATCTGGCATTGAGGGAACTGGGCCGCTAACAACCCCGTGATATTTTTAGGGAAAGCTCTACGTCCGAGGCGACAGCAAGATCTTCCGCTTCCAGAATGGCAAGACCGAATCTCTCTTCCTACAGCGAAAGAACCCTCGCCGAATCGCATGGACGACTCTTTTCAGGAGGCAACATAAGAAGGGTATTTCTGAGGTATGAAACTTATGTTTCTACATTACATTTCTACGTCTAGCCTGCGCTTGGAAAACTACATTGCATATGGCAGTTTAGACCCAGAGGGCTTGGTCCCATCCAACCAAACCGAGCTTATCCATTTTAATAGAGGTATTCAGGTGCCTCAAATCATCCCTCGCTAACTATATGCTCTCTTCAGGAAATCGCCAAAAAACGCACCCGCCGTACTGTAAAGCAACAACGGGGCATTGTCGGTGCCTCCCTCGATATCATCAAAGAGCGTCGATCCCAACGCCCAGAAGCTCGTGCCGCAGCTCGTCAGGCCGCCATCAAAGAAGGCAAGGAGAAGAAAGCGACAGCAGAGAGCAAGAAGAAGATGGAGAAGGCGAAGAGTGCGGCGGGAGCAGCAAGGGGACAGCCGGGACGGATTCAGTCGAAAATGGGAGCGAAGGGGGCCCCTAACAAGGGTATGGCGGGGAAGACACGATAGGTGGTATGGTACGAATTGGCGGAGGGGTTCTTGCTTGATGGGCATAGGGAGCATGTGTCCAATCAAGATATGGTCGCACAAACGAATCCCTGATCTGCTGCTGTGATCTTGCAACTTGGATGAACCTTTGTAGATTCGAGCAGCTGTTGGGTGGAAACAGTCGAACCCCTAACGATTGCGTAGCGTTATGCATGGGAGTGCCATGTACAATAGCAACAATTTCCGTTATCCTTCTCCAAGTACGGAGTAATCGTGCCACGCTATCACCTACTTTACCTGTACCAAAGTGCGACAGACTGACAGTCTTGGCTCGCCAATGCGAAGAATGATTGAGCACGGTAATTTTGAGCACGGTAATTGGATCCTTACCAAAGTACGGAGGCTAATTGATGAACGAAAAGGTAGATGTACTGTAAGATGATTAATCTGACCGGAATTCCCCTTCGTGTATAATTCAAGCATGTCATTCAAGAGTCCAGCTGCACGCATTATGAAGCATACGAAGCAATTCTATGAAATTGCATCTTTCAGATATCTAATCAATAGCTGGGTGTCCTGGTAGTTATTCAAATTTGCAACCATCCTGAAAGTACAGTACTTCGAGACCCTGCGTCGTCATAGGCACCATCTCAAGCTTTTTCCGAAAGTACCCCTCCGTAGTTTTCTGTTTTCTATCCCCCATTCCTATCTATACCCCTCCAACCTCACATAGCGCGTTGTGATGGGATCTCTTCCTCCTTCAAACGGCAAGATCGTCCTTGTCTCTGGTATCAATGGCTAGTACGATCCCCCAAACACAATATACCGCTCTTTATACTGATAATTACCCTCAGCATTGCCTCGAGGATTGGCCTCGATCTTCTCGAAAAGGGTTATACCGTAAGAGGAACTTCAAGAGCAAAGCACAGCGCGGATGCCCTCATCAATGGCGCCTACAAACAGTACGCAGATCGTGTCCAAATGTACTCCGTCCCTGTGATGACGGACTCTGGCGCATTCGACGTAGCAGTCAAAGGTTCTGACTACCCCGATATCCATTCCCAGAGCCCGCCTAATCCCACCTCTAGGCGTGACCGCAATCATTCACACCGCATCTCCTATAAACTTTGAAATCAAAACTTGGGACGAGATGGTGGTCCCTGCCGTCAACGGCGCCCTCAGCATTCTAAATTCCGCGTACAAGCACGCCGGCCCTCAACTGGAATCCTTTGTCATAACCTCCTCCTTTGCCGCCGTCTCCGACCCTTCGAAAAGACCCTATACTTTCACCGCCGCGGACTGGAACACATGGGCCGAAGCTGAACACAAAAAGCTGGGCTCCGACACCCCACCCACTGTCCTATACCCCGCCTCCAAAGCCGCTGCTGAGCGCGCCATATGGGATTTCAGAGACGAGCACAAGGTCTGTACCTGCTCACCGCATTCCAAATCGGTACTGCGGAACTAATTGCCATAAGCCCCCCTTCGCAATCACCTCCATCAACCCCGCCGTCGTCACCGGCCCCCCAGTCCAACCTCCGTCCTCGCCCACCAATCTCAATGAAACCCTGAAGCCCGTCTGGGGCCTCTTTTCCGGCAGCGTTACCACCATTCCCCCAGCCATTGGCTCCGCCGGCTACATCGATGTGCGCGACGTCTCCGCCATGCACGTCTGGGCAACTGAACACCCCAAGCAAGCAAACGGGCAACGGTACCTAATGGCCAAAGGGCGTGGGGTGCCACAAGCCATGGCCGACATATTACGTCGGAGATTCCCGGAAAGGAAGGGGGTGATACCCGAGGGAACGCCGGGCGAAGGCTATGTACCAGGGTATGACTGGCCGGAGGGCGGGGCGCGGTTGGATATGGAGCCAGCGAAGCAGGCGCTAGGGAGAGAGATGGTGGGGTTTGAGGAGTCCGTGTTGGATACCGTGGCAGTGTTTCAGAAGGTTTATGGGAAGGAATTAGGGGAGGGGGGGAAGAGATGAAGGGGAATGAGTTGAAGATGGGGGTGACGGATGGGAAGGCTGCGTAAGGGAGGGGCTCGGGAGAGTGGTTGGGTTGGGCTGCAAATATGGCTATTGGGGGGTTGAGGATAGTATGTACAAAGACATTGGCATTGCCTTGCAGTGATCTTTCCGAGTTGGGTACCGAGGAAGAGTATTCCTTGGCCAAAAGATTGAGATTTACCAAGAACATCTCTGAATCAATTGAACTGGGTTGTTGTACGAAGGCAATATCCCAATTCACGTCACAGCCACCACCATCACCGTCATGACCCCTAACTGTCACGATACGCTTTCCCCCATTCCCCTAAGGAGCGCTAAAACTATCAGCTATCCGCTGAACAAAATCGCAGTATTGCCATTCTTGCCACAAGGTTTTCGTAGCGTCGGGAGGTCGTTCAAGTGTACGGACGGAGGATGAGACTCTCTCGATTCTCCTATGGAAGTAGCTAATCTACCCCCATCGTGTCAACCTCTTTCGTCATAATTCATCTGACCCATGATGATCTGCTTAAAGCAACGATTGATAGCTTTCGCTTCTGACAAGATTGTGAGTGTCGACGCGAGCATATGTTTTATATTTGCATGATAGAAAGGATTGGGGGAGAGTGTGGAATTGAGTTGAGAGAGGCTGGAATTAAGGGGTAGAGAGGGGGCTATGTACTATCTTTTTGATACCTATAGTAGCAAACCTTCCGCTGCCCTTACGCACATTAATTCTACGTACATACGAAAAGGAAGCTTGGTCTCCAACCCGCCAAGTACAGGACTCCTTGGCTCTGGGCCGTCATTTCCATTGTCGCTCGAATTCTCCACATAATTGCTCCCGTCCCGCTCCATCTCAACATCGGCTTCTGCTTCGTCCTTGTCTACTACTTCGTTGCCCTGGTAGACTTCGACACCTAGATATTCTTCATCGTGGTAAGTGTTGATGTGGTCTTCCTCGTTCTCGTTGAGGTCTTCCAAAGTCTTCCTGGGTTCTTGTAATAAGAGCTATTTCGATCGCAGTTTTGTTGTTGTCCTCCTGGCGGTCCACAACGACGGGCGTTTCACTCCCGTAGCTGTTACCTGCTGCTGGCTGTAGATCTACATAACCCTTCTTCCACTTCTCCTCATTGCCAGCTACCCACTTGACCCACTCACCCCATTTCCTATAGGCTTACCTCTGCCCTCAGGTAATCCTTCCAGCTCCCGTTTGCAATCATGTAGGCTTCTTCTTGGGCTCTTTGTTTCATCAGATCGGATAATTCCTTCTCCTCCCACAACATCTGCCATACCTCAAATGCCTTTCGGGCATCTGGAGCCATCAACAAAAGGAAGGGGGGTTCGCTCAGAATCAACAGCTTTAGAGTAAAAGCAAAAACCAAGTTGCTCGCTGACTGCTCGGGAAAGACCGCACCCAGGGCTGGCGAGGTAGTTATGAAGTCATCGTCGCCCGTGGCTGCGTCTTGCCTGTTCAGAAGCTTCGCAGGGGAGATCTTTTGTCAGTTGGGAGGAGGACCTACGTTCAGACACACAATCTGTAGCTGTATACGTCAGCAAGTATAAAGAAAGTCAACATGCAAAGCAGTGCAAATACACTGGGTACCAGCAGAAAGGGATTAAACACACGATTAGCTCAATACGTAGCGTTGCTGATGCTGAGCCATATCCGCCAGACTGGGTTTAAGAGATAACTCCCTTTGGTGGATTTAAGTTTTGGTTCCTGAGTTCGATTCACCAGAGAGCATATGATAGTTTTGGCACCTCTTTCACATACTATCGAGGCCACGCAACGTCTCTTGACAGATGGCTGCATCATGCCTCTGCAAAGTCGCTGGCTTGCGTGCTATGCACGATTTTCGAACACAGTCCACAGGACTTTTGTACATTTTGGTGTTGAGGCCTAGTCAAAGAATGATTCCGGCAGCCATCCAACCACTTTGACTCAGCGCAATAAATCGAAGCACGCGCATCTCATCTCTATCACAATGACCCCATATGACTGGGTGGTACTACCTCTTTCCTTCGTAAATATGGCATTCTTCCCTACACTAGGGGCTTCATTGGCGGTGACACAACGTATCAAAGAGGCAAAGCGCGAATATAACCAAACTATACGGAATTTCTAGGAGCAAGGAACAAGAGAAGAGAAGAGCAATGAAATAGCTTAAGGATTGCCCTGTCCAACCCTAGGGTAGAAGACTCTTGAAAACAATGCCGAAACCTCTTTGGAGGGTGCAATGTCTTGCCTGCTCTCGTGCTCAAATACACCTGGTTCACATCTAGGATACCATCTGTTGAGAACAACGCCTGGAGAGACCTTTGACTGCCTTCCATAAGGTATGGAAGCGGGATCTAGTCCACTGTCATGATGGGGATAGAGCTGTCATCCAGGCACAAGAGGGCGTCCAGAGAATGCGAAGACTGCGAAAACTGCAAAAACTGGATTCTTCAGACACACGAGAGGAGCAGAATACTCTGGAGATCAGATTGTTTCGACGTTGCAGCATGGGATGTCGTTCGTTGCCTCACGACCTCAGACGTGCGGGGCTAAGCCCCTTCGGGTTAGCTCTGCTTACTTCGCGAGCTCAGTGCAATCGCAGCTTCCGTGTAAGCAAAGCGCTAACCAGATGGGGCTTAGCCCCACACGTCTGAGGTCCTTTGGAAAAATACAAGCCTTGGCTTGGGTTCCATTGCAAAGCTAATGTGGTAAGATGAATTAGGCAAATGAACGTATCAAACTGATCAATCTCGAATTCGTACATTCAGCTGTCACTTTGTCTAATAGTCGAAGTGGTGTGTTTCTTCATTTCACCGCTCGGCATGGCCATAAGAGTTTCCTCAAGGATCTCAATAGAAAGCTTCTAGGAACTTCGCTAACGCTGGACTGCCCAATGATGATGTATTAGTGGCAGCAGATGCGCACCCAGAGGCCGAAGCAAGGAATATGGCCTCAATCCCCCCGAAGCCGTTTGAGGCCAAACGCTCTTAATTGTGCTTTCATCCTTTGTCCTTCACAAAGGGCAGCCGATCTGAATATTATTGTTTGTCGGCTGTTGAAATTTTCTTTGGCACTGGGAAAGAACCATTGACGATGTTAGCTCGTTCAGAATGTCGTTAATTGTGTTTAAAGACTCGATAATGTCGCCAGTATTAAACATGGTAAGAACCCCCCAAAGACTCTCTAACCCAAGTAACTGTTTCAGTTTGATTAAAAGACCCCCAAACTTTCGCAATGGATTTGCCTTATCGCCAT